>ENA-OREM01000011-OREM01000011.1-marine-metagenome-genome-assembly--contig:-NODE-11-length-169902-cov-7.762997_pt1 | contig 169902 bp, 157 predicted proteins | sample MGYA00248623_ERZ508561 | MGnify/ENA primary metagenome ERZ508561 (study PRJEB26227, sample SAMN06264494) | marine metagenome | isolation source: Columbia River Estuary | place: USA:Columbia River...
GCGGACAAGCGCACTTCGCGCACCGGCACAGAGTGGCCCACAGGCGCGCCGCGCAGATTGGGATCCGTGCTGAAGCTGTATTGCGTCTTAGCCATACAAACGGGCAAATGCCCATAGCCCTGCGCTTCCCAATCCTTCAACTGATTGCGAATCTTTTGATCCATCAAAGCCTCATCAGCGCGGTAGATCCGTTTGCAAATGGTTTGGATCTTTTCTGCCAAGGGCATCTCATCTGCGTAGATCGGCGCGAAATTGGCCATATCGGCATCGGCGATCTCCGCCACACGTGTCGCCAAAGCCTCAGCGCCCTTACCGCCAAATTCCCAATGCTGCGAAACAATCGCTTCAGAGCCCTGCCCGGCGACAAAGTCTTTCACCGCTTGCACTTCAGCCTCAGTGTCGGTGACAAAATGGTTGATCGCGACAACCACAGGCACGCCAAAGCTCTTCAGGTTTTCAATGTGGCGTCCCAAATTCGGGCAGCCGGCTTTCACCGCGTCAACATTCTCTGCGCCAAGATCTGCCTTCGCGACACCGCCATTCATTTTCATCGCCCGAACCGTGGCCACCAGCACCACAGCAGAGGGCGCCAGTCCCGCTTTGCGGCACTTGATGTTGAGGAATTTCTCTGCGCCCAAGTCGGCACCAAATCCAGCCTCGGTCACCACATAATCACAGAGTTTCAGCGCGGTTGTGGTGGCGATCACCGAGTTACACCCGTGGGCAATATTGGCAAATGGGCCACCATGCACAAAGGCCGGGTTGTTTTCCAAAGTCTGTACCAGGTTGGGCTGCATCGCATCTTTCAGCAAGACGGTCATCGCGCCATCTGCCTTAATATCGCGTGCAAAAACTGGGCTGCGGTCGCGGCGATAGGCCACGATCATATCGCCAAGGCGTTTTTGCAAATCGGTCAGATCTTTGGCCAAACAGAGAATAGCCATAACCTCCGAGGCAACGGTGATGTCAAAACCCGCTTCGCGAGGGAAGCCATTGGACACCCCGCCCAAAGAGGTTGTGATCTGCCGCAACGCGCGGTCATTCATATCAACAACCCGGCGCCACACCACGCGGCGTGTGTCGATGTCGAGCTCATTGCCCCAATAGATATGGTTGTCGATCATCGCGGACAAAAGACTGTGCGCCGAGGTAATTGCGTGAAAATCGCCTGTGAAATGCAGGTTCATATCTTCCATCGGCACGATTTGCGCATAGCCGCCCCCGGCAGCGCCACCCTTCATCCCAAAATTAGGGCCTAAAGAGGCTTCACGAATACAGACCATTGCCTTCTTGCCGATGCGGTTCAATCCATCGCCCAGACCAACGGTGGTCGTGGTCTTGCCTTCACCCGCTGGCGTTGGGTTGATGGCAGTGACCAAGATCAACTTGCCATTCTTACGGTCTTGAACAGAATTGATGAAAGACTGGCTCACTTTGGCCTTATCATGGCCGTAGGGCAGAAGGTCTTTGCTCTCGATTCCAATCTTAGCGCCAATGTCCTGAATCAGGGCTTTTGAAGCACCGCGTGCAATTTCAATATCCGATTTGTAGCTCACTTTAAGTCTCCAATGTGACCGCTTGATCAAAGTATACCGTTGCATGTACCGCCATCTGCGACAAAGTAGCAGAGTAAATCCGACATTTGCACTCGCGTGTGCGGCAGCCGATTGACCTCTATGGGGTTCATTGGAAACCCCTGCTTCAACTTTGAAACTTATTTGCTAACATTGTGGGATATATGTTGGAGACGTCATTGCAGCGATTCATTTTCATTGTGCACATAGCTATGCTGATTGGTGCCGCATACCTTATTCTTTGGATCACCTAGGCCAAAACGGGCAGCGAGGCCTATAGAAGGCGGGCTTGCCCATCCGCCTGCCAGGCGCGTTGCACCGGGCAGTGCAGGCGCAGCACATCGCCCAAGGCCAAGTCGCCAGGTCGCTCGACCCAGGCGGTCACGCCGCGCTTGCCCTTGGCATGGGCTTTAAAGGACTTCCCTTGCCCGGGCAGATCCCGCTCAATGGTCATGCCGACCTGATGGCAAGGGTGGTTTTGCATATCCACCACCAAAGTCGTGCCTTGCTGTGCCTGAAGCCGTGAAGACGGCGGGATATGGGAAAAATCTCGGCATCCCGACACCACCATCGTCGCCCCAAGCCATTGGGGATTGAACTGCGCCAGCCCCATATCGCGCGCAATCTGGTCTATTTCTTCCTGGCTAACGATGCTCAGCTGCCGCACATTGATGATGTCCGTGCCACGCGGATGCTGTTGCAACACACGGCTGTCTGAGGCGCGGGTCCGGCCTCGATGCGCCGCCCCCACAACCCCATCCCAATCCAATTGCAACCGTTTGCGCGGCTCTGTCTCGATTTCAATTTCGCGCCGATGCGTGACCACGCCCAGCCAAGTGATGGTGAGGTAAACATCTGTTGCTTCCAATGCAGGCATCGCCGCACCTCCCCTAAAAAAGCCCCCGCCTTTGGTATAAGGCAGGGGCTCAAAGACCCTAGGCCGTGGGCTCGGGTTCCATCCCGCCGCCACTGCTGCTGCTCGGCTTCGGCTTGGTTTTGGGAACCGCCGTCACCGATGGTGTGCCGCCCGATGTCGCGCTATCATCTTCATCGCCATCACGGTCAAGGCTCTCGCCCTCCATCACCTTTTTGATTTCCGCCCCAGTCAGGGTTTCATATTCCAAAAGGCCCTGCGCCAGATTCTCAAAGCGCTCTTTATTGTCAACGATGGTCTTCATGGCCAAGTCATAACCATTTTGCACAAAGCTGCGCACCTCAGTTTCGATCAATTCCTTGGTGGCCGCAGAGGTTGACAGGCCTGATGTCCGGCCAGAATACCCTTCCGCCGCTTCGGAATAGTCAATATTGCCAACTTTATCGGACATGCCCCAGCGCATCACCATGGCGCGCGCCAGACTTGAGGCCTGTTGAATATCGCCTGACGGGCCATTCGACACCTGATCTTCACCATATTTGAAGATCTCAGCCGCCTTGCCGGCCATGGTCATCGCCAATTCATCGTGGCACTCATCACGGTGGAAGTTGAGACGATCCATTTCTGGCAGGCTCATCACCATACCGCCGGCGCCGCCACGCGCAATGATTGTGGCTTTGTAAACCGGTTGGCATTTTGGCAAAAGCGAGCCAACCAAAGCATGGCCTGCTTCATGGTAGGCTGTCTTCGCCAATTGCTCCTTGGTGCGCACCATGGAACGCCGCTCTGCGCCCATAAGGATCTTATCCTTGGCTTTCTCAAAATCTTCCATTGTCACCAACCGGCGTCCAATACGCGCGGCCGCCAGGGCCGATTCATTGACCAAATTGGCCAAATCCGCACCCGAGAAACCAGGCGTACCCCGGGCAATGATCCGCAAGTCCACATCGGGGCCCGTTGGCAATTTGCGCGCATGCACGCCCAATATTTTCTCACGCCCTCTCAGATCCGGGCTTGGAACGGTCACCTGCCGATCAAAACGACCCGGGCGCAGCAGCGCGGGATCAAGCACATCTTTGCGGTTTGTCGCCGCCACGATAATAATGCCCTCATTGGCTTCAAAACCGTCCATTTCAACCAAAAGCTGGTTGAGGGTTTGCTCGCGCTCATCATTGCCACCACCGTAGCCAGCACCACGCGCCCGGCCCACCGCATCGATTTCATCGATAAACAATATGCATGGCGCATTTTTTTTCGCCTGCTCAAACATATCGCGCACGCGGCTCGCACCGACGCCCACAAACATTTCAACGAAATCCGAACCGGAAATCGAGAAGAAGGGCACGCCCGCCTCACCCGCAATCGCCCGCGCCAGGAGGGTCTTACCCGTGCCCGGGGCACCTTCCAGCAATGCGCCTTTCGGAATTTTACCGCCCAGGCGGCTAAATTTTTGTGGATTCTTCAAAAAATCAACAATTTCTTCCAGCTCTTCCTTGGCTTCGTCAATACCCGCCACATCGTCAAAGGTGACATTGCCTTGCTTTTCGGTCAGCATCTTCGCGCGGCTCTTGCCAAAGCCCATAGCGCCGCCCTTACCGCCGCCCTGCATCCGGTTCATGAAATAGATCCACACTCCAACGAGAAGCATGATCGGCAGGAGCGACAAGAGGATCGATTGGAACATTGAGGTTTCTTGTGACGTGGCCGCAACGCTCACGCCTTTAGACACCAAAAGATCGCTGATCTGCGCATCACCTGGAACGATTGTGACATATTCCGTGCCATTCGGCCCAGTGTAAGTGACCGTCTCGCCGTCCAGCGTGGCGCGGCTGACCTGGCCATTTTCAACCGCCTGTACAAAGTCAGAATAGGTTGTGGTGCGGCTCGAGGCTGTGCTTGCATCCCCAGAGAACAAACGAAACAGCATCAAAAGCAAGATGAACAATACAAACCAAAAGGCGAGGTTGCGTAGATTACCCAAGGGAAACTCCTATTAGAACCGCAATGTGTCGACACGAGATAGCGTCGGGCTTTGACCTAAGATAGACATCACACCGCTTTATTCAACGGGTTACTATCATTCCCAGGGCGGTGAAACCACCTTAAGCATATCTTTTGGGCCAAATTGCGCCATTGGTGCGGCCAAAAGCCTTTGCCCTTGCCACAAAGATGGGCTGGCCAAAAGCGCCAAACGCGGGCGGCCGCTGTCCCGCCACCCCGGGCATTGCCCAAGGCCAGAGGGGCCAAGCGCCCGAATTTCATATGATTTTTCAGCATTCACCATGGAGATCCGGCCATCCCAGGGCGCGCCAGCTTGCGCCACCATCTCTTCCACCACAGAAAATTCCCGAGAAATCCGCAGCACAGTCTTGGACTGCGGTATTAGGACACATCCGTGCAGGGTCACGGTTTTTTTTGCCGCAAGCGCTCTAAGCAGTGCAGAATTTCGGGGCCTATAGGGCTGACCGCTGATCCAATTGAGGGCAGCCGACACCATGCGCTCGATATATTCGCGCGGCAAGCGGCTCAAGGCCACCCGATCGAAAAGCACATCGGTGACATCAATTTGCGCCACCTGCGGCCAAAGCCCTCGCGTCGAAAATTCGAGAGCCTCTTGAACGTAGCGCATGCGTGTGGCGGTTGCGGCCAGCCTGGGGCCCGTTAATCCAAGCGCCTCTAATTCAGGCGCCGCCTGACGCATCCGCACACGCATGAAAGCCGGATCTTCGTTGCTTGGATCATTGCACCAGCCCTGCCCCTGCGCATGCAAGAAACCCTGCAAATCCTCCCTGCAGAACGCGAGCAAGGGGCGCTGCCAGTCCATGTCGCGATCTGTCCAACGCCCGCGCATTTCGCTAAGACCATCCGCGCCAGAGCCGCGGGCCAAGCGGATCAGAAAGTTTTCCGCCACATCGGTCTGACTGTGCCCCAAACAAATACAGCTGCACGCCATATCCCGCCCCCAGGCCGCCAGAGCCTCATAACGCGCGCTGCGGGCGCGGGCTTGAAGATTGGGGCCCTTGGGCAGATCGCTGACCGTTAGGGTGGTATGGGCGACGCCCAGCTTGCCGCAAAGCGCGTTGACCCAAAGCGCTTCTTCTTTCGCTTCAGCCCGCAGCCCATGGTCGACCGTGGCGGCGCACAAATGCGCGTGAGGCATGGCGGCACGCAAGGCCAGAAGCAGCGCGACAGAATCAGATCCACCCGACACTGCGACCCCAATCACCGCGTCTTTTGGCAGCGGCGCAAAGACCTCAGCGAGATGCGATAGGATGTCCTGTGGCGGCTCGAGGCTCATGGGCAGGACAGCTCGGCCTCGGCCAGCTTGGCATCGTCTGCAACCTCTGTCTGCGCATAGCGAAATTGAACTTCACTGAGGGTCAAACACCCCTCTTGCGCATTGCCCATGCGGTGAAACGACAAAGCCAGGTGATAGAGTGCCGAGGGCGCGACCTCATTGGACTCATCCATAGAATAGGCCTCTAGATAGGCCCGCGCCGCCAGACGAAACTCGGCACTGTCCATATAGGCATGTCCGAGCAGCAAATGCGCCCGCTGCGTCAGCGGGCCAATGGGAAAGGCCTTAACGAATTCTTCGAACATTTGTGCAGCACTGCCGGTGTCGCCAGACAGCAGCATGTCATTGGCGGCATCAAACTCTGCTTGCTCTGATATCGTTAATATCTCACCGGGCAGAACCAGATCCAAGCCTGAGCCCGAATCAGATCCAAGGGGGAGCGTGGCGCCCAATTGCGTCACCACACAGCCCGGTTCCATGGCGCAGATGCGCGCCTCAAGCATGGCAATTCTCTGGGTCGCATCCCGGACAATCGCAGAAATGCGGTAGGCCAGCTCTTCGGTCTGGCCAGTCAAGCGCTGCAATTCGTTTTCAATGGCTGCCGTGCGATCCAACAGCGCCCCATCATTGGTAAAGCCGCCCTTTTGCGCGGCGGTCAACTCCAGGCGCAGGCGTTTGGTTTCATACAAAAGACCGGCAAGATCTTGACGCATATCTGCCAAACTGTCGGCAGAGGCGGGACCAGATAGCCCCGCGATCAAAATCAATGCGCGGCCCAGATGCATCAGCTCAAGCTCTGGGTCAAAATGGTCATTGTCCGGCGGTTTTTCTCATAGCATCGCTCAGAGCTGCAAATTTCAACAGGCCGCTCCTTGCCGTAGCTGCGGGTCTTGAGCCGCAGGCCCGAAACCCCGCGCGCGACGAGGTATTCTTGCACCGACTGCGCCCGCCGGAAGCCCAGCGCGAGATTGTATTCGCGCGTGCCACGCTCATCCGCATGGCCTTCGAGAATGATGACATAGCCAGGGTTGCCGAGAAGCCATTCCGCTTGGATATCCAAAGCGGCTTTGGAGGCGGTGTTCAATGTGAATTCATCCACATCAAACAACACCGTATCGCCGACGGAATTTTGGAAATAAGCCACAGAGGTCGGATCATTCAAATCCTCAGAGCTGATTTCATTGTCGTTCCAACCGGACCCACCATCGAGCCCTGCGGTGTTGTATCCCCCATTGGTATCGGAGCAGGCCGCGAGGGTCACCATAGCCGCGAGGGCCAGATACATCGTTCTCATGTTGGTCTCCTTTCACAGAAACATAGCATCATCAGGCCCCCTAGCCTAAGGTAAAACAGGGCCCCAAGACGGATCAGACGCAGGGCTGCGCAGGTTCAAGGCGCGCAGGTTCCTGCCAGAAATATCGACCGAATACAGGCTCGGCGCGCCCTTTGGTCCTTGGGTTTCGCGGGTAAACATAATCACCCGCCCATTGGGCGACCAGCTGGGCCCCTCATCCAAGAAAGAGGCCGATAAGAGCCGTTCTTCACTGCCATCGGTGCGCATGACACCAATTCCAAAACGCCCGTTGCTTTGCTTGGTAAAGGCGATCAAATCGCCACGCGGGCTCCAGACCGGCGTACCATAGCGCCCATTGCCAAAGGATATCCGCTTTGGCGTGCCGCCCGCCACTGACATAACATAGAGTTGCTGCGTGCCGCTGCGGTCGCTTTCAAAAACAATTGAGCGCCCATCGGGGCTAAAGCTTGGGGCCGTATCAATGGAGGGGCTCGACGTCATCCGTGCCGAACGTGCGCTGGACAATTCCATCATATAAATATCGGTATTGCCGCCCTGCTCAAAGGAATAAACCACGCGTTTGGCATCGGGCGAAAACCGCGGTGAGAAGGCCATTCCATTATCCGGTGTCGGCAACCGCTTGCGCGCGGCGCTGCGCACGTTGAGCTGATAGATCTGCGGAAAACCCGTCTCCCAGCTGGTGTAGAGCACCTGCTTGCCATCACTGGAGACACGCGGCGCGAGCACGGTATTCTCATTGCCGGTCAAAAACTGCAAATTTTCGCCGTCATAATCCATGATGGCCAAACGCTTGAGCCGCTGGTCTTTCGGACCAGACTCGGAAACGAAGACGATCTTACTGTCAAAATAGGGCCCCTCACCGGTGATCCGCGCATAGACCTGATCGGCCACCTTATGGGCCATGCGGCGCACAGCTTTGGTGCTTCCGCTGAGCTGCATGCCACTGCCCAACTGCACTCCAGAATAAATATCGAAAATGCGGAACTTGACGGTCAGCCGACCAAAGCTGGTGGTTTTGACCGCGGCGGTGACCAAGGCCTGCGTATTGATGGCGCGCCAATCAGGATAGCGCACGGGCTCGGCAAAGCTGCTGCGCTGTGCGATAAAGCGGCTTGGTGGCACTTCGCGGAACAGGCCACTGCTGGATAAATCGGTGGCCACAATGCGCGACATTTCTGTGGCAATCGTCGCCGCCTCAATATTTTCTGCTTCAAACATCGGAACCGCAAAGGTCAGAGGCTCAATCACCCCATCGGTGATTTCAATACGCAGAGGTCCATTTTGCGCCATGCCCGCACCTGTCCAAAGGCCAAACGCCAAAACACCAAAATAGATCAATCGCTTCATCGCACTCTCATTTTCTCTGGGTTAAATGTTAATTCCACACGCCGCCAAGTTGCAAATTGGTCTTTCGGCAGTTCAAATCCCTGTGCGCCGCATCCTTGTATCGCACGCAGTGCGGTTTCAAAAGCCCGCTCTGCACTGATCTCATCTCCCCCCTCAAAACCAAGCATCTTGATGCTATTGGCCACGGGTTTTCCATCACGTGTCAGCTCCATCTCCACCACCACAATCGTCGACAAGGCCGCCGATGACAAGGCACCAAGGTTCCAACACTCTGCAATTGCCAGTTGCATACCACGAATGAATTGTTCTGCCAAAGGTGCCGCTGCGGCCTCTGGCCCCGCAGGGGCTGCGTCGCCTGCCATCAATGCGGCATTCAACGCAGCTGTCACCGGATCGATCTGTGGCTCTTCCGGCTCGGGGTCGGGTGTCTCTGGCGCAGGCGCTGGCACGGCGCGCGGGGCCGGCCGGCTGCGTGGACGCACCGACCGTTCTGGCGCATTGGCCGTGACCTCGGGGGACGCAGAGGGTTTTTCCGCTTCTGTGACAATTTCTGGGGCCGCAGCCTCGGGGGCTTGCGCCTCCTGCTCCTGCGCGACCTCCGCCGGAGCCTCTTGTGGAGCGGCGGCCTCACGGCTCTGGGCGCCGAGATCCATCTCCATATCAGGCGCATTGATGGCGGCTGGCGCTATCCTTTGCGCCGGGCGTGGCTTCGGCGGTAGGCTGGTCTGCAATGGCGTTTGCGCGCTGTCATCCAAAAGAGGCGTCTGTAGCTCCACAGGCGGCAAAATCACCACGTCTTGCACAGGCACAACAGGTTCTGGCCGTCGCGAAGGCAGAGCATCGCCTGATGAAATTTGGCTCAAGCTTTGCGCCAATTGCGCGGGGGCGGCATCCACTTCTGGCGCGCTTGGCCCTTCGGCGGCCTCCTCGACCGGGATAGCCTCAGCGCTTGGAACCTCTGCGGAAATCTCCGGGCTGATGTTATTAATCATAACGTCAAACACCTCTGATGAGACAACAGACACATCTGCAACCGACATCTCAGAGGGCTTACGGGAAAAATCCCCGTTAAGCACCAGCCAGCCCACAAACCCGAGATGGAGGGCGAAGGAAATATAGCTGCCCGGCGACATAGGACCCTATCCGCCAGAGCCGTCAAATGTTGGACCACCCAAATCTGTGACCAAGCCGATATTGCCGAAGCCCGCAGCGTTCATCGCCCCCATGACCTGCATCACCCGCGCATAGGGAATGGCGCCATCGGCCCGCAAGAAGACCTTATCATCTGCGCGTTCCTGGGCGATGCCGCGCAGACGGGTCAAGAATTCCGTCTCTGGCGTTTCGGTCGTCTGAATCACAATGGCGCCCTCGGCGGTGAGCGTGACGGTCAAAGGCTCCTCCGTTTCACTTGGCAAAGCGCCGGCGGCAGTTTTGGGCAAATCAACATCCACCCCGACTGTCAGCAAAGGCGCGGCCACCATGAATACGATCAGCAAAACCAACATCACATCCACAAAGGGTGTGACGTTAATTTCAGCCACAGGCCGGCTGCGCCGGCGCCGGCGCCGGCCTCCAGAGCGCTCCTCCGCCATGTCCAGCTTCATAGCCAAACCTCAGCCCCCCAATTGGCGCGATAGGATGGTTGAAAACTCATCGGCAAAGGCCTCATAACCGGCAATTACGCGGTCACAGCCAACGCTAAGATGGTTGTAAAACACCACCGCCGGGATCGCGGCCAAAAGCCCAAGTCCCGTGGCCAAAAGCGCCTCCGCAATCCCCGGCGCCACCACCGCCAAATTGGTATTTTGCTGTGCTGCAATCTCAATAAAGGCATTCATGATGCCCCAGACCGTCCCAAACAATCCAATGAAGGGCGCAACCGACCCGATAGAGGCCAAAATTGCCAAACCACTTTGCAAATCATTTGATTGCTTAGCCAAGGCCACATCCATGGAGCGTTCAATCCGCGATTGTGCCCCGGCAATCAACACCCCATCGCTGCGATGCGAGCGCCGCCATTCGGTCATACCGGCCGTAAAGATCAGCTCGCTGCCCCCTTTTGGCGCGGCACCAATTTTGTCAAAAAGCCCATCCAGCGGTTCACCAGACCAAAAGGCCTTGTCAAACTTCGCCGAGCGCCGACGCGCCAGGTTCAAAGCAATGCGCTTGTTAATCGCGATGGTCCAAGACCAAATTGACAGGCCAATCAGCAACACAATCACCGCCTGTACTGGCAGTGTCGCGCGTGAAAATAGGGCCCAAATCGAAAAATCGATTGCTGCTTCCATGTGAATGCCTCTGTTTGTGGCTCTTTGACCGAGTTTTGCGCGAGTGTAGCGAAAAACCTTACAAAAAGCCAAGCATTCGAAGCAATAGTTTTTAAGCGTTGGAATTTCGGCGAAGTTCTGCCGGAAGACGGGTTGGCTTGCCCGTCTCAGTCAGGGCCACAATCGTCACTTCGGCGCTAAAAAGCACCTGCCCTCTGCGCTGCACCTCCTGGTGCAAGATCCACCGTGCCGGAGTGGATGACCTTCGCTGGCTCACCACCTCGAGCTGATCTCCCAGCCTTGCAGGGGCCAAATACTCTGCTTGAATGGAGCGCACGGCGAAGACCATTCCGGAGGCCTGAAGCGCCAATTGATCCACGCCCAATTGCGCCACCCAGGTCGAGCGCGCCCGTTCGATGAACTTTAAATAGTTGGCATAATAGACAATGCCGCCCATATCCGTGTCTTCGTAATAGACAGTTAATTCGAATCTATGACTCATAAAGCCCCCTCAATCCGCGCAGCCAATCGCAGCGCATGGCTGGCGTCATCGGCCCGCACAGGCATCACCGGATCATAGCCCGCGCGCAGCAAAGCGGCCACCTCAGGCCGCATCACCGTGGTGCCATTGTCCAGAACGGCCAGTGGCGAGCGGCTTTGAAACGCCTCTTGCGACCAAAGAAACATCGCCTGCACCGCCTGCGACAGAGCCAGGCTATCGGCCCCCAATTGTTGCAGGGCCTCATCGACACGCAGAAAGACAAAACAGGCCTGAATGGCGCCCTGCTCATCAAAGCGAAAGGCGCGATATTGATTGGCCTGCGCGGCAACGAGCCGATTCACAACACTGTCCAGTTGCGGGATCATCTGATCGAGATCAGGCACAGCGCGCAATTCTTCCCAATCGGAAAAGAAGAACATCATCAGATTGCTGCCCAACTCCGGATCCAATTCATCGGTAGAATGTCCAGAGGCGATACAAACGGCCTCAATTGCCGATTTCATGATGACCAAAGTCTCGTCCTGCACACCAAAAACCACAGGGCAAATCGGGCGGCCCCATCGGGCGAAGACATAGCTGCCATCGGTTCGGGTGAACATGCGTTCAATCTCGCTTGCCGTTAACACTGGCCAATCCTTCTATTACCGCAAAATGCGCGCCCCTCGTAGCGCTCTATCAAGCGTTTGGCTAGGGGCCGCCAAGCGCGGCGCGGCTATTCAAACAGCTGCGCCTGCGCGGCCGGCTGCGGCGGCGCCATACCCAGATGCGTCCAAGCTTTTTGAGCCAGCATACGGCCGCGGGGCGTCCGCTGTATCAAGCCTTTTTGCAACAGATATGGCTCAATCACCTCTTCCAAAGCATCACGGCTCTCTGACAGGGCGGCAGATAGGGTCTCAATGCCCACCGGGCCACCAATGTAATTCTCCGCAATCAAGCGCAAATAGCGCCGATCTGCGCCATCCAACCCCAGATGATCCACGCCCAGGCGCGTCAGCGCATGATCGGCGATGGCTTGCGTGATACGCCCATCGCCTTCCACAACTGCGAAATCCAGAACCCGGCGCAGCAAGCGCCCAGCGATGCGCGGCGTGCCCCGCGCGCGTTTCGCAATTTCCCGCGCGCCTGCATCATCCGCCGGTACGCCCAGCAGTTTGGCATTGCGCGTGACAATCTGGTGCAGCTCTCCATCGGTGTAAAATTCCAATCGCGTCGGAATGCCAAAGCGGTCACGCAAGGGGGTCGTGAGCAGACCCAAACGAGTTGTGGCCCCGACGAGCGTGAAAGGCTGCAACTCAATGCGCACCGTGCGCGCCGCAGGCCCCTCGCCAATGACAAGGTCCAGTTCAAAATCCTCCAATGCCGGATAAAGAATCTCTTCCACCACAGGATTGAGGCGATGAATTTCATCAATAAACAAGACATCGCGCGCTTCGAGGTTCGTCAAGATCGCGGCCAAATCCCCAGCTTTGGCCAGAACAGGCCCGCTGGTCATGCGGAAATTCACACCCAATTCACGCGCCATGATTTGCGCCAAAGTGGTTTTGCCAAGGCCGGGCGGGCCATGAAAAAGCGCATGGTCCATGGCCTCCCCACGCTGCCTTGCCGATTGAATAAAAACACTCAAATTGGCGCGCGCCGCCTCTTGTCCGATAAACTCATTAAGACCCTTGGGCCGTAACGCCTTGTCGCCATCCTCCGCCAGCCGTTCCGGCCGCAGGGTTGGATCCGGCTCGGCTGAGCTATTGTCCCACTCCGCGCTCATGTCTTAGGCGCCATTTTTTTGAGTGCAGCACGGATCAAGCTTGCGGAATCCGCCCCTGACATTTCACCGCTCAACTGCGCCACCACCGCCGCCGCCTCTCCTGGTGCATACCCCAGATTGCTCAAAGCCGACAGGGCATCGGCCTGCGCTGAGGGGGTCGCGGCTGGCGCGGGCCTTGTGGGAACGGCGGGACTTGCGCTCTCGATCACAGCGGCCTCCTGCACATCATCCGGGTGGATCTGCACCGCCCCATCCATCATAGCCATGACAGTCGGCGCTTTGTCTTTGAGCTCGATCACCACCCGTTGCGCGGTTTTCGGTCCGACACCCTTTGCCGCCTTCAAAGCTGTCCAGTCTCCCATCGCGATGGATCGGCTCACCCCATCAGGCCCCAAGGCCCCGAGAATCGCCAATGAGGCCTTCGCCCCAATCCCTTGCACCGACATCAGCAATCGGTGCCATTCCTTCTCAACCAGGGAGGTAAAGCCAAACAATTGCATGAGATCTTCGCGCACCAACAAATCCGTGTAGAGCGCAACAGCCTCGCCTGCCGGCGGCAAAACCGCCAGCGTACGGTCGGAACAATAGACCATATACCCCACCCCGCGCACGTCTAACATCACATGATCGCTGGCTTTATAGTCCACCCGACCTGACAGTTTCCCAATCATCCACTCGCCCTTTGCAATGCGGCCTGAAAATGACTGCCCGCTTGGATATGATGCGCGTGACAAATGGCAATCGCAAGCGCATCTGTTGCATCAGGCCCGGCCAGTTTCACACCCGGTAGCTGCAAAGACACCATATGCTCGACCTGCCGCTTGTCCGCGTGCCCCACGCCCACCACCGCTTTTTTCACCGCATTAGGGGCATATTCTCCAACCTCGAGGCGAAACTTCGCTGGCACCAGCATGGCAATCCCACGCGCCTGGCCCAATTTCAACGTCCCCGCCCCATCACGGTTCACAAAAGTTTGCTCCACGGCCGCATGACTGGGGGCGTAGTTCTCAATCACCTCAGACAACCCCTCAAACAGCGCCAGCAAGCGACCGGCCAAGGGTCCAGGCTGCGTTTGGCACTGACCATTGGCCACATGCCGCAGTTTGCTGCCGTGCACATCCACAAGCCCCCAGCCTGTGGAGCGCAAACCCGGATCAATGCCCAGTACCCGCATGGAAATCCCCTCGTATGGTCGTCTTACAGGTTAAGTAGCACGAAACGCGAACATCTGAAAAGCAGTCATTTCGGTTGCGGCGCAATTTTCATGTCAAATGAACGCGCCTCATCGTAAAGCTTCCAGAAAAAACAAACCTCTATGCCCCAGGTCAGTCATGCAAGAATTGCATATCGGTTATGTTGTTTTTCCCAGTAGCCAAGACCCTACAGCGCGCCTAAATGCCCAGCATAAAGACAAATACTCATGACATCATTTTCGGAAAGGACATCCCAAATGGCATATCTCGAAACATCCCGCAGCGCGGCAATTTCCACATCTCGCACAGTCATCGCCAATTTTGCCGCGACAGTCTTCACAGCCTTTGTACGCTGGAACGATGCGCGCGTCACCCGCAACGCCTTGTCGCAACTGTCATTGCGTGAACTCAACGATATTGGTTTGGTCCCCGGTGATATCGAGCGCATCGCACGCCGCTAAGGCACGCCCCGCCATCGGGAAATCTAGCCAGCCTTAAAGACGTCGCGCTGATCTCAGTGCGGCGTTTTTGTTTGGGCCTGCCGGTTACGACAACCGGCGCAGGGTCAAAGCGCTCCACTCACCAAGATCTTCGCGCGTCTCCAAGGCCAAGCCCTGCCCCTGATAGACCTCAACAATCTCATCGGCTTGCTCAACCAAAAGCCCCGAGAGAATGGCCCGCCCACCAGGCGCCAAATGCGCCGCAATATCAGGCGCCAGCTCAATCAGCGGACCTTTCAGGATATTGGCAAAAATGAGATCAAATGGCGCGCCCGCCCGCAAGACTGGCGAGTCGAACCCAATGGATTCGACGCAAGCCACCCGGCCCACCAACCCATTGGCCTTCACATTGGCAAGAGCCACCTCGACGGCCACAGGATCAATATCACTGGCCAGAACATGCGCCGCCCCCATGCGGGCGGCAGACATCGCCAAAACGGCTGTGCCGCAACCAAGATCCAAAACATTATCGAACCGCTGCCCATCGTCCAACAGCCGGTCATAGGCGCGCAAACACCCAAGCGTTGTTCCGTGATGCCCGGTGCCAAAAGCCATGGCCGCTTCGATCAACAGGCCAATGCGTCCCTCAGGCAAAAGCGCAGCATCATGGCTGCCATAAACGAAAAACCGTCCCGCCTCGACGGGCGGCAATTCGCGGCGCACCTTGGCGACCCAATCTTGATCCGGCACTTCGGATACGACAAAGGGCCCAGCCCCAAAAGCGGCCGAAAGCAAAGCCAGATCAATATCATCCGGCGCGTCCAGGAAATATCCCCCCACTTCCCAAATGCCCTTGCCGTCTTCAACTTCAAACACCCCAACCCCAGTTGGCGCCGGCTCCAGCGCTTCCAGCGCCTCCCCCAGCGCTTCCGCTTGAGATTTACCGGGTAAAGTGGTCAGGGCGGTATAGGTTAGCATGGGTCAGCTCCAATGATTTGGTGAGCCCATATCCTGTCTGGCCGGTCATCGCAATTGCTGGCCACCCGCGCCGTTTGCGAAGGGCACGCCCGCCGCAAACTCAAAGGCAAGGCCGCGGCACGCGGCTCCACTAGGTCACAGCCAATCCGATAGGACAGCTCACCCCAGTTCCCCCTATGCCGCAATACCCATTAGGATTTTTCGCCAGATATTGCTGATGATAATCTTCGGCATAGTAAAACTGGGGAGCTGGCAAAATTTCACTTGTAATTGCGCCAAATCCAGCCGCCGCAAGCTGCTCTGCAAAGACCGTGAGGCTCGCCGCAGCAGCCTGTGCCTGCCCCGCACCATAGGTATAGATGCCTGAGCGATATTGCGTGCCGCGATCATTGCCCTGGCGCATGCCTTGAGTCGGATCATGACCCTCCCAAAAGACCTTCAGCAAGGCCTCATAAGTCACAACCGCCGGGTCAAATATCACCCGCACCACCTCATTATGCCCAGTTTTGCCGGTGCAGACCTCTTCATAAGTCGGATTGGGCGTATAGCCAGCCGCATAGCCCACCATGGTCACCCAGACCCCCTCAATCCCCCAAAACATCCGCTCCACACCCCAAAAGCATCCCATGCCGAACATCGCCTCCTGCAGCCCCGCATCCAGCGGTCCTTGTAAGGGACGGCCGGTCATAAAATGCGTGGGGGCGGTGGCAATTGGGGTGTCACGCCCCGGCAAGGCTTGGTCCCTTTGAACCATCTGTGACTTTTCTTGCGACATAAAAAACATCTCTGGCTCCCCTTAAGCTTTCTCTAAGATATAATGGTGATCGGGCAGATATCCAGCACAGAGGCCGCACTGCGCCAAAACACGCCCGTTAACGGCTCAAAATCGTCTCATAGCCCGGTTCAGGACGCCTTGGAATTAACAAAGCCAGCCCCAGCGACGTCAGCGCCATGCCCGCGGCCAGTATAAACACCAAACTGGGTGAAAACAGCCACAGAAGTCCCAGAAACACCGGCAATCCGACTGCCGCGATATGGTTGATGGTAAAGGCCACTGCGGCCGTGGGGGCGATATCGGCCGGATCTGCAATCTTTTGGAAATAGGTTTTCAGGGCAAAGGCCAGTGAGAAAAACAGGTGATCTATGACAAATAACGCCCCCGCCAGCATCACACCCCAACCAAACATGTAAATGCCACCATAGGCCAAAAACACCAGGGCCAGACCTGCGTATTCAAAAATCAATGTATTGCGTTCCCCATAGCGCGCCACAACGCGGCCAAACGCCGGGCCAATAAACATATTCATCACAAGGTTGATTAAATACAGAGAGGTCAATTCATGCACGTCAAAGCCGAAACGCTCCACCATCATAAAGCCCGCAAACACCATGAAGATCTGCCGCCGGGCACCGGCCATGAATTGCAGCGCATAATACAGCCAATAACGTTTGCGCAGAACCATGGTTTTATGCTGCGGCGTGGGCGATTGGAATTGCGGGTAAAGCACTATACAGGCTAGGGCGATGGCCGCGGTTATTCCGCCCGAAATCATATAGGCCGTATTAAAGCTCAACGCGAGCCATTCCCAGGTGACGACAATGACGCCAAAAGCCACCAGCGAGGCCGCAGACCCCATCGCCAATAGCCAGCCCAGAACCTGCGGCGCCTGCGCTTTGGAAATCCATTGCAATTGCAGCGATTGGTTGACCGTTTCATAATAATGAAAGCCAATAGAGGAGAGCAGTGTCAGCGTTAAAATCCCGCCCATTTGCGGAAACCAAGCGGTCACCGCCGTGGCCACCCCCAAGAGCACCAAGGACAAAAGACCCAAGACCTGCTCGCGCAAAAAAATGATGATGGCAATCACCCCGACCGCCAGAAATCCAGGAATTTCCCGCACCGAATGCAACAGCCCAATGTCCGCCCCATCAAAATTGGCCACTTCAATCACAAAATTGTTGAGCAAAGCACTCCAAGTGGCAAAGGCGATGGGCATAGCTGCGGCCATGACAAAAAGCAAAAATATCGGTCGGCGCCAAACTGGCGCGGATTGCGCTTCTTGCAAGGTTACGATCTGCATTGACCTACTCCCAAACACCGCCCCGCGATCTGCGGATTGCGATCCTCTTGCATCACCCCCAGCGGCAAACGGAAGCCACCGGGCTGATCTTTACCTCCACCTCACATATTGGTAATGTAAATTGACCAATTTGCAGCAAAGGCTAGGCTATGCCCGTAATCACAACCATTCAAGACCTGAAAGAGATTTATCAGCGCCGCGTGCCGCGAATGTTTTACGACTACTGCGAAAGCGGTAGCTGGACCGAGCAGACCTTTGGCGACAATATTTCTGATTTTGCCAAACTGCGCCTACGCCAACGCGTCGCGGTTGATATGACCAACCGCAGCACCGCATCCAAAATGATTGGTCAAGACGTCTCCATGCCCGTGGCCTTGGCCCCGGTGGGGATGACCGGCATGCAATGCGCCGATGGCGAAATCAAAGCCGCCCGGGCTGCAGCGGCTTTCGGTGTTCCCTATACGCTGTCAACCATGTCGATATGTTCCATCGAAGATGTCGCCGCGGCCACAGACGCCCCCTTTTGGTTTCAGCTCTACACTTTGACCGATGAGGACTACTCAGATCGCTTGATCCAACGGGTGAAAGACGCCAATTGCTCTGCACTCGTGATCACTTTGGACCTACAGATCCTAGGACAGCGCCATAAGGATCTGAAAAACGGGCTCTCCGCCCCGCCAAAACTGACCGCCAAGACCATCGCCAATTTGGCCACAAAATGGAGCTGGGGCCTTGAGATGCTGGGCACAAAGCGCCGGGGCTTCGGAAATATCGTGGGGCATGTCAGCGGCATCTCTGACACCACCTCCCTCAGCGCCTGGACCGCCGAGCAATTTGACCAAGCGCTCGATTGGAAAAAAGTCGAGGTCTTAATGAAGAAATGGGGCGGTAAGGTGATTTTGAAGGGCATCTTGGATCCCGAAGACGCAAAAATGGCGGCGAAACTCGGGGTTGATGCGATCATCGTATCCAACCACGGCGGGCGGCAGCTTGATGGCGCGCTCTCCTCAATCCGCATGTTGCCGAAAATCGTCGAGGCGGTGGATGGTAAATGTGAGGTTTGGATGGATGGCGGCATCCGCAGCGGGCAAGATATCCTCAAAGCCAAAGCGCTTGGCGCGACCGGAACAATGATTGGCCGGTCCTATATCTACGGTCTTGGCGCGATGGGTCAGGCCGGTGTGACAAAAGCGCTGGAAGTGATGCACAAAGAATTGGACACCACAATGGCGCTCTGCGGACATCGCGACATCAACGATGTGACCCGAGATATTCTCTACATTCCAGAGGATTTTGAGGGGCGTTGGGCCTAGGTCAGCGCCATAGCCGGCCCTGATGGCTTGCGAAAATGCATCAAAAGAGATGGAGCGCAGAGAAGCACGCCCCATCTCAGGTTTTAGGATTACTCGGCAGCCGTGCTCGAGCCCTCTGCGCCCTTGCTGCGTGCGCTGTCACGATAGAGCGCTTTTGACAGCGAAAGCATCATCAGCCCCATCACCATCGTGAATGGCAGCGCCCCGATAATCATGGCGCTTTTCAAAGCTTCCATCGGATCGGCGCCCGGATTGCTCTTGCCCGCCACCAACAATGTGCCGATCACGGCGGTTAAGATCAGACCCCAGACGATTTTATGCTTATTGCCGATGTCTTGATCACCACCCGACATGATGGTGTTCATCACCAAGATGCCTGAGTCTGCCGAAGTCACCAAGAAGGTCATGATCAAAACGACACACATCACGGTCAAAGCAGACAACATGCCACCGTCAATCATTTGCCCAAGCGTGACGAAAAGTTTGTTGGTGTTTGATGCGCCAATAATCGCACCATTGGCGCCGCCGGTCAGCTCCATGTCAATGGCCGTGGCTCCGAGGATGGTCATCCAAGCAAAACACACCATCGCAGGCGCACATACGCAGCCCAAGATAAACTCTCGCACCGTGCGTCCGCGCTAAATCCGCGCCAAGAACAAACCCACAAAAGGCGAGAAGGCAATCCACCACGCCCAATAGAAGGTGGTCCAGCCTGCCTGCCAGCCAAATTGACGCCCCTGCTCACCGGCCGCATAGACCGCACTCAAGGTCGCCTCATCTAAAGCGGCGGCGGCGCCCTCTAATCCTGATTTAAAGCCATCATAGCTGCCCCAGGCATTGGTGGCACCGCCGATCAACTCTCCGGCCAAAGGTTTGGCCGTCTCCAGAAGTGCCATGCCAAAGGCATCTGAAGATTGCGGGCCATAGGCTCCAAAGCTGAGCGATACAAAGTGCAAGATATAATCGACAAAGGCCGTTGCGTAGGTCGTCATTGCAAAAACGAATGAACCAAATAGCACAAAGGTGAACAACAAAATCAGCGATAATACCAAATTGAGGTTGGACAGGTATTTCACCCCGCGGCCCACCCCGGACACGGCTGAGATAATCGACAGACCCATGATGCAGAGCAGCCCCGCAATCAAGCCCACAGTGCCTGGCTTTGGCACATCGCCGGTCATATCCATCAACCAATTGGCGCCGGTAATCGCATAGACCCCATCGATAAACTGGCTCACACCAAAGCCGATGGTGACCGATACGCCCAAAATCGTAGCCACAACGCCCAACACATCCACCAGATGCCCAATAAACCCGTTCACATAGCGGCCCAATAGTGGGGTCAGCGCGGAACGGATGGTCAGGGGCATATCGCGGGTATAGGCGTAATAGGCCAGGCTCAGGCCGGTGACGACATAGATCGCCCAAGCGTGAAACCCATAGTGCAAAAACGTATAGCGATAGGCCGAGGTCAAAGCCTCTTGGCTGTTTGGTGCCACCGCCCCGCTGACTGTCTCAGGGTTTGAGCCCCAAAGACCCAAAGGCTCAGCCGTGGCAAAGACCATCAGCCCCACACCTAAGCCTGCGCCAAACATCATGGAAAACCATGGAAAATTTGAAAACTCCGGCGCCTCATCCGCCCGGCCCATCTTACGCTTGCCAGTTTGCGGCAAAATAGCGACCACAGCCAGAAAAAAGGCAAAAAGCCCCACAATGATGATATAAAATGCGTTGAAGCCTTCCAACAGCGACCAATTCAGGCTGCTTAAATTGCTATTAGCATTGGCCGGCCAAACCAAGGCCCAGATCACAAGCGCAACCATAATGCCCTTGCTCAACAGCGCGATTTCAACGCTGTGGCCTTCATAAAAACCGGAAGCGGCCCGTCGGACCTCAACCGCTGTAAATGGGGGTTTTATTGACATATCTGTCCTCCTTTTCATTCAATGTGGCGATGCTGCGCAATCAAAACGCTTCAAAATGCGAGCATATAGCTCCGCTGATCGCCTTATTATTATTCAAATATTGTAGACTTTTGTGTCCGTGCCTCTCCTGTTTAGACATTGCAAAATACATATCGCACCAGATGTCTCGCAGGCGTACGGCCAAATATTTGGAGTGATGTCATGGCTTTGGTCCGTTGAAATGTCTGAGTGGAAAATAAACATGTACAAAGAACACCGCTTAATACGGCAAAGCCTGCCAGAGCGTTATTTTTTTCGCAAGCTTTTGTTTGTCATAGTTTACGTGCGCCGCAGCAGCAAAGTCAGCGGAATGGCTGTAAGACTGAGGCCAGCAGCGACGAGGAACGCGATGCGCAACCCATAAAATTCAGACACGAGCCCCATTAGCGATGGCGCCAGAAAGAATCCAGCAAACCCCAGAACAGCCACCCGCGAAATCGCCTCCGTGCGCAGATGATCCGGCACCTTTTGCCCAACCAATGCCAAGCCCAAAGGACCAATCACCGAGATGCCGAGGCCTAAAATACCAAATCCGATATAGGCCCAAAGCGGCGCTGAGGCCAAAGCCGCCAAAACCCCACCAGCAGCGGCCACGAATGTGGCCAATATGATGACTTTTGTCTCAGAAAAAATTTGCGACACGGCTTGGCCTGAAAACCGCCCCAGCGCCATGGTCAACCCCAACATCGCCGGCCCCATCGCCCCTTCGGCCGCACGGCCCTGCAGGCTGCGCTCAATGTGCAAAGCCGACCAAGTCTCAACGGTGGCTTCGGTCATAAAGGCAACCAAAACAATCAGCCCACATAGAATAATGGGCTTCAACGGATAGCGACCACCCGCGCTGGCGTCCTTTGCAACCTCCCACGGGGGCATGTAGAGAAAGACGGAGAGGATCAAAATAATCGCCGCCACAGCCGCGAAGGCCAGTCCTGGCGCGATCTGCGCCTCGCGGGCCACGCCGCTCACAATCGCAGCACATGCGTAACCCACGGAAAACATGCCGTGGTTTGCATTCATCAACGGCCGACGATGCAGCTGTTCCAACTCGCTCACCCGCGCATTCATCAACACATCGGTCAGGCCCGAGGCCGCGCCAACAATCACCATTGCCACGCCAAAGCTCACCGCATCAGTGGCCAAGCCCGGCAAAAGAAAGCTCAAAGCAAATACAACGCTGGCAATCTGCAAGCCGCGTGCACCCAACAAACGGTCCAGCCGCGGCGCCAACATCATCGAGCTGACCAGCCCAAGCGCATTGCACAGCAGCAACAGCCCAAAAGTGGCGTCGCTAACATCCAAACCTGCTTTGATCTGTGGCACATAGGCCGCAAAACAGCCCCAAAACAGGCCTACGATCACAAATGCAATCGCTGGACGGCGGGACAAATACAGGGCGTGAAAAACTTGCATGGCTTGCTTTTTCATAGCCGCAGGCCTCTTGCAAGAAACAAAGCAAACAAGGGCTTTTCATTTACCTCATATGGCCCTATACGGCGCACTTCAACGGGGCATACACCCTTGGAGGATGCCCCCCCATTTTAAGGAATAGACCCATGGCAGGACAGATCCCAGATCTAATCGCTTCGGTACGGACGGGGACAGGCAAGGGGGCCGCTCGTCAATCTCGCCGCGAAGGCAACGTACCAGGCATCGTTTTCGGCGGTGAGGCAGACCCGCTTCCCATCAATATCCCGTTCAACAAACTGTTTTCCCTATTGAAAGCAGGACGGTTTAAGTCAACTTTGTTCAACCTCAAAGTTGAAGGTCATGACGACGTACGCGTCATCTGCCGCGATGTGCAACGCCACACCGTGAAAGATTTGCCAACGCATGTCGACTTCATGCGCCTGCGCCGGACAACAAAAATCAACCTGTTTATCCCGGTTGAGTTCTTGAACGAAGACACATGCCCAGGCCTGAAAAAAGGTGGCGTGCTGAGCTTGGTGCGCCCTGAGGTTGAACTGGTGGTGACCGCAGGGGATATCCCTGAGAAGATCACAGTCGATCTGGCCGGTCTCGAAGTGGGTGATGTGATTACAATCTCCGCAGTCGAACTGCCCAAAGGCTCCAAAACAACCATCGACCGTGACTTTGTGATCGCCAATATCGCAGCGCCATCGGGTCTGCGCTCAGCCGACAATGAAGCTGAGGACGATGCTGAAGAGGTTGAAGTCGAAGCCGAGGCATAAACCTCGACCTTCGGGCCAATGTAAGACAAATGAAACCCCACCAGAGATGGTGGGGTTTTTGCATTTACCGCCCCAAATGCGCGCAAATCTCTTTCAACCCACCGGTCCGCACGTTAAACTCATCCCATGAAACTTTTCGTAGGCCTTGGAAATCCTGGCGCAAAATATGCGCATAATCGGCATAATATCGGCTTTATGGCCTTAGATAGAATCGCCGAAGATCATCAATTCACCCCCTGGCGCTCAAAGTTTCAGGGGCAAATTTGTGACGGCACATTGGCTGGACACAAGGTGCTGCTGCTCAAACCCACAACCTTCATGAACCTCTCCGGCCAATCGGTGGGTGAGGCTGTACGGTTTCACAAGGTCCCTCTAGATCAAGTCACCGTTTTTCACGATGAATTGGATCTCGCCCCTGGGAAATTGCGGCTCAAACAGGGCGGCGGTCATGCGGGGCACAATGGGCTGCGCTCCATCCACGCACATTTAGGAGCAGACTACGGCCGCGTGCGGCTCGGGATTGGCCATCCGGGCCATAAAGATGCCGTAGCCGGTTTTGTGCTCCGAGACTTTGCCAAGGCAGATCAAAATTGGCTGGCAGCCCTATTGACCGGACTAGGCAATGGCGCGGTGCATTTGGCCGCAGGGGATGGGGCAAAATTCATGAATGCTGTGGCCTTGCAAACCGCCCCGCCGCGCTCTTCAAAAACCACCAAAACCGCAGCGCAAAAGCCCGTGCAGACCGCAGCGGCGCCTGACAAAGGCGCGCCTGCGCCCTCTCCTTTACAAAGGCTCCTCGAGAAATTTAAATGAAACGCCATTTCGAACGTCAAGCGACCTATTGTTCAGCCTTTGGCGCAGATCTCACAGCCCGACTGTTGCGTCAGCTGCCCGATTGCATTTGCCCCAGCAGCGCCCTCGGTCAGCGCATCACAAGTTGGCCCGGTGATCCAGCACCAGAGGCAGACAACCTTCCTCTGAGGCTGGCCGGAGGCCTGCATGCCTTGCTATTATCGGCAAAAGCCCGTGACCTGGCCCCCATCTATCGCAGCGGCGCAATGGCCGATGCGGAGCTGCCAGCGGTCCTGCGGTCCGTGCTTCAGCGTCACGACGCTGAACTGACAGCTTTCATTGCAAATGCACCACAAACCAATGAAGTGCGACGGGCTGCCGGGCTCGTAGCCGCGGCCCATTGGCTCAAAGCCTATACCGGATGTGATCTCATAGCCTCTGAACTGGGCGCCAGCGCCGGTCTCAATCTCGTATTTGATCGATTCCACCTGGCTGTAGGACAGGGCTATGGGCCACCCGATAGCCCAGTACAGCTCACGCCAAAATGGCAAGGGTCGCTGCCGCCAGCGGCCCCCTATCTCCTGCGCGATGCTCAGGGCTGTGATCTCGCCCCTCTGGATCTGCGACAGAAGCAAGACCTTCTGCGACTGCACGCCTATATATGGGCCGATCAACCCGAAAGGCGCGCCCGCACCGATGCGGCCATCTCTCTCAATCCACCGCTGCCGAAAAAATCCAGCGCCATTGAGTTTTTGCGCCAACGCCTCGCCGCCCCTTGGTCCAGCTGCCATTTGATCTATTCAACAGTCGCTTGGCAGTATTTCTCAAAAGAAGAAAAGAGGCAAATTACAGAGTTGATAACAACACGCGGCGCAGAGTCACAGGCACCCCTCGCGTGGCTACGGATCGAGGCAGACGGGAAATCGCCCGGCGCCGGCATGCGGTTGGACTTGTGGCCTGAGCAAAAGCAGATAGAGTTGGGGCGAATGGATTTTCATGGCCGTTGGATCACTTGGACGGCCCCAAAGCCGAGGGCATAACATGCAAAAAGACATCGAAATCAATGTCGTTGGCCTGCCTCTCGCGCCTTGCTCTCAGGCGCCTTTGACGGGTTTTTTCCGCGATGGCTCCTGCAATACCTGCGCCCAAGATACCGGCAGTCACACAGTCTGTGCGGTGATGACCACTGAATTTCTCGCGTTTTCAAAATACCTCGGCAATGACCTCAGCACCCCGCGGCCAGAGTTTGGCTTTGCGGGGCTCAAGGCCGGGGATCGCTGGTGTCTGTGCGCCGGACGGTTTTTGCAGGCCCACGAAGAGGGCTGCGCGCCTCAGGTGCAACTCACATCGACCCATCAAAAGGCTTTGGACATTGTTCCGATTGAAATTCTGCGGCTCTATGCAACGCCCTGATCGAGGCCGTAAAGAGACCCGGGGCTAGGCCCCCGTGTTCATCTCAATTCCCAAAGCGGCTGCCACGGTGAAGATATCCTTGTCACCACGTCCGCACATATTCATGCAAATCAAGTGATCGGCGGGCAATTCAGGCGCGATTTTCATCACATGGGCCAAAGCATGGCTCGGCTCTAGAGCCGGAATAATGCCTTCAAGTTCACAGCACAGCTGAAAGGCTTCCAGCGCTTCCACATCGGTGATCGAGACGTATTGCGCCCGGCCAATGTCGTGCAGCCACGCATGTTCCGGGCCAATACCAGGGTAATCGAGCCCGGCGGAAATTGAGAAGCCTTCGAGAATTTGCCCATCATCGTCCTGCAGTAGGTACGTGCGATTGCCATGCAGCACACCCGGACGCCCACCGGTGAGAGAGGCGCAATGCTCCATCTTGGCATTCACGCCTTTGCCCCCGGCCTCGACACCGATAATTCCCACGTCTTTGTCATCGAGGAAGGGAAAGAATAGACCCATAGCATTCGAGCCGCCGCCTATGGCCGCGATCAATGTATCGGGCAGACGCCCTTCCTTTTCCAGCATCTGCGCGCGCGCTTCCTTGCCGATGATGGCTTGAAAGTCCCGTACCATCGCCGGATAAGGATGCGGGCCCGCGACTGTGCCGATGCAGTAGAATGTATCCTCCACATTGGTCACCCAATCGCGCAATGCGTCATTCATTGCGTCTTTTAATGTCCCACGACCAGAGGTGACTGGCACAACCTCTGCACCCAGAAGCTTCATGCGAAACACATTCGGCGCTTGGCGCTCGACATCATGCGCGCCCATGTAAACCACGCATTTCAAACCAAATTTCGCACAGACCGTTGCGGTGGCCACACCATGTTGACCGGCGCCGGTTTCGGCAATGATCCGGTTTTTCCCCATGCGGCGGGCCAAGATGATTTGGCCCAAGACATTGTTAATTTTATGCGCGCCTGTGTGGTTGAGCTCGTCACGCTTTAGATAGACTTTCGCGCCGCCCAAATGCTCGGTCAAACGCTCGGCATAATACAATGGGCTCGGACGTCCGACGTAATTGGTCCAAAGATCATTCATCTCTGCCCAAAAGCTGTCATCGGTCTTGGCATATTCATATTGCGCTTCAAGATCCAAGATCAGCGGCATCAGGGTTTCTGAGACAAACCGCCCGCCAAAATCGCCAAAACGACCCTGTTCATCCGGTCCTGTGGTAAAGCTGTTGAGCAGATCTTCGGCCATTGTTTTCTCCCTTGCGCGTCTGCGCATAGAGGTAGCGCCCTGCCCCTCCAAGGTAAAGACCCGGTCGTAATTTTCCGGTGCTTTACCTGTTGGCTTCAGTGACAAATTTTGCCATCAACGCGGCGCTCTTCTGGCCGGGCGCCGTTTCAATGCCGGAACTGACATCAACCTGCTGCGCGCCGGAGCAGCGTACCGCCTCGGCCACATTGTCAGGCGTAAGACCACCGGCCAGCATCCATGGCACGGACCAGCTTTCGCCCTCAAGCAGGCGCCAGTCGAAAGATAGACCATTGCCCCCCGGCAAGGTCTCACCCTCGGCCGGTTTGGCATCCAAAAGCAATTGATCGGCCACCCCCGAATAGAGCTGCGCACGGGCAACATCGGCGCGCGATGCTATTCCCAAGGCCTTCATCACCGGCAAACCATAGCGCGCTTTCACCGCCGCCACGCGGTCCGGAGTTTCAGAGCCGTGAAGTTGCAGCATGTCGAGCGGAACAGAGGCGGTGATGCGATCAAGCGCCGCATCATCGGCATTCACCACCAAGGCGACTTTGGCCAGGCCTATGGGCGCATGCAAAGCCATGCTACGCGCCGTCTCAATTGAAATATTACGAGGCGATTTATCGAAAAAAACCAAACCGACATAGGCCGCCCCTGCGGTTGCAGCGGCATCTATATCGCCCTGTGTGGTCAAGCCGCAAAGCTTGACGCGCACCTTCATGACACCTCGTCCAAAAGCGCCAGGATTTCATCTTTATCTGTATCGGTAGACGTCGCTTTCAATTTGCTCACCTCACGCTCTAAGCGCACGACCTGCATATGTTCGTTTCGTGCGGCGCTGCGGTGTTTCATCTCCCGCAGCCACTCCCAAACGAAGCCAATCAAGAGGCCCAAGGTCACGCCAAGGAAAATCACCACGAAGAGCGGGACTTGCATTTGCACGTTCAAACCGACCAGCGCGCCAAGCGCTTCTGGCAAGAGCGACAGGGTCACAGCCCCGCGGTTGGCCAGGGCCACGACAATCAAGCTGATCGCAATAAAGCCCAAAACCATGTACCGCAGATAGCGCATTTTACTTCCCGTTTAGACGGTCTCTCAAAAGCTTGCCTGTTTTGAAGAAAGGAACATGCTTTTCTTCAACAGCAACAGACTCGCCGGTCCGTGGGTTGCGGCCAATACGCGGATCGCGCTTTTTCACGGAAAAGGCCCCAAAGCCACGCAGCTCAACGCGATCGCCTTCTGCCATCGTGTTTATAATTTCTTCAAAAATAGTGCTCACGATTTTCTCAACATCACGCTGATGAAGATGTGGATTTTCATCCACCAATTTTTGAACCAATTCTGAACGAATCATAGTATCCCCCTCGAAACTGTAAAAGTCATGAGCCACCCAAGCCCTAGTGATAGGCTACAGGAAAACCAACCCGAATGTGAACCTATTGTTTTGTCCATAAGTGAAAAAAACTGAAAATTTAGCATTTCAGGTGTGAAATTATTAAAAATATCATCTTTTCGGTAATTTTGGATCTCTTTTTAATGCAAATCAAGACCTTGAGGCCAAAAAAAATCCCGCCGAAGCGGGATTTTTCAAATTTTTGTTCAATAACCGTTTCGGTTATTCGTCAGATTTAAGCGCGGCGCCCAAGATATCGCCCAAAGACGCACCTGAGTCGGATGACCCATATTGCTCAACGGCTTCTTTCTCTTCCGCAATCTCACGCGCTTTGATGGACAGGCCAAGACGACGTGTTTTCGCATCGATATTTGTGACGCGAACGTCCACTTTATCACCCATGCCAAAACGATCTGGACGCTGCTCAGCACGATCGCGTGACAGGTCAGACCGACGAATGAAGGACTTCATGCCCTCATATTCGACTTCAATGCCACCGTCTTCGATCGCTGTGACTTCAACAGTGATGATCGAGCCGCGTTTCACGCCGCCGACCGCATCTGCGAATTTGTCGCCACCCAGGGCTTTGACAGACAGGCTGATGCGCTCTTTTTCGACGTCCACTTCAGAGACAACGGCCTGAACCATGTCACCTTTGCGATAATCGCCAATCACATCTTCGCCGCGGCCTTCCCATGTCAGATCCGACAGGTGAACCATGCCATCGATGTCGCCTTCAAGACCGATGAACAACCCAAATTCAGTGATGTTTTTGACTTCACCTTCCACTTGGCTGCCTTCAGGATGCTGCTCTGCAAAGACTTCCCACGGGTTGCGCTGTGTTTGCTTCAGACCCAAGGACACGCGACGCTTCACGCCATCAATTTCCAGAACCATCACATCAACTTCTTGCGATGTTGATACAATTTTACCCGGATGTACGTTTTTCTTGGTCCAAGACATCTCAGACACGTGCACCAAACCTTCAACGCCCGCTTCCAGCTCCACAAACGCACCGTAATCGGTGATATTGGTCACGCGGCCTTTGTGCTGTGACTCCAGCGGGTATTTAACGCTAACGATATCCCATGGATCATCCATCAACTGTTTCATGCCCAGGCTGATGCGATGGGTTTCTTTGTTGATTTTGACAACTTGGACTTTCACAGTCTCACCAATTGTCAGGATTTCTGATGGGTGGTTGACGCGGCGCCAGGCCATATCGGTGACGTGCAACAGACCGTCAACACCGCCCAGATCCACAAAGGCACCGTATTCTGTGATATTTTTCACCACACCGTCGACACTGTCACCTTCGGCCAGTTTGCCGATCACTTCAGCGCGCTGTTCGGCACGTGACTCTTCCAAGATCGCACGGCGCGACACAACGATATTGCCCCGGCGACGGTCCATTTTCAAAATCTGGAACGGCTGTTTCAGACCCATCAATGGGCCCGCATCCCGCACAGGGCGCACGTCAACTTGGCTGCCTGGCAAGAAGGCCACAGCGCCACCAAGATCAACGGTGAAACCACCTTTGACACGGCCAAAGATTGCGCCATCAACGCGCTCTTCGTCTGCATAGGCTTTTTCAAGACGATCCCAGGCTTCCTCACGACGGGCCATTTCACGGCTGATGACAGCCTCGCCCTTGGCGTTTTCTGCGGCACGCAAGAAAACTTCGACCGTATCCCCTACAGAGATGACGGGAGCTTCGCCGGGATCTGCAAATTCTTTAATATCTACGCGGCCTTCCATTTTGTAGCCGACGTCGATGATGGCTTGTCCCGCTTCGATTGCGATGACTTTGCCTTTGACCACTGTGCCCTCTTCGGGTGTGTCAACCTCGAAGCTTTCTTGCAAAAGGGCTTCGAATTCTTCCATTGTTACGCTTGCCATGTGGCGTTAATTCCTTACGTTTATGTTTCTGGCCGTGCGGTTGTCTCCGCCGGTCTTGAGTTGCATTGGTCCTATTGAGCAAAGCGGATTGCGAACACCAAGAAGGGCCGGTGATAGCCGACCCTGCTGCGATACTCATAATCCACGACTGTTGCCGCCGTTTGGACAGGGCCGCGTATAGGGGCAAAATTCCAATCTTGCAAGGGCCGATCACCGATGCAATGCTCTCCAAAAGGAGCGCCCTATGCCACATGCCGACCTCAAGTATTCTCCAGATCTTTCATTCGACCCGCAAGCCATGTTCACGGCCATTGAACAGACCATTCTGGCCCATGATTCCGGTTCCGGCGATTGCAAATGCCGCAGCTATCCGGCCGAGGCCAGCAATCACACCCATCTGCTGATTGAGATCTCAATGCTGACCAAACCGCATCGAGATGAGGCGTTTACGCGTACCCTACGCGATGCAATCGCAGCCGCGGTCAAACACCACTTGACCCAAAGCTGCTATATCTCCCTAGCCATCACATATTCCGATGCCATGTACCTAACCGACCGGCACGACGTGGGGTAACGCGATGTCGTCTATTGGCGCGGACAGTTTGCGGGTGTGATAATTTGCACGTCGGCCGGGCCATCGGCCAAGACCGGTGGGCGCAGCTTGTGATAGGCGGTGATATGTTGGAACGCCTGGTCAAGATCTGCGCGAAGATCGTGATGCAGGACGAATGCCAACCGGCCCTGGCGCAGCAAACTGCGGTTCTCGCGGTCCAAATCATGGGCAATAAACAAATCCGGTTCGAGCTGCACCTGTGCCAGCGTGGATAAAATGGCCGCATTGGCCCCGCCCATCGAATAGACACCGAGCAGGCGATCCAATCCACGCACCGCTTGGCGGATCTGCGCCGCTGTTCCAAGCGCCAGCCCTGCCCCGCCGCTTGCCTCACGCAAAGTGACCTCAGGGCACAGGCGCGCCATTTCAGCCGCAAAGGCCCGCGCCCGCGCCTCTTCCCCCTGAAACTGCCGGCGCGATGTTGTGGTCAATACTGCGCCGCTGCGACCTTGCAGCCATTGGGCAAAGAGATAGGCCGCGGTGCGTCCCGCATTTGCATTGTTCAACCCGACATAGGCCAAACGCGCACAGTCCGGGCAATCGGTGAAGACTGTCACCACGGGGATTTTCAAATCGGTTAGCCGGTCAATCTCAGCGCGAATTGGCGCGACATTCTGTGCCTTGAGCACAATGCCCTGACTGCCCCGCTTGGCAATCTTGGACAGGGTCGCCACGGTTTTCGCCGGCCCGCTATCCTCTGCAAAATGAAATCTTGGCCGAACGACCGCGGGCGCGAACTTCGGCAGAACTTGAGTTGCAGCCCGGCGCAGCTCATCGGAAAACCTCCGGGGTGCTTCGACCACGATATCTATGAACATTCGCCGCCCCCGCGCGGCCAATTGCCCCTCTTGCCCTGTCAACTCCACAATCGCCGCCTGCACACGCCGGGCAGTCTGCGCACTGACATGGGCGCGCCCATGCAAGGCGCGATCGACCGTGGCCAAACTCAGGCCCGATTGTAGCGCAATCTCTTTGAGGGGAAAAGGATGTTTCATTGAGGGGTTTTTGAGGTATTTTGAGGAGTTTCTCAAGCCATTTCCGGCTATGCTTCGTGCAACCTCAAACAGGAGCGCGTGATGCAAGCCTATCTTTCCCCAGATGACTGCAATTTGGAAGAGTTCACCCAGCAAGTGACCCGCAGCCTTACCCCGCAAGAGGTGCCGCAGGCTCATGACATTCAAAACAACATTCCGATCTATGATGTCACACAGTTGGATCTCACCGGAGACACCCGTGCCTTGAAAGCCGAATGGGCGCATGTGTTTCTCAAATCCTCTGGGGTGTTGCTGCTCAAAAATGCCTTTCAAGACACCGGCTGCATTGACGCGGCCAGCGTGATTTATGAGCGCATCATCGCCGATGAGAAAGCCGCCCAAGGCGCGAAGGCCGATCACTTTGCAGCCTCCGGCGCCAATGATCGTATCTGGAATTCGGCGCAAAAACTTTGCCACTATGATCCCAAGGTCTTTGCGCAATATTTTGGGAATCTGGCGATTGATGCGGCCTGCGAGGCTTGGCTTGGGCCAAATTACCAAATGACCGCGCAGGTCAATCTGGTGCGCCCGAGCGGTGCTGCGCAAAGTCCGCACCGGGATTATCACCTTGGATTTCAACCGCGCGAGGTCGCCGCGCGCTATCCGGCTCATGTGCATGACCTCTCGCCTGTTCTGACGCTGCAAGGGGCGGTGGCACATGTGGACATGCCAATTGAAAGCGGGCCGACCAAATTGTTGCCGTTCAGTCAACTCTATCGCCACGGCTATCTGGCCTTCACCATGCCAGAATTTCGCGACTTCTTTGAGGAAAACTTCGTACAAGTGCCGCTCAAAAAGGGGGATGTTCTGTTTTTCAATCCAGCACTCTATCACGCAGGTGGCGCGAATGTGAGCGCAGATATTCAGCGCATGGCCAATCTGCTGCAGGTCTCTTCGGCCTATGGACGCTCTTTAGAAAATCTCGACCGCCAGAGCATGACCCTTCAACTTTATGAGGTGTTGGCACGCGGGGATCATGGTCTCTCAGAGCCGCAGGTCGATGCCGCAATTTCCGCCTGTGCGGAGGGGTATTCTTTTCCCACCAATCTCGACACCGATCCGCCCATCGGCGGCCTAGCTCCAGAAACCCCAGCCGCGCTGTGCCGCCGGGCCCTAGCCAATCAGATGGCCGTCCAAGACTTTAACGCCGCGCTGACGGCGCTCTATAGGCGCAAACAGGCCTAAAGGGCTTTAGGCATAGCGCTCAGGCCCGGCCCATTGTGCCTCGGAATAGCGATCCCCATTGATCCAACCCATGGGGAGCGCCGCTTCGACCGCGGCCAGCTCCTCTGCGCTCAAGCCATAATCTGCGCCCGCCACAAGGGCCTTGAAATGGTCTAGGTTGCGCGTGCCCGGGATGGGCAGGATATGGTCCCCTTTGGCCAAACACCAGGCAATCGCCAAGCCTGCCGCCGTCAAACCCATCTGGGCGGCCAGGGCGCGAAAACCTGCGGCCGCTTTGATGTTCATGCTCAGGTTTGGCTCCATAAAGCGGGGGTTATTGGCCAAAAACGGCATGGATTGCACCGCCTCGCGCCCATGCGGTGCATCGGTCAAGAGGCTTCGCCCAACCGGGGAAAAGGCCACAAAGGTCGTTCCCAGATCGGCGCAGGTCTGCAAGATTCCCAATTCCGGCGTGCGCGTCGAGAGGGAATATTCCGACTGAAGCGCCGCCACGGGATGCACGGCATGGGCCGCTCTGAGGGAGGTGGGAGAAATTTCTGAATAGCCAAAACCACCGATTTTGCCTGATTTTATGAAGCCTGCGAGGGTTTCAGTGACCTCTTCAATGGGCACAGACGGATCGCGGCGGTGGATATAATACAAGTCAAGGCACTCCACCCCAAGACGCTCAAGGCTATTGTCCAATTGCTCTGTCAGATAGGCCGCTTCATTGTTGAACAAGCGGTTTGGATCTTTGCGATCTGTTATTCCGCCCTTGCTGGCGATGTGAAAAAACGATCGTGCTTGCGGGTTTTCTGCCAAATAGGCACCGATATGACGCTCTGAACCGCCCATGCCATAAACGCTGGCCGTGTCGATATGGCTCACGCCCAGATCTCGCGCGGCATCTAAGATGGCAAATACCTCTTCGCGGCTCACCTCACCGTAGAAGTTGGAAAACGACATGGCGCCGATGCCCAGCCGTGAGGTCGTGGCGCCACTGTGGGGAAAGCTACGGTTTTTCATTCGGGAAATCCTTTTCAATGGCCGCAATGGCCTGCGCAATCGCGGCGCTGAGAGTCAGATCAGACGTATCAATCAGCACCGCGTCCTGTGCGGCCACCATCGGGGCCGTGGCACGGGAGCTGTCGCGGGCATCGCGCGCGATGACATCCTGTAAAACCTGCTCAAATGTGGTCTCGGCACCGCTGGCCAGAAGCTCTTTGAAGCGCCGCTCGGCGCGCACTTCAGCAGCGGCGGTGACAAAAAGCTTCACCTCAGCTTGCGGCACAATCACGGTCCCAATGTCGCGCCCGTCCAAAACTGCGCCGCCCTCCCGGCGGGCAAAGCGGCGCTGAAACTCCAGCAATTCCGCCCGCACCTCGGGCATCACGGCCACATCAGAGGCCGCGCTTGCCACCTCTGCGCTGCGCAGACTGTCGCCTTGTAAATCATCTGCCGTGAGGTTTTGCGCCGCGCGCAAAGGATCGGAGCCGTTCAACACCTGCGCCCCAACGGCCCGGTACAAAAGCCCCGTGTCCAAATGCGCCAAGTCAAAATGCGCCGCAATCGCACGGCTGATCGAGCCTTTTCCAGCGGCAGCCGGCCCATCAATGGCGATGGTGAAGGCGGCGCTTGAGCGCGACGGCTTGCGATGGGGTGTCTTGGCCTGTGCTGCGTTCATTCGGAGGTCCGCGCGATAGAAGCACCCAATGCTGCCATCAATGGCTCAAAAATCGGAAATGACGTGGCCACCGGCCCGCCATCATCAATCGACATGCCCTCACGCGCACCCATGCCCAGGATCAAAAACGACATGGCAATGCGGTGATCGAGGTGGGTTGCGGCCAGAGCGCCGCCTTTGACCGCGCCGCCCAGCCCATGCACATGCCACCAATCAGGACCGTCTTGCACCGTGACCCCCGCCGCACGCAGCCCGGTCGCCATAGCTTCGATCCGGTCACTTTCTTTGACGCGCAGCTCTTTGACACCGTGCATCCGGGTCACGCCATGGGCAAAACTCGCCACCACTGACAAAATTGGATATTCGTCAATCATAGAGGCAGCCCGCTCCGGCGGCACCGCGATCCCCTGCATATCGGGAGAATATTTCGCACGCAGATCGGCCACAGGCTCGCCACCTTCCTCGCGCATATTCTCAAATGTCAGATCCGCACCCATCTCTTGCAAAGTGTAGAACAGACCGGCCCGGGTGGGATTGAGGCCAATATTGGGCACTAAGACGTCAGAACCTTCTACGATCAAAGCGGCACAGACCGGGAAGGCCGCCGACGAAGGATCACGCGGCACAATGATATCCTGCGGGCGCAATTCCGGCTGGCCCGTGAGGGTGATCACCCGGCCCGCATCGGTCTGCTCCACCGTCAACTCGGCGCCAAACCCCACCAGCATCCGTTCGGTGTGGTCGCGCGTGGCCTCTTTTTCAATGACAACCGTTTGGCCCGGCGCATTCAAACCCGCCAAAAGCACCGCCGATTTCACCTGCGCAGAGGGCATCGGCACCTCATATCGCACCGGCAAAGCCTGTGCGGCCCCGATAAGTGTGAGCGGCAAGCGCCCCTCAGAGCGGCCATAGGACTGCGCGCCAAAGAGTGCCAAAGGATCCGTCACCCGGCCCATTGGGCGTTTGTTCAAACTGCCATCACCCGTAAAGGTGGCAGCGATTGGAGAGGTGGCCATAGCCCCCATGATCAGACGCACCCCGGTGCCGGAGTTGCCGCAGTCAATCACATGATCGGGCTCGGCAAAACCGCCCACACCCACCCCATGCACCGACCAGGAGCCGCCACCGTGGTTGATAACCTCAGCGCCGAAGGCCTGCATGGCCTTGCCGGTGTCGAGCACATCATCACCTTCGAGCAACCCTTGGATGCGTGTCTCCCCAAGGCTCAGCGCCCCCAGGATCAGCGACCGATGTGAGATCGATTTGTCCCCCGGCACATCCGCTTGGCCCCGCAACGGGCCAGATTTATGCGATGTCATTGGAAGTGCTGCGCCATGGCCTGACATATTCGTCCCCTTATAAGTTGACAAAGTGATAGCGCCCTAGCCAAGCGAGGTCCACTGCTGAGCGCGGGTCTATTTAGGATTTTTGGAACGTTAGGTAATGCGGCCGACGGGCTTCGCGCAGGGCCTTTTGCTCATAACGCGTTGAGATCCAATCGTGCCAAGGCATGCGCCAATCCTCTGGTCCTTCTGCCAGCCAGTCAAAGCCCGCCTTTGGCACTTCTTGCATAGTTTGGCGCACATAATCCTCAATATCCGTGGCCACGCGAAACTCAGCACCCGCCATCAGGCAGCGGCTCAAGGGCTCGAGATGCTCCGGCGTGACAAAGCGCCGACGATGGTGGCGCAGTTTGGGCCAAGGATCGGGATAGAGCAAAAAGGCCTTGCTCACGCTTCCGTCGGGTAAAACATCCATCAGATCGCGGGCGTCGCCCATGTGCAATTTGATATTCTCAACGCCAGCCTTGCGCATTTTGCCGAGCAACATGGCCACACCGTTGACATAGGGTTCCACCCCAAGAAATTGAACCTCGGGATTGGCCAAGGCTTGATGCACCAGATGCTCGCCGCCACCAAACCCGATCTCCAGCCACAGTGGCTTGCCTGCCGCGACCTGCTGCATGTCGAGCAGGCGCCGCTCGGGATTATCTGCGCGGGAGATCCCGGCAACGCTGAGCTTGGGCAAGTCTTCTTGCAGGTAACGCTCTTGCGCAGCATTGAGCGCTTTGCCTTTGATGCGCCCATAAAAATTTCGATGTTCCATGGCCAGTCTTTCACAAAAAAGGGTGCGCCCAAGCGCACCCAATTCGTCAGTGATCAGGGCCCGCTTGCGCGCCCCTGCGCCTACACGGCTTTTTTCAGCGCTTCAACCAGGTCGGTTTTCTCCCAGCTAAAGCCGCCATCGGCCTCAGGCGCCCGGCCAAAGTGCCCATAGGCTGCAGTTCTCTGATATATCGGCTTATTCAGGCCCAAATGCTCGCGAATGCCGCGCGGCGTGAGGTCCATAGATTGCGCAACCGCCCGTTCGATCGCCTCCTCAGCCAATTGTCCAGTGCCGTAGGTGTCCACGTAGATCGACAAAGGTTTAGACACGCCGATGGCATAGGACAATTGCAGGCTACAGCGTTCGGCCATGCCGGCTGCCACGATATTTTTGGCCAAATAGCGCGCCGCATAGGCCGCCGAACGGTCCACCTTGGTGGGATCCTTGCCAGAGAAGGCGCCGCCGCCATGGGGCGCGGCACCGCCATAGGTATCCACAATAATCTTGCGTCCCGTCAAACCTGCATCGCCATCAGGGCCACCAATCACAAAGGTCCCCGTTGGGTTGACCCACCATTCGGTGTTCGCTGTGAGCCATTCGGCCGGCACGACCTCGCGGATATAGGGCTCAACAATGCTACGAATATAGGCGCTGTCTTGATCTTCTGAGCGGTGTTGCGTCGACAAGACAATCGACATGATCTCAACAGGTTTCCCGTTCTCATAGCGCAAAGACAATTGTGACTTGGCATCTGGCCCAAGATCCGGCGCGCTGCCGTCTTTACGCACCTCGGCCAAACGCCGCAGAATCGCATGGGAATATTGAATGGGCGCGGGCATGAGCTCTGGGGTCTCTGTGGTGGCATAGCCAAACATGATCCCTTGATCACCGGCCCCCTCATCCTTATCGGCGCCGGCATCCACACCTTGGGCAATATGGGCCGATTGCTCATGCAAAAGGTTGGTGACTTCAACGGTTTTCCAATGAAATTTGTCTTGCTCATAGCCGATGTCTTTGATGCAATCTCGCGCGATTTGCTCGATCTGCCCCATGTGGTGCGAGAGTTTTGCTTTGTCACTCAAGCCCACTTCGCCGCCAATAACAATGCGATTTGTGGTGGCAAATGTTTCAGCGGCCACCCGTGCCTCTGGTTCTTCGGTTAAAAAAGCGTCGAGTACAGCGTCAGAAATTCGGTCGCATAGTTTATCAGGATGACCTTCAGAAACGGATTCTGAGGTGAAAATATAATTTGATCGTGCCATGGGGAGTGCTCCAATAAAATGTAAGCTGCGCCAGGAAGCCGTTGCAGCTAGGACTTCCTAGAAGTCCCGCCTCCAGGCGTCAATGATAATTTAACCCGCCTACGTAAAAAAGCCACCAGCACCAACATTCCAACAAGGATCAACACCCCAAGCCAAGGATTTTTCGCATAAAAAGTCGCAGTGTGGGGCTTGGGGATAGGTGCATCCAGCGCCCCGCGCTCATGGAGATCCAACCGCGCCTCAGAGCGCCCCCAAGGATCAATCACAGCGGTGACACCACGATTGGCCACACGCAGCATCGGCAGACCCAACTCAATGGCGCGGGCGCGCGCCTGGGCAAAATGCTGCGCCGGGCCCTGCCCCTGGCCGAACCATCCATCATTGGTAATCAACACCAAAAGATCGGGGCGCGCCGCCCCGCGTCCCACAAATTGCGGAAAAATCCCTTCATAGCAGATCAGCGGCTGGAGCCGGCCGATCCCTTCAATATCAATATGCGCCGGGCCACTGCCGGCGGAAAATTCTGGAAAATCATAGCCAAAGACCCGAGCCAAATGACCAAAGGGTATATATTCCCCGAAGGGCACCAAACGGCTCTTGTGATACTCACTCTGCACCTCCCCTTGCGGGCTTACCACGCCCAGGGTGTTGAAATACTGGCCCGACAGATTGTGGCTTTGATAGCCAACCACAACATGCGCCCCCTGCGCCGCGGCGGCAATATCTGACCGGGCCCAGTCTATCGGCTGATAGACCGAGGTTTCGGGCCAGATGATGAGATCAACCGATGGCCCCGCCTGCGTGAGCGATAAATGCCTTTGATAGATTTCTTCCGTCTTTTCGGGGTTCCATTTGTTTTCCTGTGCCACATTGGGATGTATCAAACGCACCACCGGCCGGCCCTCATCATCAGGGCTTTTGCCCATCTCCAGCCCAGGCACAAAGGGCAAAGAGACAATTGCGATCAAAACAACCCATCGCGCCGTCGCCCCCCCCCAGGCGATCAGCGCCGCCAAGACCAGAGTCAAAAGACTCATGCCATGGGGTCCAATCACCGCAGCCAATTGATAGGCGGGCGTGTCAATCCACACATAGCCCAGCAAGGCCCAAGGAAACCCGCTGAATAGGTAGGCGCGCGCAAGTTCAGCGGACAATAGCGCAAGACAGATCCAAAGCCCCACGCGCCCGCGCGCCAGAGCAAAAGCACCCCCCCAAAACAGCGCCAAACCGCCCGCCATGGCCAGCAAGGCAAAGGGTGCCATCCATGCGGTGCCCCGGCCTTCTACCAAGAAGGGCTCCACAATCCAGGCCAAGGACACCAAAAAATAGCCAAACCCGAGGCTCCACCCGCGCAAGAAATAGGGCAGCGCGGTCTCCGGGCGGATGATCCAAAATCCAAAGGCCAGCCCGACGAGCGTGAGCGCCGGTTGATCCACAGGGGCCTGCCCCAGGCCCGCAAGCCCGCCGGCCACAACAATCAAGGCCCATTGCCCCCACGCTGGCGCTTGCGCCCAAAGCCTATGAGGTGCTGATGGCTCGAACATGGGCTCTCAGCCTTTTGATCCGCCGCGGATCTGCATCGACGATTTCAAACTCCACGCCAGCCGGGTGTTCGATGACCTCGCCCCGAGCGGGCACGCGGCCCAATAGCATAAAGACCAACCCGCCCAGCGTGTCGACCTCTTCGGGATCCACTTCTGCGACCTCAGACAGATCTCGACCAATTTCCTGCTGAAACTCGTCCAAAGGTGTTTTGGCCTGCGCCAGGTAACTGCCTGGTTTTTCAACAACCCAAAAGGCACCCTCAGCAGGATCATGCTCATCCTCAATCTCGCCAATCACCTGTTCGATCAAATCTTCAATGGTCACCAGCCCATCCGTGCCACCATATTCATCAATCACCAGGGCCATGTGAATTCGGTCGGCCTGCATTTTGGTGAGCAATATGCCAATCGGCATAGAGGGCGGCACAAACAGCAAGGGCCGCAGCATGGACTTAAGCGCCAAACGCCCGCCAGCGCCGTTAAACCCGTGTTTGAGAGCCAGATCTTTCAAATGCACAAAGCCAAGGGGTGTATCCAGGGTTCGATTGTACACGGGCAAACGTGTTAAACCGGTATCTCTAAACACATGGACCAAATCTTCTTTGGTGATGGTCACAGGCACAGATTTAATATCCGCCTTGGGCACCATCACATCTTCCACCCGCAATTGCCGCAGGTTCCAAATGCCGGGGATAATTTCCTCCCCCTCGGGCCGGGAAAATTCAGAGCTGCCCATCTGTGGCAGAGAACCACCAAAGAAGGCCCATTTTAAGCGATCCCAAAAGCCCAGCGCCTGTGTCTGTCTACTCGAGGGGTCTTCGGCGGTCTCAGAGCCGCCGGCCGTGTCATCACTGTGTGGCATATCACCAATCATTGGGTTGCGTCATTCACTTCATAAGGGTTGGAAATGCCAAGGCTTGCAAGCATTTTGATTTCAAGGCCTTCCATCACATCAGCATCTACATCGTCTATGTGATCATAACCCAGAAGATGCAATGTCCCATGTAGTAAAAGATGGGTCAGGTGATCGAGAATTGCAAGCCCAGCCTGCTGCGATTCGCGCAAACAGGTTTCATAGGCGATGGCGATATCACCCAATTCAGGGTCCGTCGCCGGTTTGGGCTGGCCTCCCGGCTTGTGCCCCGACAAATCAGCCGAGGGCCAAGACAGCACATTTGTTGGCTGCGGCTTGCCACGGAAATCTTGGTTAAGCTGGGCAATCTGCGCATCATCACAGGCCATCACCACCGCGCTGCTCTGCGCTGGCAGCGCTAGATATTGCGGTATGACCGCGCCCAGTTTCGTGCCAATCGTCGCCAATTCTTGCACCTGCCAGCGGGCATCTTCCAAAATGAACTCAAAGCTCAGGCTCATGCGCCATCCGCGTCATAGGCCTCAATAATCGCCGCCACCAACGGATGACGCACCACGTCTTTTGAGGTGAAATAATTGAAGCTGATTTTCGGAATATCCGACAGCAAACGCTCCGCATCGGCCAGCCCCGACTGAACACCACGCGGCAAATCAATCTGCGTGCGGTCGCCTGTGATCACCATGCGGCTTCCCTCTCCCAGACGGGTCAGGAACATCTTCATCTGCATTGAGGTGGCGTTTTGCGCTTCGTCCAGTACCACAAAGGCATTCGCCAAGGTTCGGCCGCGCATGAAGGCCAGAGGGGCAATCTCAATGGCCTTATCTTCCATCAATTTCGCCATTTGTTTGGCCGGTAAAAAGTCATTCAACGCATCATAGAGCGGCTGCATATAAGGATCGACTTTTTCCTTCATATCACCCGGTAAAAACCCCAAACGCTCCCCGGCTTCCACCGCAGGGCGTGACAGGATGATCTTATCCACGCGCCCTGTGATAAACATCGACACGCCCACGGCGACGGCCAGATAGGTCTTTCCGGTCCCGGCCGGCCCAATACCAAACGACAGCTCGTTTTTGAACAAAGCCTCAACATAGGCCTTTTGCGCCTCTGTGCGTGGTTCAACCAATTTCTTTCGAGTTTTAATTTCCACCGCACCGCTACGGAACATTTCCATCTGCTGATCGGCGCGGCCTGCGTCCCCCGCGGCCATGTTCATCCTAAGTTCGGCGGTCACATCCGCGGGCGTCACAGGCCGCCCCTGTTCCAGCCGAGTATAGAGCGATTGCAAAATCGCGGATGCCTGCGCCGCCCCATCCGCATCGCCAACCAAAAGCAACAGATTGCCCCGACGCACAATTTGGATGGCGTGATGCGTCTCTATTGTGGTGAGATTGCGATCAAATTCCCCGCAGAGCTCCGCCAAAAGACGGTTATTGGGAAATTCAATCCGGGATTCGTTTTGTGCAGCGATGGCTGTTACGGCGTCTTCTGCCAATGAGGTCCCCTAAATAGGTTTTGCGTTTGTCTCAGAGTATAGCGCGATTCTCGCAAGAGAAAGGCCCAGCGCAAACAAAATACACAAAAGAAGAGATCATGCGCGCGGGCGCGCGGGCGCGCTCAAAACCTGCCCTGTCAGCGAGTTTGTCATATCCTTGAGGATCTGCACTGGAATGACTTGCCCAATCATGTCATCGGGCGCCACGGCATGAACCGCGTGGAGATACTCGGATTTGCCGATCAACTGCCCCTCGCGGCGGCCTTTCTTTTCAAACAAAACCTTCACCTCGCGCCCCACCATATCGGCCTGGGCGGCGCGTTGCTGTTCGGTCAAGAGCGCTTGCAGCTCTTGCAGACGGGCAGAGGCCACTTCGGGCGGCACTTCGGCGCGTTCTGCCGCGGGCGTTCCGGGGCGGGCGGAATATTTGAAGGAATAGGCCTGCCCATAGCCCACACGGCGCACGAGATCCAACGTATCTTGAAAGTCTTGGTCCGTTTCGCCAGGGAAGCCAACAATGAAATCCCCCGACAAGAGCAAATCGGGGCGGGCGCTGCGGATACGGTCGACCAATGCAAAATAGCTTTCGCGCGTATGTTTGCGGTTCATGGCCTTCAAAATGCGATCACTGCCAGATTGCACCGGAAGATGCAGATAAGGCATCAGCTTGTCACATGTGCCATGAGCCTCAATCAGCGCATCATCCATGTCATTGGGATGGCTGGTGGTAAAACGAATACGTTCCAGCTGGTCAATTTCTGACAATTGCCAAATCAAGCCGGCCAAACCGCCCGCATGCCCGTGATAGGCATTCACATTCTGGCCGAGCAGTGTGATTTCGCGCACGCCGCGCGCCACCAAATCGGCGGCCTCGGCCATGACGCGCTCTGCGGGACGGCTCACCTCGGCGCCGCGCGTGTAAGGCACAACGCAAAAGGCGCAAAATTTATCACAGCCTTCTTGCACCGTCAAAAACGCGGTGGGGCCGCGTTTGGCCTTGGGCCGGCTGGCGAGATGGTCAAACTTATCTTCCTCGGGAAACTCCGTATCCAAAGCGCGCTTGCCGCTTTGCACCCGCGCCTCCATCTGCGGCAATTTGTGATAGGATTGCGGGCCCACCACCAAATCAACCATCGGCTGCCGGCGAATAATTTCCGCCCCTTCCGCCTGTGCCACGCAGCCGGCGACGCCTATTTTCAACCCCGGCTTGGCGGTTTTCAATCCACGAAATTTGCCCAATTCCGAATAGATCTTCTCGGCGGCCTTCTCGCGAATATGGCAGGTATTGAGCAAGATCATATCGGCATCATCGGCTGTATCTGTCTGCACATAGCCCTGTGCGCCAAGGGTTTCGGCCATCCGCTCGCTGTCATAGACATTCATTTGACAGCCATATGTCTTGATAAACAGCTTTTTGGTATCGGCCATGGTCAAATCCTTTTTCAGCAGGGCATGCGTGCGGCGCTGATACCGCGTGAATTCCTCCCTTGCAATGCGTGTGAATTTCAGGGATTTTATTGCAAAATTTTATTTAGGCAATTTCATGCAGTTCCCAACGCTGAAGACGTATTTAAACTGGGCCAAAGCCCATGCGCCCAAAGGCCCTTTTGCTTTTATATTTGCACAAGACGATATCGAGCTGACCCATACAGTCGCTCATCATATCAAATTAGGGTTTCGTCAGACGCTGGTGCTGGCCGATGTTCCATTTACCCGCCCCGCAGATCTGCCGGCTGAAGTGGCCTTCATTGCGCGGGCTGCAAAGTCTTCCTCCGATATCAGCCAAGAGATGAATGCCATCATCTCCGCCCTGCCCCAACAATGGATTTATTGCGGCTACAATGGCGAATATTTATTTTATCCATTTTGCGAATCCCGCAGCATTGGGGAGATCATCGCCTTCAACACCGAAGAGCGCCGCAAAACGATCGCCACGACCGTGGTGGACCTCTATGCGGGGCATTTGGGACATAGCCCGCATGGGGTGGATGTCACAAACGCCTATTTCGATCGGCTTGGGTATTTCGCAGAAACCCGGCGGGATGCCGAACACAGGCCGCTTGAGCAGCAACTCAATATCTACGGCGGCTTGCGCTGGCGCTTTGAGGAGCATGTTCCATGGCACAAAAGGCGCATTGATCGCGTGGCTCTTTTTCAAAGCCTGCGTGGGTTAAAATTCCAGCCTGATTTCACCTTCAACCTACCAGAATTCAACACAATTTCCTGCCCTTGGCACCACAACCTGACCGCCTCAGTTTGCTCGTTTCGGGCCGCCAAAGCGTTGCGTCATAATCCCGGCAGCCGCCATGCCATTTCCAGTTTTCGCTGGCCGGGATCGGAACAGTTTAAATGGCATTCACAGCAATTGATGGATCTGGGTTTTATGGAACCGGGGCAGTGGTTTTAAGCCAAGCGCTAAGACTTGCGGCGCAGCCGAATAACCACATCGACTTTAGCAATCTCCGCCCCCTCTGGTGCGTCAGGCAGTGCCAAGATTTTTAATTGGTCTGCCGGGGCGTCCACCAACTCGGCGCTGTCTTCCCAATAAAAATGTGGATGATCCGTCATATTGGTGTCGAAATAGCTTTTCGCGCCATCCACAGTAATTTCACGCATCAAACCCGCATCACAAAAGGCCCGCAGAGTATTATAGACCGTAGCCAAAGAGACCTTATCGGCGTGATCATTGCTCGCGGCAAACAGGCTTTCGGCGGTTACATGCCGATTTTTGCCATCCCCGATCAAGCGCCGCGCCAAAATCACCCGCTGCCGCGTTGGACGCAACCCGCCCTTGGCCAACCATTGGTCGACGAGCCGATGAGTTTCAACCTGAGCGTTTGTGTGATCCATGGGCCCAATATGACGCCTTGAGACTAATTTTCAATGGCAAAAGTTCAAAATATCAGCCAGCATAGTGAAATCATGAGGCCCAGGCGGCCTTGCCACATGCCCTCAGACGTATATAGAGCTGTAAGCAAAACCGTTACACTAAAGCAGGAGCCCAATATGCCATCAAATTTTCCGACCTCTTTCGACAAAGACGGTCTTTTGAAATGCGCCCGTGGTGAGCTCTTCGGCCAGGGCAATGCGCAATTGCCCGAACCGCCAATGTTGATGATGGACCGCGTGACTGAGATCAGCAGCGATGGTGGTCTGCACGGCAAGGGGCATGTCATTGCCGAATTCGACATTCATCCTGAGCTTTGGTTTTTTAAGTGCCACTTCCCGGGCGACCCGGTTATGCCCGGCTGTCTGGGGCTGGATGCGCTGTGGCAGTTGACCGGATTTAACCTAGGCTGGCGCGGCATGCCGGGGCGCGGACGGGCCTTGGGTGTTGGCGAGGTGAAATTCACGGATATGGTCACCCCAGAAGTCAAAATGATCACCTATCATGTTGACTTCACGCGTGTTATCGATCGCAAGCTGAAACTGGGCATGGCGGACGGCCGCATGTTTGCAGATGGCAAAGAAATTTATACAACTGCCAATATGAAAGTTGGCTTGTTCACCGATTAAACTAAGGGGATCACATGCGCCGTGTAGTCATCACAGGCCTGGGTATTGTCTCACCCATTGGCAATAATTTCGACGAAGTGACCGATGCGCTGAAGGCGGGTCGGTCTGGGATTGCTTTTGAACCAGAATATGCCGAGAACGGCTTTCGTAGCCGGGTTGCAGGCATTCCTAAAATCAACCCTGCTGATCATATAGATAAGCGCCACATGCGCTTTATGGGCACGGGTGCAGGCTATAACTATCTGGCCATGGAACAGGCAATTGCCGATTCCGGCCTTGAGGAAAATGAAGTCTCAAATGTCCGCACCGGGTTGATCATGGGCTCTGGTGGCCCTTCGACTGCGAATTTTCACGCGGCCTTTGATGTGGTGAAAAACCGCGGTGGACCAAAACGCATGGGCCCCTTCATGGTGACGCGCTGCATGAGCTCTGCCCATTCTGCGACTCTGGCCACGCCGTTTAAGATCAAAGGCTTGAACTACTCCATCACCTCCGCCTGCGCCACCTCGGCCCATTGCATCGGCAATGCGATGGAGCAAATTCAGCTCGGCAAACAAGATGTTGTCTTTGCGGGCGGTGGCGAAGAGGTGCATTGGTCCCTCTCCTGCCTTTTTGATGCGATGAACGCGATGTCGTCTAAGTACAATGATACGCCTGAGACTGCCTCACGCCCCTATGATGCCAACCGCGATGGGTTTGTGATCGCCGGCGGCGGCGGTGTCTTGGTGCTCGAAGAATTGGAACATGCCAAAGCGCGCGGCGCGAAAATCTACGCGGAGCTGACCGGCTATGGCGCCACCTCTGACGGGGCCGATATGGTGGCCCCCTCCGGTGAAGGTGGCGAGCGCTCCATGCGTCAAGCTCTAGCAATGTTGGATCCCGACCGAAAGATCAACTACATCAACGCCCATGGCACCTCGACACCAGCCGGCGATGTGACCGAAGTGCAGGCCGTGCGTAATATTTTTGGTCAAGGATCAACTCCGCCGATCTCCTCGACCAAATCCTTGACAGGGCACTCTTTGGGCGCAACCTCGGTTCACGAAGCGATCTACTCGCTCTCGATGATGCAAAATAGCTTCATTTCAGCCTCTGCGAACGTGCAAGAGCTCGATCCGGCACTGGATGCCTCAGAGATTGTCACCACACGGCAAGACGATGTCGAGCTTGATACAATTCTTTCCAACAGCTTTGGCTTTGGTGGCACAAATGCGACCTTAATCATGAGCAAATTTAACGGATAAAATCATGGCAGAACTTCTTAAAGGAAAACGCGGTCTGATCACCGGAATTGCAAATGATCGCTCCATTGCTTGGGGCATCGCGGAGGCTATGAAGGCCGAGGGTGCAGAATTGGCCTTTGGCGTGCAAATGGATGTCTTTGGTGAGAAAGTCAAACCTTTGGCGGCGAATATGGGTGTGGATCTTGTGCTGGATTATAACGTGCAAGACGATGCCAGCACGCAAGCGGCCTTTGACACATTGGCCGATAAATGGGGCGGGCTGGATTTCGCTGTGCATGCCATCGCCTATTCCGACAAGAGCGAATTGACCGGACGGTTCATCAATACCAGCCGCGAAAACTTCAAAAGCTCTCTAGAGATCTCGGCCTATTCCTTCATCGACATGGCCAAGAAAGCTGAGCCATTGATGAAAGATGGCGGCACTTTGATCACGTTGACCTATCAGGGCAGCCGCAAGGCCACCCCTTGGTATAACGTCATGGGCGTGGCAAAAGCGGCGCTGGAATCGGCAGTGGTCTATCTGGCCAATGATTTGGGCCCGCAAAAAATTCGTGTGAACGCAATTTCTCCCGGCCCGATGAAAACCCTCTCTGGCGCGGCCATTGGCGGCGCGCGCAAGACCTTCCGCTTCACCGAAGCCAACACGCCCCTGCGCGCCAATGCCACCAAAGCCTCCATCGGCGGCACCGCTGTCTATTTGGCATCAGATTATGGCGAATGCACCACCGGCGAGACCATTATGGTGGATGGTGGTCTTCATATCCTGGGCCTGCCACAGCCCGAGAATTTCTAAGACCTCCGGGGTCTTAGATACTGTTTCAAAAGATATCGCCCGGCTTGCCTAGGGGCTGGGATAGGTCTCTAGCGCGCGGGTGAACATTTGTGCATCAATATTGCCACCCGAGGCGATGCAGATCACATGCTCACCGCTCAGCTGCTCCCCATGATAGAGTGCAGCGGCCAGAGCAATGGCCCCACCGGGTTCGAGCACAAGTTTAAACCGGCTAAAGGCCACAGAGATGGCCCGCAGGCAATCTTCTTCCGGCACAACGATGCCCGACCCGCATAGCTCGCGCATGAGCGGAAAGGTCATTTCCCCAGGGCTGCGGGTGACAATGGCATCGCAAATGCTGCCGCCGCTGCGGGTATTGCTTTCCCGGCGACCGCTTTGTAGCGAACGGGTCACGTCATCGAAATCCACGGGCTCCACAGGCCGCACGCGCATATTTGGAGCCTCCTGCTCCAGCGCCAATGCGACCCCAGAGGTCAAACCGCCGCCGCCGCAACAGACCAAGACATCAGCCTTGGCAATCCCAACCTCTGCCGCTTGCGCGGCTATTTCCAGCCCGCAGGTGCCCTGCCCGGCAATGACCTCAGGCGCATCATAGGGTTTGATCAGGCTCAAACCACGCGCCTCAGCCAGGGCCGCGCCGATGGCCTCACGGTCCTCGCGGTCTCGGTCATATAAAATCACCTCAGCCCCCAGCGCGCGGGTGTTCTCAACCTTCAATCGGGGGGCATCTTTCGGCATCACAATAACCGCCGGCACCCCATGCAAACGGGCGGCCAGCGCCACGCCCTGCGCATGATTGCCCGACGAATAGGCAATGACGCCCGCCGAGCGCACCTCAGCTGCGAGGGCCGAGACCGCAGACCAACCGCCACGAAACTTAAATGATCCAGTATGTTGCAAAGCCTCCGCCTTGACCCAGACCCGCCGCCCGGCGATCTCATCGACAAAGGCAGAATTGAGCAGCGGGGTGCGCCGCGCCTGGCCTTCCAGCCGCTGCGCCGCGGCCCGTATCATCTCTATATTCATCTTTTATACCCCTGCTATTTGAGGAATCCCGGTTAAATCTCGCAATTGATAGTGCGGTGTCCATGGCAGGCGATCAACCGGCTCACCGCTGCGATTCACCCAAGCGGTTGCGAAGCCATATTCCGCCGCCGCCGCCGCATCCCAACCATTGGAGGAGACAAAAAGCACCTCCCCGACCTGACATCCGAAATGGCTGCCGACCAGGTCATAGACCCGGCGGTCTGGCTTGAAAATTCCAACAGATTCAACAGACAAAACCGCATCGAGCCGATCTGAAAGCCCGGCAGAGACAACGGCACCTTCCAACATATCAGGCGAGCCATTGGACAAGATAGCCGTGTTGAGCCCCGCCGCCTTGAGGGCCGCGAGCATCGCTGGCACTTCCTCATAGGCTGCAAGACTCCAATAGAGATCCAGCAAGTCTTTGCGCAGGCGCGCGCCCGAGACCCCATTGGCCTCCATCGCCCAATCCAGCCCATCTTGGGTCACCTGCCAAAAATCAGTGTGAGCGCCCATCACAGCCCGCAACCAGCTGTATTGCAGCTGTTTCAGGCGCCAGTCGCCAGCCAATTTAGCCCAATTCTCAGCAATTTCGGAATTCTCCGGGCGACTGGCAGCTTGGCGGGCGGCCGAGGCCACATCGAACAAAGTCCCATAGGCGTCAAAGACGCAGGTTGTGATAGCCATAGAATCCTCCATAAGATGAGGCCAACGATAGCGACAATCGGCGAAAGGGGAAGAGACATGCACGTCTTCGACAAATCTGGAATGCATATTCATTATCGCGATGAGGGCGACCCGCAGGGCGCTCCGTTGGTCTTTTCCAACTCATTGGGCACGGATATGCGGCTGTGGGATCAGATTATGCCCTTGCTGCCCGCCGGTCTGCGTATCATTCGTTATGACATGCGGGGGCACGGTCTGAGCGATTGTCCAGAGGCGCCCTATTCCATGGGTGCCCTGATTTCTGATGCTGAAGCTCTGCTTGATCATTTGCAAATTACGTCCTGCCTCTTTGTTGGCCTGTCCATCGGCGGTATGGTTGCCCAGGGGCTGGCCAGCAAAAGGTTGGATTTGATCCGAGCCATGGTCCTATCAAACACAGCCGCTAAGATTGCCACCAAAGATATTTGGCAAGACCGGATAGACAGCATCCGAAAAGACGGCATTGGCCCGGTGGCCGGCGCCACGATGCAGCGGTGGTTTAGCCCTGAAATGCACGGCACGCCGGCGATGGCCCCTTGGGCTAATATGTTGCTGGCCACCCGCGAGGAGGGTTATATTGGCTGCGCCCATGCGATCTCTGGTACAGATTTTATAACCCCAACCTCGGCCTTGCGCTTGCCGGTTATGGGCATCGCCGGTGATCACGACAGCTCTACCCCACCGGATTTGGTGCGCGAAACCCTCGAGCTCATCCCCGGCAGCAGCTTTCACATCATCCGCGGCGCGGGCCATCTGCCCTGCGTTGAACGACCGGCGCAATTTGCCAAACTGTTGGGTGATTTTTTGCGGGCAACCGGACATATCTAAGCAATTTAGGATCCCTGGCATGAACAAACCTCTGGCCTTTACCTTCATCATTGTCACCCTGACAATTGATGCCATGGGCATTGGCCTAATCATTCCTGTGATGCCCGATCTGTTGCAGGACATTGAAGGCGGAGATCTCGGCCATGCGGCCATTTGGGGCGGGATTCTGTCCATGGTCTTCGCCTTAATGCAATTTCTTTTTGGTCCCACCATAGGCTCGCTAAGTGACAGATACGGGCGCAGGCCGGTGCTGCTGGTCTCCTTGCTGGTCATCGCCGTGGATTATGTCGTCATGGGGCTGGCCCATTCGATCTGGCTGCTGGTTCTGACCCGCGTCATTGGCGGCATTGCCGCCGCGACCCAAGCCACCGCTGCAGCCTTCATCTCGGACATCTCGACCGCAGAGAACCGCTCCGCCAATTTCGGCATTCTAGGCGCCTCCTTTGGGGTTGGCTTTGTACTGGGCCCGCTGATCGGTGGTCTTTTGGGCGAATATGGCTTCCGCGTCCCGTTTTTTGCGGCCGCCGGGCTGGCCAGCCTCAACCTCCTGTTGGGATATTTTGTATTGCCAGAAACGGTGGGCAAAGAGCTGCGCCGCCCGTTTGATCCGGCCCGGGCCAATCCTTTGGGCGCGCTGGTGCAAATCCGTAAAATCCCCGGCCTGGCGCGATTTTTACTGGTATTTTTTCTCTATGAATTTGCCTTTTACTCCTATCCGGCGATTTGGGTGTATTACGCCAAAGCACAGTTCCATTGGGAACCCGGCATGGTCGGCCTCTCCTTGGCCTCCTTCGGCATATCCGTGGCCGTCGTCGAAGGTCTGTTGATCCGCAGGATCTTGCCCTGGCTTGGTGAGCGGCGCACCATCGTCATTGGCTTTATGTTCAATATCGCCATGTTTACCGCCTTGGGCTTTCTCACCTCTGGGTTTTGGGCACTTATCATCGCGCCCTTTTCCGCGCTTGGCTCGGTTGTGGTGCCCGCCATGCGCGGCATCATGGCCAATAAAGCGGCGGCCAATCAGCAGGGGGAAGTCCAAGGTATCATCGCCTCAACCCAATCTCTGGCGGTCATTTTTGCCCCGTTGGTGCTGACCTATGTGTTCTATCTCGCCACGCGTCCCGGCGGGCCGGTCTTTTTGCCGGGTGCGCCGTTTCTTCTGGCCGCGGCCGTGGTGGCGATCACGCTGACCCTCTTTACCACACGGCCAAGGGGCAGCATCTCCGGGCAAAATTCCACCCGTTAAATGTCGCAAAACCTCTTGCAGGTTTTGCAACAGGCTTTAGCCTCGGGGCACTTATCTAATGGAGCCGAAATGACCCGTATCAAAGCCGCCGTCGCTCATGCCTTTGGCCAGCCTCTTTCCATCGAAGAGGTTGAATTGGCGCGCCCCAACTCTGGGGAAGTTGAAGTCACGCTCGAGGCCTGCGCCATTTGCCACTCAGACATCACCTATCTGGACGGCGGTTGGGGTGGCTCGCTGCCTGCGGTCTATGGCCATGAGGCGGCGGGACGCATTTCTGCACTTGGCGATGGGGTCACGGGGCTGAAGCACGGTGATGCGGTCGTGGTGACATTGATTCGCTCTTGCGGCACCTGCCCCTCCTGCTGCACAGGCCGACCCACAGGCTGTGAGGCCGCCTATGACGGGGACAAAGGCCCGCTCTCCATGCCGGACGGCAGCAAATTGCATCAAGCCATGGCCAGCGGGGCCTTTGCCCAGCGCGTTGTTGTCGCGCAAACTCAGGTCGTGAAAATTGGCGATGATATCCCAATGGATGTGGCCTCTCTCATCGCCTGCGGTGTGATCACCGGTGTGGGCGCAGTGGTCAATGCCGCGCAAATGCGCCCCGGCCAAGATGCGGTCGTCATCGGCGCGGGCGGGGTTGGTCTCAACGCCATCCAGGGCGCACGGATCGCGGGCGCTCGGCGCATTGTCGCGGTGGATATGCTGCCCGAAAAGCTCGAGATTGCCATGGAATTTGGCGCAACCCACGGGGTGCTTGCCACGGGTGATGCCCCTTGGGTTGAGGCGCAACAGGCTCTGGGCCGCGGCGCGGATGCGGTTTTTGTCACTGTGGGTGCCGCGGGCGCCTATACCGCCGCCCCCAATTATCTCGCCAGTGGCGGCAAGGTCATCATGGTGGGCATGCCCGCGACAGGCGCCGCTTCCTCCTATGAGGCTGGCAATCTTGCTGCGGCCTCTCAGGCCATGATCGGCTCGAAAATGGGGGATGTGGTGATTCAACGCGACATCCCATGGATCGTGGATCTTTACCGCCAAGGCCGCCTAAAGCTGGACGAGTTAATCTCAGCCCATTGGAGCCTTGAGCAAATCAATGAGGCGATCGCGGATACGAAAACGGGATCTGCAAAGCGCAATGTGATCGTGTTTAAGTAGTCGGGCACAGGCCTCAAACCCGCCACAGGGCGGCGCAGATATTGGGAGATTGATATGAAGCTGCAAGATCTTGAAGTGATCATCACCGCCCCGCCTGCACCTGGCTGGGGGGGGCGCTATTGGATCTTTGTAAAAGTCACCACGGACACTGGGGTGACCGGCATCGGGGAATGCTATGCCAGCAGCCTTGGGCCGTCCACAATGGTCCATGTGATCCACGATGTTTTTGAACGGCATATGCAGGGGCAAAGCCCAGAAGATATTGAGCTGATGTTTCGCCGCGCCTATTCCAGCGGCTTTACCCAAAGACCTGATCTAACCGTGATGGGGGCATTTTCGGGGCTGGAGATCGCCTGTTGGGATATTCTCGGCAAGGATCGCGACCGTCCGGTCTGGGCGCTTTTGGGCGGCAAAATGAATGAGCGCATTCGGGCCTATTCTTACCTATACCCACTCGAGCACCATGACGTGAATACATTTTGGGGCAATGCCGACCAAACGGCGGAGGCTGCAACTGCCGCCCTGGCCAAAGGGTACACGGCGGTGAAATTCGACCCCGCTGGCCCCTATACGTTGCGTGGCGGCCATATGCCGGCCATGTCTGACATCACCCAATCGATTGCCTTTTGCACGGCCATTCGTGAAGCCGTGGGCGATAAGGCCGATTTATTGTTTGGCACCCACGGTCAGTTTTCAACCGCCGGGGCCATTCGGCTGGGCACTGCGCTGGAACGGTTTTCACCGCTTTGGTTTGAAGAACCCATCCCACCCGATAATATTGCTGAAATGGCCAAGGTGGCCCGCGCAGTCACCACGCCAATCGCCACAGGGGAGCGCTTGACCACCAAGGCTGAATTTGCCGAAGTCTTGCGCCAAGGGGCGGCCACGATCTTGCAGCCCGCTTTGGGCCGGTCGGGCGGCATTTGGGAAACCAAGAAAATCGCCGCCATTGCAGAGGTCTATAATGCGCAAATGGCTCCGCATCTCTATGCTGGACCTGTGGAATGGGCCGCCAATATTCACCTCTCGGTATCGATCCCCAACACATTGATCGCCGAGACCATTGAAACCCCCTTCCATGCTGCGTTGATCAAAAACTCGATCCAGGTTGAAAATGGGTTCATCACAGCGCCCAGCGCCCCGGGTCTTGGCATTGAGTTTGACGAAGACCTCGCACGCGCTCATCCCTATGAAGATGACGGGCAGCACCTGCATTTGCAGATGCAAGAGGCACCGTGTGATTACCAAAATGGCAATCTGTTCCTTGGAGGCGCGCCGCCAAAACCCCTAGATTAAAGCCTCTGGCCATGGGGCGCAGGCTCCATGGCCCAGCGCATTAGCTGCGCATTTTCAAGCCTTCGGGGTCGTAAAGCGGTGCGGATTGGACCTCGGCGCTGTACATGTGACCTAAGATTTCCACCTCAAGCCTTTGTCCGCCGGCGCTCAGCTCGGTTGGAACATAGCCCATGGCCATGGATCGGCCGACATGATGGGCATAGCCGCCGGACGAGATGTAGCCCACGGCCGCACCGTTATGCAGGATCGCCTCATCGTTGGACACGTCGATCCCCTCAACCTCAAGGGTCAGGGTCACCAACCGCTTGGCCGGCTGTCTCACGGCTTGGGCGGCAGTTTTACCGACAAACTCTTTGTTCCAATTGATGAACCCATCAAGGCCAGCTTCGGCGGCGGTAAAATCGGGGCGGAAATCCAGGCCCCATGCGCCCCAGCCTTTCTCAAGCCGCATCGACATCAAAGCCCGCGCGCCATACCAGCGCAGGCCCTGATCTGCCCCCGCCAGCTCCACCGCTTCGGTCAAGCGGCGCAGATATTGCGGCTTGCAGTAAATTTCATAGCCCAATTCGCCCGAGAAACTGATCCGCGTCAGGATCACGGGGACACCCGCCACATAGGTCATTTTGGTGTCGCGAAAGGCAAAGCCCGCGGCGCTGACATCCTCGCGGGTCAGTTCGGCCAAGACCGCACGGGATTTTGGACCACTGAGCGCCAGCCCGTGCCAATCCTCACTCACATTGCGATAGTGCACACCGGCGGGCAAATCGCGTTCGAACCAACGGCGATGGGCTTCTTGCATGGTGCCCGATCCAAAGAGCATGAAATGTTCCGCCCCATAACAGGCCACGGTCAAATCACCATAGAGCTTGCCCTTTTCCGTCAACATCGGCGTCAAAGTCACGCGGCCCGGTTTCGGTATGAAACCGGCCAAGATCCGGTCAAGATAGGCACGGGCCCCCGGGCCCTTAAATTCATGTTTGGCGAAGTTGGCCACTTCAATCACCCCAACATCTGCGCGCACCGAGGCCACCTCACGCGCCACATAGTCATGGCTGCGGTTGCGTTCAAAACTGGGCGCCTCATGGGCGTCGTCGGGCCCATTGGCAAACCAAAGCGCATGTTCCAAACCAAAACTTTGATCCATGCGGGCGCCCTTGGCCACCAGATGATCGTAAATCGCGGTGGTTTTCTGCAACCGCCCCTTCGGCAGCGTTTCATTGGGGAAGGTCATTACGAACCGGCGTTCATAGTTTTCCGTCGATTTCACCGTGCCCCAATCCGGCGTCGCCCAATCGCCGAAGCGCGCCACATCCATGGCCCAGACATCAATGGAAGGCTCCCCATCAATCATCCATTCCGCCATGGTCAGCCCAACGCCGCCACCTTGGCAAAAGCCCGCCATAACCCCGACCGCGCACCAATAGTTCGTCATCCCAGGCACGGGGCCAATCATTGGATTTCCGTCCGGGCCAAAGGTGAAGGGGCCGTTGATCGCTTGCCGAATGCCCACCTCTCCCAGAACAGGAATACGCTCAAAGGCAAACTCCAAACGATCCGCGATTTGCTCTAAATTTGGCTGCAACAACTCATGGCCAAAGTCCCAGGGGGTGCCGCCGACTTTCCAAGGAGTTCCGCGCTGCTCATAGGTGCCCAAAAGTAGCCCGTCGCGCTCCTGGCGAAAATAGATATTGGCCTCATAATCAATCCCGCAGGGCAGACGGTTCGGCGCATCGGCAATGGCTTGGATCTTTTCCGTCAGCAGATAGTGATGCTCCATCGGCTGCACCGGAATGTTAAGCCCCTGCATATGTCCCACTTCACGCGCCCAAAGCCCGCCGCAATTGACGATATGCTCCGCGTTGATTGTCCCGCGCGGCGTGTGCAAGTCCCAGCTGCCGTCCGCCCGCTGGATGGTTTTTGTCGCTGGCGTATGGGTGAAATATTGCGCCCCATGCACCTTGGCCGCTTTGGCAAAGGCATAGGTTGCCCCAGAGGGGTCCAAATCTCCATCTTGATCATCCCACAGCGCGGCGATGTAATGTTTGGGATCAATCAACGGATGGCGATCGGCCACTTCCTGGGGGCTGATGAACTCTTGACTGAGGCCCATGTAGCGCGCCTTCGACCGCTCGCGTTTGAGATAATCATACCAGGTTTTATTCGAGGCCAGATAAAACCCGCCGGTCATATGCAGCCCGACCGAATGGCCCGAAAGCTCTTCAATCTCTTTATATAGGTCAATGGTATAACCTTGCAGGCGGCTGATGTTCGGATCGCTTGAAATCGTGTGAATTTGCCCAGCCGCGTGCCAACTTGATCCCGATGTCAGCTCGTCGCGCTCCAGCAAGACCGCATCTTTCCAGCCAAATTTTGCCAGGTGGAACAAGATCGAACAGCCCACGACCCCGCCGCCGATAATCACAACTTTCGCATGGCTCGGTAGGGCCTTAGCTCCACCTCCGTTTTCCGATTTTTGAATCTCTGGCATATCAGTCTACCCGTCTTTTAAGTTATATTTTCCAAGCCTAGCATGGCCATTCTCTCAATACCAAGCGTCCGGAATTTCCGATTTTCTGCGGTCCACATAGGCTTGCAATTCTTCCTTAACCCCTGCGTCGATCGGCGGAGGTTCATAGGCACGCAACAGGCTTGTCCATCGCTCATAGGCCCGCTGCCGCATGTCTTTCGCCCCGCCTTCCTCCCAGCTTTCGACATTTTCGCTGTCACTCAACGCGGGCTCATAGAAGGCGGTTTGGTAATTGCGCATCGTATGGGCCGAGCCCAAGAAATGCCCGGCCGGTTCAACCTCACCATAGGCATCACGCGCCAGCGCCTCAGGGCTGCTGTCAAGCCCCGCACCCAGTTTCTGATAGCCCCCCAAACGGTCCGCATCCATCACCAGTTTTTCAAATCCAGTGCAGAGCCCACCTTCCATCCAACCGGCCGCATGAAGAACAAAATTTGCCCCAGCCAGCATAGTCGAATGCATGGAATCGGCACTTTCATAGGCCGCCTGCGCATCTTCGATTTTGCTTGCGGTCAGAGATCCACCACAGCGCAGCGGCAGGCCCGCAGCCCGCGCCATTTGACCAATGGCATAGTTCGACAAGATCGGTTCCGGCATGCCAAAGGTTGGTGCGCCAGATTTCAGGCTCATGGAGCTCAGAAAATTGCCCAAAACAAACGGCGCGCCAGGGCGGATCAATTGCGAAAAGGCGCAGCACATCAGAGCCTCCGCCATGGCTTGCGTGACCGAAGCCGCTGTGCTGACCGGTCCCATAGCCCCCGATAAGATAAAGGGCACCACCACGATCCCCTGCCCACGGCTGCAATAGGTCTCAATCGCCTGGGTGACCACCTTGTCGACCAAAAGCGGTGAATTTGTGTTCACATTGCCCATGATCACACACTTTTGATCCATCACCTCCCGACCAAAAACAATCTCAGCCATGTCAACACTGTCCTGCGCCCGGCTTTGTTCGGTAATCGCGCCCAGATGCGGTTTGTCCGAACAGGTCATATGCAGATAGAGCATATCCAAATGACGCTTGCTCACCGGCACATCGCAGGGTTCACAAATGACCAAGCCGCCGTGATGTAAATTGGGGTGCATATAGGTGAGCTTGATCAATTTCTCGAGACTATCGAGATCCCCATAGCGCCGACCCTTTTGCAAATCGCGCACGAATGGCGCGCCATAGATCGGCGCAAAGACTTGATTTTGCCCGCCCATGACCACATCACGGGTTCTGTTGCGGGCAATCTGGGTGAATTCACGCGGCGCGGTCTTGCACAAAGCACGAACCTGCGCCGCCTCCATGCGCACCCGGTCGCCGTCAATCCGCGCGCCGGCCTTGCGCCAAACCTCAAGCGCCTTGGGATCATCGCGAAACGCAATGCCAATGTCTTGCATCAACCAATCAACCTGAGCCTCAAGCTGCGCCATAGTGGCGTCATCTAAAGGATCGAAAAACGCCAAGCGCCGTTGCAAATAGGGGCTGGGCGGCGCGGTGCCAATCCCGTCCTCACCCGCTTGCCGAGCCCGAGCCCCAATCGTTGATTTTCGTCGCGCCATATCTACTCCGGTTTGGTCGTCCACCCTATTCTAGGCAAATCCGCCCCATCACCGAAACGCCATTAACGACGAAACCATGTCAAAATCCCGCTGTTTTGCGCAGATATCAGCGCTGCGAGCAGGTCATTGCAATCTGCGCCCTATAGGCTACCAATATCCTAAGGAGGCAAACTATGACCCAAGTGATTACAACATCCGTCAAAGACTTGGTCGCGGCCGCCAATGCGGAGGTGACCACCCTCACTGTCGAACAGGCCCGGACGCTCATTGACAGCCCCGATCACATCCTTGTGGATCTGCGCGACATCCGCGAGCTGCAACGCACGGGAAAGATCCCCGGCGCTTTTTCCTGCCCGCGCGGGATGCTGGAGTTTTGGATTGATCCGGCCAGCCCCTATCACAAAGAGATTTTCAACCAAGATAAGACCTATGTGTTCTATTGCGCCAGCGCTTGGCGTTCGGCCTTAAGTGCGAAAGTGGCGCAAGATATGGGCCTGGCGCCCGTGGCCCATATCGCCGGCGGCTTTACGGCGTGGGTCAAAGCCGACGGCCCCGTTGAGGCTTTGCCCCAAAAATAGAGCCCGCGCAGCTGGAATAAAAAGAGGTTTCATGCAAAATTCACCATCGCCAGAAGAGTTACACGCCTTTGATCGGGAGCATTTCTTGCACCCTTGGCACGATATGAATGCTTGGCGTGGCTATGATAATATGTTGGTGGAGGCCGCGCAGGGCATTTACCTTTATGATGAAACCGGCAGAAAATTTATAGACGGTCCTGGCGGCATGTGGTGCGTGCAAATCGGTTATGGTCAGGCAGAGATGGCAGAGGCAATCGCGGCCCAAGTCCTGAAAATGCCCTATGCCTCGCCCTTTACCAATGTCACCCAACCTGGCGCGATACTGGCCAAGAAATTGGCCGATTTCGCACCGGGGGATTTGAACAATGTCTTCTTCACCACAGGCGGCTCGACAGCGGTCGACACCGCTTTGCGGGCCATGCAGTTTATGAACAACAGCCTTGGGCGGCCCGAAAAGAAGATGATCCTAGCGCGGGAGAAAGGCTATCACGGCTCGACCTATCTGGCAGCATCCGTGAGCGGCAAAGAGCGCGATGTGACCAAATTCGATATGGAAAGCCGCTTGGTGCATTTTCTACCCAATGTGAATCCCTATCTGCGCCCCGATGAAATGAGTGTCGCGCAGTGGTGCGATGCCAAAGTGCAGGATCTTGAGGAGGCCATTGCGCAGCTTGGGGCCGAAAATATCGGCGCTTTCATTGCGGAGCCCATTTTAAGCTCAGGCGGCGTGATTGTGCCGCCAGAGGGCTATCATAAACGCACCTTCGATATCTGCCGCGCCCATGATATTCTGTATATCTCTGACGAGGTGGTCACGGGCTTTGGACGGCTGGGCCATTGGTTTTCCTCAGAAGCCGTATTCGACATCCAACCCGACATCATCACCTGCGCCAAAGGCTTGACCTCTGGTTACCTGCCCTTGGGGGCCTGTATCATTTCGGATCGCATGATGGAGCGCATGACCCATCGCGGTGAAGTCTTGTTTTCCAACGGCTATACCTATTCGGGCCACCCGGTGAGCTGTGCGGCCGCGCTAAAGAATATAGAAATTTTAGAACGCGACAATGTTTTGGCGCATGTGCGCGACATCGCCCCCTATTTCCAAGAGCGACTCGCGCGCTTGACGCGCTACCCCATTATTGGCGACGCGCGCGGCGCTGGGTTGATCGGTTGCATTGAAGCGCGGTTGAGCAAAGATGGCTCGCGGCTTGAGGATGAACGCAAGATCGGCGCCATGATTGACCAGGCCTGCCATGACCGCGGGCTGATCGTTCGGCCATTGATCAACATGTGCGTGTTTTCGCCGCCGCTGGTCATCAGCAGAACTCAGGTGAATGATTTATTTGACATTCTTGAGCAGGCCATTGAAACTGTGTGTGAAAAATTTGATCTGACACCGTGACCGTGCTCCGTTCACGGGACCTATGGGCGGGCCATTTTGTGATCTTAACCCCATAAAAATCGATGTCATTATATGTCTTGAAATGCGATAAAAAAATCGTATAAACGAAAAAAGTTTCCGATAGTGGAAAAATGTTCAAAAACGGGAAAATATCATGAGCGATACACCCAAACGCACCGCGTTATATGATCTTCACTGTGCCTTGGGCGGCAAAATGGTTGATTTCGCAGGGTGGGAAATGCCCGTGCAATATCCCATGGGAATCATGGGCGAGCATCAACACTGTCGCAGCAAAGCCGCCCTATTTGATGTGAGCCACATGGGGCAAGTGCTGCTGCATGGTGCCAATGCCGCCGAAAAATTGGAAGCCTTAGTGCCAGCCGCTTTGAGCAAATTGCCCGAAGGCAAAGCGCGCTACACATTCTTTACCGATGACTCTGGCGGCATTATGGACGATTTGATCGTCGCCAATGCCGGCGATCATTTGTTCTTGGTGGTCAATGCTTCTATGCGTGCCCAAGACATACCGCATATGAAAGCGCATCTTAAGGACGTTGAGGTCACAGAAATTTTCGACCGTGCCCTTATTGCCGTGCAAGGCCCCTCAGCGCAGGACGTGGTGGCCAGCCATTGTCCGCAGGCAGCACAATTGAGCTTTATGCAGACCTGTGAGGCATTGATCGATGGCACGCTTTGCCGGATTTCGCGCTTGGGCTACACCGGCGAAGATGGCTATGAAATATCAATCCCTCAGGCTGAGGCAGAACGGATTACTCGGTTGATGCTGGATCATCCAGACTGCGCCCCAGCCGGGCTTGGGGCCCGCGACAGTCTGCGTCTCGAAGCGGGATTGTGCCTTTACGGCAATGACATAACCCCTGACACATCCCCCATTGAAGCCGGTCTGAGCTGGGCCATTCAAAAACGCCGCCGCGAAGAAGGCGGCTTTCCAGGTGCGGCACGCATCATGGCAGAGCTGGAACATGGCACGGCGCGCAAATTGGTCGGCATCCTGCCGCAGGGCCGCGCCCCAGCCCGTGCGGGGGTCGAGATTCAAGACCAAGAGGGCAATGCTATTGGCCAGATCACTTCGGGCGGTTTCGGCCCAACCGTCCAAGCTCCGGTTGCGATGGGCTACGTTCACGCCGATCACAGCGCACCGGGCCAAGAGCTGCACCTGATCATTCGCGGCAAACCGCAGCCCGCCACGGTCTGCGCTCTGCCCTTCGTTTCACAAAACTACAAACGCTAAACGGGAGATCCCAATGACGACTTATTATTCCGAAGAACATGAATGGATCACAGTTGAGGGCGACATCGCCACCATCGGCATCACGGCCCATGCCGCTGAGCAATTGGGCGATATCGTCTTTGTAGATCAAAAAGAGGAAGGCGATGAATTTGAAAGCGGCGATGAAATCGGTGTGATTGAATCGGTGAAAGCTGCCTCCGAAATTTTCGCCCCTGTAGATGGGGAAATCATTGAGGCCAACGAGCTTTTGCAAAGCAACCCAGCCGCCTTGAACGAAAACCCTGAGGCCGATGCTTGGATTTACAAAGTAAAACTCTCCGATCCGTCACAGCTCGAAGGGCTAATGGATTTGGCCGGTTACAAGACCTTCATCTCCTAACCACAGACTTAATCGCTGACCCACAGACTTAAAAGCGGAGCTACGCGCATGCCTTTTGAACTGACCACTTATGAAGCCTATGATTTCGCCAACCGTCGACACATCGGCCCATCGCCGTCTGAGATGGAAGAGATGCTGCGCACCATTGGCTTTGACAGCCTTGATGCATTGATTGATGCGACCGTGCCAAAGGCCATCCGCCAAAAGGCACCGCTTGATTTTGGTCCGGCGATGTCTGAGCGTGATGCGCTGCATCATATGAAACAAGTGGCCAGTAAAAACCAAGTCCTGACCTCGTTGATTGGTCAGGGCTATCATGGCACCACCACCCCGGCGCCGATCCTGCGCAATATCTTGGAAAATCCCGCCTGGTACACCGCCTACACGCCCTATCAGCCAGAAATTTCGCAAGGTCGGCTTGAGGCTTTGCTGAATTACCAAACTATGGTCAGCGATCTGACCGGGCTGGACATTGCCAACGCCTCATTGCTCGATGAGAGCACCGCCGCCGCCGAGGCGATGACCATGGCGATGCGCTCTGCCAAGTCAAAATCACAAACCTTCTTTGTGGATGAAAACTGCCATCCGCAAAATATCGCTGTGATTCAAACCCGGGCGGAGCCTTTGGGGATCGAGATTGTCGTGGGTTGCCCAGATGACTTGGACGCCAGCGCCGTCTTTGGCGCCATCTTCCAATATCCCGGCACCTATGGCCATGTGCGCGACTTCACATCGCAAATTACAGCCCTGCATGAGCACAAAGCCTTGGCCATTGTGGCGGCCGATCCTCTGTCTTTGGCGCTGCTCAAAAGCCCCGGCGAGATGGGCGCAGATATCGCCATTGGCTCGACCCAACGCTTTGGCGTGCCCATGGGCTATGGCGGGCCACATGCGGCCTATATGGCCACGCGGGACGCCTTTAAACGCTCTATGCCTGGCCGGATCATCGGCGTCTCAGTGGACAGCCGTGGCAACAAGGCGCTGCGCTTGGCGCTGCAAACCCGCGAGCAGCACATCCGGCGCGAGAAAGCCAATTCCAATGTCTGCACCGCGCAAGCGCTCTTGGCGGTGATTGCCTCCATGTATGCTGTCTATCATGGGCCAGACGGCATCAAAGCCATTGCCCAATCGGTCCACCGCAAAACCAGCCGTCTGGCCAAAGGGCTCGAGGCCATGGGCTTTGACGTGCAACCTGAGGTTTTCTTCGACACAATCACCGTAAAAGTTGGCAATCTGCAAGGGGTGATCCTACAGGCCGCAGTGGCCAATGGCATCAACCTGCGCAAGATCGGCGCGGACCGTGTCGGCATCAGCCTGGATGAGCAAACCCGCCCAGAAACCATTGAGGCGGTATGGCGCGCCTTTGGCGGCGACATGAAAGATGACAGCAAGGCCAATCGCGCCTATCGCCTGCCCGATTCCATGCTGCGCGAAAGCGCCTATCTCACCCATCCCATTTTCCACCTCAACCGCGCCGAAGCGGAAATCACCCGCTATATGCGCCGCTTAGCAGACCGCGATTTGGCGCTGGATCGCGCCATGATCCCGCTGGGCAGCTGTACGATGAAGCTCAATGCCACCATTGAGATGATCCCGGTGACTTGGCCAGAATTTGCCAATTTGCACCCTTTCGTGCCTGTCGATCAAGCGCGCGGCTATCATGAGATGTTTGAGGATCTGAATGCCAAGCTTTGCGACATCACCGGCTATGACGCCATCAGCCAGCAACCCAATTCCGGCGCGCAGGGTGAATATGCCGGCCTGTTGACCATCCGCAAATACCACGCGGCCAATGGGCAAGGGCATCGCAATGTCTGTTTGATCCCCACATCCGCCCATGGAACCAACCCAGCCTCTGCGCAAATGGTTGGCTACAAGGTTGTGGTGGTTGGATCGGATGCCGATGGCAATATCGATGTCGCTGATTTCCGCGCCAAGGCCGAGCTGCACAGCGATGCCCTGGCTGCCTGTATGATTACCTATCCCTCAACCCATGGGGTCTTTGAGGAAACTGTGCAAGAGGTGTGCAAAATCACCCATGATCACGGCGGTCAGGTCTATATCGATGGGGCCAATATGAACGCTATGGTCGGCCTCTCGCGTCCGGGCGACATTGGCGGCGATGTCTCACACCTCAATCTGCACAAGACCTTCTGCATTCCCCATGGCGGCGGCGGGCCGGGCATGGGCCCAATTGGTGTAAAAGCCCATTTGGCCGCGCATTTACCCGGGCACCCGGAATATGGCAGCGACGTTGGGCCCGTATCGGCTGCGCCTTTTGGCTCTCCCTCCATTCTGCCGGTCAGCTGGGCCTATATCCTGCTGATGGGCGGCGCAGGCCTCACCCAGGCAACGAAAGTGGCGATTTTAAACGCCAATTACATTGCTGCGCGTCTGGAAGGCGCCTTTGACATTCTCTACACCTCCAAAACAGGGCGCGTGGCGCATGAATGTATCATCGACACAAGACCGCTCAATGAGGCGGCAGATGTTACCGTGGATGACTGTGCCAAACGCCTAATGGATAGCGGTTTTCATGCACCCACCATGAGCTGGCCTGTCGCCGGCACGTTGATGGTCGAGCCCACAGAATCCGAGCCCAAAGCCGAGTTGGATCGCTTCTGTGATGCCATGCTCTCGATCAGAGCAGAAGCGCAGGAGATTATTGATGGCACAATGGATCGCATCAATAACCCACTGAAAAATGCGCCGCATACGGTGACGGATTTGATCGAAACCTGGGACCGGCCCTACAGCCGTGAGCAAGCTTGCTATCCCGCGGGCGCGATGCGGGGCGACAAATATTGGGTGCCCGTGAACCGTGTGGACAATGTGCATGGTGATCGCCACCTGATCTGCACCTGCCCGCCTTTGGAGGCCTATGAAGAGGCCTGATAGCGGGCCGGGTCAAAGGCGGATAAATCGGCATTGTTGGGATGATTGCTGACCATATCGGCAATCAACCGCCCTGTTTTCGGCCCAGCCGTCAGCCCTACATGCTGGTGGCCGAAAGCCACATGGCCATTGCCAATCGCACGGGCTGGCCCAATGAGCGGAAGGCTGTCCGTGGTGGCCGGCCTACGCCCCATCCATTCGCTCATGTGATCATAGCTCAATTCGGGAAACAGCGCCGCAATCTGGCGTTTGATAAATTCCAGTGGCCGCGCCTGCGCCGGCGCCTCGGTGCTGGCAAATTCCACCACCCCCGCACATCGGATGCGCCCTTTCATTGGGGTCACAACAAATTTGCCGGCCGCAACCATCATCGGCGCTTTGGGCATGGCGCTGGGATTGTGCAGCTCAATGTGATAGCCGCGCTCGCTCTCCAAAGCCAGGCGCTTGATCCCAAGCTTTTTTGCCATCTTGCCCGACCAAGCCCCCATGGCCAAAACAATATGATCGCCAGCCACCGGGCCCTGATCTGTGATCAAGGCCTTATAAATGCCATCCTGCACCTCGATATCGTCAATTTGCGCCGCAAGCACCGTGCCGCCTTCTGCTTGAAAATGGGCCAAAAGCGCGGCCAGATAAGCCCCTGGATCTGAAATTCGGCCACTATTTTTATAACAGACCACTTTGGCGAATTGAGTGCTGTAGAGCGGATCTCTTGCGCCATAGGCCGCCCCGTCAAGCGCCTCTATCTCATAGCCATGCGCCCGGCGCAGGGTCCGGCCCGGAGCGTCTGCCAGATAGCTGGCCTCTGTGGCATAGCCAAAACAAAAATCCTCATCGCTGATAAACCGCTCGGCTCCGGTCCCCTTGGCCAGCGATTGATGCTGGGCATGGCTATCGGACAAAAGATAAGACAGGGCCCGAGCAGAATGTGCGACATGATCTGCGCGTGCAAAGCTGAGATATTTCAACAAGAAAGGCAACAGACGTGGCAGATAGCGCCATTGCAAAAAGAGGGGTTCATCGCAGCTGAGCAACATTTTTGGCAGTTTGCGCGCCAATCCAGGCACAGGCACCGGCAGAATCGCGCCCGCTGCCAAAACGCCGGCATTGCCATAACTGGTGCGCAGCGCGCCATCCATGCGATCGACAAGCGTAACCTCATGGCCCGCCCGTTGCAGCCAAATAGCCGAAGAAACGCCGACGATACCGGCGCCGGCAATCACAACATGAGCCATGGTATGTACCTTCATTCTGTCCGGGCCAAATTGTCAGGGCCAAAAGCCGCAAGACCGCCCGTCTTAAACGCCCCGCCACAAGTCATATCGAATAGAATTCTTGAAGCAAACAAAAAGCTAGTTTAACGTTTCTGTCACGGCGGTTTGCCGACAAGGAGATAAATTATGAACCTGAAGAAAATTCTGCTGGCCACAACGGCCGCAACGCTTGTCAGTGGCGCCGCTATGGCGGCCGATGACGGCCTGGTTGTTCTCGATTGGTCTGGCTATGAAGACGAAGGATTCTTCCAGAAATATATCGCACAGCATGGTGATGCGCCAACCTACTCCTTCTTTGGTGAGGAAGAGGAAGCTTTCCAGAAACTGCGTGCGGGTTTCAGAGCGGATGTCTCACACCCTTGCAGCCAATCTGTATCAAAATGGTTAGAAGCCGGCCTGCTTGAGCCGCTTGATACTTCACGGATTGACCTTTGGGATGATGTGAACGCGGAGATGAAAGAAGCCTTCAAATTTGATGGCGCATATTACCTTTTGCCGATGGATTGGGGCACAACCGCTTTGACCTATCGTACGGATATGGTCGATATGGCGAAAATGGACAGCCTGGCTGTTTTCCTTGATCCCGCCTACGCAGGCCGGATTGCTTTGCCAGACAATGTCGATGATATCTACGCCTTGGGCTATTTGGCCAATGGCGTCACCGATTGGACCAAAGCCACCGATGCCGATTTTGAAGCGGCCTCTGCGTGGCTGCGCCAAGCGCATCAAAATGTACGGGCCTATTGGGCCGATGGCGCGGAGTTGGCGCAGCTGATGGGCAGCGGTGAGGTTGTTGTCTCTTGGGCCTGGAGCGAAACGCCTGCAACCATGGCCGCCGAAGGCCTGCCGGTTGAAGCCAACCGCTCCACAAAGGAAGGCTCTTCGAGCTGGTTCTGCGGCTATGTGAATTTGGCAAATGGACCCAACCCAGAAGACAAAATGTATGACTTCTTCAACGCATGGATGGACCCCGGCTCGGCGGAATATATTGTTTCGGAATGGGGCTATGGCCACGGCAACCAAACAGCCATGGCGGCCATTGGCCCCGAAGGTCTGGCCGAGGCCGGCCTTGGCCCAGTGGAGGTGCCAGTCCTGGCGCAGGTGCCAATGAACCAAGCATTGCGTGAAAAAATGATCGCTGAATTCGAGAAGATCAAAGCAGGCTTCTAAAAGACTTGGCCCGGTGGCAACACCGGGCTGCGCCTGCCTGCCCCCCCACCCGGCAGGCGCATTCACCATCTCACTATACGTGTGTGTATGGTTATTGCTCCAGTATTCCGGTGATTTCACCACCGCGCACATGCGCCCGCCCAGGCAGGCGCTGCCCTCATTTTGTGTTGAAATGGCCTATGCAGAGGTCTTTTTTGTTATCGCAACAGCAGCAGCGAAACCGGGCTCCATCCCACCCGGGCCGTATCGCCCGCTGCCAGCACCTTGCGGCCCGCGGTGTTGCGCATCGTCACGGTCACGGGCGCATCCTTTTGCGGCAGTGTCACATCATAATAGGTCATATCCCCGTAGTAGAAGACCTCAGACACCACAGCTTCAATTTCACGCTCAGCGGTTTGCCCCTCCGCTAAAATGGTCAACATTTCCGGGCGAATGCCAACGGATTGGCAGCCGTCGACCCCTGCGGGGGCTTGAGACAAGGGCAAGGTCAGTCTGCCCAAAGATTGCACGTCGACCTCGACCGTCTCACCCGACGTAGCGCGCACCTCGGCATCCAAAAAGTTCATCATGCCGATAAAATTGCCGACCCGCCGCGAGCTGGGCTTACCATAGAGCATCTGCGGCGTGGCCACCTGGGCGATCTTGCCGTCAAACATGACCGCAATGCGATCAGACATGGTGAGCGCCTCTTCTTGATCATGGGTCACGAGAACAAAGGTGATGCCAACGGCCCGTTGCAGCCGCCGCAATTCCGACTGCATTTGTTCGCGCATCTTTTTGTCAAGCGCCGAAAGTGGCTCATCGAGGAGCAAAACCCGCGGCTTGAGCACTAAGGCCCGTGCCAGCGCAACCCTTTGGCGTTGCCCCCCCGACAGCGCATGTGAGGCGCGGCTGTCAAAGCCTTGCAGCCCCACCATGGAAATGGCCTCCGAAACCCGCTCTTGTATCTCCGCTTTTGGCAGGCGGCGGGCCTTCAGCCCATAGGCCACATTCTCCGCCACGCTCATATGCGGAAAAATTGCGTAGCTTTGAAACACCATATTGGTCGGACGCTTATTGGCCGGCACCCCATCCATGGATTTCCCATCGATATGAAGACTGCCCGCCGAGGGGGTCTCAAATCCGGCAATCGCGCGCAGCAGCGTCGTCTTTCCGCAGCCCGATGGGCCCAGGAGCGAGAAAAATTCCCCGGTGCGAATATCCAAATCTATCTGCGACAGCGCTTGAAAATCACCATAAAATTTATCAACTCCACTGAGTTGAATAATGGGCTGTGTCATAGGAATCCCCCTGAATTCTCAATGCCGGTTTTCTTGAGCCCGCGCCGTCGGAAATAATCTGCGAGGAGCAGCAGGCTGATCGAAAGCACCAGCAACAATGTACCCAAGGCCATCAAACTGGGCAGTTTTTGTGGGAAGCGCAATTGCCCCCAAATATAAACTGGCAGGGTCGGCTCTGTCCCGGCCAAGAAGAAGGCGATAATAAACTCATCAAGAGAGATGGTAAAAGCAATCAACAGGCTCGCCACAATCCCAGGCATGACCAGGGGGAAAATCACCATCCAAAAGGTGTTCCATCGGGTTTGACCCAAGTCAATCGAGGCCTCTTCAAGGCTTCGATCCAAATTCATAAAGGCCGACGATAAAATCGCGATGCAAAACGGTGTGCAAATTAAGATATGCCCCAAAATAATCGTAAAGAGCGACAGTTCAAACCCAAGCTGTATGATGACAACCAAAAGCGACACGCCGATAATAATCTCGGGCAGCACCATCGGCAGCATGATAAACCCCATGATGGAGCGTCGAGCGGGAAAGGCAAAGCGGGTCGACGCCCGCGCGGCCAAGACGCCGAAGAGTGTGGAAAATATCGCCGTTGTCACCGCAATCATCAAGCTGTTGCGCACCGCCACATGCAGCGCCTCAGTCGATTGCAGCACTTCAAACCATTTTGTCGTGAAACCCTTCAACGGAAAGGACACAATGCTGCTGTCATTGAAGGCGAAGACCGGCAAGAGAATGGCCGGTGCATAGAGAAACACCAAAAACAGCGCGACATACCATTTGAAAAAATATCCCTTGCCGCGCATCATTTGGGCCCTCGCATAAATTTCCTATTCATCCAAACGAACACCAAGGTCACACATGTCACAATCGCCATGGCAGAAATGGCCAAAGCGGCCCCCAAGGGGGCATTATTGGCCTTTTTGAACTGCAACTCGATCATATTGGAAATCATTAACCCATTCGGGCCGCCCACCAATCGCGGCGTGACGTAATCGCCGATGGTGGGAATGAAAACAATAATGGTCGCGGCAATTACACCGGGCATCGACAGGGGCAATGTCACGCGCAAAAACCGGCGCAGCCGATTGTCACCCAGGTCCTCTGCCGCTTCAATCAAAGAGCGATCGACCCGCTCCAGGGCCACAAAAATCGGCAAAATTGCAAAGGGCACCCAAGAATGGGCCAGAGTCAAAACCACGGCGTTTTGATTGTACAAGATAAAGCTCAACGGCTGTTCAATCAGCCCAAGCCCCATGAGGCTGCCATTGACCACGCCGTTATAGCCCAAGATCACCTTCCAAAGGAAAATCCGCATCAAATAGCTGGTCCAAAATGGGATGGTGATCAAAAAGATCCACATGGCCTTGCGTTTGGGCGTGACATGGAAAGAGATGAAATAGGCCACAGGATAGGCCAAAAGCACCGTTAAAGCCGTCACAAAAATTGAGATCTTGAGCGAACGGGCCATCAGATATTGATACATTGGCTCGGTCCAAGCCGTCTTGTAATTCTCAAGAGAAAAACTGCGATCTAAGGTCAGATAGCTTTGCGTCCAAAAGCTGAGCGCCAGCACCATGATCAGGGGGACCGCCAACATCAAAAGCGTAAAAACCAGCGTGGGGCTGATCAAAACCATCCCCTGAGCGCCTTCACTCCGCAGTCGTTTTCGTAACCCTGTCACCTATGCAGTCCCCTTCCCTAGAAGCGCATCATTGACCTGCGCCATTTGCCCCGGCTCGGGTGGAGCCGGCTGCCCCATCACCGGCAAAAGCCGTCGCAAATGGTCGTGATAGGTTTTCACACCATACTCCAAATCAGAAAATATCACACCGTCATATGCAGAGGATTTTGTGGCCTCGCAAGACCAAACCATGAGCATCTGATCCTCTTCGGCTGTATCGCGGTCAATCCGTCCACTCAAATAGCGCGCGGCCTTCATTTCGCGGCTTTCCTCGCGCCGCCGATAGCACATCCCACGCTGCACCGTTTGCGTGGCAGACTGGGGCACTTCTTGATAATAGATGACACTGTCGGGATAGAGGCCGAGGACGAAATTAGGGAACATGCCAAAATAGATCCATTGACGCCGCTGGTGCAGTGGAAGATTCTCTGCCTCTGGCAAGATCTCACGGTATTTTCGCACGCTCCAGCGGTGGCCATAGGCCTCATTGAATGTCCCGACCGATCGCGAGGTACCGTTGGCGTAGGGCTCGTCAAAATAGCCATCGCCATATAATTGATGCAGCCCCGGATGGGCTTGGCGCACGTGATAGCCCTCATTGTCCACATCGCGCACAGATTTCCAATTCACCGCCAAAAGATCATCCATTGAATTGCTGTCCGTGGGCACCATATTGGCCAAATCATAGGGGGCGATTTCATCATCAAACCGCGCCAGAATTTCTGCCACGGCAGGCTGTGGACCGGTTTGGAATCGAATGAAGACGAGGCCATTCCAGATTTCCATCTCCAGCGGTTTCAGACCCCATTTCTCGGCTTGCATCGGGGGAAATGTATCTCGATTGGCAATTCCGCGCAGCCCCCCGTCCAAATTATAGGCCCACCCATGATAGGGGCAGACCATCGCCTTATTGCAGACCCCGCGCGCATCCGGAACAATCCGCGATCCGCGATGCCGGCATAGGTTGTGAAAGCCCCGCAAAATGCCATCATGACCGCGGATCACCAGCGCCCGCTCGCCGGCCACATCAAAGGTGACATAGGCGCCAATTTCCGCCGCTTCATTCACATGGCAGACAAATTGCCAATGGGTTTTGAACAGGGTCTCACATTCCAGCTCAAACAGTTCCTGCGAAAAATAGGCCCAACCGGGCAAGCCAGAGCGGTCCCAGTCTTTTGGCAATGCGATATCTGTAGTCATGAAAGGCTCCAATCAATATCCCTTGGCATGGAACAGCGGGCGCCCAAAAATATCAACACTAATCTCACAAACCACTCGGAATTATGTCGCATTCGCCCGGTCAATTGGGCTCTAGGCCCGCAGCCAAAACAGGGTAATGGCCGGGAAGGCCACGAGCAAAATCACCCGCGCAATGTCAGAGGCCACGAAATACATCACCACCTTATAGGTCTGCACCAAGGGCGTGCTGCGGTCCATTGCGTTGATGACAAAGAGGTTCATACCCACAGGCGGGGTAATCAGCCCCACTTCCACCACGATCAACACCAATATGCCAAACCAGATGGCGATTTGTTCTTGGCTCATGCCGAAATCAAGCTCCACGATGACCGGAAAGAAGATCGGAATGGTCAGTAAGATCATCGACAAGCTGTCCATCAAACAACCAAACACAAGGTAAAACAGCAAAATGATACTCAGCACCACCCAGGGGCTAAACCCTTGGCTAACCACAAAGTTCGAAATTTCCTGCGGCACTTGGGTCAGGGCCAAAAACCCGTTGTAAAAACCAGCGCCAAGAATGATGAAGAAGATCATTGCGCTGGATTTTGCGGTGACAAGGAAGCTCTCAATCAGGGTGCTGCGCGTCAATCCTTTATTCATCCACGCGATGAACCCCGTGCCGGCCGCCCCAACCGCCGCCCCTTCCGTGGGGGTGAACCAACCCTGATAGATACCGCCCACCACAAGGGCAAAAACCAGTAGGACCGGCCAAACTTTGAACAAGGCCGCAAAGCGTTCGGCATAGGGCACTGCCGCTTTCACACCCGCCGCTTCCGGGTGCAGTCGGACATAGATGGAAATGGCAATCACATAGCCAAGCGCCGCCAAAATCCCCGGAATGAACGCCGCAAGAAACAGTTTAGCAATATTTTGCTCGGTTAAAATCGCATAGATCACCAAAACAATGGAGGGCGGAATCAAAATCCCCAAGGTGCCGCCGGCGGCCAAAGTGGCGGTGGAAAAGCCGCCAGAATAGCCATATTTGCGCAATTGGGGCAAAGCAACGCGCCCCATGGTCGCCGCCGTGGCCAGAGAAGAGCCGCAGATCGAGCCAAACCCGGCGCAGGCACCAATGGCCGCCATAGCAATGCCCCCCTTGCGATGGCCCAAAAAGCTCTCAGCCGCTTTGAACAGGGCGCTGGACATGCCCCCCAGGGTCGCAAAATGCCCCATCAGCAAAAACATCGGCACGATCGATAAAGAATAGCTGGAAAACGTGCTGAAGGTTTCAGATTTCAACCGGGCCAGCGGCAAATTGAAACTGCCCGTGGTGAAATACAGCCCCACCAAACCCACCAAAAACATCGCAAGACCAATGGGCACCCGGATGAAAATCAAAATCAGGAGCGCCGGAAAAGAGGCCAAGCCAATCTCTAAGTTGCTCATAGGTCCAGTCCTGATTCTTGGGACAAAATATCTTCACCACGCAGGCATTCCACCGCGCGAACACCCGCCACATAAAAAGCAATCACCGCTGTGAGAACGGCTCCGGACAGGCTCGCGGCATAGGCCCACCAAATCGGAAATTGCAACAAAAAGGTGGTGTCGCCATAGCTCTGTTTGGACAGCATACCATTGTAAAGCTGATAGGCGATTGCGATCAGCACAATGGCAAAAATCACATCAATGCCAAGCTGCAACACCCGGTTGATCCGCATTGGCAGTTTTGCCGTAAAAATATCGACAGATGCGTGGCCTGCGGAAATTTGGCACAATGGCAGAAACGCGAAAATGGCAAAGGCCACGCCTGCCTCCACCAGTTCAAAATCGCCATTGATCGGCCCGACACCCAAATCCAAAGCCCAAGCTGAAAGGCCGGGCATGACCGATCCAATCCAGCCGTGCAACAGCCCGTTCAAACTGCGCCCAATTACAGAAATGCAAATCAAAACAATAAGAAGAGTTAAGACCAAACCACCGCAAATCGCCATCAAGCGCGCTGCTTGCGTCGCCAAATTCCTCATGTGAATGCCCCGTCTTGCAAATAGAAAAACGCTGCGCGAAACGGCCCGCGCAGCGTTGCATGTGCTTTAGCGACTTAATTTGCGTTCATCAATGCCGTTGCTTGATCAATCATGGCTTGCCCATCGAGACCACGGCCCGTCATCTCTTCGATCCATGCCCCATAGACAGGCTGGGCCGCTTCTGCCCAGACGGCAGATTGCGCCGCGTCCAAAGTGACAATACTGTTGCCACGGTTCACGGCAACATCACGGCCAGGCGTGTCATAGGCTTGCTGCGTCGTGCCGGCAAAGATGGAAAACTCAAGACCTGAGTTATCTTCGATCACCGCTTGCAGATCTGCAGGCAGGGCCGCGAATTTATCCTTGTTCATCACCAATACGAAAGTGACCGTGTAGAGCATGGGGCCGGTGAATTCCGTGTGATGCTCGACAAGCTCTGGCACTTTCAGCGCCTTTGTCACCTCCCAAGGGATGGTCGTGCCATCAATCACACCTTTGGACAATGCCTCTGGCACTGCTGGCACTGGCATGCCCACAGGGGTGGCGCCCAACTCTTTGAGCATTGCATTCACCTGGCGCGACGCGCCGCGGATCTTCATGCCGTTGAAATCCGATGGGACAGTCACAGCCTTATTGGCATGAATAACGCCAGGGCCGTGCACCCAGCCGCCCAGCACCTTAAGATTGCCAAACTCGCGCTCGGCGATATCTGCCTCCAACATTTTCCAGAATGCCGCAGAGGCCGGGCCTGCATCATTCACCAAGAAGGGCAGCTCAAAAACTTCGGTTGATGGATAACGGCCCGGCGTATAGCCCACCACATTCCAGGTCATATCAATCACACCATCGAGCACCTGGTCGATCAACTCAGGCGGCTTGCCACCCAATTGCATGGCCGCATAGCGGTTAATTTCGATGCGACCGCCAGAGGCTTGCTCAACATTATCAGCCCAAACATCGATAATTTTCGACGGAATCGTCGCCTGCGCGGGCAAAAAGCTTTGCAAGTTGAAGCTATAGTCTGCAGCGCAAGCCATAGTGGACATTGCAAGAGCTGCAACGGCACCGCCCAAGGTTCTGTGAATGATCGTATGAAAAGTCATGATATATCCCTGCCAATGATGAGTGGCACCACTGTAAGATAAACGGCCAACCGATCAACAAAAAAGTCTTATAAAAGATCTCTGCATACCCGAGCCGCCAAGCCAAAACACTTTGCCCGGTGGCAAAACCGGGCTGCGCCTGCCTGCCCAGGCCTTTCATGTTGAAATGGCGTTATGCAGTGGCCTTCATTGTATACCGTTTTGGCAAAAAGCGGGATGCGCACTGCAAACTCAGAATTGAAATTGCCACCAGCCTGTGGCAGCACAATAGAAACCAACAAGGATCTCTCACATGCCCCATTCCCTCCTCACCCAAGGCGATATCGACGCCTTTCAACGCGATGGCGTGATCTTGGTGAAAGGCCTCTTTGCCGATCATGTGGAGACGCTGCGGACAGGCATTGCGCGCAACATGGACGCGCCGGGCCCCTATGCCGCCGAGAATTTGAAATCTGGCGAAGCGGGGCGGTTTTTCGATGATTACTGCAATTGGACCCGCATTCCAGAGTTTGAAACTGTTCTGCGCGAAAGCCCCGCGGCCGCCGTGGCCGCAGATCTCATCGCCACGCAGCGGGTACAGATGTTTCACGACCATATTTTGGTGAAAGAACCCGGCACATCCAAAGCCACCCCTTGGCATCAAGACGGGCCCTATTACTTTGTGGATGGCCAGCAAAATGTGAGTTTTTGGAGCCCGCTTGATCCGGTGACCGAAGCCTCACTCCGCTGCGTTGCCGGCAGTCACAAATGGGCCAAACCCGTCTTGCCGACCCGCTGGCTGGCCGAGGAGAGTTTTTATCCCAATGAGGACGACTACATGCCCGTGCCGGACCCTGAGGCCGAAGGTATGGAGATTCGCGAATGGGCGATGGAGCCCGGCGACGCGGTGGCCTTCAATTTTGGCATTCTGCACGGGGCGCGCGGAAATGACAGCCACCAGCGCCGCAGGGCCTTTTCTTTGCGGCTTGTGGGCGATGATGCGCGCTATGTGGAGCGTCCTGGCCCGACCTCGCCACCCTTTCCCGGCCATGCGATGCAGCCGGGCCAACGGCTACGCGAGGATTGGTTTCCCGTGATTTTTGACCGCAGCGATTCCCCGGTCTGAGGCGCGGCGCACCCAAGTGCTAGACCGCGTCAAAATCCAAAACGACCAGCTCTGATCGTGGTTTAAATTGGCAGGCCAAAACATAGCCCTGTTCAATTTCCCAAGGCTCAAGCGAGAAGTTTTGCGCCATCTCCCCCTCCCCTTGGCTCAACTTGCAGCGGCAGGTTGCGCACATGCCATTGGCGCAGGAATAAGGAAGCTCAAGCCCAGACTGGCTGGCCGCATCGAGCAGCATGTCATCCGCCGCCATGGCAAACCCACGCCGCGCACCATCCAGCACAACCTCAACCCGCGCGCCGCGCGCGGGTGCGGGTTTTTGAGCCGCGCTGGCAATCGGCAGCGGGCTGGACGGGGTAAAGAGCTCGAATTTAATCCGCTCGGGCGGCACGCCCAAAACTGTCAAAGCCTCGGATGCCGCCGTGATCATCGGCTGTGGTCCGCAGATGTAAATCGCATCATAATCCATTGGGGAAATGAGCCCGCGCGTGGCCATTGTGCTCAGTTTCTCCGCATCCATGCGCCCGTTGAAGAGGGCCACATCCTGTGCCTCCTCATCCATCACATGGGTCATCAAAAACCGTGTGAGATACCTATCTTTAAGATCATCAAAGGCTTGGCGAAACATGATGCTTTCGGTGTTGCGATTGGCATAACACAGGGTAACCGTACTATCGGCTTCGCCCTCCAACACGGATTGTGCAATGGATTTGATTGGCGTGACACCGGAGCCTGCGGCCAAAAGCAAATAATTGTGCCGCCCGCCAATTGGCGCCGTGAACCGCCCCTGCGGCGGCATAACCTGCACCACATCCCCCGGTTTCAGGCCCAAAGCAAAGCTGGAAAAAGCGCCGCCCTCAATCCGTTTGATCCCGACAGAGAGCCGCGGCGCGCCCAGTGGCGAGCAAATCGAATAGGACCGGCGCAGGTCCTGCCCATCGACCATGGCGCGCAGGGTTAAATACTGCCCCGGCTCAAAAACAAAATCATCCGCCAAGGCCGCCGGGATGTCAAAACTAAGCTCCACAGAACTGGCGGTATCGCTGCGCACGGCGCTGATGGTCAAATCATGAAATCTCAGTTTGGCCATCGCAGCCTCTCCTCAAATACATTTAAAATAATCAAAGGGCTCATGGCAGGCATTGCAGCGATACTGGGCTTTGCAGGCGGTGGAGCCAAATTCGGAGAGTTTGGCCGTGTCCGTTGCCGCGCAGCGCGGGCAAGCCACTGTGATCTCGCCAAAGAGTGCGCGTTTCGACGAAGAGCCCGCCACGGGCGGCGCGATCCCATAGGCGCGAAGTTTTTCGCGCCCCTCCTCGGTGATCCAATCCGTGGTCCAAGCCGGCGCAAGGATCCGCTCAATCACGGGATCAAACCCTGCCTGCCGCAGTGCCGCCTCGATGGCCAATTCAATCGCCAACACCGCCGGGCATCCCGAATAGGTGGGGGTGACCTTGGCAATCGCCCGACCTTGATCGTCAATGTCGACAGCCCGCAATATGCCCAAGTCCGCCACGGTGACCGCGGGCACCTCGGGATCCAAAACAGCCGCTGCGGCCTCCCATGCACGGCGGGCCGGAAGCGCTACCATGTCATATCCGGAAAACTGCGCTGCATGAATTGCAGCTGCGCCAATAGATGGCCCATGGCTTCCGTATGCAGCCCTCTGCGCCCCCCCTTTTGCGCATAGACATTCTCCGGCAGGACCAGTTTGGCCGCCGCAAAGACCTGCTCAATATCCGCTTGCCACGCGGGTTGCAAAGCTTTGGTGTCGGGCAAAACGCCGTCCGCAACAGCACCGCCGGCTTCGGGATCTGCCATGAAAAATTCGCCCGTGTAGGGCGCCAAAAGCGTCACCGCTTCGGCCATACGCCGGACACTTTCATCGGTTCCATCCCCCAGACGGATCACCCATTCCGCACAATGGCGGCGGTGGTACTGCGCCTCTTTCACAGCCTTGGCGGCAATCGCCGCAAGGGTGGCATCGGTTGAGCTCTCGGTCTCTTGCCAAAACAATTGCATGAAACTGGCAAAGTAAAACTGCCGCAACATGGTGTGGGCAAAATCCCCATTGGGCAGCTCACAAATCAATAGGTTTCGATAGGCCCGCTCCAATCGGCCAAAGGCCAAAGCATCCTCATCGCGCCCCGCCCCTTCCAAATCGCCCGCATAGGTGTAAAGCCCGCGCGCTTGGCCAATCAGATCCAGCGCAATATTGGGCATGGCCAGATCTTCCTCGAGCATCGGCGCATGACCGCACCACTCCGACAAGCGGTGACCCAGTATTAAGTGATCATCTGCCAAGCCGATCAAGGCGGCGACCCATGCGGCGGGCATCACATATGCCCCACATCATCTGGAATGTTGTAAAAGCTCGGGTGGCGATAGATTTTATCATCGGCCGGATCAAACAGCACGCCGCGATCTTGCGGATCAGAGGCGACAATCTGCGCCGAGGGAATAACCCAAACAGACAAACCCTCCCCGCGGCGGGTATAGACATCCCGCGCCGCTTGCAGTGCCATTTCAGCATCTGCCGCGTGCAGCGAACCGCAGTGGCGATGCGCCAGCCCATTGCGCGGGCGGATAAACACTTCCCATAGTGGGATTTCTTCGGCTTCGCTCATCTGCTCTCTTTCCTATTGCCTCACTCGGCAGCTATTGCCACCGATTGCCGCGCGGCGCGTTTCTTTGCATGGGCAAGCGCCGCCTCGCGGACCCAAGCCCCGTCTTCCCAAGCCTTTTTGCGCGCCGCCACACGGGCTTTGTTCAACGGGCCATGCCCCTTGACCACGGCCCAAAACTCATCCCAATCAATTTCGCCATAGTCATAGCGCCCCTCCGCCTCATTCCAGGCCAGCGCCGGATCGGGAAGGCTCAAACCCAAACGCTGCGCCTGTGGCACGGTGGCATCAACAAATTTCTGTCGCAGCTCATCATTGGTAAACCGCTTGATTTTCCAGCGGGTAGATTGATCTGAATGCTCACTCGCCCCATCGGGCGGACCAAACATCATCAAGGAGGGCCACCACCAACGGTTCAACGCATCCTGGGCCATCTCCTTTTGCGCCGGGCTTCCTTCGGCCAGTTTCAGCATGATCTCATACCCCTGCCGCTGGTGAAAACTCTCTTCCCTGCACACGCGGATCATCGCCCGTGCATAGGGCCCATAGGAGCAGCGGCACAAAGGCACCTGGTTCATAATCGCGGCCCCATCCACAAGCCAACCAATGGCGCCAATATCGGCCCAGGTTTGGGTGGGATAATTGAATATGGAGGAATATTTTGCCCGGCCGGACACCAATTCTTCGGTCATCTGCTTGCGGCTCACCCCGAGCGTTTCAGCCGCGGAATAGAGATATAAGCCATGCCCGCCCTCATCTTGCACCTTGGCCAATAGCGCCGCCTTGCGCCGCAACGTCGGTGCACGGGTGATCCAATTGCCCTCTGGCAACATGCCGACGATTTCCGAATGTGCGTGCTGCCCAATCTGACGAATCAAGGTCTTGCGATATGCCGCTGGCATAGGATCATTTGGTTCAATTTTCTCATCCGCATCAATGCGGGCTTGGAAGGCCGCCAAAAACTCTGGTGTTTCAGTGGTCTGTTCGCCAGAGCCAATCAATCCTTGTGAATACATCCATTTTCTCCCAAATGTCCGCAACAGATTATATTACAAAAATAAATAAATCAATATTTCTTTGTAACACAAGCAAAGCGTGTCGCACAATCTGGCGTCCCGCCGCTCATCTGCACCAATTGCGGATAGAGACTGGCCAGCGCGCGATGCGCACGCGCCAAAGGCCAATCATCGAGCGGTGCCTCAATGGTTGGATAACGCAGCACCAAGCGACGCCAAAAATGCACAAGCAAAAGCCGGGTCAATCGGGCCTGCGGCACCGTCAGCACATGCCCATCAAGAGCGCCGCAGAGGCGCGCGATCACACCACAGATCTCAGCATTCAGCGCGGGAAACACCTGCCTGCGCGCCCAATCTGGAAAGGTAGACGGCGTGCTGTCAAAAATCACAAGCCTGTCGCGCCAAGGCTTCAATCCCTCTGACATGGCCGCAGCAGGCCAACAGGCAAGCCGCGCCCCAAAAATCAATGGCGGCTCTGCCGCGCAGTCTTTTTGCAACTCAGCCAGATCCACATCCGGCCCGATCAACCCATAGCACCAATGCTCAATGTCGCGGGGCGCCGCATAAATCTGGCGCGCGGCCCGGTGATATTGCTCCAGACCCGCGCTTGAGAAGCGATAAAACGCTTGCCGCCCCAGGCGCCGGCCCGTGACCAAACCTTCTTTGGACAGGCGCGACATGGCTGTGCGCACCGCTTGCGGCTCAATCTCTAGCGCCGCGCAGAGCTCAAGAAGCGCGGACATCGAGAGCTCCCCCCCCTCCGGTTCGCCCAACTCGCCCAAAATCGTGACAATCACCGACCATACCCGCAACCGCCCCTGGGCGTGCAGATGGTGAATCAATTGGGCAAGAGGCGCAGGCTGCTCCGTCATGCCCCTTTGGTTTCACCATATGAATTCATGGTCAACAATTCATATTCCGCCACCAAATCGCGATCTTGGTTGCGCAAGGCCACATGCCAGCGCACTTCCCCATAGGCCTGCGTGCGGCGCGTCTTGCGCTTGACCGTAAGCTGCACCGAAATGCAGTCACCCGCAACGACCGGCTTTTGAAACGACAACGCATTGAGCCCGGTATTGGCCAGCACCGGGCCAGGACTTGGCTCCACAAAAAGACCTGCGGCAAAACTGAGCAACAAATACCCATGCGCGACGCAGTCTGGAAAAAACGGATTGGCCTTGGCTGCCTTGGCATCCATATGCGCGTAAAACCGATCACCGGTAAACTCGGCAAAATGCTCAATATCGGCCAGCGTGACCTCGCGCGCAGCGGTGTGGAGGGTCTCGCCAATCTGAAGCGCTTCAAAACTGCGCGTAAAGGGATGCGCAGGCCCCACATGCTCCGCCGCGCCTGTCACCCAAATTCCCGTGATGGCTGAAAGCATATCCGGGCTGCCTTGAATGGCGCTGCGTTGCATAAAATGTTTCACACCGCGCAGACCGCCCAATTCTTCTGAGCCGCCCGCACGGCCTGGCCCGCCATGCACCATATGCGGCAAGGGCGCGCCATGGCCTGTACTCTCGGCCTGAGATACCCGGTCGTTGAAATAAAGGCGCCCATGAAACGCCCCCGCCCCCAAAACCACCTGCCGTGCCACCTGTGGATCATGGGTGATGACAGAGGCCACCAGCGAGCCGCCACCCTTGTTCAGCAAGGAAATTGCATGGGGCACATCGCGATAAGCCATGACCGTGGAGACCGGGCCAAAGGCCTCAATCTCATGAACGGTCTTGGCGGCATCAGGATCTGGACAGTTGAGCAGCACAGGCGACATAAAAGCCCCCTCTTTGGCATCGGCCCCTCTGACCACGCAGTGCTGCGCATCGCCGAATACAACATCGCATTCCCCCGCCAGAAGCTGTAATTTGCCCCGCACATCCTCGCGTTGCGCCTGAGAGACCAAGGCGCCCATCTGCGTCTCTTTCTGAGCCGGATGGCCAATTTTCGTGGCCGCCAGCCGCTCTGACAGGGCCGCAGTCACCGCCTGCAAATGGGCCTCGGGCACCATGATGCGCCGGATAGCGGTGCATTTTTGCCCCGCTTTCGTGGTCATTTCACGGTGCACCTCGGTGATGAAGAGATCAAATTCCGTAGACCCAGGCTCTATATCCGGCCCCAGCACAGAACCATTCAAACTGTCTTGTTCCGCAGTGAAGCGCACGGCGTTTTGCAAAAGTGATGGCCGGCTGCGCAGCGCCATGGCTGTGGCAGCGCTGCCGGTGAACCCCACAGTGTCTTGCGCGTCCAGACAGTCCAAAAGATCCCCCGTGGCGCCCATGATCAGCTGAAGCGCGCCGTCGGGCAAAATTCCACTATCTGCGATCAACCGCACCACGGCTTGCGTCAGATAGCCCGTGTCACTGGCCGGTTTGACCAGACTGGGCACCCCAGCCAAAAGACTGGGAGCAAGCTTTTCCAACATGCCCCACACCGGAAAGTTGAACGCATTGATTTGCAATGAAATCCCTTGGCGCGGTGTCAAAACATGCTGGCCAAGAAAGCTGCCGTCGCGGCTGAGCACCTCCAGCTCGCCATCGGGCAGAACAAACCCCTCGGGCATTTCGCGGCGCCCTTTGGACGCATAGACCAACAAGGTGCCAATGCCCCCGTCAATATCAATCTGACTGTCCGCAAGCGTGGCGCCAGTAAGGAACGACAAATCATAGAGCGCTTTGCGATGGGCCTTCAGATGCAAAGCGAGGGCTTTGAGCATGCGCGCACGGTCGTGAAAATTCAATGCGCGCAGAGCCGGGCCCCCGTGGCTTTTGGCATAGTCCCGCATGGCCGCCACATCTGGCACCCCGCCCAGAACGCCGAGGGTCTCACCGGTGACCGCCGAGCGAACCTGCCGCCCGCTGCTGTCTGAGCGGAGCCAGTGCCCCATAGCATAGCTTGAAAAATGATCTTGATCCAACACCGGCGCACCTCTGTTCAAAACTTGGAATATTAATTGACCAAGCGGTCGGTCTATGCAAGTTATTTGTAGAACCCGCATTGGAGGTCCGCATGTCTGACACGATCCTGACCCAACACACCGACGGCTGGATGCAGATCACTTTGAACCGACCCGATCGGCTCAACGCCTTTAATGACGAGATGCATGCCGCCCTCAGCGCGGCGCTTTCAGAGGCAGAAAAGCCCGAGGTGCGCGCTCTATTGCTCACCGGTGCCGGGCGTGGATTTTGCGCTGGGCAAGATCTTGAGGGCCGCGATCCGCGCAGATTGGGCGGCCCCCCTGATCTGGGCCATACCCTGAGCACGCTTTACAATCCTCTGGTGCAGCGCCTACGCGCATTGGCCAAACCTGTCGTCTGCGCTGTCAATGGCGTCGCGGCCGGGGCAGGCGCCAATATTGTATTTGGCTGCGATATTGTCCTGGCGGCCACCACGGCAAAATTTGTACAAAGCTTTGCCAAAGTTGGGCTGATCCCTGATGCGGGTGGCACCTATCATTTGGCGCAAATCTTGGGACCGCTGCGCGCCAAAGCCTGGGCCATGACCGCCGCGCCAATCACTGCGCAAACCGCCCAAGACTGGGGATTGGTTTGGCAATGCTTCGAACCGGGCGCGCTTTTGGAGGCTGCACAGCAGATGACCGCAGACCTGGCCAAGGGCGCGACCCTGGGTTTGGCACAGACCAAACATGCCATCCACAAAGCGGGGCAAATAGATCTCGAGGCGCATATGGCGCTTGAAGCGGAAATTCAGCGCGCCTGCGGCCAGTCGGCAGATTACCTCGAAGGCGTTACAGCCTTCCTCGACAAGCGCCCCGCAAAGTATTCAGGATCCTAAAATGCCCCTCACCGCGCAACAAATCGCTGAAAAATCATCCGCGGCCTTGGGTGCCCATGATGCGGCCAGTCAAGCGCTGGGGTTGCAGGTCACCCATATCGCGCCCGGACAGGCCAATGTGACCATGCAGGTCACAGAGCAGATGCTCAACGGCCATGGGATATGCCACGGCGGGTTAATCTTCACCCTGGCCGACACGGCCTTTGCCCACGCCTGCAACAGCTATAATCAACGGGTCGTGGCCCAGACCTGCTCCGTCAGCTTTCTGGCCCCCGGCCAGTTGGGCGATCAGCTCACCGCCGCGGCCCGCGAGCTGCACCGCGCCGGGCGCAGCGGCATTTATGATATTGAAGTCACCCGCGCCACGGGCGAAGTGATTGCCCAGTTCCGGGGACACTCCCGCAGCATCAAAGGTCAGCATTTTGAGGAGCTCCAACCATGACTGAAGCCTATCTGTGCACCGGGCGTCGCAGCGCGATCGGTCGGTTCGGCGGCGCTTTGGCGCAAACCCGGCCCGATGATCTTTTGGCCCATGTGATCCGTGCCACTTTGGCCGATGTGCCGACCCTCGATCCAGCGGCCATTGATGATGTGATCATGGGATGCGCCAATCAGGCCGGAGAAGACAATCGCAATGTGGCGCGCATGGCGGCCCTCTTGGCAGGCTTGCCTGAGAGCGTGGCGGGCGTCACGCTCAACCGCTTATGCGGCTCAGGACTGGACGCAATCGCGATAGGTGCTCGTGCCATCAAAGCCGGGGAGGCCGAGATCATACTGGCCGGCGGCGTTGAAAGCATGACCCGCGCGCCCATGGTCATGCCCAAGGCCGAGAGCGCCTTTTCACGAAAAGCTGAAATTTTCGACACAACCATCGGATGGCGGTTTGTGAACCGCGAGATGAAAGCGCGCTTTGGCATCGACAGCATGCCCGAAACAGCCGAAAATGTGGCCGCCGATTTTGGCATATCGCGCGCAGATCAAGACGCCTTTGCCCATCGCAGCCAGGGCCGCGCGGCGCAAGCCCAGGCCGCGGGGCGATTTGCCCGGGAAATCACGCCGATATCTCTGCCGCAACGGCGCGGCGACCCGATCATCTTTGACACAGATGAACACCCCCGCACGACCAGCCTTGAAAAACTCGCCAGCCTCACCACCCCGTTTCGGCAAAATGGCACGGTCACAGCCGGCAATGCCTCGGGCGTCAATGATGGGGCCGCAGCGCTCATCATCGCCTCACAAGCGGCGGTGGAGCGCTTTGACCTCAAGCCCATGGCCCGCATTCTTGGAACGGCCGTGGCCGGGGTCGCCCCGCGTATTATGGGCATCGGCCCTGCGCCGGCCAGCGAAAAGCTCTTGCAGCGGCTTGGGCTGACACTGTCAGACATAGATCTGATAGAACTGAACGAAGCCTTCGCGGCCCAAGGCTTGGCGGTCATGCGGCAGCTTGGCCTGGCCGATGATGCCGCCCATGTGAACCCCAATGGCGGCGCCATAGCCCTTGGCCACCCGCTGGGCATGTCAGGGGCGCGTCTGGCTTTGACCGCCGCCCATGAAATGCAGCTGAACGGCCACAAACGCGCCCTATGCACCATGTGCATCGGCGTGGGGCAAGGCATTGCGATGATACTTGAGAAACTGTGAGACCAGACAGATGAAAGATCTATCCCCAAAACCCGGAGATTTAAGCGCCATTGAAACCGCCAGCCGCGATGAAATCGAAGCGCTGCAACTTGAGCGGATGCGCTGGTCCTTGACCCATGCTTACACCAATGTGCCGCATTATAAACAGAGCTTCGATGCGGCCGGCGTGCATCCCGATGACCTGAAGTCTCTGGCCGATTTGGCCCGCTTTCCGTTCACAGTGAAAACGGATTTGCGGAGTAACTACCCCTTTGGCCTCTTCGCCGTGCCACGCAGTCAAATCAACCGCATTCATGCCTCCTCTGGAACCACAGGCCAGCCCACGGTGGTCGGCTATACCAAAGCTGATTTGGCAATGTGGGATGAGGTGATGGAGCGCTCCTTGCGCGCGTCCGGCCTGCGCGCGGGAGATCTGCTCCACAACGCCTATGGCTATGGGCTTTTTACCGGTGGATTGGGCGTGCATGGCGGCGCGGAAAAAATGGGTCTGACGGTTGTGCCCGTCTCCGGTGGCATGACCGAACGGCAGGTGCGTTTGATCGAAGATTTTCAAGCCACTGGGATCACAGTCACCCCCTCCTATATGCTGTCAATTCTGGACGAGTACCGGCGCCAAGGGCTCGATCCGCGCAAGTCTCCGCTACAAGTGGGTATTTTTGGCGCCGAACCTTGGACCAACGCGATGCGCGAGGAGGTCGAGCAGTCGTTTGATATGCATGCGGTGGATATTTACGGCCTCTCAGAGGTGATGGGGCCCGGTGTGTCTTGCGAATGCGTCGAAAGCAAAGACGGGCTACATATTTGGGAAGACCACTTCTACCCGGAGATCATTGATCCCGAAACTGGCGCGGTTCTGCCCGATGGGGCGCTTGGAGAATTGGTCTTCACCTCTCTGAGCAAAGAAGCTTTTCCAATCATTCGATACCGCACCCGCGATCTGACCCGGCTCCTACCTGGCACAGCGCGCAGCATGCGGCGCATGGAAAAGGTCACCGGCCGCAGCGATGACATGATGATCCTGCGCGGCGTCAATGTCTTTCCGACGCAGATTGAGGAGCAATTGATGAAGGTGCCACAATTGGCGGCGCATTTTCAAATTGAACTGGTCAAAAAAGGCCCAATGGATCACATGATTGTGCATGTAGAAGGCGATAGCGCCGCCGGCGACACCCTGGCAACTCTCATCAAGGCCAATATCGGCATCACCGCAGAGGTACGCGCAGGCGCTGACAATTCCGTCGCCAGATCTCAAGGCAAAGCCGTACGGGTCATCGACAACCGAGCAGCGCGCTAACCTGTGGCCCGCCCCATCGCCAAGGACCACCGCGAAAAACGCAGCGCGATCTTGAAACAGGCCGCGGTCTATTTCGCAGACCACGGCTATGATCGCGCATCGGTCAATGGGGTGGCGGGGGCCTGCGGCATCTCCAAATCCCTGATCTATCACTATTACGACAGCAAGGAGCAGCTGCTTTTTGACATTTTGCACAGCCATCTCACAACGCTCTACGAGGGCCTAATAGCCCTGCCAAAGGCCGAAGATCCTGAGCTGCAGCTGCGTCAATTGGTGAGAAAACTGCTGCATATGTACCGCGGCGCAGATGCAGAGCATCGATTACAATTGCAAAGCACAACGGCCCTGCCCCAGGCGCAACGCCATATACTGGCGGACATCCAACGCTCGATTGTCAAAGAATTTTCCCAGGCCATTGCGGCCGCCGCGCCCGAATATCTAGAGCAAGACCCAGATCATTTGCGCCCGCTCACCATGTCGCTCTTTGGCATGGTCAATTGGTTCTACCTCTGGCACCAACCGGGCCGCGGCTTGAGCCGGGAAACCTATGCCGATCTGGCAACCGAAATTCTCTTGGGCGGGTTGGCGCGGCTTCAAAATCAGGGGCGATCCCCTTAACCCTTGGGCGCCAGAATATGCCCCATGCGCTGCATCGCCAGACTATAGCCCTGGACACCGAACCCGGCAATCACCCCATCTGCTCTCAACGAGACATAAGACGAATGGCGGAAGCTCTCGCGTTTATGCACATTTGAAATATGCACCTCGAGAACCGGGCCCTCAAAGGTATGCAAGGCGTCGAGCAAAGCAATCGACGTATGGGTGAAGGCCGCCGGGTTGATGATAATGCCCGCTGAAGTTTGACGGGCCGTGTGGATCATATCAATCAGCGCACCCTCATGATTGCTTTGCATCAACTCGCAGCGCAGCCCGAATTGCGCCGCCACCGCCGTGCAGGAGTTTGCCACATCGTCTAATGTGTCATGCCCGTAAATTTCCGGCTGACGTTGTCCCAAAAGGTTCAAATTGGGACCGTTCAAAATTGTGATGAGTTGCGCCATGATCTCAGTTCCATCTCGTTTGTCACCCGGCCATGCCACAGTTTTGCAGCAATTGCGACTGTTTCTTGCCCTTTGCTGAAATTATGCAGCCAGCTCGCAGAGCACCTGGTAGGCACATTGCACGTCGTCCTGGGTCACATCAAATTGACCAATCTGAAACCGTACGGCAATCTGCCCATCCACTTGCGTTTGTGTGATATAAATCCGCCCATCGTCATTGATCCGGTTTACAAAGGCAATTTGCGCCGCATCATCGCGGCCGGCCAATCGAAAGGTGAATAGGGACAAAACCGGCGCAGTCACAATCTCAAATTGAGGATGCTGTGACAATTGATCAGCCAAACCCTCAGCCCAAGCCACATGATTGCGCAGCCTCTGGCGCAGGGCCTCAAGCCCATAGGAGCGCAGCAAAAACCACAGCTTTAACGCGCGGAACCGCCGCCCGAGGGGCAAAGACCACTCCGAATAATTAATCACCCCGTCACGGCCATGGGTCTTGAGATATTCTGGTTGAATGGCCAGAGTTTTGACCAAGCTTGCAGGATCGGCAAGGAAATGCGCCGAGCAATCAAACTGCGCACCGAGCCATTTATGCGGATTGAACACGAGGGAGTCCGCGCCCTCAATCCCGGCCCATAGCGCACGAAATTCAGGGCAGATCATGCCCGCGCCGGCCCAAGCCGCATCCACATGGCTGTAAAGGTTAAACTCTTTGGCCACGCCAAGCACAGCTGTAAGATCATCGCAGGCGCCGGTGCCTGTGCCGCCGGTGCAGGCGATCACCCCCGCCGGCAAATGTCCCGCCGCAATATCGGCCTCAATCGCTGCCCGCAGCGCCACCGGATCCATGCCGCGGTGGATGCCGCCAATGGGGATGCGCACGAGATTGTCTTGACCAATTCCCGCCACCCATATGGCACGATCTACCGATGTGTGAACCTCTGCCGAACAATAGATACGCAGCCGCGGCGCGCCCGATAGCCCAGAGCGATTGCCCTGCCAATTCAGCGCCCGCTCGCGCATGGTCAGCACCGCGGCCAATGTCGCCGAGGAGGCCGAATCTTGAATGACACCAGAAAACCCTGAGGGAAGACCAATGGCTTGGCGCAACCAATCGAGCATCACGGTTTCCATCTCCGTCGCCGCCGGTGAGGTCTGCCAAAGCATACATTGCGCCGCAATGGTTGAGACCAACATCTCCGCCAGCATAGAGGGAGGGGCGGCATTGGCTGGGAAATAGGCAAAAAACCTTGGGTGCTGCCAATGGGTCATCCCTGGCATCACCACCCGCTCAAAATCGGCCATGATCTCTTCCATGGACTGCGGCGTCTCCGGGGCGCTGTGCTCTAAAAGAGCGGCCACATCCCCCGGCGCCGTTTGCGCGCGCACCGGGCGGTCGCGTAGATTTTTATGGTAATCTGCGGCCCATTGAGAAATCTTTGCACCCCAGTCAGAGAATTCATCCCAGTGCATTTTCAACCCCTTCTCTTAGCAGCACAGACCCCATGCGGGCGGCCAAAGGCCGATAGAGCCATCGCGGTTTGCGCAAAATACAGCATACCGCTCCGCTCACGGCTCGCAAGCCATAACACGGCAGCGCGCCTTAAATCTATACAGGGCTATGCGTCCCCCTTTGTGCATCGCGCAATTTGACATTGACCCTTGGCGCGCAAAACGCCAGCCTTGCCGTACAGAAGCTCAGGCCCATAACGCCGGCAGTGGATGCACAGCTGCATCCCATGCAAGGCCGCGAGCAGTGCCAGACATCAGGGAGATCCCTTTGGAATTCCAAGGCAAGATAATTATCCTCACCGGTGCCGCGGGCGGCATTGGCGCGGCTTTGGCCCGTGAATTTGCCCAGCGCGGCGCGCGCTTGGCGCTCTGCGACCTCAATGCCCCCGCGCTGAACGACCTGGCCCAGGAGTTGGGCGCGCTGCAGATGGTCTGCGATGTGACTGTCGAAAGCCGCATTCAGGCCGTTGTGAAAGAGGTCGAAGTGACCCTTGGCCCGGTGGATATTTTCTTTTCCAATGCCGGATTCAGCGCAGGCGAGCCAGGTCACGCCGCCTCAGCGCCAGATCGGATTTGGCAGGCCGCCTGGGAGGTGCATGTCATGGCGCATGTCTATGCCTGCCGTGCTGTTTTGCCGGCCATGCTGGCGCGTGGCCAGGGCTATCTCGTGCAGATGGCCTCGGCTGCGGGGCTGCTCAACCAGATTGGCGATGCGGCCTATTCCACCAGCAAACACGCCGCCGTCGGTTTTGCCGAAGCCCTGGCCATTTCCCATGGGCACGAAGGCCTCAAAGTCTCAGTTGTTTGTCCGCAATATGTCGCCACGCCAATGCTGGGATATGATGATCCCGGCGCGGCCGCCCCATTGCCAGATGTATTGAGCCCAAAGACCGCAGCCCAGCGCATAGCAGATGCGATGGAGGAGGAACGCTTTTTGATCCTACCGCATCCGCAAGTCGCCGATTACATGGCCTTCAAAGCGATGGAGCCCGAAAAGTGGCTGGCTGCCATGCGCAAACTGCGCGCGCGACTGATGGCAAGGCTTGGCAAGCTTGATTTGGCACAGATGCACAAATGGATGTGATCGCCGGATCGCTTCCCTATCAGAGGGTTTTTTGCATGGTGATTTCCGTCACGCGATCATAACCCGGATGGGCATTGCGCGCGGTCTCAATAAATCCGCATTTGCCGAATATTTTTTGGTTCTCCACCAGCTCAAGACGCACCTGCAGCTCAAGCCGGGACAGGCTCATGGAGCGGGCCAATGCCTCACTCGCCGCCAGCAGCGCACGCAACACGCCCCGGCCACGCAGATCCTCCGAAATGGCAATTTTTCCCAGATACAGCGCATGGGGCAAAGGCGTGGCCAGAAGGCAAGCGGCGACGGGATCGCCCAGAGCCAAAAGCCAGCTGCCTTTTGCCGCCTCTGCCAGCTTGCTGACGGTCAGCTGATGCATGGAGCTGGGCGGATCAATCCGTCCAGTCATATAAGCAAAGGAGGTTTGAATAAGCGTGAGCACCTGCGCCAAAGCCACGGTATCGCTGGCCTCCACGCGCCGCACTGCAGAGTGCAGATCGGCCTGCCCAATCATGCGCTGATAAATCGCTGTTCCGTGCCATTGGTCAAATTTGCGCCCAACCTCCTGCAAGCTTCCCACATGGGCAAAGCCACAGCGTTCGTGCAACTGCGCACTCTGCGGATTTGGCAAGGTGACAATGGCCACTGCCGTATGAAACCCGCGGGCGGCCAAATGTGCAAAGAGCATCCGATAGAGCGCCTGGGCAAGGCCGCGACCCTGTCCCTCAGGCGCCAAGTACACACTGACCTCTGCGGTGCGGTCATAGGCCGGACGGGGACGATAGGGGCTGGCATAGGCAAAGCCTAAAATTCCCGCATCTGACTGCGCCACGAAGTAACCATGCCTGGCAAGGTTGCTGGCTATGCGCTCAGCCATGGTCTCCACACTGGGTGGAACGGTTTCAAAAGAAATGGAAGTCTCTTGCACGAAAGGCGCATAAATCGCCCGAATATCAGCTGCATCCTCTGGCCGGGCCGCACGAATGGTGACATCTCCCTGCGGTGTAGACATCTCGGTGGCCCCTCAACCAATATGTGGATTCGGAGCGCCGATGCTGTTGCGCAACACCCCCCGCATTAGAACAATTGCCCGCCAATAGGCACATTCTGATCTGGCCGCATCAACACCACTTTGCCGGCCTCATCCGGCACACCCAGCACCAAAATCTCTGACATCACCTTACCAATCTGGCGCGGCGGAAAGTTCACCACGGCCAGAACCTGGGTTCCAACCAACGCTTCGGGCGTATAATGATCGGTCAGCTGCGCGGAAGATTTCTTAATTCCAAGATCGCCGCCAAAATCCACCCAAAGCTTGATGGCTGGCACGCGGGCCTCGGGATAGGGCTCGGCTTGAGTGACATGGCCAATGCGAATATCAAGCTTGGCAAAATCCGCATAGGCGATCTCAGCCATTGGACAGCTCCTGCGATCGTTGGCTGGCAGCGGCCACGGCTTGATCCAAAAGTTGCGGCAATCCAGATTCGTTGCGCATCAAGATCTCAAGCGCCGCTTGGGTCGTGCCATTGGGGCTGGTGACGTTGACCCTAAGTTGCTCGGCGCTCTCACCAGAGTGAACGGCCAAAGCCCCTGCCCCCGCCACAGTGGCCTGCGCAAGCTGCATCGCCATATCCTCTGGCAGCCCTTGGTTTACACCCGCCGCAGCCAAAGCCTCGATCATTAAAAATACATAGGCCGGGCCGGAGCCAGACAGGCCCGTCACCGCATCCATTTGTTGCTCATTTTGCAACACAAGCGTTTGACCCACGGCCGCCATCAGGCTTTGCGCCTCTGCAACGTCTTTTTCCGTGGCTCGTCCATTGCCGATGAGCGCTGTTATTCCTTGTCCAATGGCCGCCGGCGTATTGGGCATGGCGCGCACAATTGGCGTGGATTTGCCCAAAACATCCTCAAAGGCCGAAATGGGCGTGCCGGCGGCCACTGAAATAAACAAAGTTGTCGCCGAACCAAACCGCTGCAATCGCGGCAGAGCTTCCCCCATCATCTGGGGCTTGACCGCCACCAAAACCGCGGCGGGGTCATCGGGCAGCATTTCATTGACCCGCACGCCAATTGACAAAAGCCAATCGCTGGGTTTCGGATCCAAGATCCAAATAGATTTAGGATCCATCCCCTGTTCGAGCCAACCGCTCAAGAGGGCCGACCCCATTTTTCCGCAGCCAAGCAGCACCAAGCCACGTTTTAAAATATTATTTGAGAACATCTCCAAACCCGTATTCGCCTTTCACCGCAGATCCTACGCGTGGCCGTGAGCCTCTGCAATGGCCACTTTCAATGCTGTCTCAAGGTCTTTTTCGCCCCATGTGACCATTTGAAAGGCTGGGTAATAGCGCTCAGCGGACATGACGGCGGCAGAAATCATTGTATCAATCTGATCGGGTGTCGCCATTTGGGCGTTGGAAAGGATCAACCCATAGCGATAAGCCATCAACCGCTCCGCGCCCCAATAGGTGAAACTGCCAGCCCAGCACATATCATTGACCGCATTGAGCGCCTCATAGAGCGCGGGCATCCGATGGGCTGGCGGGTCCATCTCGAAGCTACAGATCAAACGAAGAGTTTGATCGGCTTCACACCAAGCCAGAGTGATGGAATAGCTGCGCCATTGTCCGGCCATCTCCATTGAGATTTGATCATCCGCAATCCGGTCGAACTGCCATTCTTGATGGGTGGCAATATCTTCCACGATATCTATGGGATGCAGATCTTCAAAATCATAGGCGTGATTGGACAGTGCCATAAAGAACCCCTTTCCGGGTCAAAAACTCCGATCCGGCAGCTCCACAACCTCTTGTACACTCCCCAAGATTTTGCGGCCATCGAATACTTCTATACAACCTATGGTGTCCTTTGACCGGGATTCTGTCGAGTCATTTATCTGGGGATAAGTCATTTATCTGTGGACAAGACGGCAAAATCACCAGGCCGCAGCCGCAAAACCACAAAGGCCGCCCCGAGGGACGGCCTTTTAGCAGCTGAACCCGTCACCCGCCCACGGGATTCGTGTTGGGCAGTGGCGCGGCTTTGCTTAGGGCTTGGGCGCGGCCTTTGATTTCGGAGCTTTTTTCGCAGCGGCCGCTTCTAGCGCCTCAAGCCGCGCGCTCAAGTCTTCATTTTGCGCCCGCGCCTTTTGCGCCATGGCCCGCACCGCATCGAACTCTTCGCGGGTGACAAAATTGCGATCCGCCAGCCAGCGGTCCATGAAGCTTTTCATGGCATTCTCGGCCTCGTCCTTGGCGCCTTGCGCGACACCCATCGCATTGGTCATGATTTGGCTCATATCATCCATGAACTTATTCTTGCTTTGCATCATCTGTCTCCTTGGCGGCGATAAGTCGCTTTGGTCTTATATGGGGGCTAATATCGCGGAACTCAAGGTTGACTTACAGCGCCGCTCTGGGAATGAAGGGTTATGATCGCTTCGATTCCCTTTCCAGATGTCTCGCCCACCCTCTTTTCGGTGGACATACCGCTCTGGCAGTTTTCACTGGCTGGCATGGATTTTAGCTTGGGTGGGTTCGAACTCGCCCTGCGCTGGTATGCTCTGGCCTATATCGCGGGTATTTTGCTTGCCTCTTGGATAATGCGCCGTGCCCTGCGCCGGCCTGCGCTCTGGCCGCAAGATCGGCCAGCTTTCAGCGAAGCAAACCTGGATGATCTCATCACCTGGTTAATCTTTGGCATCATCATCGGGGGGCGATTGGGTTATGTGCTGTTCTATAACCCCAGCTATTACCTCGCCAACCCCGCTGCAGCCCTCCGAATTTTTGACGGGGGCATGTCCTTTCATGGCGGTTTTCTGGGCGTTGTCGCGGCCGGATTGCTGTTTTGCCGTAAGCATAAGATCGCACTGCTAAAAGCCTCGGATGTGATGGCGGCCTCTGCTCCGGCGGGCCTGCTCTTTGGCCGGCTGGCCAATTTCATCAATGCCGAGCTCTGGGGCAGAGAGACCACCCTGCCTTGGGGGGTGATCTTTCCGGGCGAGGACGCTCAAACATGTGTTCAGGCGGCCGCCGGCCTTTGTGCGCGCCACCCCTCGCAGCTCTATGAGGCCTTGGGTGAAGGGCTTATCCTGGGCGCGCTTTTGCTTTATCTTCTGTTTCGCACAGGGGCATTGCGCCGCAGCGGTCTGTTGACCGGGATCTTTTTGATCGGATATGGTCTTACGCGGTTCATGGTCGAATGGGTGCGCCAACCAGATGCGCAGTTTCAAACCTTGGACAACCCCATTGGCTACGCCTTGCAACTGGGTCCGACCGGTCTGACCATGGGACAAATTCTAACCCTGCCGATGCTTCTGGCTGGGCTATGGTTGATCCAAAAGGCACGCGCCCGGCCATGAACGCCTTGGCCGAGACATTGCGCCAACGCATTGGGCAGCACGGCCCATTGACCCTTGCCGATTATATGGGGGAGTGCCTGCTCCATCCCAAGCACGGCTATTACACGCAGCAAGAGGCCTTCGGCCGCAGCGGCGATTTCATCACCGCCCCCGAAATAAGCCAAATGTTCGGGGAAATGATCGGCCTCTGTCTTGGTGCCACATGGCAAGCGCAGGGCGCACCCAGGGATGCTATTGTGGTGGAGTTGGGGCCCGGACGTGGCACATTGATGCAAGACCTGCGCCGCATTGCGCCGGCTGTACCGGGCTTTGACAGCTTGCCAATCCATATGATCGAAGCCTCGCCGAGATTGCGCCGGCTCCAATCCGATGCGCTGCCCGGTGTAATCCACCACGCCGAGGCAAGCGGACTGCCACAAGCGCCCCTCTTTCTCATTGCCAATGAATTTTTTGACGCCCTGCCCATCCGGCAATTTCGCCGCCACTCGGCGGGTTGGGAAGAGATATTGGTGGGATGCGACGCCAATGGCCTGTGCTTTGGCAAGGCCGCGCCGCAACCCTATCATTTTCTCGACCATCGGCTTGAGGATACCGAACCCGGCATGATCGTTGAATATTGCCCCGCGCTCCCGCCCATTGTGGCCGAGCTGTCCCAGCGTATCGCCGATCACGGCGGTGCGGCGCTGATCGTTGACTATGGCGATTGGCGCTCTCAAGGCGATACAGTGCAGGCCGTCAGCCATCATCAACCCGCCGATCCCCTAGCCGCGCCCGGGACCGCGGATCTCACAGCCCATCTGGACTTTGAGGCCCTGTATAACGCGGCCAAGGCCGCAGGGCTGCGCCCAACCCGTTTGACCACGCAGGGGGTATTTCTGGAGCGATTGGGACTGACCCAGCGCGCGCAAACCCTGGCCAAATCCCTAAGCGGAGCGGCGCTTGACTCCCACATTGCCGCGCATCGCCGCCTCACCCATCCTGACGAGATGGGCGGGCTATTCAAGGTCATGGGCCTTGTGGCAGAGAGCGCGGCTGTACCGCCGGGGCTTGAACCATGACGCTCACCCCCCTCACATCTGACCTTCTGGCGGAGGTGTCACACGGGTTTTTCACCCGGATGGGCGGCAGCTCAACGGGTATTTATCATGGGTTGAATTGCGGCAAAGGCTCGGGTGACAGGCCTGACGCGGTCCAGAGCAATCGCGCAGCGGTTGCGGATTTTTTTGGACGGCCAGCCGATCACTTGCAATCGGTGCATCAAACCCATTCAGCGCAGGTGCAGATCCTAACCGCTCCGCTCACCGCTGTGCCCAAAGCCGATGCCATGGTGACCGCGACTGCGGGCGTGATCTTGGGGGTTCTCACGGCCGATTGCCAGCCTGTGTTGTTTCATGACGCGAAAGCCCGCGTCATTGGCGCCGCCCATGCGGGCTATCGGGGCGCCAAATTGGGGATTTTGCAAAATACCCTCGCGGCTATGGAGACCCTGGGCGCCCAGCGACAAGATATTCGCGCTGTCATCGGACCCTGCATCAGTCAAAAGGCCTATGAGGTTGGACCGGAATTTCTTGACGATATCTGCCACGACGCCCCTGACGCCCTGCGCTTTTTCGCTCAGGGCAAGGGCGATCGGTATCAGTTTGATCTGCCCAGCTACAGTTTGGACCAGCTGCGCGCAGCCGGGATCAAAGAGGCGGCATGGACGGGCCATTGCACCTATAGCGCGCCGGATCAGTTTTACTCTTATCGCCGCTCGGTGCACGAGCACCAGCCCGACTATGGCCGGCTGATCTCTTGTATTTGCCTGTAACGTCCAAGAGCATAAACTCCGGCGGTGAAATCACTGCAAAATTCGAAAAATTTCAATATATACCAGTATGTTGAGGCGCAGACGGGTGTTGCCACCGGGCAAAGTGTTTTGGCTTGGCGGCTCGGGTATGCAGAGGTCTTTTCCAGCAAAGCGCCGCGCCCAGAAGTTTTGAGCCTATCTAACAAACCGTTATAACCGGCAATACTTTCTGATCAGGCTATAGGGTCTTTGGAAAAGATCGAAAATAGACGCCCGTCCGTTACTGCAAACCCCAATGCGATAATGGCAAACCCAATCCATGCCTCAGGCCCCATTTTTTCTCCAAGGAACACAACACCCAGTCCGATCGCGAAAGGTGGAATAAGCAGGGTGACCAGCAATAGATTGGCTGTTCCAGCACGAACAAGAATGGCAAAGTACAAAACATATGCCAATGCCGTCGACAAAGCCGCCATGCCCAACAGAGCGCCCCACACGCTGGCAGATAGCTCAAGATTAGGTGGTCCGTCAAAAACAAGCACAATTGGTATCATCAGTAAGCTACTACCAACCAGCATGCCAAGTGCATTCATCAACGGCGTTTGGCCAGCTAATGCAGTCTTCCCCCACACGCCGGCAAATGCATAGGAAAGGGTCGCACCAAGAATAGCGAGCTGAGCAAGGTTACTGGGGTTAAAGTCGGTCAGCGCGCTTGGCCCCATGATAAAAGCGACCCCCGCAATACCTAATGCTGCACCAATAATTTTCCTTGCAGTCAAGGGCTCATCAATGAGCAGGAACCCTGCAACGACAGCGGCAAACATGGCTGTGGTTCCGTTCAAAATGGAAGCTAACCCGCTTGCAATCTGTGTTTGACCCCAAAAAATTAGCGAAAATGGAATGGCATTATTCAGTGCACCCATCACCAGATAGGCCCCCCAGACACTTGGGGATTTTGGAATTGCAATTCCGTTAAGCACTACAATCAAGGCCAATATAGGCACGGCCCAAACGACCCTATGCAGGGTAATGGTCAGCGGAGGAACTTCACTTAAAGCAACCTCACCAAAGAAGAACGACCCGCCCCAGACCGCTGCGAGCAAAAGCAACATGAACGTAGATTTGATATCAAGTGTTAGCCCAGCGGCTTTATTCATATCAATTTGTCCCGTTTCAGTGCTGTTGCTATTTTTATATCAGCCGAAAGGGCCATGACAAACCGTTTCTTACGTCATAGGCCCCCTGCATAACGCCATTTCAACACGAAATGAGGGCAGCGCCTGCCTGGGCGGGCGCATATGTCCGGTGGTGACATCACGGCAAACTTTGAGCAATAACCATAGGTTCCAACATGTTGGGATGGTGAACGCGCCTGCCGGGGGGCAGGCAGGCGCAGCCCAAGCGCATGGGCGCTTTGTCCCGCGTTGTCTAAATTCATCAGCGGCGCCACAAAGCCTCGCTCCGCGCCCGCCCTGCCACATAGGGCGACCGGTTGGTTTTGGTTCGGAGGTGGGGTGCTGTGCTTAGGGTTTTTTTGACAAGCGCTCTTCGAGCACCTCGAAGGGCACGCCAGGTTGGTCTTTTGCGCCGCGGATGACCAGCGATGTTTTGACGGAGGCGACATTCTCCGCTGAGGTCAGCTCTTCGGTCAAAAAGGATTGGAATGTCGACAGATCTGGCGCGACGCATTTCAAGATGAAATCCACCTCGCCGTTGAGCATATGGCATTCACGCACGAGCGGCCAGCTTAGGCAGCGCATCTCAAAGGCGGATAGATCCGCCTCCGCTTGGCTTTGCAGCCCAACCATAGCGAAGACCTGAACTTCAAAGCCCAATTTCCGCGCGTCAATATCCGCATGATAGCCGCCGATATAGCCGGTTTCCTCCAAAGTGCGCACCCGGCGCAGGCAGGGGGGCGCGGAAATTCCGACCCTTTTGGCCAGCTCAACATTTGTCATCCGCCCATCGGCTTGCAACTCTGCCAAAATCAAACGATCAATGTCATCCAGACGGTGCATAAACGGGTACCCTTTCGCAGTGTTGGGAAATCATACCCAAATGACGCACCCAGCGCAATAATATTTCAACACTGCGCAATAATAATTCGTATAGCGACCTGTAGTCGCAAAGGTCCCGGTTTGGGCTTTTGCCCGGCGGCTGGCCTGTATATATGCAGCAGCAACACTTATCTGTAGGAAATCGCATGTCCAATACACGCCACACGAAAGTCTTGATCATCGGCTCCGGTCCTGCCGGCTATACGGCCGGGGTTTATGCCAGCAGAGCCATGCTCAACCCGATATTGGTTCAGGGCATCGAGCCCGGCGGGCAACTGACCACAACCACCGAAGTGGAGAACTGGCCCGGGGACAGCGAAGTGCAGGGCCCCGACTTGATGATCCGTATGCAAGACCACGCCAAGGCCATGGGCACGGAAATCATCGGCGATATCATCACCGATCTGGACGTCTCGGAACGCCCCTTCAAAGCTCAAGGCGATAGCGGCACGCTTTACACCTGTGATGCGGTGATTTTGGCAACCGGCGCACGGGCAAAATGGCTTGGCATTGACAGTGAGGAAAAATTCAAAGGATTTGGCGTTTCGGCCTGTGCGACATGCGACGGGTTTTTCTATCGCGGTCAAGAAATCGTTGTGGTTGGCGGCGGCAATACCGCGGTTGAGGAGGCGTTGTTTCTGACCAATTTCGCCTCAAAAGTCACATTAATTCACCGACGCGACGAGCTGCGCGCCGAGAGGATCTTGATCGACCGGCTGATGAAGAATGAAAAAATCGTGCCGATGTGGTTCCATGAGATTGACGAAGTCTATGGTACAGATATGCCTTTAGGTGTCGAAGGCGTGAAGGTGAAACACACTAAAACCGGTGAAATCACGGATGTGCCTTGCAAAGGCGTCTTTGTTGCCATCGGCCATGCGCCCGCCAATGAGCTGGTCAAAGACGTGCTGGAAACCCATATGGGCGGGTATGTGGTGACCAAACCCGACAGCACCGAGACCTCAATTCCCGGTGTGTTTGCCGCCGGTGATCTGACCGATCACAAATACCGCCAAGCCGTCACCAGCGCCGGAATGGGCTGTATGGCAGCTCTGGAAGCCGAACGGTTTTTGGCCGGTCAGGACTAACGCTTTGGCTTTGGGCGATGCCTGTGTTGCTCAAAGTCAAAACCACTCCAGCCCCCGGCCCGGCCGCCAAAAGCGCCATGTAATCGATGCGGGCGTAATTGATTGCCCTGTCGATGAATTCAACTTAAAAGTACAATCTAATTTATTAATAACATATTCGTTTAACCCTCTGGTCAACTGGCTCTGAAATAAAATAACATTCCATCAACCCGGCGCAGGCGGCGCAAGTCTCTCTGCTAAATCTCTCAACTCCGCAAGCGGTTTTGTCACCTACAACTGGCGAGGCTTCTGCGCAAAGCGACCTTCTCGAGATACATATGATGCAAAACAATTTAACACCGATCCCCGAATTATACGTCAGCTATGACAGCGCGCAGAAAATGAAGCTCGAGGCGGCAGAGCTCACCTCGTGGGATCTCACGCCGCGGCAGGTCTGCGATTTGGAATTGCTGATGAACGGCGGGTTCAATCCGTTAAAGGGATTCTTGGGACAGGCTGATTATGACAGCGTGGTGGCCCATATGCGTTTGAGTGACGGGGCGCTTTGGCCCATGCCGATCACTTTGGATGTGAGTGAGGCATTTGCCAGCAGCCTTGAGTTGGGCCAAGATATCGCTTTGCGTGACCCAGAGGGTGTCATTCTCGCGACCATGACCGTAACAGACCGCTGGACACCTGACAAAGACCGCGAAGCCGAACAGGTTTTTGGCGCCAATGACATGGCCCATCCGGCTGTCAATTATCTGCACAATACCGCAGGGGCGGTCTATCTCGGTGGACCCGTGACGGGCATCCAACAGCCAGTTCATTACGACTTTCGCGGCCGGCGCGATACCCCCAATGAGCTGCGCGCCTATTTTCGGAAAATGGGGTGGCGCCGCGTGGTGGCGTTTCAAACCCGCAACCCGCTGCATCGGGCTCACCAAGAGTTAACCTTCCGCGCCGCCAAGGAGGCCCAGGCCAATCTGCTCATTCACCCGGTGGTGGGCATGACCAAACCCGGCGACATCGATCACTTCACCCGCGTGCGCTGCTATGAGGCGGTCCTTGATCAATACCCATCCTCGACCACGGCGATGTCGCTGCTCAATTTGGCAATGCGCATGGGCGGGCCGCGCGAGGCGGTATGGCACGGGCTTATTCGCGCCAACCATGGCTGCACCCATTTCATCGTCGGCCGCGACCATGCCGGGCCGGGGAAAAATTCAGCAGCAGAAGATTTCTACGGCCCCTATGAGGCGCAAGACCTGTTTCGCAAATACGAGGCGGAAATTGGCCTGGAGATGGTGGATTTCAAACACATGGTCTACGTGCAGGACCGCGCCCAATATGAGCCCGCCGATGAAGTTGAAGACGGCTGCACGGTGCTAAATATCTCCGGCACAGAGCTGCGCCGGCGCCTGTCGGAGGGCTTGGACATTCCCGAATGGTTCAGCTTCCCGCAGGTGGTGGCCGAATTGCGCAAATCACGACCACCGCGGGCGCAACAGGGATTTACCGTCTTTTTCACCGGGTTTTCTGGATCAGGAAAATCAACAATTGCAAATGCTTTGATGGTAAAGCTCATGGAGATGGGCGGTCGGCCGGTGACCTTGCTGGACGGGGATATTGTGCGCAAGAACCTATCCTCGGAACTGGGATTTTCCAAAGAACACCGCGACCTGAACATTCGCCGGATCGGCTATGTGGCCTCGGAAATCACCAAAAATGGCGGCATCGCCATCTGCGCCCCCATCGCCCCCTATGCCACCACGCGGCAGGCCGTGCGCGAAGATGTGGAGGCTTTTGGAGCCTTTGTTGAGGTGCATGTCGCCACCTCCATCGAAGAATGCGAACGGCGTGACCGCAAAGGCCTGTACAAATTGGCCCGCGCTGGAAAAATCAAGGAATTCACAGGTATTTCAGATCCCTATGATGTGCCCAACGCACCGGAATTGCGGCTCGAAACTGAGAGTGTCGAGGTCGACAATTGCGCCCATCAGGTCTTGCTCAAACTGGAGAGCATGGGTCTCATCGGCGCATAGGGCGCAGCGGAGACAAGGACAGCTAGACGCAAAATGCTCAAAATCGCAGTGAAATTTTGCGCCTGCCGGGGGGCTGGCAGGCGCAGCCCTGTGCTTCCACCGGGCAAAGTGTTTGGCTTGGCGGTTGGATTATCCAGAGGTTTTAAATATTTTCTTTAACAGAGTCTTGCGAGCCTAATGTAAAGTCATTGGCGAGTAGCGAAACTCGCGGGCCATGTCATAGGCTTGGGCCAAATCCCCAACCAATGCCAATTGCTCACCTTCGGAGTTATGCACCGACCAGAGTTGCTCAATCTCCCCGGTTTCTTCAAAAATTTCCTCTGGAAGATCGGCCTTATCAATTGGTTTGAGATAAACAATGCGATCTTCTAAAACGCCGAATTGATCTTTCATCTCAGGATCCTTTCTGGATTTCAATCTTCTGTATAACAGTCTCTGGTAGAGCGCGCTTGAGGTCAATATGCAACAACCCATGCTCCATAATCGCAGCCCCAACATCGACGCCATCGGCCAAAACAAAGGTCCGCTGAAACTGCCGCGCAGCGATGCCGCGGTGCAGATAAACCCGCTCGCCGGTCTCCTCGCCCTGCCGGCCCAGGATCACCAATTGCCGGTCCTCGACAGTTATTGTGAGGTCGTCTTCCGCAAAACCAGCCACGGCCAGTGTGATGCGGTAAGAGTTTTCTGAAGTCTGTTCGATATTGTACGGCGGGTAGCCTTCGTTACCCGTTTTGGCCGTACGCTCAACCAAGCGTTCAAGCTGGTCAAAGCCCAAAAGGAACGGATGAGTTCCAAGAGTCAATTTAGACATGTCTTCGTCCTTTTGCAAAGCGACAGAATAGCAGATCCCTCAAGAGGCAATCGTATCTCGTCAAATATGGGGCTGGCGGTGCAATTGCGCAAGAGCCCGCTTCTCAATTGGTTTAAAAACCTTTAAGCGAAGGGCAGAAACTCATGAGGTCTCCCATGGCAGGCAGTCAACAACTCAATCCGCAAGAGGTTATGACCATTCAACTTGCCGTGCTTCGCCAAGAGCACCGCGATCTTGATCTCGCCATTTCAGCCTTGGTGGACCGCGCCGGTGACCAGCTGGCGGTGAAACGCCTGAAACAGAAAAAACTCCACCTCAAGGATAAAATTGCCAGGCTTGAGGATGAACTTACCCCCGATATTATTGCCTAATCCCCGGCAATGGGTTAACTCGGCCTTTCTCTTAGCGCTACATATGGAACATTCAAATGGTGCATGTCGGAATAATAATGGGCAGCCAATCAGATTGGCCAACAATGAAACATGCCGCCGAAATTCTCGACGCCTTGGAAATTCCCTATGAAAGCAAAATCGTTTCGGCCCATAGAACGCCAGACCGCCTTTGGGATTATGGCACAAGCGCGGTGGAGCGAGGCTTGAAAGTCATTATCGCAGGCGCTGGCGGGGCGGCGCATTTGCCCGGCATGGTGGCCTCAAAAACCCGCATCCCAGTTGTGGGCGTGCCTGTGCAAACCAAAGCGCTCTCAGGGGTCGACAGCCTCTATTCGATCCTTCAGATGCCAAAGGGCTATCCCGTGGCCACCATGGCGATTGGGCCAGCGGGTGCGGCCAACGCCGGGCTGATGGCAGCTGGCATTTTGGCCACGCAAAATCCAGACATCGCCGCAAGGCTTGACGCCTGGCGCGCGGCCCTATCCGCCTCTATTCCCCAGGAGCCCGTTGATGAGTAACCCTCTACCCCTCGGGGCCTGCATTGGAATTTTGGGTGGTGGCCAATTGGGCCGTATGCTCGCAGTGGCCGCCAGCCGTTTGGGGCTAAAGGCGCATATTTTTGAGCCCGGCGCCAATCCTCCGGCCGGTCACGTGGCCCATCAAGTCACCACCGCCTCCTATGAGGATGACGCGGCGCTGCGCCGTTTTGCCCAATCGGTGGATGTGATTACCTATGAATTTGAGAATATCCCGACCTCGGCTCTGGATATCCTCGAGCAGATCCGCCCTATTCATCCAGGCCGCCGAGCCTTGGCCATCTCACAAGACCGCCTGTCAGAGAAAGAATTTCTCACCGGGCTGGGGCTCAAAGTGGCACCCTATGCCAATGTGACCACCGCGGCAGAGGCGGAAGCGGCCGCCCAATCCATCGGCACCCCATCCATACTGAAAACCCGCCGGATGGGATATGACGGCAAGGGGCAAATCCGGCTCAAAGACGCTTCAGATATGGCCGAGGCATGGCAGGCCATGCAGGGCGCGCCCTCCGTTTTGGAGGGCTTTATCAATTTCAGCCATGAGGTCTCTGTCATCGCCGCCCGCGCCAGTGATGGCCAGGTCGCCTGCTATGATCCGGGCGAGAATGTGCACCGCGAGGGAATTTTGCACAGCACGACAGTGCCGGCCAGTTTGAGCGCCGCCCAACGCATGGATGCCGTTCTATTGGCCGGGCAAATCCTGAATGCTCTGGATTATGTCGGTGTGATGGGCGTCGAGCTGTTCGTGACCGCAGACGGGTTGATCGTCAATGAGATTGCCCCGCGCGTGCACAACTCGGGTCATTGGACCCAAAACGGCTGCGATATTTGCCAATTTGAGCAGCATATCCGCGCCGTGGCCGGCTGGCCCTTGGGCGACGGCAGCCGCCATAGTGATATACGCATGGAAAATCTCATTGGGGCCGATATGGATCGTGTGCCAGAGCTGCGCAAAACCAATGTGGCCTTACATTTATATGGTAAATCGGAGGTCAAACCCGGCCGCAAGATGGGTCATGTCAACTTTCGCACATAACGCCCTTGCACGGCTGGCCAGACGCCGGATCACGGACGATGCGGGTCGCCTGAGCGTAGCCTTAGGGCCTTGAGGATCATATCCAAGCTGACCTCGCGCAGGGTGAGGCTGGCATCAAAAGCTCCAGTCTTTAAATAGTGAGATACTTGCGCAATGACCAATGGATTGTTCATCATGAAACTGTGAGACACAGGCAATATCAAATGGTCGCGCATCCCTTCCACACGGGTGCTCTCGACGGAGACTTTCCCATCATCCGGCCCGTCAATGAAATTGGAATAGACCGGGTTAAAACTGACCGTGCCGGCAATGATGCCCAGTGAGAAATTGACCCTTGGCAAGCGGTTTGGAAAACTGCTGGCGTCTGTGCTCAATTGCCGCCCTGCCGGTCCATTGACCCAATCAAAGGCCGCGAGCGCCTGCATCGCATCCACCACCTCTGAGCCCTTATTCGGCGGGCCGAGCATCACCACATGGCCTAAGTTTTCAGGCTTGGCCCAGGCCAGATAGGCCCGTACCACAATACCACCCAAAGAATGGGTCACAAAATGGAGCCGCCGCGCATCACAACCCGCGACAGCCTCCGGCAAAGTTTCACTCACCAAAGCCTCAATCGGCTTGCCCCGCGTGGAAAATTCTGGGTTCACCACGTGATACCCCTGCCCCCGCAGGCTCCGCGCCATCAAAGCAAAAGAGGCTTCGCTGCGCGCCAACCCATGCAGCAAGATCACACAATCTTGCGCCAAGGCCCAATTGGGCAGCATGAGGCCACAGGAGATTAAAAGAGGTTTGAGCATGAGATAGACATAGTCACCGCTGCCGGGCCTTTAAAGAACCCCTTCACCAAAAAGGCCCACGACAAGCGCGGGCCTTTTCAAAAAACAGGTCGTAAATGACGGGATGATTTACATCATGCCGCCCATGCCGCCCATGCCACCCATATCGGGCATGCCGCCGCCAGCCGCGCCGGCTTTTTCTGGCTTATCTGCAACCATAGCTTCGGTTGTGATCAACAGACCCGCAACAGAGGCTGCATCTTCCAAAGCAGTACGGACAACTTTGGCCGGATCAATCACGCCGAAAGCGAAGAGATCACCATATTCCTCGGTTTGCGCATTGAAACCAAAAGCCAGATCGGAGCTTTCACGCACCTTGCCCGCAACAACCGCACCATCAACACCCGCATTTTCTGCGATTTGGCGCAGAGGCGCTTCGATGGCGCGCGCAACGATTTTGATGCCCGCAGTTTGATCTGGATTGGCGCCTTCAAGGTCAGCCAGTACTTTACCAGCCTGTACCAAAGCAACACCTCCGCCAACAACAACACCTTCTTGCACGGCCGCACGGGTCGCGTTCAAAGCATCGTCAACACGGTCTTTGCGTTCTTTCACTTCAACTTCGGTCATGCCACCCACACGGATCACAGCAACACCGCCAGCCAATTTGGCAACGCGCTCTTGCAGTTTCTCACGGTCGTAATCAGAAGATGTTTCTTCGATTTGACCACGGATCTGTGCCACACGTGCTTCGATTTCAGCTTTCTCGCCCAAACCGTCTACGATGGTTGTTTCGTCTTTGGTGATGGAAACGCGCTTGGCAGAGCCCAGCATGTCCATTGTGACAGACTCAAGCTTCATACCAAGATCTTCAGAGATCACCTGGCCGCCGGTCAGAATTGCAAGGTCTTGCAACATGGCTTTGCGGCGATCGCCGAAACCAGGGGCTTTCACTGCTGCAATTTTCAAACCACCGCGCAATTTGTTCACAACCAAAGTTGCCAAGGCTTCGCCTTCAACATCTTCCGCGACAATCAACAAAGGCTTGCCGGATTGAATAACTTGCTCGAGCAAAGGCACCATTGGCTGCAAAGAGGAGAGCTTCTTTTCGTGCAGCAAGATGATCGCATCTTCCAGCTCAGTTGTCATTTTGTCAGGGTTGGTGACAAAGTAAGGTGACAGGTAACCACGGTCAAACTGCATGCCTTCGACAACAACGGTTTCTGTTTCCAGACCCTTGTTTTCTTCAACCGTGATGACGCCTTCATTGCCAACACGCTGCATCGCATCTGCGATCTGTTGGCCGATGTCAGCTTCGCCATTGGCGGAGATTGTGCCCACTTGCGCAACTTCTGCGCTGTCGGTCACTGGACGTGCAGCGGCCTTGATCGCGTTGACAACAGCTGTTGTCGCCGCATCGATGCCACGCTTAAGATCCATTGGGTTCATGCCAGCGGCTACGGATTTCATACCTTCGCGCACGATGGCTTGAGCCAAAACAGTCGCTGTGGTTGTGCCGTCGCCCGCTTCGTCATTGGTGCGTGAGGCCACTTCTTTGACCATCTGCGCACCCATGTTTTCGAACTTATCTTCCAGTTCGATCTCTTTTGCCACTGAGACACCGTCTTTTGTGATGCGCGGTGCACCGAAAGATTTGTCCAGAACAACATTGCGGCCTTTCGGGCCCAATGTCACTTTTACGGCATCGGCCAGGATGTTCACACCGTTTAACATACGGTTGCGTGCATCGGTGCCAAATTTGACGTCTTTTGCTGCCATTTTGCAGATCCTCGTCTTAAAATTTCAATTAAAAACTTGCCCTTGGGGATCTTAGGAGATCACACCCAGGATATCGCTTTCTTTCATGATCAACAGATCTTTGCCGTCAACGGTCACTTCTGTACCGGACCATTTGCCGAACAGAACTCTGTCACCTGTTTTGACGTCCAAAGCGATGCGATCGCCATCATCGTCACGCAAACCTGCGCCTGCGGCGACGATTACGCCTTCGGCTGGCTTTTCTTTAGCGCTGTCTGGGATGATCAAACCACCCGCAGTTTTTTCTTCACCTTCAACGCGTTCGACAAGAACACGGTCGTGCAGAGGGGTAAATGCCATCTTTAGTAACTCCTAGCTGGCTCAAGGTTGAACTTGAATTAGCACTCGGGTGCTCCGAGTGATAACGATCGGGAGATATGGACTCTGACTGCCAGTGTCAACGGGCAGGCCCAAAAAATTTCTATGCGCCAAACACACCACTTTAGGGCGAAATTTTTAGCAAAATTGACTTGAAATATTCTAAAGAATATAGGTAATACTAAATTAATAATTTTTTAACAGAGCTATTTAATGACGTATAAATTCTATGGGCGATTCCCTTTGCCGCTGCCCTGACCGCCTGTGATGGTGCCGACGATACCACTGGCACAACAACTGCCGCTGCCCAGATTGCAACCACTGGGGTAAGCTTGGCCTCCACCGGTAGTTTTCCAACTGGCAACAATTCGATGACACTTGTGCAAGACGGGAAAGTCTCCTTCGTCAATAATGAGGTGATCAACGTAAAGGTGAATCCGCTGAGTACCACTGCCTCCAGCAATCGCAAAGATTTCACTTTCGATGTCGAAATCTATGGAAAAACTGTCAGCATGACATGGAATGCCACCGAGGGGTATTATATTGGACGCGTTGATGGCAAAGACATTTACCTGAAACCAAAGGAAACCGGCAGCGACGGCGGGTCTTGGGTCGCCTCCTATGATCGCCTTGAAATTAAAGGCCGCAACTCATCTTACACCGTGTGGAGCGTACCGCTGATCTATGGCTATGAGACAGCCGACGCGACAGTCGCAGCGGCAACGGGCACCGCAACCTATACAGGCAACGGTCGCCTGTCCTTGCAAATGCCAACTGACCGCGAGTGGCGCAACCTTGATGCGAGTTTGTCCGTCGACTTTGGCAATCAAACAGTCGGCGGCTCGATGAAAATCAGCGATGCGAAAGACCATAAAAATATGACAGCAGGCACGCTCACCATCCCAACGACCGCTATTTCCGGCAATGGATTTGACGCGACCAATGCCTAAATTACGATCAACCAATCGACAAACTCAACCAATAATTCAACAAGCCAATATGCGTTGAGCAATGCCGAAGTGAGCGGCACCTTCTATGGTGTAAACGGTGGCGTTTTAGGGGGCGTCATCACTGCTGACGGCACCGTCAACGTCACTGACACAAACGGTGTAGTCACGAGCAATGCGGTTGTTGTGAATGGTGGTTACATTGCCGAAGATTAACCCGACCGGAATTTAAAACAGTTGACGAATCACTGCCATGGCAAAATGCTTTGGCAGTGATTTTGTTTAAGATTGCGTATTTATAATAAGCTTAATAATCAAAGGTCTTTATTTTGCAACAACACGCCATTCTCCCCGCATTCGCTTTTTCTTTACTCGCTGCTTGTGGGGGCGGAGGTGAAGAGGCCACGGTCGCCACCCTCGTGCCCTATACACCCCAAACTGCCACTGTGCAGGCGCAAGAGCCAGCAAACCCAATTGGGCCCAGGTCCTGCCCCTCCGCTTGTCGCAAACATCGTCGCGTGATGGCAGCTCTTTGATCCGTTACCAAAACATTGCCAATATTGAGTATCTCTATAACACGAACACATCGACCTTCGATCGCATAGATCTGAGTATCGACGGGCAAGTCGTGAGATTAACTGTGAACCCCGCGAATTCCCGCCAATATAGCGGCAGCCACAATGGCATTCTCTATTCGGTAGATATTTTGCACACTGCTAACACCGTTGATGCACTTTCAAACTTGGAATATGTTGCAGAGCTGCTGTTCATCCCGACCTATGACGCCACGAATTCCACCAACACAAATAGCTTTGCCATAGCAGGTTTTGAAACCCCCACCGCAAAGGTTGCGGCTGCAACGGGAACGGCGACATACAATGGCACCGGCTGGCTGGGCTATTCGAGCGAGAGTGGATTTACCGATTCAGAGTTGGATGTCACCTTGAATGTGAATTTCCAAGATCCCTCCGGCAATCAAACCGTCGGCGGAACCATCGACGTGAGCGATCCGGCGAACCATGCCCTGTCTGGCTATGCCACGCTCACGATTCCCACCACCCAGTTGACAGGAAATGGGTTCAGCACAACGCCGGTTTTGACCTCCTCCAACGGCTTGTCCCTTACCGATGCCAGCATCAGTGGCACATTTTACGGCGACTATTACGGAGCCCTCGGCGGCGTGATCCACGGTCAAGGCGATGACAGCGGCACGACCTTGGTGGTCAATGGGGGATATCTGGCCATGAGGTGATTAAGAATTTGTATTTAAATGGTATATTTTTTGAAAATTTTTTATTTAGGAAATCGAAAAATGACCCAAAAACTATTACTTGCACTTCCAGCAGCACTCTCTCTCGCAGCCTGCGGCGGCGGCGGCGGTGACGAAGCCACAACCACACCCGCACAGGCGCAATATTCCTACACCACCGGCTCGCCAAACTGGACAACCACATTGCCCGCGACTCTCTCCGTCTACGCGGAGCAGGACGGGACAAATGTCACCTCCAGTCAAAAAGTCGCGAATGTGGAATTCAAACAATGGAATGCCACGCGTGGAAGCCATGACCAAATTGACATCCAAATCGACGGCGAAATCATCACATTGAACTGGGATACCACTAACGGGGAACATGTCGGGACGCATGATGGCAGAGCTTATGTGTACATCGGAAACGCCATTAGCGATCGCGACCCTAACGCACCTGAGATCGTGGCGGAACGGTTTTATATTGGCATAAGAAATGCCGCCAATTCAAATCTTGCGGACGAAGTGGCCGCTGGCATTGTTGGGTTTGAAACACCCGACTCCGTGGTCGCTGCCGCGACAGGTACAGCAAATTATAGTGGATCCGGCGAGATATATTATTTAACTGCGAACTCTATGGAAGTTTCAGATACTCAAGCAAATTTTGCCGTCAATTTTAACACGTCAACGATTTCAGGTGCAATAAGCGTTGATGACCCGGTCGGACCTTCGCAATTGTCACCGCGCACCTATAGCTTCGCGACGATCTCCGTTCCGCAAACAGCATTGACCGGCAATGGATTTTCGGCGCAACCAACCGTGACGGTCCATAACCCCGGCGCAAACACCTATACCTTCAGCAATGAGACCATCAACGGGACATTCTACGGGGATAGTAGCGATGTTCTTGCCGGCACTGTGAGCGCGGATTACACCGTAAACGGTACGGCCGGTGTAGCCATCGGAGACTACACAGCGCACTAATATCTCAGCATCCCAGCGGTCATCTCCGCTGGGATCGATCTTATCTTGTCACAGGCATGAGCATTCGGCATCCTGCGCTCAAAAGGAGTTCAGGATGCCGTTTCATTTTTCCGATGTAGAATATGCCGCCAGGCTGTCCAAAGCCGCCGCAGCGCTTCAGGCGCGGGACCTGGAAGCGCTGTTGCTCTTCGCGCCCGAAAGCCACTATTGGATTTGCGGCTATGACACGTTTGGCTTTGCCATGTTCCAATGCCTCATTTTAGGGGCAGATGGGCGGCTGAACCTGCTGACCCGCGCGCCAGACCTGCGCCAAGCGCAGCAGACCTCAACCCTCAGCGATGCGCAGATCCATATTTGGAAGGATATCGAAGGCGTATCTCCGGCCAACACTCTGGCGGATTTGGTCAAATCCTTGGGCTATAGCGGTAAAATCGCCATGGAGACCGAAACCCCCGGGCTCACCTTCGCCAACGGGCAGTCCGTCATCACAGCTTTTGACCGGAGTTTACACCGCGGCGATGGGATCATTTCGGATCTGCGCCAAGACAAATCACCCGCAGAGCTCGACATGCACCGCCGCGCCGCGGCCCTGTCCGACGATGCTTTAGATGCCGCATTGGCCAGCACCTGCGCCGGCGCCTTTGAGGGAGATATTTTGGCCGAGATGCAAGGCGCAGTGTTCCGCGGCGGCGGCGATTATGCCGGGAATGAGTTTATCATTGGCTCGGCTGAGCGCGCATTGCTTTGCCGCTATGCCTCCGGCCGCCGCCATCTTGATGCGCAAGACCAGCTGACGCTTGAATGGTCGGGGGCCTATGCCCGCTATCACGCGGCGATGATGCAGACTTTGGTGATCGGCAAAGCCAATTCTGCTCAACGCCAGATGCACAGCGTTGCCCGAGACGCCCTCGAGGCCTGCGAGGCCGCCATCAAACCCGGCCGGCCCATGGGTGAGGTATTCGCGGCCCATGCGCAGGTTTTTGACAAAGCCGGTCTGGGCCATGCCCGCCTGAATGCCTGCGGCTATGCGATGGGGGCGATTTACAACCCGATTTGGGTCGATTTCCCAATGTTCTATGAGAATAACCCAACAGTGATGCGCAAAAGCCAAGTGTTCTTTTTGCATATGATCTTAATGGACAGTGATGCGGGTCTGGCCATGTGTCTTGGCCATTCGGTCGAGGTGACCGCGCATGGCGCCAAACGCCTGTCGCGCCACGCGCCTGATTTATTTGAGCTATAATACAAAGGCATTTGAGGAATGGCTAAAACATCCCTCAAATGCAAGAAATAACACCGCCACAACTTAAGATTTAATTAGCCTTTTCTGCCGTTTTTGGCTGCAGAAAAGGAAGAGCGAATTATGAGACAAGGCCTGACTTGGGTGCTGCTCTGTTTGTCCCTAAGCGGCTGTGGTGGCGGTGGTGGTGGGGGAGCAGGAACCGGGACGACACCCCCCACAACGCCCACGACACCAAACCCGCCTCCCGCCGCAAACGGGCGCGCGGCGCTGGCGGCGTCTGGCTATGCGGGCCCAGGTGCTCAGGTCCGCTTTGGCGAGACTTACGAGCTGGCAAATGATCAATCCCTGCGCGGCACGCCCACCAGCAGCGGCATGTCCTATGCAATGGTCACAAAAAACCCCATGCAGATCAATTTCACCAGCGCCACTATGCTCACATTGGACAGCCAAGGCCAGCAGTACAGCCTGTTTGATGGGGATGGAGATTCTGTTTTTGAGCCGATCTCCGGCGGGCACCCAAAGGTTGTGGCCGTGATCGTGGAAAAAGAAGCCGCTCTGGTCATGGCCATTGAACTCACCGGCACCGGGCAAGTGGACACAACCTACAGCGCTATCGGACCCAATACCGACCCCACGGCAATGCCGGCCTCTGGCAGCGCGCTTTATAATGGGACGGTCAATGCCGTCCTGCAGCCCTCAATCAACCCCTCCACGCAGGTCAGCGAATTTTCTGGCGCCGGAAGCTTTCATGTGGATTTCACCGCAAACACAGTCTCCGGATCCATGGTCTACACCCAATCCAGCGATACGCAGTTCACCCAAGGATCGAGCATCTTAACAGTCACCCTGCCCAGCACCTCCATCACAGGAAACACCTTTGAGACGACTGCAGGCACCGCGCAATTCAACCAGGCGCCCAGCCATGGCACGAGCTTCGGCGCCATGCGCATTGAGGGTGATTTCTTTGGCCAAACAGGCACCACACTGGCCGGCAGCTTCGACGGCGCAGGAACCGACAGCAGCGGCAACACCGCTTATCTGCAAGGCGGGTTTGTGGCCGAAAAATAGGCGCAGCGCGGCGGCTTAAGACCAATCTTCAAGACCTTTGCGCCCCGCAGGGGTTAGAGCGTAAACCCCTGTCTCGACCTTCTCAAACCATCCATAGACATTGTTACGCATCAAACGCGTTGCCGAGGGCACGCCCGTGGCCTTTGCCACGATGGCCCCTTTCTCCGGCCCTGTATGAGCCAGATAGGTCGCGCATTTCAGCGCATCTTGCCGATATCCCGTCACCAGCCCATGCCGCGTCGCCCCGCCTTCATTCGGATCCCCTTCCAGCCGGTCAAAGGCCTTGATGATCCCTTTGGCTTTGCGCAGATTCTTGCGCGGCCTGTAGGGTCCCGGCGCGCAGTGCTGCTCAACGAAAAGATCGCGCGGCCGCACCGTCAAGAGCCCAAGGCCCAACCGCCGGCAGAGCGTCACATTGGCCTTCAACCGCTTCATCCCGGCTTTGCCCTCGGGCCGCAGCACGGCAATGTAGACATCATCCACAAGCTTCAAACGTTCCAAAGCCTGGTGAAACACTGTCAGAGAAAAAGCCAGTTTCAACTCAATGATCACCGCCGGCTCAGAGCCGCGACGCGCCATGACGTCTGCCGCGCCCACCTCACCCTTCACCTCATAGCCCTGGGCTTCAAAATGCGCTTTTATGGGCGCGTATAGCTCTCTTTCCTTCATAGAACCTTCATGCAGCATATGCGCGCAAAGGTCCAACCTTAGCCGGGTGACAATCACTATTTCGCCGCCTATAAGAGCGCAAATTCAACACGCGCCTGAGGATTATATTATGATCAAAGTTTTTGGCCACAAAGCCCCCGACACCGACAGCACTGGAAGCGCCATCATTTGGGCCTGGTATCTCAATGAGATGAAGGGCCAGGCCGCCCAAGCGGCTTTGCTCGGCACGCCCAATACAGAAGCAGCCTTCGTTGCGCAGCGCTGGGGCTTTAAGACGCCGGAAATTATTGCCGACGTCGATGACAACGCGCAGGTGGTCATCGTCGACACCAACAATCCCGCCGAATTGCCCAGCAATATCAATCAGGCCGATATTTTGGCCATCATTGATCATCACAAGCTTGTCGGCGGGCTCGAAACCAAAGGGCCAATTTCAATTACCATCCGCCCCTTGGCCTGCACGGCGACCATCATGCATGATCTCATGGGCGATGATGCAGGGCAGATGCCGGAGGCCATCAAGGGGGTGATGTTATCGTGTATTTTGTCTGATACCTTGGCCTTCCGCAGCCCGACAACGACGCCGCAGGACAAAGCCCTGGCCGAAAGCCTGGCCGCGGATCTGAACCTAACCATCGCCGATTACGCCGCTGAGATGTTTGCCGCGAAATCTGATGTCTCTGCCTTCTCGGATGCGGAGCTGTTACGCATGGACAGCAAGGAATATGCCGTCAGCGGCACGAAATTCCGCGTCTCTGTCCTGGAAACCACCTCCCCCAAGATGGTCCTAGACCGCAAAGCAAGCCTCATGGCGACCATGCCATCTGTGGCACAGGAAGATGCGGTGGATCATGTATTGCTCTTTGTGGTCGACATCTTGAATGAGGAAGCCACGATGTTGATCCCCAATGCCACCGCGCAGACGGTGGCAGAAAAATCTTTTGGGGCCACAGCCATGGGCGATACCGTGGTCTTGCCCGGGGTCATGAGCCGCAAAAAGCAAATCATTCCCAACCTGAAACTTTAACGGAACGAAAGCCTCTCATGACACGCATTATCACATCCCTTTCGGAGATTTCCGAGTCCTATGATGCCCTATTTTGTGACCTCTGGGGCTGCGTTCATGATGGGTTGGCACCATTCGCGGAGGCGGTGGCCGCGCTGCAGGCCTTCCGCGCCAGGGGCGGCACAGTGATGCTGGTGACCAACGCCCCGCGCCCCCATGCGCCCGTGCGCCGGCAATTGGACCGGCTCGGCGTTCCCAGCGACGCCTATGACGGGATCGCGACCTCCGGGGACAGCGCCCGCGCGGCGATGTTGCGCGGCGCGGTGGGCGAGAAAGTATACTTCATCGGTCAACCGCATGATCAGGATTTTTTCGCACCGCTGGAGCTGATTGAAAACCCCGTCACAATTTCGCAAGTGCCCTTGGAGCAGGCCGAGGGGATGGTCTGCTGCGGGCCTTTTGACCCGCTGGCCGATCCAAAAGAGATGCGGGCGCAATTTTTACAGGCCAAGACCCGCGGCCTAAAATTACTCTGCGCCAACCCCGATATTGTGGTGGACCGGGGCGAGACACGCGAATGGTGCGCCGGAGCTTTGGCGAAACTCTATACTGAGATGGGCGGCGAGAGCCTTTACTTCGGCAAACCGCATCCCCCCATCTATGATTTGGCGCGCAGGCGGCTTCAGGCTTTGGGCAAAGACATTCCCGATAGCCGGATCCTCTGCGTCGGTGACGGGATTTTGACCGACATTGATGGGGCGATGGGAGAAGATCTTGATTCGCTCTTTATCACCGGTGGCTTGGCCGCCCGCGAAACACAGACTGCAGATCAACCCGACCCGAAGGCTCTGATGGCCTATTTGACCAAGGAAATGCGGCAACCTGCCTATTCCATCGGAAAATTACGCTAACGGCCTCTTGATTTATCTCCCCTTAAGGTAATAATATTACGCAGGCGACATCACGACGTTGCAATTATTACCTTGAGGTGCGAGATGCTCGACAACATGCCCCGCGGCACAATTTGTATTGAAGATATTGAAATCGGCATGACCCGGCATCTGCGCAAGGTTGTGACGGATCGGGACATTGAGATGTTTGCCGAGGTTTCCACCGATCATAACCCGGTGCATCTTGATGATGATTACGCCAATGACACGATTTTTGAGGGCAGAATTGCCCATGGTATGTTAACCGCAGGCTTGATCTCCGCCGTGATTGGCGAGCAACTGCCAGGCCATGGCACCGTATATTTGGGGCAATCGCTAAAATTCTTGGCGCCTGTGCGCCCTGGCGATCTGGTCACAGCTCAGGTGGAAGTGGTCGACATCGATCTGGGCCGCCGCCGCGTCAAGCTGGACACCCATTGCTCCATTGATGGCAAAAAAGTCTTGGCAGGCGAGGCCACCGTCTTAGCCCCTTCCCGAAAATTCGACTAAAACGCCACCGTTTCAACCGCCACAGCTTGCTCTGATCAATCTCGCGCGATAGGGGGAATTCATGAGGCGTTTTCAAACCAATCTTGTAGAGCAGGATGCCCGTGGCGCGGCCGTGGCCATCGGCAATTTTGATGGTGTGCATTTGGGCCATCAAGCGGTGATCGATGTGGCGCGCACCGCAGCTGCCCGCAGCGGCGCCCCCTTGGGTATCCTTACCTTTGAGCCACACCCACGCAGTTTTTTCGCCAAAAAAAATGGCTCAGACTTGCCACCTTTTCGCTTAATGAATGCAGAAGCCCGCGCGCATCGGCTGGAAAAACTGGGGGTTGAGCTGCTCCTGGAATTGCCCTTCGATCAAGCGCTTTGTGACCTCAGCGACTGGGACTTCTGCAAAGAGATTTTAAGCGACGGCTTTGGTCTTACGCATGTGGTGGTTGGCGCTGATTTCTGTTTTGGCAAAGGCCGATCGGGCACGGCGCAGACCCTCATAGAACATGGACAACGCCTTGGTTTTGACGTCACGATTGCCGATTTAAAAAATCACGAGGCTGAAATCATCAGCTCAACCAATATTCGCAAAGCTCTTGCCGCCGCAGATCCGCAGCGCGCCGCGGCCATGCTGGGCCATTGGCACCGGCTCGAAGGCGCGGTTGAACATGGCGAGAAGCGCGGACGTGAACTTGGCTACCCCACGGCCAATATGTCCATTGAAGGGCTGCAACCGCCGGCCTTTGGTGTCTATGCAGTTTTGGTAGATGTGCTCACCGGCCCGCATAAAGGCAGCTTTCATGGTGCCGCCTCTATTGGCGTGCGACCGATGTTTGGGGAAAACCGTCCCAATTGTGAAACATTTATCTTTGATTTCAAAGGCGATCTTTACGGCGAAACATTGTCAGTCGGTTTGGTCGCCTATCTACGCAGTGAACAAACCTTCGATGGGCTTGAGGCCTTGATTGAGCAGATGGATGCCGATTGCAGCCAAGCCCGCCGCATATTGAGTGCGCTATGAGCACCCCCGCAAACCCAAAGCCTCTGCGCCCAAAATTTTGGGAAACGGTCCCCTTGTCAAAGATGACCGAAGCGGAATGGGAAGCACTCTGTGACGGCTGTGGTCGCTGTTGTCTCAACAAGCTTGAAGATCCCGACACCGGACATGTTGCCCTCACCCGCATTGCCTGTCGTCTGCTCGACAATGAGACCTGCCAATGCTCTCAATATTCCATCCGACAGAACTTCGTGCCGGAATGTATCCGAATGACCTCTGAAACCATTGCGCAACATGCCTATTGGCTTCCGAATACTTGCGCCTATAAACGATTGTACGAAGGCAAGGAAATTACAGACTGGCACCCTCTGCGCAGTGGGACGGTTCAATCGGTGCATGATGCGGGCATATCTGTGCAAGGTTGGACGATACCGGAATTTGAAGTGCCCGAAGAAGAATGGGAAGATCACATTATTGAGGATTAAGCGATGAATTTTGCATCTGATAACACCGGCCCAGTGCACCCCAATGTGATGGCAGCGCTCAATGCAGCAAATATGGGTTATGCCCTGCCCTATGGCGCTGATGATGCCACCGCACAGGCTGTGCAGGATATCCGGGATGTATTCGAAGCCCAAGAGGCCGCAGTCTATCTGGTCTCGCTTGGGACGGCTGCCAATTCCTTGATCCTTGCAACGCTGTCTCAACCCTGGGAGACGGTGTTTTGTCATACGGTGGCGCATATCCATGAGGATGAATGCAATGCGCCGGAATTTTATACCGGCGGGACCAAGCTCACATTGGTGCCCGGTGATGACGCGAAAATGACCGCGCAAAGCCTGCGCAAATCAATTTTGGCGGAAGAGACCCGCGGCGTGCATGGACCGCAACGCGGCCCAGTTTCCCTGACCCAAGCCACAGAACGCGGTACGATCTATAGCCTGGCTGAAATTCAAGAGATCTCCGCCACCGCTAAGGATTTTGGCCTTCCTGTACATATGGACGGGGCGCGGTTCGCCAATGCCTTGCAAACCCTAGGATGCAGCGCGGCAGAGATGACCTGGAAATCCGGCATCGATGCGGTCACCTTCGGCGGGACAAAAAACGGCTTGATGGCGGTGGAAGCGGTTGTCTTCTTTGATCCGAAACACGCTTGGGAGTTCGAGCTGCGGCGCAAACGCGGCGCACATTTATTTTCAAAGCACCGTTTTCTGGCGGCGCAAATGCAAGCCTATTTGGCCGGAGATCTTTGGCTCGACATGGCGGAAAAATCTAACACCGCCTGCGCAAGACTGGCGCAAGGGCTCAAGCAAACACCGGGCGTTGTGCTCGATTTTGAGCCGCAAGCCAATATCATCTTCGCACAATGGTCGCGCGCGGCCCATCAACGGCTGCATGCTGCAGGTGCCAAATATTACGTCATGGCAGGTGATCACACCACCGGGCCGGCCGATGAACTTTTGCCCGCCCGTTTGGTGACAGATTGGTCCGCAAGCCCGGAGGATGTTGACCGTTTCCTAGAGATCTTACGCGGATAAAACGCGCATGACCGGGCGCCACCCTTGCCGCCCGGTCACCTTTTTTGAGTGCTCAGAGCGCGCCTGAAAGCACCAGATCCAGATCTTCCAGACGATCCTGCCCCCAAAAGCGCTGATCTTTGTCTGTAATATAGAACGGCGCACCAAAAACGCCGGCGGCGACCGCATCTTCGGTATTTTTGGCGTATTGCTCCGCAGAACCGATCATATCTTTATCGGCAAGGCTTGGATCAAAACCGGCCGCTTTGAGACAAGCTTCGATGACCTCAGGCTGTGAAATATCTTTTTCTTCAGCCCAAACCGCACGCGTGAACCCATGCACCAATGCGCCCAAATCTCCATCGCCGTAGTTCGATGCGGCGATAACCGCATAGGAGGAGGGCGCCATATTCACTGGAAAGAAGGCCGGTTGCAGATTAAGCGGCAGTTTGCGCTTTTTCGCCTGGCGCGGCAGCTCTTGCGCACGCATTTCAATGCGGCTGATGTGCCGGTCTTTCGGCGGCACGCCGCCCGTGCGGCCAAAGACGGTCATCAAATCCATGGGCTTATAGGCGATCGTTGCCCCATGTTTCTGCGCGATATCTTCAAGCCCGGTACCTGCCAAATAGGTAAAGGGAGAAATTGTTGCGAAAAAATAGTCAATATGTGCCATGAACGTCACCTTTTTGTGTATCAAACCTGTGACGAGCAGTAACCGCATGGTAAGCCATGTCAACAATATGCGACTCAGGCTCGCGGGTATCGTAGAGGGTAATACGAATGGCATCTGTTCATGGTCCAAAACTCATCGCTGGGAATTCCAACTTAAAGCTGGCGCGCTCCGTGGCGCGGCGCATGTCTTTGCATCGGGGCATGAATGTGGATCTTGTGGATGCGCGGGTTGAACGCTTCAACGATGGTGAAATTTTCGTCGAGGTATTCGAAAACGTCCGTGATGAGGATATGTTCATCATTCAACCCACCTCACGCCCCGCCAATGACGCGCTAATGGAGCTTTTGATCATCGCCGATGCTCTAAAACGCTCCTCAGCCAGCCGCATCACCGCCGTGATTCCTTATTTCGGCTATGCGCGCCAAGACCGTCGCAGCAAGGCACGTACGCCGATCACCGCCAAACTGGTGGCCAATATGCTCGAAGAGGCCGGGATTGAGCGGGTTCTCACCCTTGATCTTCATGCCACACAAATTCAGGGATTTTTCGATATTCCGGTCGACAATCTCTATGCCTCCCCCGTCTTTGCCTTAGACGTCAAACATCATTTTAAAGACCAAATGGACAATCTGATGGTCGTCTCCCCCGATGTGGGTGGCGTGGCCCGCGCACGTGATTTGGCACAACGCATCGGTGCGCCACTCTCCATTGTCGACAAACGCCGGGAGAAGGCCGGTGAAGTGGCGGAAATGACGGTGATTGGCAATGTCGAAGGCCGCACTTGCTTGATTGTGGATGATATCGTCGATACCGCCGGCACGCTGTGCAAAGCGGCTGACGTCTTGATGGAGAATGGTGCGAAAGAAGTTCATTCCTACATCACTCATGGGGTCCTATCAGGTCCTGCGGTGGATCGGATTACCAAATCTGTGATGAAAAACCTGGTCATTACAGACACGATTGAGGCCACCGATGCGGTCGCCAATGCACCCAATATCCGCATCGTTCAAACAGCCCCGATGTTCGCGCAGGCCATTTTGAACACTTGGAGCGGCACGTCGGTTTCCTCTCTTTTCTCAACTGAGTCTTTATCGGCGATCTACGAGGGCATTTACGACTGCAGCTAATGCCAGCTTATTAGTAAAGGTCCCATTGCTCGGGATCTGCCACGTCCCCAATCGCCAGCCAACTGGCACTCACCCGGGCAATGCGTGTGTCAGACCAAGTGCGGAACACCAGGTCAAATCCTGTCTCAGTCACGTTCTCCGCCCGAATGTCAGCCCGGGCATTGCTGTCACTGCCCATGTCCCACATGGTGAGGCTGACCTGGACCATCGGTTGCGCGGTAAAGGCTTCAGAAAATTCAACCGCCCGCGAAACCTTGCGAGGACCGGACCCTGTCCACATCTCTCCACCGTCTTGAAAGTCCGAAAACAATTCAAGCGTTCCTTGATCCATCCCAATGGTATGTGATGATATACGTTTCATACGGCGCAGGCTAAATTTCTAAAATTAAAATGCAATAAATCAAAACGAAAACGGGCCCGCCTGGGCCCATTTCCAATCATATCCGAAAGCTTAAGCGGCGTTGAGGCCCAAGGCGGCGGCCAGAGCCGCCACATCAGACTGCACCTTGCGTGCCGCCTCCTGCGCCTCTTCACTGGCCTTCTCAACCGCCTCAGCGGCGCCAGCTATGATGCCATCCATATCTTCCTGAGTGACATCCGCTTTTGCCATCGCACGCTCGGCAATCACGGTCACGCCCTGCGCTGTGACCTCAGCAAAACCGCCAGTGACAACATACTCGCTGACACCGCCGGCGGCACTGACCGACAAGACGCCAGGCCGCAAAGTGGTCAAAACAGGCTCATGGTTCGCCATGGCTGTCATGTCCCCTTCCGATCCCGGGATTTGGACCGCAGTCGCCTCGAAAGAAGCGAGGCTTCTTTCAGGGCTGACCAGATCAAAGTTCAATGTATCTGCCATTAGGCTGCATCCGCTGCCATGCGTTCGGCTTTCGCGATGACTTCATCGATGTCACCAACCATGTAGAATGCGCCTTCTGGCAGGTGATCGTAGTCACCGGCCACAACCGCTTTAAAGGATGCAATTGTTTTTTCCAAAGGCACCTGAACACCATCGGAACCCGTGAACACTTTTGCCACGTCAAACGGTTGAGACAAGAAACGCTCCAGCTTCCGTGCACGGGCAACGGCCACTTTGTCGTCTTCAGACAGCTCGTCCATGCCCAAAATTGCAATGATGTCCTGCAAAGATTTGTAACGCTGCAGAACCTTCTGAACATCCGTTGCCACTTTATAGTGCTCATCGCCGATGATCAGCGGATCGAGCAAACGAGAGGTGGAGCCGAGTGGATCCACCGCAGGATAGATGCCCTTTTCAGAGATCGAACGATCCAAAACAGTTGTCGCATCCAAATGCGCAAATGAGGTGGCCGGCGCAGGGTCGGTCAAGTCATCGGCTGGAACGTAAACCGCTTGAACAGATGTAATCGAACCGGATTTGGTCGATGTGATCCGCTCTTGCATAGCGCCCATATCGGTCGCCAATGTCGGCTGGTAGCCCACCGCGGAGGGGATACGACCCAAAAGCGCAGACACTTCAGATCCGGCCTGCGTGAAGCGGAAGATGTTGTCAACAAAGAACAAAACATCCGAACCGGTTTCATCACGGAATTGCTCGGCCAGGGTCAAACCTGTCAAGGCGATCCGCATACGCGCACCTGGAGGCTCGTTCATTTGGCCATAAACCAGCGCAATTTTTGAGTCTTCAAGATTGTCGGGAACGATCACACCGCCCTCGATCATCTCATGGTACAAATCGTTACCTTCACGGGTCCGCTCACCCACACCGGCGAAAACGGACACACCAGAGTGCACCTTCGCGATGTTGTTGATCAATTCCATGATCAAAACAGTCTTACCAACGCCGGCACCGCCGAACAGACCGATTTTACCGCCTTTGGTATAGGGGGCGAGCAGGTCGATCACTTTGATGCCTGTTTCCAAGATCACAGATTCGGTGGCTTGCTCTGAAAACGCTGGAGCATCCTGGTGAATGCTGCGCTTTTCTGTCTTGCCGAGAGGTTTACCTTCATCCACGGGCTCACCGACCACGTTCAAGATCCGGCCCAAAGTGGCACGGCCCACGGGAACAGTGATTGGACCGGCGGTGTCGGTCACCTCTTGGCCGCGCACCAAACCTTCAGTCGCGTCCATAGCGATGGCACGAACTGTACCCTCGCCCAAGTGCTGGGCAACTTCGAGCACCAACGTCTTGCCGCCATTGTCTGTTGTCAAAGCGTTCAAAATTTGCGGCAGATCACCATCAAATTGAACGTCAACAACGGCGCCGATCACTTGAGTGATTTTGCCTTTTGCATTTGCCATGTTGTTTCTCCGGGTTTTAGAGCGCTTCAGCGCCCGAAATAATTTCAATAAGCTCGTTGGTGATCTTGGCTTGACGTGACCGATTGTATTGGATGGTCAACTTGTCGATCATTTCACCAGCGTTGCGTGTGGCATTGTCCATAGCTGACATGCGCGCCCCTTGTTCGGAAGCTGCATTTTCCAGCAAAGCCGTGAAGATTTGCGTTGCAACCGAGCGCGGCAGCAGGTCGGCAAGAATGCCTTCTTCGCTTGGCTCGTAATCGTAAACTGTGCCTTCATCTGTCACCGCTTCAAACTTAGCAGGGATCACCTGCAGCTCGGTCGGGATTTGATTTACGACACTGCCAAATTCTGAATAGAAGATTTTAGCCACATCGAATTCACCGGCTTCAAACCGGTGAAGCACATTTTGCGCAATTGCAGAGGCATTATCATAGCCCACGCGCTTCACATCCGACAAATCCACATGATCCACCAGCAAAGCACCAAATTCGCGCTTCAGCGATTCACGGCCCTTTTTACCAACGGTCAGGATTTTAACGGTTTTGCCTTCGGCCAGCAGCTGTTTTGCAGCAATACGTGCCAGTTTGACAATATTCGAGTTAAAGCCACCGCACAAACCCCGTTCAGCTGTCATGACGACGAGCAATTGGGTTTGATCAGATCCGGTGCCTGTCAACAGTTTTGGTCCCCCTTCGGACGCGCCAACGGAGGCGGCCAAACCAGCCATCACCGCATTGAAACGTTCCGCATAGGGGCGGCCAGCCTGCGCCGCATCTTGTGCGCGGCGCAGTTTGGCAGAGGCGACCATTTGCATCGCCTTTGTGATCTTACGGGTCGATTTGACCGACGCGATCCTGTTTTTTAGGTCACTAAGGTTCGGCATGTGCCAGTATCCTTATGCGAAATCTGCGGCGAAGTCGTCCAGCGCAGCTTTGATTTTTGCTTCCGCATCACCTTTGATCTTCGGATCTTCTTTGGTGATCATGGCCAAAACGTCGCTGGCTTTACCGCGCAGATGCGCCAAAAGCCCCGCTTCGAAACGCCCTACGTCAGAGACGTCGATCTTGTCCAAATAGCCTTTGGTGCCGGCGTAGATCACGCAGACAATTTCAGCATTTGTCAAAGGCGCATACTGCGGCTGTTTCATCAGCTCAGTCAAACGCGCGCCACGGCTCAGCAATTGCTGGGTCGCTGCATCAAGGTCAGAGCCAAACTGAGCAAATGCCGCCATCTCGCGATACTGCGCCAGTTCCAGTTTCACCGGACCTGCCACAGATTTCATTGCGTTGGTTTGCGCAGAAGAGCCCACACGGGACACGGACAGACCCGTATTCACCGCAGGACGGATGCCTTGGTAGAACAATTCTGTTTCCAAGAAGATCTGACCATCTGTGATCGAGATCACGTTGGTTGGAATAAAGGCGGAAACGTCACCACCTTGTGTTTCGATGATCGGCAAAGCGGTCAAAGAGCCCGATCCATTGTCTTCGTTCAACTTTGAAGAGCGTTCCAACAATCTGGAGTGAAGATAGAACACATCCCCAGGATAGGCTTCACGTCCGGGCGGGCGACGCAGGAGCAAGGACATCTGACGATAAGAGACCGCTTGCTTGGACAAATCATCATAGATGATCAAAGCATGTTTACCATTATCGCGGAAATATTCGGCCATGGAGGTCGCGGCATAGGGTGCCAAGAATTGCATCGGTGCAGGGTCAGAAGCTGTTGCGGCCACAACGATTGAATAGTCAATCGCACCAGATTCTTCGAGCTTTTTCACCAATTGAGCCACAGTCGAACGCTTTTGACCGACCGCCACATAGACGCAGTACAGTTTTTCGGAATCGTCCGCCGCTGCGTCATTATATGATTTCTGGTTCAAGATCGTGTCGAGCGCCACGGCTGTTTTACCGGTCTGACGGTCACCAATGATCAATTCGCGCTGACCACGTCCAATTGGGATCATGGCGTCCACAGATTTCAAACCCGTTGCCATAGGCTCATGCACCGATTTACGCGGGATGATACCAGGCGCTTTCACATCCGCTTGGCTGCGCAATTTGGTTTTGATCGGACCTTTGCCGTCCAATGGGTTGCCCAAACCGTCCACAACACGGCCCAGCAATTCCGAACCAACAGGAACGTCCACAATCGCGTTTGTCCGCTTGACCGTGTCGCCTTCTTTGATGTCCCGGTCGGAGCCGAAAATAACAACACCAACGTTGTCTGATTCCAAGTTCAGCGCCATCCCTTGGATGCCGCCGGGGAATTCAACCATTTCACCAGCTTGAACATTGTCCAGACCGAACACGCGCGCGATACCATCCCCAACGGAAAGGACACGGCCCACTTCGGCAACTTCAGCTTCTTGGCCAAAGTTTTTAATCTGGTCTTTTAGGATCGCAGAGATTTCTGCAGCTTCGATCGCCATTTATCCGACCTCTTTCATTGTGTTCTGAAGGGCATTGAGCTTGGAGCGGATCGAGGTGTCGATCATCTTCGAGCCCACTTTAACAACAAGACCGCCGATGAGGCTTTCATCAACAGTCGCTTTGATTTTCACATCAAGGTCCAATTGGGCCTTGAGTGTTTTGGCCAATTTCGTGGCCTGCGTTTTGGTCAACGCTTTGGCAGAAGTCACCTCAGCGGTCACCTCGCCTTTATCTTCCGCGATGCGCGCGCGCAGTGCTGCCAAAAGGCTGGGCAATACGAACAAACGCCGCTTCGCTGCCATCAACGACAGCGTATTGACCATCATTGGTTGCAATTTCATTTTCTGGGCCACGGCTGTGATCGCCTGCCCCATTTCTGCGCGTGTATAAACAGGTGATGTCACCAAAGCGCGCAAATCTGCGCTTTCGCTCAATGCGCTCTCCAGCACATCTACATCAGCCTCCAGTGGCTTCAACTTCTTGTCGTCCTTGGCAAGCGAAAACACCGCTGTTGCGTAGCGGCTTGCAATACCAGACGAGATCGATGCTGGTTCGGACAAAGACAACCCTCTCGATGCTGGCCCGTCCGAAACTTGAGTTTCAGACAAAGGCGTTGGACGCGCTATAGATCTATAGCGGCGAAATCTCACGCCGTTTAGCAGAGCATTTCGCACGCCGCAACGCTAATGACGGGCAAAAACACCGCAAAAATTTCAAAAAATAAAGCATTTGTTAAGGGTGCGTCCCTTTGTTCCGCCCAAGACGCCAAAAAAACCGAATCCGCAGGATGTCAAAGGTTGCCCGATTGCGCAGAAATTGGATCTGCAGCTTTGATCCCCTCCAAAAGCCCCAAGGGCCGCGAGATGATCTGCCCCAAGCCGGGCCGGCGAGGACGCGGCACTTGCTTACTCACCTCCAGAATCAAAACACCCCCCCCGCGCCAAGCCGGGATCGTTTGCCCAATGCGCTCAATCGGCCCAGACATGCGCCGCCAAAACGGTCCAGACCAAGGCGGCTGGTAAAGGGCCGTCACATGATGCTCCGGCAAGAACCCATGCCATTTCAGCCGAGATTCCAACTGCCCGGCGGTATAGGGGCGCGCAAAGGAGAAGGGCGTGCCTTCTCGGCGCGCCCAAAGACTGGCTCTATTGGGCACGATAAAAATGGCGCGGCCGGCAGGTGCAAGCACCCGGTAACATTCCTCCAGCACCGCAGCGGCATGTTCTGACGTATCAAGCCCATGCAGCACCAAGAGCTTGTCAATCGAGCCGGTTTCCACCGGCCAGCGGGTCTCTTCGCAAAGCACCGAGCAATTGGGCAGGCCCGGCGGCCAATGCATGACCCCTTGCCGCGCAGGCATCAAGGCTGTCACCCGCCGCGCCAAGCTCAAATAAGGGCGCAAAAGCGGCGCTGCAAAGCCATAGCCGAGCACCGCCTCATGCCGCGCTTGCGGCCATAGACGCAAAACCTGCTCTCGAATCGTTGCCTGAACCGAGCGCCCCAAAAAGGACCGATAATAAAACGCCCGCAGCTCACGCACATCTAAATGCATTGCAGTTTGGTCCCCATGGATTACACTCAACTTGAGGTTACCAAATAAAGGTGAGAATTCCATGGTAAATTCGAGTGTCACAATTTACACCCTGCCCTGCCTGTCAGACAATTATGCCTATGTTGTTCACAATAGCGCTTCCGGCACGGCAGCGGTTGTCGATGTGCCAGAAGCGGGGCCTTTGGTCGATAAGATTTCCGAGCTGAATGTGCCCGTCACCGACATATTTTTGACCCACCACCATTGGGATCACATTGATGGGCTTCCCGATCTGCAAGCCGCTTTGACCGGCTCTTTGAACCAAGCGCCCGCTAGGGTCATCGGTGCCAAAGCCGACGCGCATCGCCTGCCCGCTTTGGATCAGGCCGTCAGCCCAGGGGATCGCCTCACGCTTTGCGGCATTGAAGGGGATATCTATGACGTCTCTGGCCATACGCTGGGTCACCTAGCGCTGCATTTGCCAAGTGCAAAAGCGGTGTTCACAGCCGACAGTTTGATGGCTATGGGCTGCGGCCGTCTGTTTGAGGGGTCAGCGGCGCAAATGTGGCACAGCCTGCAGCAGCTCCGTGCACTGCCGCAAGACACATGGGTTTACTCAGGGCATGAATACACAGCCTCCAATATGGCCTTCACGCAGTCTTTGGGCGAAGACAATCCGGCCATCGCCGCCCGTGCCGCTCAAATCACCGAAGATCGCGCTGCAGGTCGCCCGACGGTGCCAAGCCTCTTGGCTCTTGAAATGCAAACCAATCCGTTTTTGCGCGCCGACGATCCAGCCCTGCAAGCGGCCGTCGGCATGGCAGGCGCCACCGCCGAGCAGGTTTTCACGGAAATCCGCGCCCAAAAAGATAGGTTTTAGGAAAAATCTGGTGATAAAAGTGCGATATTTAACTTTTATGGCCTAAATAACAGATTGCCCCTTGAAGGTTGCCTCAGAAAACCGAAATCTTAGGGGGACAGCGATCATAACGATCACAGACTTTTGTAGGAGACGCGCGTGCCATCATTTTCCGCATCATTAGAAAACGCCATCCACGAAGCGCTGGCCGCTGCCAATGCCCGCAAACATGAATTGGCAACTTTGGAACACTTGCTCCTGGCCCTTCTCGATGAACCCGATGCTGCAAAAGTCATGCGCGCCTGCTCTGTCGATCTCAAGCTCCTGCGCAAAGCTCTTGTTGACTTTATTGAGGACGACCTCAGCACCCTGATCACCGATGTGGATGGATCAGAGGCCGTTCCAACCGCCGCCTTTCAGCGTGTGATCCAACGGGCCGCCATACATGTGCAATCTTCAGGGCGCACAGAAGTGACGGGCGCCAATGTTTTGGTCGCAATATTTGCCGAACGCGAGAGCAACGCGGCCTATTTCCTGCAAGAGCAAGACATGACCCGCTATGATGCGGTGAATTTCATCGCCCACGGGGTGGCCAAAGATCCCGACTTTATCGAAAGCCGGCCAATCGTTGGCGCTGAAGATGAGGCGGAAATGTTTGACGGTGAACCGCATGAGACCGCCGAAAAAGAGAGCGCTTTGGCAAAATATTGCATCGATCTCAATGAAAAATCTGCCAAGGGCAATGTTGATCCGCTGATTGGCCGCGACCATGAGGTTGAGCGCTGCATCCAGGTGCTGTGCCGCCGCCGCAAAAACAACCCGATTCTGGTCGGCGATCCCGGCGTCGGCAAAACAGCCATTGCCGAGGGTCTGGCGCGCAAAATTACCCAGGGCCAAACCCCAGCGATCCTGTCCAAAACGACCATTTATTCACTCGACATGGGCGCACTTTTGGCGGGAACACGCTATCGGGGCGATTTTGAAGAGCGCCTCAAAGCCGTGATGAAGGAGATGGAGGAGCATGATGATGCGGTGCTTTTCATCGACGAAATTCACACGGTCATCGGTGCCGGTGCCACCTCCGGTGGGGCAATGGATGCCTCAAACCTGCTGAAACCCGCGCTGCAGGGCGGCAAACTGCGCTGCATGGGCTCAACAACTTATAAAGAATTCCGGCAGCATTTTGAAAAAGATCGCGCCCTGGCCCGCCGGTTTCAGAAAATTGATGTGGCCGAACCTTCCGTGGAAGACAGCGTGAAAATCCTAAAAGGGTTGAAACCCTATTTTGAAGAGCACCACGACGTAAAATATACCTCCGATGCCATCAAAACCGCTGTCGAATTGGCCGCGCGCTATATCAATGATCGCAAATTACCGGACAAGGCCATCGATGTGATTGACGAGGCCGGCGCAGCGCAGCATTTGCTGAGTGACAGCAAGCGGCGCAAAACCATCGGGGTGAAAGAGATTGAAGCGGTCGTGGCAAAAATTGCGCGAATTCCGCCCAAATCCGTGTCGAAAGACGATGCGGAAGTTTTGCGCGATCTTGAAGCCGGTCTAAAACGGGTGGTCTTTGGCCAGGATACGGCGATTGAAGCCTTGGCCTCGGCGATCAAACTGGCCCGCGCGGGTCTGCGTGAACCAGAAAAGCCCATCGGCAATTATCTATTTGCCGGGCCCACCGGCGTTGGCAAAACCGAAGTGGCCAAACAATTGGCCGATGGTCTGGGCGTCAAGCTGATCCGCTTTGACATGTCCGAATATATGGAGAAACACGCCATCAGCCGCTTGATCGGTGCGCCTCCCGGCTATGTCGGCTTTGATCAAGGCGGCATGTTAACCGACAGTGTCGATCAAGATCCCCATTGCGTGCTCTTGTTGGATGAAATCGAAAAAGCACACCCGGATGTGTTCAACATCCTTCTGCAGGTCATGGATCACGGTAAATTGACAGATCACAATGGCCGCACCACGGATTTCCGAAATGTGGTGTTGATCATGACCTCCAATGCCGGAGCGTCAGAAATGTCCAAAGCCGCAATCGGATTTGGGCGCGAACGTCGCGAGGGCGAAGACACCCAAGCCATTGAACGCACCTTCACGCCCGAGTTCCGCAATCGCCTCGATGCAGTGGTGAGTTTCGCGCCATTGGACCGCGATGTCATCGCGCAGGTGGTCGAAAAATTTGTTCTGCAACTTGAAGCGCAATTGATGGATCGCAATGTGTCCATCGAGATTACCAAAGCGGCTGCTGATTGGCTCGGCGAAAAGGGTTACGATTCCAAAATGGGCGCGCGTCCCTTGGGCCGGGTGATCCAAGAGCATATCAAAAAGCCATTGGCCGAAGAATTGCTCTTTGGCAAACTCACCAAAGGCGGCGTGGTCAAAGTTGGTGTGAAAGCTGGCGCGTTGGATTTGAAAATCGAAGAGCCTCAAAAGCCGCGGATCACCAATAAAGACAAGAAACCTCCGCTTTTGACCGCCGAGTAGGCCCTATCACCCCGCAAGTAGGGCCATTGCGGGGTGATCGAGATTATTTCTCAGTCAATTTCAGCTCAATCCGCCGATTTTGCGCCCGTGCTAGGCGCGAATTGGCCGGATTAATGGGCTGATACTCGCCAAACCCATTGGCCGAGAGCCGGCGCGGCGGCATTTGCTCGGAGATCATCAGATATAGAACCACAGACAGCGCCCGCGCCTGGCTTAGCTCCCAATTGTTTTGAAAGCGACTGCCCGGAAGGATTGGTTGGTCATCGGTGTGACCATCCACCTGCAACACCCAATCAATATTTTGCGGAATCTCTTGGGTGACATCCTTCAAGATATTCGCCACTTTTGATATCTCCTGGCGGCCAGCCGCCGTCAACTCAGCACGGCCAGAGGCAAAGAGCACCTCAGAGGAGAAGACAAAACGGTCCCCAACGATACTGACCCCGTCGATATCCTCCAAAAGACCGCGCAGACTGCCAAAAAAGTCCGACTTATAGCGCTCCAGGGTCTTGGCCTCGGCTTCAAGCCGGGCCTTCTCCTCTTCCAGGCGCTGCTTTTCCGCCGCTTCCAAAGCCAAGTTGCGTTTGGATTCCGCTGCAACCTGTGCCAGCGCCACGTTCAACTCACTGCCAAGATTGGTGATCTTCACATTATTGTCCGCGTCACGACGCTTGTAATCGTCCAGCGTGGCTTGAAGCCCACCGATTTGGGCGCGCAATTCGCGCACCTCCTGGCTCAGCAGCGCCATTTTGCGCTGTGCCTCCGTCGAAATAGCCTTTGCCTCCTGCAGCTCCGCCTGTGCCGTTGCCAATAAGGCCGCCTTCTGCTCGGCCGAGGTCAATTGCTGCTCCGCCGTTTGCCGTGCGGCGATGGCTTTGGACAGCGCCGAACGCAGATCATCTGTATCCGCATTCTGCGCTTCGGCTTCAGCGGCCTCAAGTGCCACCAAAGCTGTCGCCAACTTCTCACCGAGTGTTTTTTCAACGCTCTGCGCCGCGGCCAAAAGCGCCAAGGTTTCCTCAGCTTTTTTGCGCTGATCGTTTAACTCCAAGGCCAAAGAAGATATCGCCGCTTCACTTTGTTCCAGATCCGCCCGCAGTTTTTCAGCCGCCGCGGCCATGGACAATTGTTCGAGCTCTTTCTGGCTCAAAGCCGCTTCCGCGGCCTCCAAACGTTCCCGCAAAAAAGCCGCGGACACGCGATTGAGCTCTTCGTCATTCAAGGCGCTCGTCAATTCTTCAGCGCGGCGACTGAGCTCTTGGTTGTCCTGTTCAAGCTGGGACGCCCGTTCTTGCTGCGTCGCCAAAAGCGCCAGGGTATTGGCAAGGTTGATATTTGTATCCTGGGCATCCCGGCGCAGATCAGCCAGCATCTCATCCATGAGTTCGCGTTGTCGTTCCGCCAGCGCAGCCTGCTCGGTCTGTGCTGCAATTGTCGCCTGCGCCGCCAGCAATGATTGCTGCAAACTGGCCTTATCCTCATCCAATGCGGCCAGTTCCTCACGACGTTGCGCCTCTTTCTCGATCAATTGCTGCACGCGGGTCTCGAAATCTGCGATCGTGGCCTCGGCCGTGGATTTTTCGTCCTGCAACGCGCTGATTTGCGCCTCTGCATCTGCAATCCGGGCTGTGTCTTCCAAGGATTGGGCCAGAAGCAGGGTCAATTGCGCTTCCAGCTCCGTGATCTGCCCTTCCGATTGGCTTTGTTCACGCAAAAGCGACGCCACTTGCGTTTCGAAGTCTAAGATCGTGTCTTCAGACTGGGACTGCTGCGTTTGCAGTTGCGACACTTGTAGTTTGAACCGCTCAATCTCTCCTTCCGCCCGCTGTTGCAGCGCCAAGAGATTGGCCACCTGCGTCTCGAAATCATTGATCCTTGCGGTGGCCGCTTTGAGGTCTGCAGCCCGGGCATCGCGCTCGGCGGTCAAAGTCGCAATAAGGCCCAATTGCCTTTCGCCCTGAGCCTGCGCAGCGGCAAGCTGATCGTCAAGTTTCGCGACCTGCAGGGTGAGCTCGGAGGCCGCGGCGCGCTCCAAACCCAAAGCATCGCCGAGAGCCAGGATCTGCCCTTCCAAATCTTCCAATTGCGCGTTTTTCTGGGCGATATCGACGTTGAGCTCGTCGAGCAACACCCCCTGCCCTTTGATGGTTTGCTGCAACACAAATTGCATCACTGCAAAGATCGTGAGCACAAACATCAAGACCAGCAATAGGCCAGTCATCGCATCGACAAACCCCGGCCAGATAGAGGCTTGGAACCTTGCGCCAGTGCGTCGGGAAAGTGCCATCGCGCGCGCCTAGCTCTGGTCGCGGCTTGCGGGATTGGACAGGGCTCTGATCGCCTTTGTCAGATTGGCCAGATCACTGCGGATTTCGGACAGGCTTTCTTGCCGGCCACTTGAGACTTCCTCAAGCACGCGCAGCATCTGCACATCGATCGAACGCAGACGCATCCGGCTCTCCGCGTCCATCCCGTCACCGCCGCCGCCTTCGCCCATCCGCGCGATCATCCGCTCTTGACTGGCCGCCACACGTTCAAGGGCTTCGGTCTGCCCCTGATCGAGCTTTTGCGTGAGCTTCTCCAAGCTCGCCGTCATCGCCATCAAATGCGACTGTACATGGGCCTGATCCTGCCCGGTTTGCGCATACATCCGCGCCATACCGTCCATCTGTTCAGACATCTGTTCCATCATCGCGCCAAGCATGGTGTTTTGCGCGCCCTCTTCGCCCTCACCGCCCGAGAACCCCACCCGAGTGATGGTCGACAACCATTCTTCCAATTCGCCATAAAACCGGTTCTGCCCCCGGCCAGAAAACACCTCAAGCAGCCCGACAATCAGCGAGCCGGCCAGACCCAATAATGAGGAGGCAAAGGCCACGCCCATCCCGTCCAGCTGCCCTTCAAGACCCAGCTGTAGACGCGAGAAAATATCCACCGCGCTTTCATTCTCTCCCGGGGTCAACGATTGGATCGTGGCCACCAAGGCCGGCACAGTGGTGGCCAGACCATAAAACGTGCCCAACAGGCCAATCAGGATCAGCATATTGGTGATATAGCGCGTCAATTCGCGCTGCTCATCAATGCGCGTTGAGACCGATTCCAAAATAGACCGCGATGAGGCGGAGCCAAGCTGCGTGCGCGCGCCGCGCCCGCGCAGCAGGCTGGCCAGGGGCAAAAGCAATTGCGGCGGCTTGGCGTCCTCATGCCCATCTCGCTGGCTGGCAAAGCCTTCGATCCATTGCACCGAATAGATCAGTGACAAAACCTGATGAAAACAAGTGGCCACGCCGATGAGAAACACAAAGAGGATAAAGGCGTTGAGATAGGGATTGGCCCAAAAGGTGGGTCCAACGCTGGGATAGGCCAAATAGCCCAAGCCCACGACCCCGCCGACAATGGCCAGCATGGTGAGGATTTGACTGAGCGGCTGCGAGAACTGAGGCGTTTGATCTCGGCGGATATGATCCATATCTGTGGTCCTGCCCTTAAATTCTAAGTCTATAAGTTTACTGCGCACCGCCCTTTAAGCCAAGCGGTTATGCAGATTTAGTTAAATTTGCGACTTTCTTTGCCAAATAATCCAATTGCGGATCTGGGATGCCCAGATCGCGTAACATATCGGCGGTTTTAAACAGATATTCCGGGTTTGGCCCGCGGCCTCCCACGGCCCGCGCGATGATCTTGGCCTGCTGATCCAGCCCATAGTGGCAATATTGCGCATGATCGCGGTCCACCACATAGGTCACGGCCCGTTCGCGGCGCCCATCGGCCAGGGGCAAATCCACCCATCTTTCCACATAGGCCGATGAAATCAACTCCCGCGCGCGCAGCTCTTGCAGCACATGCTCAGCCTCACGCTCATCCACCCGCAGGGCCAGCCCGGCGCAAACATCCGCCGTCTCTGCCGCATCCAGCGCGAGAACCAAGCCCGGATCCTCGGGCGTGCCGCGATGATGGATGGAGAGCATACAAAAGGAGCGCCGATAGCCCGGCAGGTCCGCGCGCATCTGCTCGATGGGTTCAAACCCGGGGTTCCACAGCAAAGAGCCATAGCCAAACACCCACATTTTCGCTGCCTCCTCCGCCGGCCTCAGATCACGCAGCCTATACGCCCTATTGCGCGCCAATAAAATACCCCGCGAACATCCCGCGCGCCTTCTGCTCTTGATAGAGCGCCACCTACGGATATGATAGGGAGATATGGCATAGGGCATTGAGCCAAAAGCAGATTTTGAAAAGCGATTTTGGAGGCGGGCATGACGGCGGCAGCAGAGGACACCCCATGGTTGAGATTGGCGAGGATTTCAGGGGATCATGAGGAAAATAAGCGGCTGTGGAATGGGTATCAGAAATATCTGTTGAGGCCGAATACACATGAGTATCAACGCCAGATGGAAAATCCAAAATTCGTAGATATTGTGGATCTTTCGGACGCGGAAATTCATAGTATTCAAACTGAAATACCAGACCTTCCCAAAGAAATGGTATGGTTTAACACAATTTCTCTGAGTACAGGCATCGCAGAAATCAAAACAGACCTTACATCGGATGGGTTCTATTTCGCGTTTGCCGTTTTCATCCAAAACACTACATCTAAGGGCTTGCTCACATTGGAGCATGCGCAATTCGCAGCGGGCCTATCCGCCATTGAGTGCGTTTTTGAAAACGACCTAAATGCAATAGGTGCCAGTTTTGGGTCATTCACTATGTTTATGGAGTGCCGTTTTATCGAGCGTACATATTTCCAAGGTGCAAAATTTGAAACCGCTAATTTCGATCAGGCAAAATTTAATGATATCTGCGCCTTTGATAATGCAAAGTTCGCCGGTCGAGCGTTCTTTACAGACTCCATTTTCACCAATTCAGCCAATTTTGACAGTGTGGAATTTCACGATGTTACATCTTTCGATTTAGCAGCTGCTTCCAGCGCGGCGGTATCATTGAGCTTTAAGGATGCTAAATTTTTCGAACATCCCCCCAGGTTTTTTGGCCGCGCGCTGCATGAAGATACCGATTGGACGGGCGTTAAATTACCAAACGCCGAGGCGCAGGCGGCTCCACCTCGGTATCTCTTAGAGGACGACAAACGCGCCTATGAGCAGTTGCGGATCAAATGCGGTGCCTTGGGGAAGGTGGAGGATGAGCATATGTTCTTTCGCAGGGAGATGGAGCTCACGGGCCGCCTCTCCCCTTGGTACACCCGCGCCACCTATTGGCTTTATCATCTTGTATCAGATTATGGCTACAGCTATTGGCGGCCGATTGCTGGGATGGTGGGGGTATGGTACTTTTGGAGCATATTTTACGCGCTTCATTTCATGGCCCGAGACCAGCTGCATCTGTGCATGGACAGGGTCGAGCTTTTGCGCAGCGCAATGGGGCTGTCTTTTGCGAATATTTTTGCCGTCTTTGGGTTTTATCGGCGGTTTCCCAGTGATCTTTTGGCCGATCCCACGTTTGTGACCGTTCTGCTCACTGTGAGTGAAACCCTGCTGGGCTTTGTGTTTTTGTTCTTTCTGGGTCTTGGGCTGCGCACGCGGTTCCGGCTGCGCTAGGGCCTAGGCCCCAAGGATCGCAGCGGGCATTAGCGTTTCTTGGGGCTTTAGCTTTTCTTGCGGCCAAAATCGGGTGCATCCGTGTCTTGGCCCGCATCGATGATGCCCCGGCGGATGGCGCGGGTGCGGGTGAAATAATCATGCAGCATCTCACCATCGCCGGTGCGGATCGCCCGTTGCAGCGCGAAGAGCTCTTCGGTGAAGCGGCCGAGGATCTCCAAGGTCGCATCCTTATTGGTCAAAAACACATCGCGCCACATGGTCGGATCACTGGCGGCAATGCGGGTAAAGTCGCGAAAGCCGGTGGCGGAGAAGTTGATCACCTCCGAATTGGTCACCCGGTGCAGATCATCGGCCACGCCCACCATCGTATAGGCGATTAAATGCGGTGCATGGCTGGTCACTGCCAGCACCAAATCGTGGTGGTCCGGATCCATTTCCTCGACCTTCGCCCCCAGCGCCTGCCAATAGTCCGACAGCTGCGCCACGGCCGCTGTATCGGCGCCATTGGGGGTCAAAAGGCACCAGCGGTTGTCAAACAGCTCCGCAAAGCCCGCCCTTGGGCCGGAATGCTCAGTGCCGGCCAGCGGGTGGCCCGGCACGAAATGCACGCCCGGCGCAATATGCGGCGCCACCGCCTCAATCACCGCGCGCTTCACTGAGCCCACATCCGTCACCGTGGCGCCGGGTTTGATATGCGGTGCCAGCTCGGCCATCACCTCGCCCATCGCCCCCACCGGCAAGCAAAGCACCACCAAATCCGCCGCACGCACCGCACTGGCCAGATCGTCGCAGACCGTATCGCACAGGCCAATCTCGCGCGCCGTGGCGCGGGTCTGTTCTGAGCGAGCATAGCCTGTCACATGCGCGCCCATACCCGCCCGGCGCATGGCCCAGAACATCGAAGAGGCAATCAACCCTAAGCCCACAAAGGCCACGCGATCATAGCTCATGGGGTTTTCTCCAAAAAGCTCCGCACCGCCTGCACCACCCGCGCGCATCCCGCCATATCCGGCACGGTGATGCGCAAACACTCCGGCAAGCCATAGCTGCCCACCCGGCGCACAAGAATGCCCAGGCTTTGCAGATGGTCATCGCAAGCCTCCGCCTGCTCTTGGCTGGCGAAACGGGCCAGAAGGAAATTCGCATCAGACGGGTCAGAGGCGACGCCCAGCGCGGCGAGCTCCTCGGCCAAATAGGCGCGGGCCGCATTGTTTTGCGCCCGATGTTGAATGACGAAGTCATGATCGCGCACCGCCGCTTCACCGGCGGCCAATGCTGGCGCGGAAATATTGAACGGTCCTCGAACGCGGTTGAGCACATCAATGATATGTTGCGGCCCATAGCCCCAGCCCACGCGCAATCCCCCCAGCCCGTACATTTTCGACAGGGTGCGCAGCATGACCACATTGTCATGCGCCTCGACAAACCGCGCGCCACCGTCCCAACCTTCGACATAATCGGCATAGGCCCCATCAAGCACGATCACCACAGTCTTTGGCGTTTTCGCAATCAATTCCGCAAGATCCTCGTCAGAAATTTTTGTCCCGGTCGGATTGCCCGGATTGGCAATGAAGATCATCCCGGTGCGCGGGGTGATGGCGGATAAAATCGCCTCAACGTCCACATGGCGCTCGGCCTCTGGCACGCAGACAAGCCGCGCACCGGCCGCCATGGCATAAAGACGGTACATTAAAAACCCATGCTCGGTGTGAATGACATCCACCTCGGGGCCTGCATAGGCCTGGCACAGAAAGCTGATCAGCTCATCCGACCCACAGCCGCAGATGATCCGCTGCGCCTCCAGGCCATGCAGCTCCGCCAAAGCCGCACGAAGCCCGCTGTGATCAGAGGAGGGATAGCGATGCAAGGTGCTGGCCGCCTCTGCAAGCGCCTGTTGCGCCGAAGCCGGTGGACCGTTGGGATTTTCATTCGACGACAGTTTGAGAATGTCCCGCACACCCTGCACAGAAGATTTCCCGCCGACATAAAGCTCAATATCCAAAATTCCAGGCTGAGGTTGTGGCTGTGTCATGTGATATTCCCTTCTGCCGTCCTTCTAACGTCAATCTCAAGCATTTCCAGCTGTTTTTGAATGACCAATGCCCAACCAATCCAGTCCCGCCTGCCACTGTGGCGAAATACGGGGCTGTGTAAACTGGACATAAAGCCCCAAATAAAAAAGCCGCGGCGGTTTCCCGTCGCGGCCTTTTGAAACTTGATCTGGCGAAGATTAGTTCTTCGCGTAGAATTCCACCACGAGGTTCGGTTCCATCATCACAGGATATGGCACATCGCCAAGACCTGGAGTGCGCACAAAAGTCGCGGTCATCTTGCTGTGATCTGCATCGATGTAATCTGGCACATCGCGTTCGGCCAATTGTGTGGCTTCCAGCAAAACGGCCATCTGCTTGGAGCGATCACGCACCTCGATCACATCCCCTTCAGACACGCGGTAAGAGGCAATGTTCACTTTCTTGCCGTTCACCCGCACGTGGCCGTGGTTTACAAACTGGCGTGCTGCAAAGACTGTCGCCACGAATTTGGCGCGGTAAACAACAGCATCCAAACGACGCTCCAGAAGGCCGATCAACTGCTCACCCGTGTCGCCTTTGAGACGCTCAGCTTCGGCATAGATGCGGCGGAATTGCTTCTCGGTCAAATCGCCGTAGTAGCCTTTCAGCTTTTGCTTTGCGCGCAGCTGTGTGCCGAAATCCGACAGTTTGCCTTTGCGGCGCTGACCGTGCTGGCCGGGGCCATATTCACGACGATTGACAGGTGATTTAGGACGACCCCAGATGTTTTCGCCCATCCGGCGGTCAATTTTGTATTTGGCAGCGGTACGTTTTGTCACCGGCTGATCTCCTTCGATAAAGTCGAAGCCCAACATGGGCCACTATGAAGGGCGTTGTCCTTTGGGCGAACCCCGACAGGCATCCCCTTGCGGGGGCCACCAACACCAATGGGGCGCGGATGCCAGTCCTACATGGCGATGTCAAGGCCAAAGAGGAACGCCTTGCGACGTTCCTCTGTCATCCATGGCTCTGATGAGCCTATGGGACGTGCGGGGCACTGCGTCCACGTCTCTGTGAGATCCTAAAATCCCATTGGTGGCGTCTGTCCCGGCCAGATTACTGCTCAGTCTTGCGCTGCTTGGTTACAGTCGTAACAGAGGTGATTCGCCTTGTGAATCCCTCTTGTGGATTTTTTCCAGCGCCCACAAAGCAGAGATTTAGGATGACTTACGCTTCGGCTTGCCAGGATCAAACTTATGCTTATCCGGGCGGGCGCTTGGCTTGCCCCCTTTGGGCTTGCCCGCGCCTGCTTTTGGTGCTGGCTTTGAGCCGGGCTTGCCACCCGATTTTCCCACAGAGGGTTTGCCCCCGCCCGGTTTCCCGCTTCCAGTTTTTTTCTTGAAACTCTCAACTACCCCGTCGGGGCGGCTTTGCGCTGCGGTTTTGGATTTAAATTTTGGTTTGCCGTCACCCGTTTTGGGCTTACGCGTTTTGGGTGATGGCGCATCGTTCCAATCTATCGGTCCGCTGGGCTTTTCGATCGGCCGTTTTTTATCTGCCCGAGGTTTTGGCGCGCTGGATCGCTCATAGGGCACATCAGCCGGTGGCGCTTTAAGTTCGCTCACAACCGCATCATCTTCAACGGTCATATTCGGGCCCAAGGCTTTCTTGAACCCCTCAACACTGGAGAGTTTAACTTCAAAGAATGAGGCATCAGGATGAATTTTGATTGCGCCAATATCATGTTTGGTCAACCCACCGGCGTTACAAATCATCGGCAGAAGACGACCGGGCAATGTGCCAGAGGCACGGCCACCGGGAATGGAGAACCAGACAGTTGGGCCAAAATCTGCAACTCTGCGTGGCTTGGCCTCTTTGGCCTCGCGCGCATCGACCGCTAAGAGCTCTTCGGGGGCCGATTGCTTGGCCGTATAGACCCGCAAAAACGCCGCGGCCACCTGAGCTGGGGAGAAATGGGACAAAAGCTCATCAACCGCCACCTGATCGGTCGCTGAAATTTCCTCATGCCAGGCGGGATCTTCCAAAAGCCGGGCCCGATCCTTTGCGGTCACCTCTTCCGCGGAGGGCGGCACGGTCCATTCCGCTTTCACCTTCGCACCTTGCAAAATGCGCTCGGCCTTGCGGCGCACGGAGGGTGGCACAATCAGTGCAGAAATCCCTTTGCGCCCGGCCCGGCCCGTACGGCCTGACCGGTGCATCAAAGTTTCAAAATTGCTCGGCAATTCCGCATGCACCACCAAATCCAAATTCGGAAGGTCAATCCCCCGCGCCGCCACATCGGTGGCCACACAGATCCGCGCCCGGCCATCGCGCATGGCCTGCAAGGCATGAGAGCGTTCCGCCTGGCTCAATTCCCCCGAAAGGCTGACCACAGAAAAACCACGGTTCGACAGGCGCGTGGTCAAACGATTGACCATGACCCGCGTATTGGCAAAGACCAAAGCATTCGGGGCTTCATAAAAGCGCAAGACGTTGATGATTGCATTTTCCATATCCCGCGCTGCCACGTTCAAGGCGCGGTACTCGATATCCGTGTGCTGGGACTTCTCCGCAACGGTCGACACGCGCTGTGCGTCTCTTTGGTAGGATTTTGCCAAAGTGGCGATGGATTTTGGTACAGTGGCGGAAAACATCAAAGTGCGGCGCATCTCAGGCGCGTGACCAAGGATGAACTCCAGATCTTCCTTGAAGCCCAAGTCGAGCATTTCATCCGCCTCATCGAGCACCACCGCCCGCAGCTCAGATAAATCAATCGACCCGCGCATGATGTGATCGCGCAGACGCCCTGGCGTGGCCACAACAATATGCGCCCCGCGGGCCAAAGCCCGGCGTTCATCGCGCATATCCATACCGCCCACGCAAGAGGCCATTGTCACCTGCGCTTCGCCATAAAGCCATTGCAGCTCGCGCTTGACCTGCAAGGCCAGCTCACGGGTTGGGGCAATGACCAAAGCCAAAGGGTGCGACGCGCGGTCAAACACCTCATTGCTTCCCAAAAGACTATCGCCAATGGCCAGACCAAAGCCGACCGTCTTACCAGATCCGGTTTGCGCCGAGACCAGCAGGTCCGCCTGTGCCAGTTCTGGCGCGGTGACGGCCAATTGAACGGGAGTCAAAGTGTCGTAGCCGCGCTTTTTCAGCGCGTCAGCTAGAGCTTGTTTCACGAGAATATCTTCCTATGTCATGCGGGCGCTGCAGCCCCCCATGGACCGACCAACCCCAATTGGGCGCCTCAGCGGCACCTCAATAGAGCGCGGATAGGCGTTTTTGCATCGGAAGTATAGGGCAGGCGCAAATTTAGGAGCCCGTCGCCCCACCACGCCGCCTGCGGCGCTTATGCGCCGCAAATAGTAAGGGGGCGAGAAACCGGCGATAGATCACAGAGGAGACGGCCTTGATGGGTTTGAAATTGACAATCGGCGCCAAAATCCAAAAATAAGGCAGTTGCCGCCAAATTGCCACAAAGGCCTCGACCCCGACTGAGATTTGCGCGCCGCGCCGGACGTGCAGCTGTTTGGCCGCTTGATCTTCACTGAGGCCCCAATCTGCGGCCGTTTGCGCAGTAATTTCCACATAGGCCAAGTCATCACCGGAGAGGCGTTTGTAATGCTCTATCTCCCGGCGACAAATCGGGCATTCAGCATTATACAGAACTTCTAGTTGGGCCATGGGTCTCTGCTCGCTCGTTACACTCCGCTCAATTCAACTAGGGCATCGCGCGAGCAGGTCCAGCGGCAACAAAGAGCCGACCTCGCGAAAGATCCGCAGGCCGGGCCTGTTCAATTCAGCCGCATTTCGAATAGCCGCAGCTGCCGCAGGTCATGCAGCCTTCGACCATACGCAGATCAAATTGCCCGCAGCTTGAACAGGCGGCACCCCGAGATTGCTCTAGATTCACCACTTCGGCTTGCGGGTCAGATTTGAGCCCCATGCCTTCACCGGACAAAAAGCCCGTGACCACCATGTGATGCTCAATCACCCCGCCGATAGCGGCCAGAATCGAAGGGATATATTTCCCGTCCACCCAAGCGCCGCCCCGCGGGTCGAAAACCGCTTTCAACTCTTCCACCACAAAGCTCACGTCACCGCCGCGCCGGAACACTGCCGAGATCATCCGCGTGAGCGCCACGGTCCAGGCGAAATGCTCCATATTCTTGGAATTGATGAACACTTCAAACGGTCGGCGATGCCCGTTGAGCAGCAGATCATTCACCGTGATGTAAAGCGCATGCTCGCTGTCTGGCCATTTCACCTTATAGGTTTGCCCTTCCAGCGCCTCGGGGCGGCTCAAAGGCTCGCTGATATAGACCACGTCGGCGCCTGTATCGGCCTCGGGCGCTTTTTCGCCCTCCTCTGACACAGATAAAACAGATCCTGTGACCGCATTGGGCCGATAGGTGGTGCAGCCTTTGCAGCCTTGATCCCAAGCGGCCATGTAAACGTCTTTGAAAGCCTCAAAGCTGATATCTTCGGGGCAGTTGATCGTTTTAGATATCGAGCTGTCGATCCACTTCTGCGCCGCAGCCTGCATCCGGACATGCTCAAGAGGCTCCAGGGTTTGCGCATTGACGAAATAATCGGGAAGCTCTGCGTCGCCCATCTTGTCGCGCCACATTTGCACGGCATAGTCGATCACTTCTTCTTCGGTGCGCGTGCCATCTTTTTGCAGAACTTTGCGCGTGTAGGCATAGGCAAAGACCGGCTCAATCCCAGAAGACACATTGCCGGCGTAAAGGCTGATCGTGCCGGTCGGCGCGATGCTGGTCAACAGCGCGTTGCGAATGCCATGCTTTGCAATTGCATCGCGCACATCAGCGTCCATCTGCTCCATCGCGCCACTGGCCAAATAGCCCTCAGCGTCAAACAGCGCAAACGCCCCCTTTTCTTTTGCCAAATCAACAGAGGCCAAATAGGCCGCACGGGCAATTTGATGCATCCAGGCCTCAGTCTGCGCCGCCGCTTCTACGGATCCATAACGCAGCCCAACCATGAGCAAAGCATCGGCCAGCCCGGTCACCCCAAGGCCAATCCGGCGCTTGGCCTCAGCCTCGCGCTGTTGCGCCTCCAGTGGGAAACGGCTGGCATCCACCACATTATCCATCATCCGAACCGCGGTTGCGACCAAATCGGACAAGACCGCCTCATCCAGCTTGGCCTGAGCACCAAAAGGATCAGAGACCAAACGCGCCATATTGATCGATCCCAGCAGACAGGCTCCATAGGGCGGCAAGGGTTGCTCACCGCAAGGATTGGTGGCCGCGATGGTTTCGCAATAATTGAGGTTATTGGCCTGATTGATCCGATCGATAAAGATCACACCTGGTTCGGCAAATTCAAAGGTGGAATTCATGATTTGATCCCAAAGCTCCACCGCCCGCAGACTGTGATAGACCTCCCCCTCAAAAACCAAATCCCAAGGCTCATCGGCCTTGACCGCCGCCATAAAGGCATCCGTGACCAAAACCGAGACATTAAACATCCGCAAACGCGCAGGATCGCGTTTTGCGGTAATGAAATCCAAAATATCCGGGTGATCACAGCGCATAGTCGCCATCATCGCGCCGCGCCGGCTGCCTGCCGACATAATCGTGCGGCACATAGCATCCCAAACATCCATAAAGGAGAGGGGGCCCGAGGCATCCGCAGCAACGCCCTTCACCTTTGCCCCTTTGGGACGAATGGTCGAGAAATCATATCCGATGCCGCCGCCTTGCTGCATGGTCAACGCGGCCTCTTTCAACATGTCAAAAATCCCGCCCATACTGTCGGGAATTGTGCCCATGACAAAGCAATTGAACAAAGTCACACTCCGCTCTGTGCCAGCCCCAGCGGTGATGCGTCCGGCCGGCAAAAATTTGAAATCGGCCAAAGCATCATAGAACTTCGGCTCCCATTCGGCGGGTGCGGTCTCGACCGCGGCCAAAGAGCGCGCGATGCGCTGCCAGCTGTCTTCGACGGTCTTATCGATGGGCGTACCATCCGCTTGTTTGAAGCGGTATTTCATATCCCAGATTTGTTCGGCGATTGGAGCTGCAAAGCGTGTCATGAACCGTTCCATATATAAGCGCAAAGAGAAGGTTTGAAACTAGCCCTCACGGGTTCAAAGGTCAACTTGTATCCCGGGCTCGAATCTGATCTTTTGCAGTTGATACACAATATCTAGGGTGGCGAGTTGTCGAAACACATAAACTTAGTAAAGCTCAGCGTGGGCACGGAGTCGATTGAGGGTCTGCGCGCATGGCAGTCCAGCCCCATGGCGCAGACCCGCGATGGCCTGCCGCGCCATGTCACTCGCATGTGGCCCAAACGCGGTGAAGAGCTGCTCGCAGGCGGTTCAATCTATTGGATTATCAAGGGTGCAATTTTGTGTCGCCAAAAGCTGATCCGCCTCGATGAGGCCATAGGTTCAGACGGCATTCGCCGCTGCGCGATTGTCACAGATCCAGAGCTGATCGCTGTGGCCGCAACGCCCAAGCGGGCTTTTCAAGGCTGGCGCTACCTGCAACCAAATGACGCGCCCCCAGATTTGGCCAAAGCGCGCCCCAGTGATGACGCGCTGCCGGCCGAGATGCAGGCGGCTTTGGCCTCTATCGGTATTTTATGACCGCTATTGAGCGCCAATTTTCCGGATCAAAGGCCCGCAGTCGCCGCCAGCGTTGCGCGATTTCCAGAGGGTCGCTTGAGATTTCAAGACCAAACCATCCTCCAAAATCCGCAGGTGATTGGCCGCAATCGTAGCGCCGGTGCTGGTGATATCTGCAATGGCTTCGGCGGTCTCATTCTTCACGGCCCCTTCAGTCGCGCCCTGACTGTCCACCAATTGGTAATCGGCCACACCCTGCAGGGTCAAAAACTGGCGCACCAAACGGTGATATTTGGTGGCAATCCGCAAGCGAAAGCCCTGGTCAGCGCGGAACCGAGCCGCAACCGCATCAAGATCATGCAGACAGGTCACATCACGCCAGCAGGCCGGCACGGCAATAATGAGATCGGCAAAGCCAAAGCCCATCTGGGCGACAGGCGCGACTGCATCTGCCCAATTGGCCAGTTTCTCATGAACCAAATCCGTACCGGTCACCCCAAGGTGAATGCGGCCAGCGGCCAATTCGCGCGGGATCTCTCCGGCAGAGAGCAACACAAGCTCAACCCCATCAACCCCATCAACCCGGCCGACATACTCGCGATCCGAGCCAGATTTCGACAGCTGAACACCCCGCGCTGCGAACCATTCAAAAGTCTCTTTCATCAACCGCCCCTTTGAGGGCACGCCAAGCTTTATCATGATGCGCTCCCCGCCTCGGCCCGCAGGCTGTATTCAGGCCGAATAATGCCCCCGACCGCCGGCACCGCCCGCCCCTGTCCTAGCACGCGGGTCAAAGCATCATAGCGCCCACCGGAGGCGATGGCGGGCCAGCCGGGCTCTGCGGCATAAAAGCCGAACACAAACCCATCGTAATATTCCATGGCCGTTAGCCCATAGGCCGCCTCAAACCCGATCTGCGCCACATCCACCCCAGCCGCATCAAGCGCTTTGATCCGGGCGGCCATATGCGCCACCGCAGGGCCAATCGAGGGCAAACGACGGGTGAGCGCTTGCAAAAGCTCCAAAGCCTCCGGCAATTTGCCCCGGATAGACAAAAGATCGGTCAAAGCCTCAATCTCAGCGGGCGGAATGGGCGGCGCTGCGGCCTCCTCTTGCAGTTGCGCCAATCGTTCCTGCACATCCTGAGCGCTGCGCAGACCAATCTGCTGCCCGCCTGCCCCCAAAACTTTCGGCGCGACAGGCTGCGAAAACCGCGCCAGCAAGGACTGAAACCGCAAAGGCCGCCAAATGTGACGCCGCAACGCCGCCTTTCGCGCATCCGAAGTGGTCAGCCCGTCAATTGCCGCCCGCAAGAGCCCGACATCCCCCGTTGAGGCGGTCAGATCCAGGGGCGCAAGAATGCGGTGAAACAGTCCGAAGACTTCGGCCTCAATCGCCTCAGGCGCGCTTCGGTCAAACACTTCATAACCCACCTGCTCGCTTTGCGCCGCGCGGCCAGTCGCGCTGTCTTGATAGCGAAACACCGGCCCGGCATATGTATATCGAGCAGGCTCGGCGCTCACGGCCATATGGCGTTGGACCACCGGAACGGTGAAATCTGGCCGCAGCATCTGCTCACCGCGCAAAGGATCTGAGGTCACATAGGCGCGCGCACGGATATCTTCACCATATAGGTCCAGCAACACATCGGCCGGTTGCAGAATATCGGCCTCCACTCGTACCGCGCCAGTGGCCTCAAAGACCCCCAAAAGGCGTGCAGTCTCTGCACGAAGCTGGCTCATTGTGCCGCGCCCTGTGCCGCCAGCATCTCACGCACCTTATCCACAAGCTGCGCACGGGGCGCTTCAATTTGACTTGGCCGAGCCTTCCATTCTTCTAAGCTGGCCTCTTTGGCCAATTGCGCGCCCAGGATCAAATCCTTAATCTGCACAATCCCAGCCGCTTGCTCATCACCGCCTTCGATGATGGCGATGGGGCTGTTGCGATTGTCTGCATATTTCAGCTGATTGCCAAAATTCTTGGGATTGCCGAGATAAACTTCGGCGCGAATTCCCGCGGCGCGCAATTGCGTTGCCATCGCCTGATAGTCGCCCATACGCGCCCTGTCCATCACAGTGATGACCACGGGACCGGACTGCGCGCTTTGCAATTGCCCCTTCATCCGCAGCGCCGCCAAGAGGCGGTCGACCCCAATGGAAACACCTGTTGCTGGCACTTCTTGCCCGGTGAAACGCTTGACCAAATCGTCATAACGCCCGCCCCCTGCAACCGAACCAAATTGCCTGGGCCGGCCCTTTTCATCCTTGATTTCAAAGGTCAATTCCGCCTCATAGACCGGACCCGTGTAATAGCCCAACCCCCGCACAACCGACGGGTCTAGCACGATGCGATCCGCGCCATAGCCCTGGGTTGTGACGAGTTCCGAGATCTGTTGCAGCTCATCGACGCCGGCTTCACCTATGGCCGAGCCTGTGACCAGGCGGCGTAAATTGCTCAAGGTGTCCGCAGGGGTGGCGCCCAGTGCCTGCATGAACCCCATGACCACCTCAGCTTGCTCTGCGGCAAGCCCAGCACCTTGGGTGAAATCGCCGCTGTCATCTTTGCGGCCCGCGCCCAGCAGCGCCCGCACACCCTCCAGCCCCAAACGATCCAGCTTGTCAATCGCCCGAAGCACAATCCCGCGCTCGTCGGCAAATTTTTCAGGATCCGAAGGGTCCAAAATACCGGCCACTTCCATCACACCATTGAGCACTTTGCGATTGTTCACCCGGATGATGTAATCGCCGCGGGCAATGCCCACTTTTTCCAACGTGTCAGAAAGCATCGTGCAAATCTCTGCATCAGCGGCCATGCTGGCCGATCCTACCGTGTCCGCATCACATTGATAAAACTGACGAAACCGGCCAGGCCCCGGTTTTTCATTGCGCCAAACCGGCCCCATGGCAAAGCGGCGATAGGGGCTGGGCAGCTCATTGCGGTGTTGGGCATAGACCCGCGCCAGGGGCGCTGTCAAATCATAACGCAGCGCCAGCCAATCGTCATCCTCTTGCCAGGCAAAGACACCTTCATTCGGGCGATCCACATCGGGCAGAAATTTACCCAAAGCCTCCACTGTTTCCACAGCGCTGCTTTCCAGCTGCTCAAACCCATAAAGATGATACACATCCGCTATGCGCCGCAGCATCTCCGCCCGCTCGGACACATCTGCGCCAAAGTAATCGCGAAACCCTTTCGGCGGCAGCGCCTTTGGTTTGGGTGCTTTTTTCTGTTTGGCCATGATCAACCCCTATGTCTTGGCCTGCATTTAACCGCCCCAGCGCCGGGGGGCAACATGCGAGTTGACCTGCGCCGTGACCTGGCGCGCAAAAAGATGCTTGATCCAAGAGGTGAGATCGCGCACATGGCAGGCATGACACAAGCACTTGAAGAACAAATCGCCCATCTGACTCGCACTGTCGAAGAGCTCTCCGACGTTGTCGCCACACAGGATGCGGAATTGCGCCGCCTGACGGGGATTGTCGATCTTTTGGCCCAGCGCGCGCGGGATCGTGAGGCCGATGGCGGCGGTGGCGTCATTCTTGGTGATGAACGCCCACCGCATTATTGAGGCCCAAGATTATTGAGGCCCAAGCCCGCGGCAGCGCTCTATAAATCTTCCACCATCAATACGCCTTCAAGGCTTTTCAAAGCGCCTTTGATTTGCGGCGTTACCGGGAAGTTTTGGCCGAGGTCCATGTCAACCTCGCCGGGCAGGCTGTCATCGAGCAGACAAAAGGAAATCGGACCCTTGGCGCCCAGCTTGGTGGCGCGCGCCGCCTCTCGCAGAACCGTGGCGACAGAGTCAATCGCAAGGGGCGTATCAAGATAGATTCGCAAGCCAGCACCGCCCGCCTGGGCCACCGCCCCGTCCATGGGCTGTACCGAGCGGCACAGCAATTTCAGCTGCTCGGCCTCCATCGTCGCCTCAACGCTCAAGACAATCTTCGAGCCCGCCTCAAGATATTCGCGGGAGGTCTCAAGCGTATCGCTAAACATGGTGGCCTCAAAAGCGCCGGTTGTATCGCTCAGCTGCACAAAGGCAAATCGATTGCCCCGCGCAGATTTACGCTCCTGTCGCCCGGCGACAATACCGGCCAATTTGGCAACAAGCGGGCCCTCCTTGGCTTTTTCACTCAGCTGGTCAAGCGTAATGACCCCAGAGCGTTTGAGCGAGGACATATAGTCATCCAGCGGGTGACCGGACAGGTAAAAGCCAATCGCCTTAAATTCTTCTGCCAATTGCACCGCAGGCAACCAATTGGGCACGGGAGATAGGCGCGGTTCGGGCAGATCCTCACCCGCCTCGCCAAATAGGCTGACTTGGCTCGAATTGCGCTGCTCATGCACTGCCGCCGAATAGGCGACAAGATCATCCAAACTGTCAAAGACCCGGTGCCGATTGCGGTCCAATTGATCAAACGCCCCAGCCCGCGCGAGCATCTCAAGCGGTCTTTTGCCCACACGTTTGAGATCCACCCGCCGGGCAAAATCAAACACGGTGCTAAAGGGCCGATCGCCGCGGCCGTTGGTAATCAGCCCCATCGCCTCAACACCGACATTTTTCAACGCGCCAAGCCCATAGACCAAAGCGCCCTCAGCCACGTCAAACCGTGCTTGCGAGCGATTCACGCAAGGCGGGATATAGGGGAGATTGAGCCCTTTGCGCACCTCATCAAAATAGATCGCCAGCTTATCTGTGAGATGCAGATCACAATTCATAACCCCGGCCATAAACTCAACCGGATGATTGGCCTTGAGCCAAGCGGTCTGATAGCTCACCACCGCATAGGCGGCCGCATGGGATTTGTTAAAGCCATAGTTGGCGAATTTATCGAGCAAATCCCAGGTCGCTTTGGCGGTTTTTTCATCCACCCCATTGCTCGCCGCGCCGGCCAAAAACTTGGGCCGTTCCGCGTCCATCGCCTCTTGGATTTTTTTGCCCATGGCGCGGCGCAACAAATCGGCGCCCCCCAGAGAATAGCCTGCCATTTGACGGGCAATTTCCATCACCTGCTCTTGGTAAACAATAATACCCTGCGTCTCATCCAAGATATGATCGACCGAAGGATGCAGCAGCTCACGCTCACTTAATCCGTTTTTGACCTCACAATATTTCGGGATATTTTCCATCGGCCCCGGCCGATAGAGCGCCACCAAGGCCACGATGTCTTCAATGCAGTTGGGCTTCATACGCTTCAGCGCATCCATCATGCCGCTGGATTCCACCTGAAAAACCGCCACGGTTTTCGCCGCGGAATAGAGTGCATAGGAGGCCGCATCGTCCAAAGGAATGGCGCTGATATCGCCCTCCATTCCGGGCGGCGGCGTATAGAGCGCGCGCCCATCGGCCGATTGATGGAGCGGACGCGAGCGATTGATTAAATCCACCGCATTTTGAATAACGGTTAGCGTTTTGAGGCCCAAAAAATCGAATTTAACCAGGCCGGCCTGCTCGACCCATTTCATATTAAACTGCGTTGCCGGCATGTCAGAGCGCGGATCTTGATAAAGCGGCACCAATTGATCCAATGGCCGATCGCCAATCACCACGCCCGCCGCATGGGTTGAGGCATTCCGCAGCAGCCCTTCCACTTGCTGGCCATAGGTCAACAGTCGATCTACAACCTCTTCCGCCCGTGCTTCCTCGCGCAGACGCGGCTCATCGGCCAGCGCCTTTTCGATACTCACCGGTTTAACCCCTTCAACCGGGATCATTTTAGACAAGCGGTCGACCTGCCCATAGGGCATTTGCAGCACCCGCCCAATGTCGCGCACAGCCGCTTTAGACAATAAGGCCCCAAAGGTGATGATTTGCCCCACCCGGTCACGGCCATATTTTTGTTGGACATAGCGGATCACCTCTTCACGACGATCCATGCAAAAATCGATGTCGAAATCGGGCATTGAGACCCGTTCCGGGTTCAAAAATCGCTCAAACAGCAAACCATAGCGCAGAGGATCCAGATCCGTGATCGTCAAGGCATAGGCCACGAGCGAGCCCGCGCCGGAACCGCGCCCCGGCCCCACCGGGATGTTTTGCGCTTTGGTCCAAGCGATAAAATCCGCCACTATCAAGAAATAGCCGGGGAATCCCATGCCCTCGATGATGTCCAGCTCGAAATCGAGCCGCTTTTGATAGTCCTCAGGCGAAACCGCATGGGGGATCACAGCCAAGCGGCGCGCCAGCCCCTCATTGGATTGTCGCCGCAGTTCTTGCACCTCATCATCGGCAAATTTCGGCAAAATCGGATCGCGCTTATAGGCTTTGAACGCGCAGCGGCGGGCGATTTCGACTGTATTCTCCAAGGCCTCCGGCAAATCCGCAAAGAGCACAGCCATTTCTGCCGGGGATTTGAGGTAATGCTGTGGGGTGAGGCGTCGTCTCGGACTTTGTTGATCCACATAAGAGCCTTCCGCAATGCAGATCAACGCATCATGGGCCTCGTATATTTCCGGCTTGGGGAAATACACATCGTTGGTGGCCACCAAGGGCAAATCCATCGCATAGGCCATTTCAACCAAGCCACGTTCGCTGAGCCTTTCAGCGTCGGGCATACGCCCATCCTCGCTGGGATGACGTTGCAGCTCCACATAAAGCCGATCTCCAAAGGCCTGTGCCAAACCTTCAAGTAAAGCCTGCGCCTTGCCGGTCTGACCATTTTGCAGCAATTTTCCCAAAGGCCCATTGGGCCCGCCGGTCAGGCAGATCACACCCTCCGCATGGGCGGCCAGCTGCGCCATTTGCACCTGCGGCAGCGTTCCGTCGCTGTCCAGATACAGGCAGGAGTTGAGCGCCATGAGGTTTTCATACCCGCGCTCATTTTGCGCCAAAAGCACCAAGGCGGCCGGAGCGCGCGGCTTTTCAGTCGCAGGTGCGGGGTCATAGGCCATATCCACCTGGCAGCCGATGATTGGCTGAATACCCGCCTTGGACGCCGCTTCCGAAAACTCCAGGGCGCAAAACATATTGTTGGTATCCGTCACCGCAATGGCCGGCATGCCCATAGACACCGCCAAATCAGGCAATTTCTTGAGCCGCACGGCCCCCTCGAGCAGTGAATATTCGCTGTGAACTCGAAGATGGATGAATTTTGGATTCTCGCGCATATCTCATGGATAAACTGCCGATGCCCCGGCATCCAGAGTAAAACGCCCCACAGGCCAATCTGTCGCCTCGGGTGCAGCCAGCAAGGGGACATCTGCGCAAAAACGATCTCCAATCGATCCAACAATCGCGCTTCCACCTCTGGTTATCGCGCCCGAGCAGGCGCTGCCGTCTTTTCCACCCAAGCGTGCAATATGCAGAAGCCATTATTTTTTTCTTGCCCGACTCACAAAAATCAGAGTTACTCACAAAGCGCCCAATTTGGTTTTACGCCGCATCGGACCTTGGCGCGAAAAATTAACAGACAGTGGCACGACTCTTTCAAATGAACATGTCGTTTCTCCTCAACGGGAAGTCGGTGTCTGTCGCACCTAAAACCGGCAGTGAAAGTCTTTTAGATTATTTACGCCTTGAGGCGGATCTCTGCGGCACCAAAGAAGGCTGTAACGAAGGGGATTGCGGTGCCTGCACCGTCATCGTCACGGGACAGGATGGCGTGCCCCGCCCTATGAATGCCTGCATATTGTTTTTGCCCCAGCTGCAAGGCTGCAGCGTGCGCACGGTGGAGGGGCTGCCCGGACCTGACGGCGCGTTGCATCCGGTGCAGCAGGCCATGATCACGCACCACGGGGCGCAATGTGGCTTTTGCACCCCGGGATTTGTGACGACCATGGCCGCAGCACATGCCACGGGCGAGACGGATTTCGATACGGCTCTTGCGGGCAACCTATGTCGATGCACAGGCTACGCGCCCATCATTCGCGCGGCTCAGGCCGCAGCTCACGCCCCGGTGCCCTCTTGGATGGTTGAACGGCCAGAGGCCCCTGCCCTTCAAAGCCGCGATGATATTTTTTGCCCGCGCTCCTCCGATGAATTGGCCCAGTGGTATGCCCGAAATCCAGAAGCCACCCTCATCGCAGGCGGCACCGATGTGGGGCTCTGGGTGACGAAAAAAATGCAAGACCTCGGGCCTATAGCCTTTGTCAGCCACGCAGAGGATCTGCGCCAAATCCACGATGAGAAGGACAGTCTGCGCATCGGCGCGGCTGTCACAATCACAAATTTGATGCAGGCCATAAGGCCGATATCCGCCTCGCTGCATCAGCTCCTCAGTCGCTACGGCAGCCCGCAAGTGCGCAATGCGGCGACGATCGGTGGCAATATCGTCAATGGCTCGCCGATCGGGGATGGCTCACCAGCGCTTATCGCCATGGGCGCGCGCTTGGTTCTGCGCCGGGCAGATGAGCGCCGCACAGTTAATTTGGAAGATTTCTTTATCGCCTATCAACAGCAAGACCGGCGGCCGGGGGAATTTGTGGAGAGCATCGAACTGCCCAAGGCACAGGACAGGCTGCGCTGCTATAAACTGTCTAAAAGGTTTGATCAGGATATTTCCGCGGTCTGCGGCTGCTTTAACTTGGAGCAAGAGGCCGGTGTGATCACACAGGCCCGTATTGCCTTTGGCGGTATGGCAGCCACCCCCGCAAGAGCACGCAAAACCGAGGCAGCTTTATGCGGCCAGCCCTGGAGCTTGGAGACATTCCAACAGGCAAGTTCCGCTATGGCCGAAGACTTCACCCCTTTGAGCGACATGCGCGCCAGCGCGGGCTATCGGGCGCAAGCCGCGGGCAATATGCTGATCCGTTATTTTCACGATCTGCAAGAGACCCCCGTCAACATTCGCGAGGTGCACCCATGAGCGCCGCCGCCAGCCTCCCGCATGACGCGGCGCGCCAGCATGTCAGTGGCAGCGCGCGCTATGTAGACGATATCCCAACCCCACAGGGCACGCTTCATCTGGCCTTTGGCCTGTCGTCCTGCGCCGCGGGACAGATTAGGTCGGTGGATCTGAGTGACGTGCGCGCCTGCCCCGGGGTGCATTTGGTGCTGGAGGCCAAGGATCTTCCCCATGCCAATGACGTCTCCCCCTCCGCCCATGACGAGCCTCTCCTCGCCGATGGCCAAGTGCATTATTCTGGGCAGCCGATCTTTTTGGTCGTGGCCGAGAGCCACCATCTGGCCCGCCGCGCCGCGCGTTTGGCCAAGATTGAGATCACAGAGGAGCTGGCCATATTGACGATAGAGCAGGCTCTGGCAGCCGAAAGCCGCTTTGAAGATGGGCCGCGGATCTATACAAAAGGCACGCCCCAAAGCGCGATGCAGGGCGTGATCCACCGGTTGCAGGGCCAAATTAACCTCGGCGGGCAGGAACATTTTTATCTCGAAGGGCAAGCCGCCCTGGCTCTGCCCGGCGATCACGGGGATATGGTGATCCATTCCTCAACCCAGCACCCAACGGAAATTCAACATAAGGTGGCAGAGGCGCTGAATATTGCACAGCATGCGGTGCGCGTGGAAGTGCGGCGCATGGGAGGCGGGTTTGGCGGCAAAGAAAGCCAAGGCAATGCGCTGGCTGTCGCCTGCGCGCTGGCGGCCTCTTTCACCGGACGGCCTTGCAAAATGCGCTATGACCGTGATGATGATTTCATCATCACAGGAAAACGCCATGACTGCCGCATTGACTATGACGTGGGCTTTGATGACAGCGGCCAGGTCCAGGCACTGGAGTTTACCCATTATTTCCGCTGCGGCTGGGCCCTGGATCTGTCTTTGCCGGTGGCAGATCGGGCGATGTTGCACGCGGATAATGCCTATGACCTGCCGCATGTGAAAATTACCTCGCACCGGCTCAAAACCAACACCCAAAGCGCCACGGCCTTTCGCGGCTTTGGTGGCCCGCAGGGGATGGTGGGTATTGAGCGGGTGATGGATCATATCGCCCATAGCCTGTCTTGCGATCCCGCAGAGGTGCGCCGGCGCAACTATTATCCCGAAATGAGCTCAAAGCCCGCCGCGCGCCCGTCCCTCACCCCCTATCAGATGGAGGTGACCGATTTCATCCTGGGGGACATGACCGAAAGCCTGTTGCAGCGCTGTGACTACCACGCGCGCAAAGCTGAGGTTGCACGCTGGAATGCCAGCCATGCGCTTTTGAAACGCGGCATTGCCTTTAGTCCCGTGAAATTTGGAATATCCTTCACGCTGACCCATCTCAACCAAGCCGGCGCCTTGGTGCAAATCTACACCGACGGATCTGTTTTGATCAACCATGGCGGCACAGAGATGGGCCAAGGCCTATTTCAGAAACTGACACAGGTGGCCGCACGCAGCTTAGGAGCGCAGCAGGCAGTTATTCGCGCCTCGGCGACGGACACCAGCAAAGTGCCCAATACCTCTGCCACCGCTGCCAGCTCTGGGGCTGATCTCAACGGTATGGCCGTGCAAGCGGCCTGTGACACGCTGATTGGCCGGCTCAAAGACCATGTGGCCGCGCAACATGGCGTAAAGCCCGAAGAGATCACCTTCGCGGAGGGACAGATCACCGCGCCAGGTCTCGTGCTCACATGGCAAGAGGTGATCGCCTCGGCCTATGAGGCGCGTATATCGCTCTCGGCCACGGGATTTTACAAAACACCCGAGATTGCATGGGATCGCATCAAGGGCGCGGGACGGCCGTTTTTGTATTTCGCCTATGGCGCAGCGGTGACAGAGGTGGTGATTGACACGCTCACGGGTGAAAACCGTATCCTGCGTTGCGATATTCTTCACGACTGTGGAGCGTCACTGAACCCGGCCTTGGACATCGGCCAGATCGAAGGCGGCTTTGTGCAGGGTGCGGGTTGGTTGACGACGGAGGAGTTGGTTTGGGACGCAGCGGGGCAGCTCAAAACCCATGCGCCCTCCACCTATAAAATTCCCGCCTGTTCCGACCGGCCAGAAGTTTTCAATGTGGATCTATGGCCGGGGCGGAACGCGCAAAAAACCATTTACCGCTCAAAAGCCGTGGGTGAGCCGCCCTTCATGCATGGGATTTCCGCCTTTCTGGCGCTATCGAATGCGGTCGCGGCCTGCGGGCCACATTATCCCGACTTGCAAGCGCCGGCCACTTCGGAGGAAGTGTTCAACGCCATGGCCAGGGCGCGAGGATCTGCGTCATGAGTTTTGATCTTCACCACATCAATGCGGCCATCGCCGCCCATGGCGCAGTGACCCGTGTTGTGATTGCCGACATAAAAGGCTCTTCGCCGCGGGAAATCGGCGCATCAATGTTGCTTTGGCCCGGAGGACAAAGCGGCAGTATTGGCGGCGGTGCTTTGGAGTATCAAGCCTCACAAGCGCCACAATCCGGGCTGCGGCGCTATCCTCTTGGGCCTGAGCTGGGGCAATGTTGTGGTGGGCATGTCACCTTGGTGACGGAGCACTTCACCAAGCTCATTGATGCAACCGATGTCTTCATCCGCCGCATCGAAGGGGACATGGCAATGCCTCTGCCCATTGCACAGTTGCAAAAGGCTCGGCGTAACGGCTCGGCGGATCCCGCGGCGCTAATCTGCACCGCAGGCTGGCTGGCGGAGACGCTGACCCCGGATGCGCAACCCTTGTGGATCTGGGGCGCGGGACATGTGGGCCGGGCGGTTGTGCATATCGCCTCCCAAATGCCAGAGCTTGAGGTGACTTGGATTGACACCAGCCCTGAGCGCTTTCCCCGGACGCCGCCCGAGACTGTGACCCTTGTCCCTGCCGAAAACCCGGCGCCGCTCATGGCTCATGCACCGCGTCACGCACAGCATTTGATATTCACCTATGCCCATAGTCTGGATCTTGCGCTGTGCCATGCCGCTTTGCTGCGCGGATTCGATTTTTGTGGTTTGATTGGATCCGCCAGCAAATGGGCGCGGTTTCAGCGGCGCTTGCTGGCCTTGGGACATGCACCAACTCAAATTTCAAAGATAACTTGCCCAATTGGTGATCCAAACCTTGGAAAACAGCCAATTTCGATTGCGATTGGGGTGACCCAAGCCCTATTGTCGCACAACATGAACGCCAAAACGCGACACAGGAGTGCTCTTTCATGAGTAAGACACTTTTACACCTTAACGGGCTGACAAAGGCCTACCCTGGCGTCATTGCCAATCAGGATGTGGGGTTTGACATCGGCACCGGAGAAATTCACGCGCTCTTGGGCGAGAATGGCGCCGGTAAATCAACCTTGGTCAAGATGATCTACGGGCTGGTGCGGCCCGATTCTGGACATATGCAGCTTTTTGATGCGCCCTATGCCCCCGAAGAGCCCCGCGCGGCGCGGGCCGCCGGCGTGGCCATGGTGTTTCAGCATTTCAGCCTCTTTGAAGCCTTGAATGTGGCGGAAAATATCGCCCTTGGCATGGAAAACCCGCCAAAATCCAGCGCCCTCTCGGCCCGGATTACCGAGGTCTCCGAGGCCTATGGCCTGCCGTTGGATCCGGAACGGCTGGTGGGGGATCTCTCGGCCGGGGAGCGTCAAAGGGTCGAGATCATTCGCTGTCTTTTGCAAGACCCCAAGCTGCTCATCATGGATGAGCCGACCAGCGTTTTGACCCCGCAAGAGGTCCAAACCCTCTTTGCGACACTGCGCACGCTCAAGGCCGAAGGCACCTCTATTCTCTACATTTCCCACAAACTCGACGAAATTCGCGATCTGTGCGAGACCGCAACGATTTTGCGCGCAGGGCGCAAAATTGCCACCTGCGATCCGCGGGAAAAATCCGCACGTGAGCTGGCAGAGATGATGGTTGGCGGCACGCTGAACTCAGCCAAACCGCAGCACGGCACGCTCGGCGATGTTGTGCTTGAGGTGGCCGATCTTTCACTGGCACCGCAAACAACCTTTGGCACAAGCCTTAAAAATATATCTTTTGCCCTGCGTAAAGGTGAGGTCTTGGGCATAGGCGGTGTTGCAGGCAATGGCCAAGACGAGCTGCTTGCCTGCCTCTCAGGTGAAGTGCTCGGCGCGCCGGGCCGGATCAAATTGAACACGCTGGGCATCGGGCATCTTGCCCCCAATGCACGGCGCGCTTTGGGACTTTTGGCCGCCCCGGAAGAGCGTTTGGGACATGCGGCCGCGCCTGATATGAGCCTAACGGAAAATGCCATGCTCACGGGCATGGTGCGCAAGGAGCTGAGCCGCTCAGGCTTTCTGGACTGGCCACGCGCCCGCGCCTTTGCGGAGGAGGTGATTGAAAGTTTCGATGTGCGCACCCCCAATGCACAGTCTGCGGCGCGGTCCCTGTCGGGCGGCAATTTGCAAAAATTCGTCATCGGCCGCGAGGTCTTGCAAAATCCCTCTGTGTTGATTGTCAACCAACCCACTTGGGGCGTTGATGCAGCGGCAGCCGCCGCCATTCGCCAAGCCTTGCTGGATCTGGCAGCCAAAGGCGCAGGGGTGATCGTCATCAGCCAAGATTTGGATGAGCTTATGGAAATTTCAACCAATTTCGCCGCGCTGAATGCCGGCCACCTATCCGCCGCGCGCCCGATGTCGGGCCTAAGCTTGGATGAAATTGGCCTATTGCTGGGAGGCGCCGATGCTGCGGCTTGAAAAACGCCCTAATCCGTCAAAAACTTGGGCCTATTTGGCTCCGGTTCTGGCCGTTTTCGCCACGATGATCGGCGGCGGCATCATGTTTGCGGCCTTGGGCAAGGATCCTTTTGAGGCCATCCGTACCATTTTCTATGATCCGCTTTTCTCTGAATTTGCTTGGTATTATCGCCCGCAGCTTTTGGTCAAAGGCGCACCTTTGATTATGATTGCCATCGGCCTGTCGATGGGGTTTCGCGCTGGGATTTGGAACATTGGAGCCGAGGGACAATATATCATCGGTGCGATTTGTGGCGCCGGCGCGGCCCTGGCCGTCTACCCGGCGCAAAGCCCCCTGATTTTTCCCGCGATGATCTTCTTTGGCGCATTGGGCGGCTTTGTCTGGGCCATGATTCCTGCGATTTTGAAAACAAGGTTTGGCACCAATGAGATTTTGGTGAGCCTCATGCTGGTCTATGTTGCAGAGCAGCTTTTGGCCTCTATGTCTCTGGGAATGTTGAAAAATCCCGAAGGCTTTGGCTTTCCAGGATCGCGCAACTTGCAGCAATACGCCAGCGCCCATAATGGGGAGCTTTGGACCGGAACCGGCATTCACATGGGCGTTATGTTCGCCTTCATTGCCGTGATTTTTGCCTATGTCGTGCTGGCGCGGCATCAAATGGGCTTTCACATCCGCTTGACCGGTGAAAGCCCAAAAGCAGCCAAATTTGCCGGGGTTAATCCAAAGCGGCTGGTGGTGTATTGCCTTGGTTTCAGCGGCGCTTTGGCGGGGATGGCGGGCATGTTCGAGGTCTCCGGGCCCAGTGGGCAGATCAGCATTGATTTCAATGTCGGCTACGGATTCACCGCGATTATTGTGGCGTTTTTGGGCCGGCTCAACCCGATTGGCATCCTCTTGGCCGGACTGTTAATGGCCCTGACCTATATCGGCGGAGAGATTGCCCAATCTAGCCTCGGCCTGCCCTCAGCGGCAATCCAGGCCTTTCAGGGCATGTTACTGTTTTTCCTGCTTGCTCTCGATATGCTGACAAACTTCAAACTTAAATTAACACGTGCAGGGAGCCGCCTATGACACCCTTTGGACGCCACCCAAACTTGATTTCAAACAGGACATATCTGTCATGGATTTAAGCTCAATTAGCCCGACGCTCTTGGTCGCCTCGCTCATGGTGGCCGCAACACCAATATTATTGGCCGCCATTGGCGAATTGGTGGTCGAAAAATCCGGGGTTTTGAACCTTGGGGTCGAAGGCATGATGATCATCGGGGCCATTGCCGGTTTTGCCGCGGCCGTGGGCACAGGATCGCCCATCATTGGCTTTCTCTGCGCCGCCCTGGGCGGAGCGGCTCTCTCTTTGGTTTTTGCACTTTTGACGCAATTTTTTCTGTCCAATCAAGTCGCCACGGGGCTGGCGCTGACTCTCTTCGGCCTCGGGCTTTCGGCGCTTATGGGGCAAAGCTACATTGGAATTAAGCCCCCGGCGAGTGTGAAGCTGGATCTGCCTGTCATCAGCGATCTTCCCATTCTGGGCCCGATTTTGTTTTCACATGACATCACCGTCTATGCAGCCTTGGGTTTGGTTGCTGGGGTTTGGTGGTTCTTGAAATACACCCGCGGCGGATTGATCCTGCGGGCTGTCGGCGAAAGCCATGATGCGGCCCATGCTTTGGGCTATAAGGTCGTGAAAGTGCGCATCATGGCCATTATGTTTGGCGGGGCCTGCGCCGGGTTGGGGGGGGCGTCTCTCTCACTGGTGCGCGTGCCGCAATGGACCGAAGGTATGACAGCCGGAGCCGGCTGGATTGCCTTGGCGATTGTTGTTTTTGCGAGCTGGAAACCAGCACGCGTTCTTCTGGGTGCCTATCTTTTCGGCGGCGTTGCCGTTTTGCAGCTCAATCTGCAGGCCGCTGGTGTCTCAATTCCAGTTGAGTATTTGTCTATGTCACCCTATCTGATTACCATCATTGTGTTGGTTGTGATGTCTGCGCATCGCAACAAAGCTGCACTCAATGCACCTGCGGCCCTTGGCCGTGCGTTCCATGCCTCACGCTGAGGTCATTTATAAACAGGGGGAAACCTAATGAACATTAAAACAATCCTAGCCAGCGCTGCGCTGGCAATGACAGCGGCCACAGGCGCGCTGGCCGAAAAAACCAAGGTCGGCTTCGTCTATGTCGGCCCGGTCGGTGACGGCGGTTGGACCTATGAGCACGACCAAGGCCGCAAAGCCGTTGTGGAGGCTTTTGGTGACAAAGTCGAAACGATGTATGTGGAAAGCGTGCCAGAAGGTCCAGATTCCGAGCGTGTCATGACCGATATGGCGCTGAAGGGCGCTGATCTGATCTTCACCACCTCCTTTGGCTACATGGACCCTACCATCAATGTCGCCAAGAAATTCCCCAAGGTGAAATTTGAACATGCCACAGGCTATAAACAAGCCGACAATGTCTCTGTATATTCCGCGCGCTTTTATGAAGGCCGTGCAGTTCAGGGCCATATCGCGGGCCATATGACCAAATCCAATATCATTGGCTACATCGGCTCCTTCCCGATTCCAGAAGTGATCCGCGGCATCAACTCTGCCTATATCCATGCCAAAAAAGTAAACCCAGACGTCCAATTTAAAATCGTTTGGGCCTATACTTGGTTTGACCCAACCAAAGAGGCAGATGCGGCAAAAGTTCTGATCGAGCAAGGTGCAGATGTGGTCTTGCAACACACAGATTCCACTGCGCCGCAAGCCGCCGCTCAGGCCGCTGGAAATGTGATCACATTTGGTCAAGCCTCTGATATGGCCGCCTATGGTCCAATGCCACGCGTGTCCTCCATCATCGACGACTGGGCCCCTTACTACATCGCCCGCACCCAAGCGGTTATGGATGGCACTTGGACCTCCACAAGCACATGGGATGGCATTGGCGCTGGCATGGTTGGCATTGGTGAAATTTCAAACGCCGTTCCGGCCGATGTAAAGGCCTCCGCCGAAGCTCTGCGCGACAGCCTGGCCGATGGCTCCTACCATGCCTTCACCGGCCCGTTGAACAAGCAAGATGGCTCGGCTTGGTTGGCCGCAGGCGAAACCGCTTCTGATTACGGCGATGACAGTTTGGCCGGCATGAATTTCTATCTTGAAGGCATTGAAGGCGACGTGCCAAATTAAACAAAAACCTATGCAGGTTTGAAAAGGGGGCCTCTGGTCCCCTTTTTGCTTTTGAAACGCGCGCAACTGTGCATGATTGCCCTATGGAAGATTTTATCATCATTGGCGGCGGCATTGCTGGCATTTCAGCAGCGGCCCGCTTGTCGGAGCATGGGAGCTGCCGGGTCTTGGAACGTGAGGCGCATTTGGCCTATCACAGCTCCGGTCGATCGGCTGCACTTTATGAGGAAAATTACGGCAGCCCTTCCACCATCGCGCTTGCAAAAGCCGGGCGCGCCGATTGGGAGGATGTGCTGGAGGGCGTGCTCAGCCCACGCGGCTTTATGCTGTTATGCCTGCGCGGTGAAGAAACGCAATTTGAAGCTGACCGGCAGCATATGGGACTGACCGAAATCTCGATGGCAGAGGCCGAGGCACGCGTGCCGATCCTCAATACCCAAGACGTGCTGCGCGCGGCCTGCAGCACCACCGCGCAAGATATTGACACGGATCTGATGCTACAGCGCTTTGCCAAACTCTTACGCAGCAATGGCGGGGTGATTGAGACCGATCAATGTGTTCAGGCCATTGAAAAAATTTCCAACGGATGGCGGGTGACCTGTCAAGAGCAGACATTCACGGCCCGCCAGTTGATCAACGCGGCCGGAGCCTGGGGCGATGAAATCGCCACGCTCGCGGGTCTTGCGCCCCTTGGCCTGACGCCGATGCGCCGCAGTGTCGCGCGATTGGCCGCCCCCGGCGGGCATGATCCTTCGGCCTGGCCCATGCTGTTTGGCCCCGGTGAACGCTGGTTTGCCAAGGCCGATGCGGGCGCATTGATCGTATCTCTGGCAGAAGAAACCCCAAGCGTGCCTATGGATGCTTGGCCACATGATATGGATCTGGCCGAAGCTCTGGCGCGCTATCAAGACTATGTGACAGAAGAGGTGACGCGGCCTATTTCGTCTTGGGCCGGCCTGCGCACATTTGCACCTGATCGCAACCTGGTTCTTGGAGCTGCACCGCAGGAGGAGAGTTTCATCTGGGCCGTGGGGCAAGGTGGATATGGGTTCTTCACGGCCCCCGCTGCATCGCAACTGGTGGCCGACACCGCGCTCGGCCGAAGACCGCAGCTGAGCGCTGAGATTGTGGCGCAGCTGAGCCCGGCGCGTTTTGCGCCCTAACCTTCCCGAACCATTGAAAAAAGGGGGGGCAAGAGCCCACCCCTTTTGAATTTTACCCATCCATCCGAATGGTGGCATTGCTCGGATCATAGGGGCTGTCTTGCACCACTTCGCAATCCCAGAGACGATCTTGCATTTTCACCTGCAATTTCGTGCCCGGCACGGCAAGTTCTGGCGGCAGGTAGCCCATGCCGATAGATTTCTCGAAATGCACCGAATAGCCACCAGAGGTGAGGCGGCCCACGCGAGTTTCGCCATGATACAGCGCCTCGCGGCCCCATGGGTCCGCATCCTCGGGCCCGTCAATCAAAAGCGTGCAACACTTAACCCGTACGCCAAGCGCCTCCATCGCCGCTTTGCCATGAAACTCTTTGGACAGATCCACAAAGCGTGGCAGATCAGCCTCAAGCGGGGTGGCATCGCGGCCCAGCTCTGTGCCAAAAGCGCGATAGGACTTTTCCTGCCGCAGCCAGTTTTGCGCCCGCGCGCCCACCAATTTCATACTATGTTTTTCACCGGCTTTTTCCAGCAGATCAAACAGGTAGTTCTGCATCTCCATCGGATGATGCAGCTCCCAACCCAGCTCGCCAGTATAGGCCACACGGATCGCATTGACCGGGCACATGCCCAGCTCAATTTGCCGTGCCGAAAGCCAGGGGAACCGCTTATTGGAGAGCGCCGTGGCAGGATCGGGATCATTAATCACATCGCGCAATACATCCCGCGCCTTAGGACCGGCAAGGGCGAAAACCCCCCATTGGGTGGTGACGTCTTGCAGTTCAATACGGCCAAATTCAGCCTCTTTGTCCTCAATCGCCTTTTTCAGATAATCTTGGTCATAGGCACTCCATGCCCCAGCTGAGACCAGATAATATTCCTGCTCCGATAGGCGCACGATGGTATATTCCGTGCGCGTGGTGCCATGGGCCGTCAGAGCATAGGTCAGATTGATGCGGCCCACGCGCGGCAATTTATTGCAGGTGAACCAATCGAGAAACGCCGTAGCGCCCGGGCCTTTGACGATATGTTTGGTAAAGGCTGTGGCATCCACAAGCCCAACCCCTTCGCGGATGGCGCGAGCCTCTTCGACCGCATATTGCCACCAGGCTCCGCGGCGGAAGCTGCGGGATTTTTCGTCAAAATCTTCAGGCGCATCCAGCGGACCAAAATAATTGGGCCGCTCCCACCCGTTGACCCAGCCAAACTGTGCCCCGCGAGCCTTTTGCCGATCATAGGCCGGCGCTGTGCGCAGAGGCCGCGCGGCCGGGCGTTCCTCATCGGGGTGATGCAGCACATAGACATGATCATAGCATTCTTCGTTTTTACGCATGGCAAATTCGGTGGTCATCCAATTGCCATAGCGTTTGGGGTCTAGGCTGGCCATATCGATCTCAGCCTCCCCATCCACCATCATCTGCGCCATATAATAGCCCGTGCCGCCAGCCGCAGTGATGCCAAAGCTAAAGCCTTCCGCCAGCCACATATTGCGCAGGCCGGGCGCCGGGCCCACCAGAGGGTTGCCATCGGGCGTATAGCAAATTGGCCCGTTGAAATCATCTTTGAGCCCACTTTCCTCGCAGGAGGGCACCCGGTGAATCATCGCCATATATTGCTCTTCAATCCGCTCCAAAGCGAGCGGGAATAGATCGGCTCGGAAGCTCTCTGGCACCCCGTGTTCAAATCGCGCCGGCGCCTCTTTTTCATAAACCCCAAGGATCCAACCACCGCGCTCCTCGCGCACATAGCTTTGCGCATCCGCGTCGCGGATCACCGGGTGCTCGGGGTTGCCCTCCGCGCGATAGGCGACCAGTGCCGGATCTTGCTCCAATACGACAAATTGATGTTCAACCGGAATAGCTGGAATTTTGATCCCAAGCATTTTTGCAGTGCGCTGCGCGTGATTGCCCGATGCTGTGACCACATGCTCTGCGGTGATCACAATTTGCTCGTCAGAAGGCACGAGGTTGCCGCCCTTCTCCATCATTTTGGTGCAGGTCACCTCCCAATGGCTGCCGGTCCAATGAAAGCCATCGGCCTGCCACTTACGCTCAATGCTGACCCCCAATTGCCGCGCGCCCTTGGCCATCGCCATGGTCACATCAGCTGGGTTAATATAGCCATCCGTATGATGATAAAGCGCACCTTTAAGATCCTCTGTGCGAATGAGCGGCCATTTGGCTTTGATTTCATCAGGTGACATGAACACATAGGGCACGCCGCAGGTTTCTGCCGTTGACGCATAGAGGCGATATTCATCCATCCGCTCTTCTGTTTGCGCCATCCGGAGATTGCCAACCACAGCAAAACCCGCATTCAAGCCAGTTTCCTCTTCAAGGGATTTATAAAAATCAACTGAGTACTTGTGGATATGCGTGGTTGCATAAGACATATTGAACAGTGGCAAAAGCCCCGCTGCATGCCAGGTCGAGCCGGAGGTCAGCTCATCGCGCTCGATCAGCATGGTCTCCCAACCGCGTTTTCCCAAATGGTAGGCAATGGATGTTCCAACTGCTCCACCACCGACAACCAATGCTTTTACTTGCGTCTTCATCGCGCACGACTCCTTTTCACGTTGCGCATAGATTGCCCTATGACGGCGCAAAAAGGGAAGTCGTGCCGACCTCCCAGTTGCAAAAACCGACCTCACGATATTTTTCACACCAAAATACCACACCCATCGGCCATTTGGTCGCTGCGAAGCGCTCTTGCGGCGCCTCATGTGGCGGGGTAAATGCAGGCAAAGAGCAGCGGGGTGCAAGATGCAAATTTGCCCATCTAAAATTCGCATACGCCAAGAAATCGCCCGGCTGCGCGCGGCGGGTCAAACCATCGGCTTGGTTCCGACCATGGGTTTTTTGCACGAGGGGCATTTGCAGCTGATGCGCCGGGCTGCGCAACACGCTGATGCGGTTGTGGCTACAATTTTTGTGAACCCCACCCAATTTGGCCCCAATGAAGATCTCAGCCGCTATCCGCGCGATTTGGAGCGCGATTTGGACCTATTGAGGGCCGAGGGTGTTGCGGCCGTCTTCACCCCCAGCCCGGAGGAAATGTACCTGCCCGGCGCAGATGCCATTGTCGATGTGCCCAGTCTTTCCGGCATATTGCAGGGCGCTTTGCGGCCCGGGCATTTTCAAGGCGTCGCCACAGTCGTGAGCAAATTGTTCAACATCACCCAACCCGACCTCGCTGTATTCGGGGAAAAAGATTATCAACAGCTGGCGCTCATCCGAAAAATGGTGCGTGATTTGGACATGCCAGTGCGCATCATTGGCCATCCAACAGCACGGGAGGCCGATGGGCTGGCCATGTCATCGCGCAATGTCCGCCTGAGCCCAGCCCAGCGCGCCGCAGCACCAATTCTCAATGCCGCCCTAACCCACGCCGAACACCATCCGTTGCCCAGCGCTGAAGCCTATGTGACGCAGGTGAGCCAACATCTCGCGCGCGAAGCCCTCTGTGATATCAAATCGGTTGAAATCCGTGACAGCGAAAATCTCACAGCGCTCTCAGGCCCATTGCATCGCCCCGCCGTGATCTTGCTGGCGGTGGCCTTTGGCGATGTGCTATTGATTGATCAGCGGGTGATCACCCCCGGAAAGGACAGCTCATGAGCACGCAAACCCCTATCAAACGCATCACTTGCCCCCAGATCAGCAGCCGTAAAGGCGGCACGCCGATTGTCAGCCTCACCAGCTATCACGCCCATACAGCCGCGATTGTAGATCGCTACGCGGATTTTATCTTGGTCGGGGACAGTTTGGGCATGGTCATGCATGGGATGGAAAGCACCCTAGGCGTGCCGTTGGATCTTATGATCATGCATGGCAAGGCCGTCGTGACCGGCACGAAGCGCGCGTTGATCGTGGTGGATATGCCCTTTGGCACCTATGAAGAAAGCCCAGAGGTGGCCTTTCGCAATGCCGCCCGGATCATGAAGGAAACTGGCTGCGGAGCGGTGAAGCTCGAAGGCGGACAGCGCATGGCGCAAACCATCAAATTTCTGGTTGAGCGCGGGATTCCCGTCATGGCCCATATCGGCCTCACCCCACAATCAAGCCACACCATGGGGGGATTCAAGACACAGGGCCGGGTCGAAGACAGCTGGAGTGGCCATGAACAGGATGCACAAGCCGTCAGCGACGCGGGAGCTTTTGCCATTGTATTGGAGGGTATGGTCGAGCCTTTGGCGGCGAAAATTACTCGGCAGATCCCCATTCCCACCATCGGCATTGGCGCCTCGGTGGATTGTGACGGGCAAATATTGGTCTTGGAAGACATGCTCGGCTTGAACCCGGGCGTCGCGCCGAAATTCGTCAAACTCTACGGCGATCTTGGCGCACAAATCGAAAAGTCAGTTGCAGATTATGCCGAAGAGGTGCGCGCGCGCAGCTTCCCCGGTGAAGCTCATATTTATCGCTAGACAATGAGACACGGCATCTGGACACCAACGCCTATGCGGATGACAAGGAGATGGCAAAAACTTGCCTGCATCTTTTTTTGCATCGCACTCTGCGCCGGGCCGGTGATGGCCAACGCGCCGCAAAAAGGCAGCGTAACAAAACTGCCTATACCGCGCTACGTCTCCTTAAAGGCCAGTGAAGGCAATGTGCGGCGCGGACCCTCGCTCACCCACCGCATTGATTGGATCTTGAAGCTGCGCAACATGCCGCTGCAGGTCGTGGCCGAACATGGCCATTGGCGCAAAGTGCTGGATTTTGAGGGCGCGGGCGGCTGGATCCATTATTCGTTGCTGTCGGGGGGCCGCACCGTCATGATCGTGCAGGACTATGTGGATCTGCGCAATCAACCGGCAGATGAGTCCTTGGTCACCGCCCGACTTGAACGCAACGTGCTGGCACAGCTTTTGTCATGCAAACCCAATTGGTGCCGGCTGTCGTCAGCAGGCTACAAAGGCTGGGCCCCAAAAACCGCGCTTTGGGGTGTCACAAAGACAGAGGCCTTCGACTAGGCTATAATCCACGATTGTGCAGCAAGGCGGTTGCATCCGGCAATTTTCCACGAAATGCCACATAAAGCTCTTGTGCATCCGCGCTGCCACCCCGCGACAATATATTGTCCTGCAAAGCGCGTGCCCGTTCCAAATCAAACGGCCCACCCGCCTCCTCAAAGGATGCAAAAGCATCCGCATCCATCACCTCTGACCACATATAGCTATAATATCCGCTCGAATAGCCATCGCCTGCGAACACATGGGCAAATTGCGGTGTCGCATGACGCATCCCAATCGCCGCCGGCATGCCAATATCTGCCAATACTTCCGCCTGCTGCAACATGGGATCTTGGGGAGCTGCAGTTTCATGGAAACTTAAATCCACAAGAGCAGAGGCTATATATTCCACGGTTTGAAATCCCATATCAAATGTCGCAGCCCCGAGCATACGTTTTAGCAAGTCATCCGGCATCGCCGCGCCGGTTTGCGCATGAATGGCAAATTTTTGCAAAACTTCAGGCACTTCAAGCCAATGCTCATATAGCTGGCTTGGCAGTTCAACAAAGTCGCGCGCCACTGAGGTGCCAGAAACGGCCGAATAGCTGACGTCGCTCAACATCTGATGCAGCGCATGGCCAAATTCATGGAACAAGGTGCGCGCATCGTCGAATGACAAAAGCGCAGGTGCCCCGCCGGAGGGTTTGGCAAAGTTGCAAACATTGATCACAATGGGCGCGCGCGGGCTTGGCCTCTTGCGCTGGCTTTGCAACGCGCTGCACCAAGCGCCCGATCTTTTGCCGCTCCGGGCAAAGTAATCGCCAATGAACAAGGCGACATGCGCGCCGTTGCGGCATACCTCCCAAACCCTGGCATCCTTGTGATGCAAGGGCAAAGACAGCTCTTGAAACGTCAGGCCGAACAGGCGCTGCGCACAGTCAAAAGCTGCTGCAATCATTTGATCCAATTGCAAATAGGGCTTCAATTCCGCCTCATCTAGATCGTGATCCGCCCGGCGGCGCTTTTGCGCATAGTAACGCCAGTCCCAAGCCATAAGGGGGCCATTCAGCCCGTCTTCGGCCATCATTTGGGTCAAGATCGCCCCATCCGCCTCTGCCCGCGCCTTGGCCGGATGCCAGACCTGCATCAGAAGGTCACGCACACGGGCCGGTGTCTTGGCCATCTGAGTTTCCAATTTAAACTCTGCAAAACTCTTATAGCCAAGCAAGGCCGCCTGCTCTTGCCGCAGCTGCAAGGTTTCGCGGACAATCTCCCGATTGTCCGTCTCACCCCCATTAGCGCCCCGCGCTGCCCAGGCTTTATAAGCCGTCTCGCGCAGGTCGCGGCGGTCGGAAAATTCCAAAAACGGCACGATCAAAGACCGCGATAGGGTAACCACAGGCCCATCCAGGCCCTTCTCCTGCCCCGCCGCTTTTGCGGCCTGCAACACAAAATCAGGCAGGCCCGCGAGATCATCCGTCTGCAATGGCAGGGTCCAGTCCCTTTCATCAGCCAGCAGGTTTTGCATGAAGGACGTGCCCAGGCTGGCAAGCCGCGATTTGATCTCGGCCATGCGCGCGGCCTCTGCCCCGGTCAGCTTGGCCCCGGCCCGAATGAAGTCCCGGCGCGTCAACATCAAAACCCGCTCTTGCTCGGGCGACAATCCCAAAGAGGCACGGCGCGACCAAAGATCTTCGATCCGCGCAAATAGGGCGACATTCGACGTGACAGCCGAGGCATAGGCCGACAACTTCGGCGCGAAATCCCGTTGCAGCTCTTCGCGCAATGGCGTGCTATCGGTGCTGGCTAAGGTGTAAAACGCGGCGGCGAGCTGATTGAGCGGCTCTTCGGCCACTTCCTGCGCCTCAATGGTGTTTTCAAAGCTGGGCGCGTCTGAGCTCGTTGCAATGGCCTGCATTCCTGAGCGCGCTTGCGCCAGTGCTGCATCCATAGTGGGGGCAAAATCGGCGTCTGATATGGCATCAAAAGGCGCGAGGCCAAAAGGGGTGTTCCAGGGGTCAAGCAGGTTCATATCAAGACTTTCCATCCGAAGAATTTGCACCGCAAATCGGGCAATCGGCCCGCGGTTTGGTTTTTATCACACGGTTTTGCGCGTCGAGCACATTGTAAATTGCCATCTGGCCACGCAATGGCCTGCCCGCGCCCAAGAGATATTTCAGCGCCTCAGCCGCCATGAGACTGCCGATAATCCCCGGCAGGGCCGCAAAGACCCCGGCCTGCGCACAGCTGGGGGCCAACTCCGGCTTGGGCGCGCTGGGAAACACACATTGATAGCACGGACCAGAGCGCGCCGGATCAAACAGCGCCAGCTGCCCCTCCCATTGGCTCAAGGCTCCGCTGACCAAGGGTTTTGCACGCGCCACGCAGGCCGCGTTCACCACATAGCGCGTCTCGAAATTATCCGTGCCATCCAGCACAATATCATATTGACCAATCAGCTCTTCAACACTCTCGCCAGTGAGACGATGGTTGTAACTGTTGACAGCCACATAGGGATTTAGCTCGCCAATGGCCCGCGCCGCAGAGGTGACTTTGGCGCGGCCAATATCTGCATCACGGTGAATAACTTGCCGCTGCAAGTTGCTGGCCGCCACTGTGTCATCATCCACAACACCGATGGTTCCAACCCCGGCAGCCGCCAAATATTGCAGCGCCGGCGCGCCAAGCCCGCCCGCACCGATCACCAAGACCTTGGCGCCGCGCAGACGCATCTGCCCTGCCCCGCCAATCTCGGGCATGACGATATGACGCGCATAGCGCTCCAGCTCGGCTTCAGACATCGCGTCATCTGCGGGGCGCACTGGCGGCGCCGCGCGGGAGCGCAATCTGCGCAGGCCCAGCCGATAGATCCAAATAATCGCCACAAAAGCCGCGATGATGGCCCAAAGCTCCCAGGAGCCTCCTGTGTTTTGCCGCAACGGATGACCCGCGGGCAAAATCAGATGGGCTAAAATCACCCCCACAAACACCGCTGCAATCATACCCCAGCGTTGCCGGTTCGGCGCGCCCATAGCCCAGCCAATCCCCCAAAGAACCGCACAAACGGTGCCAACCAGTATCATGAGCTGCGCCCTGTGGAGCCAAAGCCACCTGCACCACGGGGCGTCGTGTCGAGCTTTGACACCTCGGCAAATTCGGCCTGAACCACGGGCGCCACAATCATTTGCGCAATGCGGTCCCCATGTCGGACGGCAAAAGCCTCAGTGCCTGTATTGAGCAAAATCACCCCAAGCGGGCCTCTATAGTCACTGTCGATTGTACCGGGAGCATTGGCCAAGGTGATCCCGAATTTCAGAGCAAGCCCAGATCGCGGGCGAATTTGCACCTCATAGCCCGTAGGTATGGCCAGGCGCAGCCCAGTGCCGATCAAGGCCCGCCCGCCAGGCTGCAGGGTGACATCTGCGCGGTCGGGGAAATTGGCCCGAAGATCAGCGCCAGCGGCGCCCGTGGTGGCATAGGCCGGCAAGCCAAAGCTCACATCGGCCCCCGCCTCCCAGGTCATCTCAATCACAGGGTTCACGTCAATGCATCCGCGATGCGGAGCGCCAGCTGGCGCGCGACGTCGCTCTTGGGCATCTCATCCCAGGTTTCGGCTCCGGCCGCGCCTATGACCGTGACCTTGTTGCATGCGCCGCCCATGATGCCGGTCTCAGGAGCCACATCATTGGCGACAATCCAATCGCAGCCCTTGCGCAAACGCTTTGCTGTTGCGTTTTCAATCACATTTTCGGTCTCTGCTGCAAAGCCCACAACCAATTGCGGCCTCATCTCATGCGCTGAAACGCGCGCCAGAATATCTGGATTTTCAGCAAACTTTAAAACCGGCAAATCGCCAGAGGATTTCTTTTTGATCTTTTGATCATGGGTGCCTGCAATGCGCCAATCCGCCACAGCCGCAGCAAAAACTGCCACATCCACAGGCAAAAGCCTCTCAACCGCGGCCAACATCTCCTGCGCCGTTTGTACCGGATACACGTCAACGCCAGAGGGCGGCGGCACGCGCGCCGGACCTGTAACAAAGCTGACCCGCGCGCCCAGATCGCGCAGGGCCTCTGCGAGAGCCGCACCCTGTGCGCCAGAGGAGCGATTGGCGATGTAGCGCACCGGATCAATCGGCTCATGGGTCGGCCCAGAGGTGACCAGCACATGACGGCCCTCAAGTGGACCGCGGCAAAAAAAGCCCGCGACCTGCGCCAAAATCTCATCCACTTCTGCCATGCGCCCCGGGCCGTATTCGCCACAGGCCATTTCTCCGTCATTGGGGCCGATGATCTGCACCCCATCCTCTTGTAACTGCTTCAAATTGCGCTGCGTGGCGGGATGCTGCCACATGCGTACATTCATGGAAGGGGCAATCATCACAGGGGTATCTGTCGCCAAAAGCAGGGTTGTGGCCAGATCATCGGCCATTCCCTGCGCCATTTTGGCCATGATGTGTGCCGTGGCCGGCGCCACAAGAACAAGCTCCGCCGCACGCGACAGCTCTATATGTCCCATCTGCGCTTCTTCGGTCAGGTCGAACAACTCAGTATAGACCTTGGA
>ENA-OREM01000014-OREM01000014.1-marine-metagenome-genome-assembly--contig:-NODE-14-length-157839-cov-6.283268_pt1 | contig 157839 bp, 148 predicted proteins | sample MGYA00248623_ERZ508561 | MGnify/ENA primary metagenome ERZ508561 (study PRJEB26227, sample SAMN06264494) | marine metagenome | isolation source: Columbia River Estuary | place: USA:Columbia River...
CGATTCACCTTATTATCATTTGTTGTATCAGCATCGTGATGACAACGAAGCAAGGCTCTTTTTACAAGAATTAGTTCAAAAAATAAAGCTCCCAAAAGGTGCTAGTGTACTTGATCTAGCTTGTGGTAAAGGCAGACACGCTCTAACACTTGCCCAGATGGGTTACAAAGTTCTCGGCGTAGATTTAGCGCCTACTAGCATTGCTGCTGCAAAATCACAAGCTGCCCAATTAGGAATTCAAGAGTTAGACTTTGCGGTCCACGACATGCGTTTGCGGATGGAAACGCCTCCGTTTGATGCCGTTTTCAATTTATTTACAAGTTTTGGTTATTTTGATACCCTAGCTGAAAACCAAGCGGTATGTTCATCCATCTCACAAATGCTACTCCCTGGTGGCCTATTGGTTATTGATTTTTTGAATGCTCACAAAGTTTGTGCGCAGTTAAAAGCAACAGAAACCCTTGAGCGGGAGGGTGTAATTTTTGACATCAAACGTTGGCATAATGACACCCATATTTACAAGCAAATTGAGGTAATATTGGGTCAAAATCACACACCAGTTGGTGTTTTCACAGAGCGGGTACAGGCCTTGTCTTTGACTGATTTTGAATCATTACTTGCCGCTGATTTCGAAATCATAGAAACCTTTGGATCTTATCACTTAACGCCTTTTGAATTGAATTCAAGTGAGCGCTTGATCCTGATAGCAAAAAAGAAAGCATGAATTTTTATTTAGTTGAGTCCCTTCTGATTGGTTCGGTTGTGCTTGGTGGCGCTATCGTCAGCTATTTGAATGCGACAAACAAGAATCAATACATCAAATTAGCTTTGGCTTTTAGCGGTGGGTTTTTATTGGCCGTTATTTTCCAACATTTACTCCCAGAACTATATGGTGCACATCATGGTCATGAACACCATTCGGACGAAGCCTTACCTGTTTTTCAGGTAGGCATTTTTATTTTGTTAGGTTTCTTAGTACAATTGGTTTTGGAGTACTTTTCTGGTGGAATAGAACATGGTCATGTACATGTACACAAAGGACAGGCAATGCCTTGGACCTTATTTATTTCTCTTTCAGTACATTCTGTTATTGAAGGAATTCCCTTGGGTAATATGCTTCAAATTGGAACTGATACTGCACAGCAGGCTGCTTTTAACGGAAGTTTTTTGTGGGGAATTATCCTTCATCAGGTTCCAGTGGCTATTGCGCTCATGACGCTGTTGTTGGCTACCAAATTAACGCGTGGTCAGTCTTGGATGATTTTGTTGGCGTTTGGTCTGATGACACCTATTGGTGTGTTGCTCGGACTGGGCATAACTACCCAACAATTAGGTCTCAATGTACAATTGATTTTGGCGGTTGTGGTTGGGATGTTCTTACACATCTCAACCACAATTATTTTTGAAACCACCGAAAATCACAAATTCAATTTACTCAAGCTACTGAGTATTTTATTGGGTAGCGGCTTGGCATTAGGCTTGTTCTAGGGTTTAAACCTAGTTTAGAACGGAAGATCGTCGTCGTCTTCTGTAGTATTGGTGCCCGTGCCTGGAAGTGGATCAGAACCCATATTCATGGCGGAAGGCCCATTGCTAGGAATACCCATAGGCTGGTTTTGTCCTTGTTTCTCGATGCGCCATGCTTCTATGGTGTTGAAGTATTTGACTTCACCTTGAGGGCTAGTCCATTCTCTACCACGCAAATTAAAAGAAACTTCTACGTTGTCATTGGCTTGAAACTGATCTAGCAGACTGCATTTATCTTGTGTGGTTTGGAAGATAATGTCTTGCGGATACATGGAGGTGGTATCGGTTACGACAAACTCACGCTTTTGAAATTTTTCTGAAATGCGTTGAGTGTCTTGAATGACTTTAATGGTGCCGGTGAATTTAAACATGGACTTATGGTTAGTTATTAAAAGATAAAAGGGTTAGCCAAGCTTCTTCTAGAGAATTTTGAGCAAGTAGTTCATGGGCTCTTTGGTGCAAAGCAACCTCTAAGGCGCTTGGGTTATGCTCAAGTTCGAGAAAAAGGCTGGAGAGTTCTAGTAATTTGTATTCGTTGACATCAGTTTCGTTAGGTAATTCTTCAATACCTGCTAATTGGCCAAGATCATTAGCACTGAGTACTTGGCTGCTTTTGATGTCATGTGGTAGTGCATCGTAACCAATACCGCATGTAGTTATAGGCTTTTTGATTTCAAACATAGAGGAAGAATTGGCACGACAATACCAATCTCCACCCATCCGGGCAACCAAATCAATTTGATGTTGGTCAATAAGGCCTTTTTCATTGATCAGCTCTTCTTGAATGTGGAGTTGAACTACCTCGCAAATGATGAGGTTTCCCGCTCCGCCTTCTTGACCTAATTCTATGATCTGATTGACTTTGCATTCAAATTGAACAGGTGCTTCAGCAACACGGTAAGGAGCAACTTTTTGAGAGGCTAATGGGGTAAAACCCGCTTTTACAAATTCGTCTACATCTGGTGCATATGGAGAGCTTGCTAAACTCATCTGATGAACCATTTGGTAGTTGACGATGTTGATGACTACCTCTGGAATTGCTTGCGCGTTGTTGAAGGTGTCTTTGCTTTGCCCAGTTCTGCCAGAGCGAGCAGGTGAAAAAACCAAAATTGGCGGATTAGCACTAAACACATTAAAGAAACTGAATGGCGCTAAGTTAGCGTTGCCATTTTGATCAAGGGTAGAGGCAAATGCGATAGGGCGCGGGCCAACCGCACCTAGTAAAAGTTGGTGCAAACGCTGGACGGTGAGTTCTTTTGGATCGAGGCTAAGCATACAGGTTCAAAGTTAGCCAAAATTCGTAAATTGGCGTTGTGAAAATACGGACATCTATTTGTTGTTTTTTACTCATTTGTAATGTGGGTACTTGGGCGCAAAACAAACGCAATACCAACGGGGATCGACATGGTAAATGGGTGTTTACTGGGAAGGACTATCCACATAAAAACCTACCAAAAACTCAAAAGGTGGAAGAAGGATATTATGTCAACGGTCGCAAAGAAGGTACCTGGACCAAGTTTTTTCCAAATGGCCATATTCAACTCAAAGGAACTTATATAAATAATCGCCCACAAGGTGCTTATACACGTTACTATACCAATGGTCAAATTGCGGAACAAGGTAACTTTGAATCAAATGGTTACAAAGGACTATTATTGCGCTATCATCAAAATGGACAATTGGCATACAGGGCTAATTTCAATAACCAAGGTCAGGAGAGTGGCAAGGTGAGTTATTACCATCCAAATGGTAAAGTAGCCCTGACCTATACCGTAAAAAATGGACAAGTTCAGGGTCAGGTGCTGCGATACAATACAAATGGACAGCTCCAATCTTCCTTTTTTGTAGGTTCCGGAGGTGAGGTTGGTGCACTTCAAAAAGTTAGTCCACAGCAAATATCACCAGCAGTAAAACCTAATCAGATCCAATCCAATGTTTACCCACCTCGTTTGTCAAATCCCAAAACAAAAGGGTTGCGTTTTGTGCCAAACGGCTACAATAAAGTCTACAATGACAACGACGAAATATGGATGGATGGTGAGTTTAAAAATGGTCAGCTTTACGATGGTAAGGTTTATGATTACGATCAAGACGGCATCCTTCAAAAGGTTCGGATCTATAAATTAGGAAAGTATCATTCCGATGGTCAGCTCTAATTTTGTGGTTTTGCTTAAATTTACCCCCAAATTATTCAAATGAAAGCATATGTTTTTCCGGGCCAAGGAGCCCAGTTCTCCGGTATGGGCAAGGACCTCTACGAACAATCTGAATTAGCTCGTTCACTTTTTGCTAAGGCCAATGATATTCTTGGTTTTGATATAGAGCGTATCATGTTTGAAGGAACAGACGACGCCCTCAAACAAACAAATGTCACACAGCCCGCTATTTTTCTACACAGCACTATTTTGGCTGCTTGTCTCGGCGAACAATTTACACCAGACATGGTTGCAGGCCATTCCTTAGGAGAATTCTCTGCTTTGGTAGCGAACCAAACACTTACTTTCGAAGACGGATTGCGATTGGTGGCTAAGCGCGCTGATGCCATGCAAAAGGCATGCGAATTAGCACCCAGCACAATGGCTGCAATCCTCGGTCTCGAGGATGAAGTAGTGGAACATATTTGTGCTCAAATCGATGGCGTAGTGGTGCCAGCCAATTATAATTGCCCAGGTCAGCTCGTTATTTCAGGTAGTTTAGAAGCCATTGATATGGCTTGTGCAAAGCTTACTGAAGCAGGTGCAAAAAGGGCATTGGTACTCCAAGTTGGGGGTGCGTTTCACTCACCACTGATGGAGCCTGCACGCGAAGAACTTGCCGCTGCAATTGAGGCTACCCATTTTGCACAGCCTATTTGTCCTGTATATCAAAATGTGAATGCGCAAGCAGTGACAGATCCGGCTCAAATCAAAGCCAACTTAGTTACACAACTCACTGGAGCCGTGCGCTGGACTCAAATTATGCAAAACATGCTTTCCGATGGCTGCACAGAAGTCATTGAAGTTGGCCCGGGCAAAGTATTGCAAGGTTTGTTTAAGAAAGTTGATAGAGAAATCCCTACCTCGAGCGCAGTCTTGTAATTTTTTTATGGAATCTGAAAGTTCAATGCATCTTAGTAATAAACATGCTTATGAAGAACTTGATGATGGTGTGGATGCTTATTTTAGCAGGAAACACAGTAGCGCAGTCAGGAACCGGCGATGTGATCGGAACCTTTATTGATTTCAATACCCAGCAGCCTGTTGTTGGCGCTAAAGCCTTGATTAAGGAGAATGGCAGGGTCTATTTGGCGTTGTCTAACGAAGATGGCCGCTTTAGAATTGTCGGTATTCCAGCAGGTACCTATCAATTAGTTGGTTGTTATCAAAAGGATACTACTGAGAAAATAACTGTTGAAGTTCCTGTAGAAGCATACGGAAATGCGGGTACGGTCTACTTCAAGGCAAAAACTCAAAATGTGAGAGCTGTAAGAGTAGGCGGGGGGCGCTATGAACAAGCGCGTATCCGAATTGGAGAAACACCCGTCACTACACTTACTGCCAAACAAATCAAGTATCGTCCCGACAAATTCAGCGTAGTGAATATGGTAGCCAACTCCAATTCAGACGTAAAAATTGATGATGATGGCAACCTCATGTTTCGTGGAGCACGTAAAGGCGACATGATTTATATTTTAGATGGTATCAAATCAAATGAAGTGTTTAATGTGCCTAGTTGTGCAATTGGTAGGGTAACCGTTTATACTGGTGGTTTACCTGCAAAATTTGGCGATACCCTAGGCGGCGCAGTGATTTTAGAGACCAAAAGTTATTTTGATTTATATCGTGAATGGGAAATCAGTCAGCCTGATTGAGTTCGGGCGCTTTTTCGTAAGTGATTTCCCACAAAAATAAGCCCTGTGCGGGTACAGAAACAAAAGCCTCTGAGCGGTCTTGAGCAGCAATGATTCTAGGCAAATCAGAGGCTTTTATTTTGCCTAAACCAACTTCTACTAGTGTACCGACAATTGCCCGGACCATATTGCGCAAGAAGCGATTGGCACTTATTTCAAAGTAAATTCCGTTGTTATTGACTTGCCATTGAGCATGGAAGACTTCACAAATGTTTGTCTTTACATCTGTATGTGCTTTTGCAAATGAGGAGAAATCTTGTGTCCCGAGTAAATACTGAGCAGCTTCATTCATGGAGGCTATTTGAAGTGGGTTTTCAAGGTGCCAACTTCCCTGGCGTACAAATGGATTTTTGTTTTGATGGATAAAATAACGGTAGGTTCTTTTGCTGGCATCGAAGCGGGCATGAAGAGCTGAGCTTACTTCCCAAGCCTTCTTGAAACCAATATCTGGTGGGGTCATGCGGTTGAGCTTAAAAATAAGCTGCTGTGTATCCCAAGAACGCGGTAGGTCTGTATGTAAAAAATAGTGTTGGGCATGTACTCCGGCATCTGTTCGCCCACAGCCGACAACTTCTATGGTTTGTTTGGCATGTAGTTTGGAAAGTGCGGATTCAATTTCTTCTTGTACGTTCCTTGCATTTGGTTGAATTTGCCAACCATGAAAATCGGTTCCGTCGTATGAAAGTGAAATAAAATAACGTGGCAAGGACTTATTGTTTCAAGTTTTGTATGACACCAATTGGTGCTTCAAATAAATTATAGCTGAATAAGCCTTCAATTTCACTGACGCTAGCCCAAATGATACTAAGCTGGCTCGCGGCTACTTGAAAATGAGTATCGTCTAGTGTTGTATTGATGCTTGCGCCTAAATTTTGAGGTGAGCCCCATTCGTTTCCATTGCGCTGGCAAACAAAAATATCATAACCTCCCATACCTTGATGCCCGTCGGAGGCAAAGAATAGAAAACGCCCGTCAGGAGTGACATAAGGTGTCGTTTCTCGACCTTCTGTATTGATGCCTCTATCAAGTGCTTGTACTTCAGCTTGCCATACTCCATTTATTTTTTTTGCTACGTAGATGTCAGTAGCGTATTTTTCTGCTTGGCGATCTGAAACAAAATAAAGTTCTTCCACATAGGTAAATTCGTCGATCCAAATGGTATCGGTTTTAGTGGGTGCACCTTCAAAATAACTCGTATTTAAGCCAGGTATTTCTGTGATCATACGTTTGTCATCCCAAACTCCAAATGTTTCGGCAGTAAGTTCAAAAATATCGGATCCTTGCGTGCTCAATTCTTTTGAGGCAGTCGTGTTGAGGGTGCCTAGAGCCTGGAGCCCATCGGTGGATACGTAGGAAAGCGCATCAAATCCTTCGGTGTTCAATAAATCATCGTTGGAATAGTTGCGAACCCACTGCCCATAGTTTAGTGTATCTACTTGTGCCTGATAAATATCCTCAAAAAAGCGTTGATCATCTGGATTCAGATTGGCTCCTTTCGCATCAGGATTTCGAGTCGTAAAATATAAAGTTTGACTGTCAGCACTTAAAATTGGTGCGTATTCATCGTAATTGGTATTGAGTTCAGGTGCGAGGATTTGGCCTTGAAAAGAAACTACTTTTGCTTTTTCTGCTAAATAGAAAACACATTGTTTTTCAAGTGCTGAAAATCCGAGCGTTTCGTAATCCTTTTCTTTTCTGAGCAAGGTTTTGACTTTGGCAAGGTGTGACATAGCAGTATTGGCATCGCTGAGTGCTAAGGCAATTTGACTTGCTAAATAAAGTTCGTCAATTCCCGCCTCTTTTCCTAGTAGTTGTAGTGCATGGTCAATGTGTTCTTTGGCGTAATAATAAGAGCGTAGATCAAACTCAGTACTCGCAAGCCAATAAAAGGAAGTGCCATTATTTGGGTCGATGGCAACCGCCTGTTTGAGCAACATGTAGGCATTGCTACTTTGACCTTCATTAAAAAGTGTAACTGCATTTGAAGTGATGCGTTTAGCTTTGAGTTGGTCTATTTTGGCTGTTGTCTGACCAAAACTTACAAAAGGGAAAATGAGTATGGCAATAAATACTTTCATAGGAAGAGAATAGAATACAAAGTAAATAAAACTATTAAAATCAATAACTTTGAATAAAGAATATATGTTAAGTATGTTTCGCATTTATGCCCTTAGTTTAGCTACTTTGCTGCTTCAGGCCTGTACTTATGGCCAGCCAGCACCCCATTTGGAAGCGCCAGATTACACCAATTGGGTCACTTTAACTAAAGGTATGGAGTATAAAGAGATGAGTGCGCCGCTTCAATCCAAAATCGGTGATTCAAAATTATCTATTTTACGCATGGATCCATCTCAGTTTCGCTTTGATTTATTCACAGCTACCCAGTTTGATTCAGTGCCCAGAGATGTCTTGACCTGGGCAGACACCTTTGATTTATTGGTAGCCTTCAATGCTGGAATGTACAGTTTAAGTAAGCCGCTTCAGAGTCGCGCTTTCTTGCAATCTGGAACGCATGTCAACAATGGAAAATTATTAGAAAATTTCAATCTCATGCTGGCATTGGGGCCAAAACCGCAAACAAATCGATCTAATATTGAAGTTCTTGATCTCACTTGTGCAAATTGGGAACAAGAAAAAAATAACTTCTCTGGTTTTGCACAAGGCTTGCGAATGATAGATTGCAATGCGAGTCCGATGTACTGGCAAAAGAAAGTACAGTCATGTAGCATGCTAGTAGCAGCTGAGGACGAAAAGGGCTGGTTTTACCTCATTTTTACACGCTCTCCTTATACACATAATCAAATGATTGGATTCCTCAAGCAAATGCCCGGAGGCCTCCACGATGCAATCTATTTAGAGGGTGGCCCAGAAACGAGTTTGCTTATCGATGTCAACGGTCATTGCATAGAAAAAGTAGGTTCTTGGGTTTCATCTACATGGGAACGAGACGACAACACGTATTTTTGGCGCCTGCCCAATATCGTAGGTGTTCGCAAAATCTGATAATAAATAGGAAGGCTAAGCCGGCTTGCTAGAGGTGACTTTTTATGCAGTCATTTATCATTTATGATATGCATAAAAACATATTATATAATTCCTACCATAAATAAATAGTCTTACTATTATTTTTGCAGAAAATTACTTTTATGGATATCGTAGATCGTTTCCAGATCCCCATCTTAGATACCATTGCACTTCGCAATCCACAAGGCACTCAGCTTGGTCAGCGCATTGTAGAAGGGGCTATTGTCTTAATTGATGAACTCGGTTTTGAAGAGTTTAATTTTAAAAAACTTGCATTATCAATTGGCACAACAGAGGCTTCCGTTTATCGATATTTTGCCAGCAAGCAGAAATTGCTTTTGTATCTGATGAATTGGTATTGGGGCCGTCTGGAGTGTCGTTTGCTTTTGCAGACTCAAGGAGGTAGCCCCAAAGAACGTTTGAAAAAAGCCTTAGATCTGGTCCTTGTCTTACAGCCAACAGCACTTTCGCTCACCACTGAAAAGCGATTACAGCGTATCGTCATTCACGAAGCACCTAAGGTTTTTTTAACCAAAGATGTTGATAGCGATCATCGGACGGGTTACCACAGTATTTATACTGAGATTGTTCAGTACATTACGGAGTTAGTCCTTGCGTATCAGCCAGCATGTAAATATCCCGAAATGCTCGTGAGTTCCTTGTTAGAAGGAAGCCTTCAACAAAGGTTCTTTGGCGAACATTTACCCGAAGTCACTAATTCATCTGAACAAGAAGATGCCGTGGCTGTTTTCTACACACAATTATTCTTCAGTTATCTAGATCATGAATAAAAACGTCAACAAACCATTTGAGCGATTTTGGGCTCTGCTTAAACCAGACAGCAAAGACATTTCAGATATTTACTTATTTGCCATTGTAGGTGGCGTCCTGAGCTTAGGTTTGCCCTTAGGTATTCAAGCGATTATTAATTTTATTCAAGCAGGAAAAGTTAGTACTTCTTGGTTTCTACTCGTTGGCCTTGTCGTTTCTGCCATTGGTTTTTCTGGTTACATGAATATTGCTCAATTGCGAATTACCGAAAACTTACAACAGCGTATTTTTACACGTTCCTCTCTTGAGTTCGCAACTCGAATGCCAAAGATTCAACTGCGCGAATTATTGCTGCGCTACGCTCCTGAATGGACTAATCGCTTCTTTGATACGCTGACTATTCAAAAAGGTATATCTAAATTGCTCATTGACTTTACGGCAGCTTCTTTGCAAATTTTATTCGGTTTAATCTTATTGTCATTTTATCATCCTTTCTTTATCATATTTGGCTTTGCACTTTTACTCTTACTCGCCTTTATCTTCAGAATGACTGCTCGAAAGGGTTTCGTGACGAGTTTAGAAGAGTCAAAGTACAAGTACAAAGTTGCCAATTGGCTCGAAGAAATTGCGCGCAACCGCATGACTTTCAAACATCTCGGCAATGAAGGCATTTTACTCAAGCGCACAGATACTTTTCTACAGGGTTACCTCAAATCAAGAGATGCTCACTTTAAAGTATTGGTGCAACAATATAAGTACCTCATCGGCTTCAAAGTACTCATTGCCCTGGCCTTACTTATTATCGGAGGTTTACTCGTACTTAATCAACAAATGAACATAGGACAATTTGTTGCTGCAGAAATTATCATTGTATTGGTATTAAATTCGGTAGAAAAGTTGATCGTAAGTCTCGAGATGGTTTATGATGTACTCACTGCCATCGAAAAAATCGGTGAAATCACAGATCTACCTTTGGATTCACAGGAGGGTTTGGTACTGGAGACAAAAACAGCCCTTTCCATTGAAATTGACCAATTAGAGTATCAAACAAGTTGGAGTAACAAACCTCTGTTAAGTAATTTAACTTGTCGTTTTGAAGCTGGTAAGTTTTATCATATTCAAGATTTCAAAGGAAATCAAGCTCAAGGACTCTTTCTGATGATCGCAGCCATGGCATTGCCTAATAAAGGTCAAGTTAGAATTGACGGCATCCCGACAAGTAACCTCTCACCAGATCAGCTTCGCTCACAGATTTCGAGTCTTTCTCACCACGATCAGCTCATATATGGAACGGTTTTGGAAAATATCGTAATGGGACGAAATTATAGTATTGAAGAAGTGCTTGTCGTTTCAAAAGCCGTAGGATTAGACCAATATGTTTTAGCGCTAAAAGACTCCTATCAAACCGTACTTAATCCAGAAGCAAGTACACTTGAACGCCAACTCATAACGCTCGTGATATTGTCCCGAGCACTTATTGCACAACCAGCTTTATTGCTTTGGGATACACATGTTCATTATTTGCCCAATGAAGAATTGCAACAAGTCCTAGAACACATGCAAAAGCAATTTAAAGGTACATTACTGCTGGCAAGTATCCATGAGAATAACCTATCGCTCCTTCACGAAAAATTGATTTTATGTTAAATCTATCTCCTCATAATCGCAATCAAATCAATGCGGAGGGTCTTGTTGCTAATCAAATGCTACAAAAGGCGCCTCAAAAGCTTTTGCGCAATACCATATATGCCTTGCTCATCGCTGCACTTGTCGTCTTATTCTTGCCTTGGACTCAAAACATTCGTTCCAATGGTCAAGTTTTAACGCTTCGTCCTGAACAGCGCCCACAGACCATCAACGCTTTAATAGGTGGGCGAATTGAAAAGTGGTTTGTCAAGGAAGGTGATCTTGTTCAAAGGGGCGATACAATTATGTTTATTTCTGAGATCAAGGATGGTTATTTTGATCCTCAATTGGTAGGGCGTAGTGAAGATCAGCTCAAGAGTAAAGAGTTGAGTGTTGTTTCTTACAGCGACAAAGTCCAGGCCCTCGATAAGCGCATAGATGCACTTATTGAAACGGGTAAACTAAAGGTGCAGCAAGCCCGAATAAAAGCCCAGCAAGCTCAACTTAAATTGAAAGCAGATAGTATTGAAAACCATGCTGCTAATCTCAATTACCTTATTGCTAAGGAGCAATACGAACGATTTGAGCAGTTATATGCAAAAGATTTGAAGTCAAAAACGGAAGTAGAAACAAGAAAGGTAACAATGCAGCGCGCCCAAGCTGCAATGATCAGTGCGCAGCAAAAATTCTTGCAAAGCCGCAATGACATCATCGATGCCAAAGTTGAATTAAATGCCGTTGAGACTAAATTTCAAGATGAAGTATCTAAGGCAGAGTCAGAAAAATTTACAGCGTTATCTAGTATGTATGAGGCAGAAATAGATGTCAGTAAGATGCAAACTCAAGTAGCGAATTATTCGATCAGAAATGGCATGTACTATATCTTAGCTCCTCAAGATGGTAGGATTACAAAAACCTTATCGAGCGGAATCGGTGAAACAATAAAGCAAGGGACGGCAATTGCCACCATCATGCCAACCAACTATGACCTTGCTGTTGAAATGTTTGTCAGACCAATGGATTTACCTTTATTACAGGTGGGGCAGCATGTCCGAATTCAATTTGATGGTTGGCCTGCTATTGTATTCTCTGGTTGGCCAAATACGAGTTATGGTACCTACGGCGGAACTGTATTTGCCATTGATCAGTTTACCAATGAAAACGGGGAGTTTCGCGTTTTAGTGGCGCCAGATTCAAAGGAAAACAAATGGCCAGAGGCCTTAAGAGTTGGAGGTGGTGCATATGCCATGCTTTTGCTCAATGACGTGCCAGTTTGGTATGAACTTTGGCGTAATGTAAATGGTTTCCCACCAGATTATTACAAAACAAAACCGTCTATAAGCAAATTAAAAACAACTAAAAATGAGAAATAAGCTCCTTTTCTTCGGATTCTTTTTTCACTTAGTTGTAGGTGTTTGGGCACAAGAACCAATCATGCGTCCTGAATCCTTCATGATACAAGTCCTTGAAGGTCATCCATTAGCCAAGCAAGCGAAACTTATTCCTGAATTTGCTGAAACTTATGTACTCAAAGCGAGAGGTGGTTTTGATCCTAAATTGGCCTATGATCTCTCTCAGAAATACTATGGGGACAAATTATATTATAGTTTGTCGGATGCACAAGTGAAAGTGCCAACTTGGTACGGCCTGAGCGTGCAATCAGGTTTAGAGCAGAATAGGGGCACTTATTTAGATCCACAAGCCCTAACACCACAAAATGGACTCTGGTATGGCGGTCTGAGTGCTCAACTTGGTAACGGATTACTTATTGACGAGCGTCGTGCAGAATTACAAAAGGCCAAAATTTATTTACAAAGCAGTCAGCTCGAACAACGTTTAGCATTGAATGAACTTGTATTTGAGGCGGGCTATGCTTATTGGGATTGGTATTTACAATACAATTCAGGACAAGTTTTAAGGGAAGCCTTGGCTATTGCTGCTGTGCGACTAGAGGCCGTACAACAAATGGCAGAATTAGGTGATCGGCCGGTTATTGATACCGTTGAAGCCTCCATTCAATATCAAAATAGGGCTGCTGCACTAGCTGATCAGCAGGCTAGATTGGAAGCTGCAACGGCCTTTTTAAATCGATATCTCTGGAAGCCAGATGGTACACCGCTTGAGCTCGATGCAAATACACAGCCCATTTCAACTACAGCCTTGGAAGCTCAGGCCCCAAAACTTATTTACACAGGTACTGTAGATTCTTTAGTTAATGAGCATCCCTATTTAGGTATTTTGGGATACAAGCTTGATGCGCTTGCTATTGAAAAACGTTTCAATCAAGAGCAACTTAAACCGCAAATTGAACTCAAATATAACCTGTTAAATGAACCCATTCAATACAATCCTCTCGCTCAATTTTCTATCAATGACTACAAATGGGGAGTATCTGCACAAATGCCTTTATTTTTAAGGAAAGAGCGAGCAGCAGTTCAGCAAACTAAGTTGAAAATCGAGCAAACTACTTTTGAACGACAGGATCAGATGGCAACACTCACTGCCAAGTTACTCGCTGCTAGAGCTGCCTATCTCAATGCTCAAAAACAACTGGTAATATACACCCAAAATGCGGCAAGTACGCAGCAGTTGCTTGCTGCAGAACTAGAGCTTTTTTCGACCGGTGAGAGTTCACTATTTATGGTAAATATGAGAGAAACGGTCGCTTTTCAAGCGGCTTTGAAAGTTTTTGAGTATCAATCTAAATGTGAACAGCTTTGGCTGAAATGGGAATTCTTTCAAGCTAGCCTAGTGAGATAACACTGTAATAGAGAGGCATTCCCAGCGCAATATTAAAGGGAAAGGTAAGACCCAATGCCATAGGTATATACAACCCTGGATCTGCCTTTGGAGCAGCTAAACGCATGGCGGCAGGAACCGCAATATACGAAGCGCTTGAAGCCAATACAGCAAAAACAAAACGGTTTGAAATATCTGAGGTGACAAACTGTGATATCCAAGCAACAACAATGCCATTAATGGCAGGTATCAATATGGCAAACAAAGCCATAGCCCATCCATGTGTTTTAAATGATTTGATACGTCGAGCTGTAGTCATACCCATTTCCAGCAAGAAAAGTGCTAAAAACCCTTTGAATATATCGGTGGTAAAAGGAGCAATATCAGCAGCTTGTTTGCTATCTGATAACAAACCAATGATCAAACTTCCCATGATCATAAGTACACTGCCATTAGCTAATGAGTGTCGAAGTAATTCGGTTAGCGAAAATTTGGTGTGTTCATTTTCATAAATACGCAATAACAATACACCAACAATAATTGCCGGAAATTCCATGAATGCCATTACAGCCACCATATGTCCGTTAAAGTGCAAGTTTTGCAATTCTAAAAAGGAAAGGGCGGCCACGAACGTGACTGCGCTTACGGATCCATACGCGGCAGCTATAGCCGCTGCATTAGAGATGCCAACCCGTTTTTTAATTATAAAAAAACTATAGAAGGGAATGAAAGCCGCAATGAACATACCGAATATCAAAGACCATGATATTTCTGAGGTCCAAGGACTATGTTGCAGTTCTTGCCCGCCACGAAAACCAATGGAGAAAAGGAGGTAGAGTGAAATGAATTTAAAGGAGGATTCTGGTATTTCTAGGTCGCTCTTGATGAGAACCGCAATGATACCTAGCAGAAAAAATAGAATTGTGGGGTTACTAAGGTCGTGTGATAAGAAATCTAAATTCATATGTATTTTTGTAAATTTTTATGGATTGCAATTGTGACAATATTGTGGGTCTTCCGTCCTCAAATCTTTCCTTTTCTTTGTCAGCTTAAAGTGGCAAAAGGAACAGTTGTATTCAAGAAATTGATGGGTATGGGTTGGTCTTTGACAACTACTGCAAGGTAATTGACCGCTATAGCTAACTACGGAAAAATCTGGTTTTGAGCACTGAGGACAACAGCTACCCATACGTTGAATCAAGTCTTTTCCGGCCGCTAAAATATTGAGTTGTCTTTTTGGATTCAGATGTGCACGTAAATCTGTTTCCAACAGCCATGTTGGATGCTGACTGATCAATGAGCTCAATTCTGCTTCGGTGCGTATACCTTTGCGAATTACAGCGTGAGTATGGGCATCTTTGAGTACCAAAGCTTGAGCACCAAATTGAATTCGCGACAAAAACGAATTAAGTTGCTCATCCTTATAAGATAATTGCTCATGGCATAATTCCATACTGATACTGCGGCCATAAACTTCTAGGTTTTCATCCAAATCAATATAGATTAGCCATTCTTCATTTATGCTTAAGAAAGGGCTGTTCGGATGCGGACCAAAAGATCCTTCACTGGCAAGTCCTTGACGTTTTTTGGCGTAAGTCATACCAGCCAAACACTTTTCTCTAACCGTTATTTTAGGGCCTTCTAACCTAGGAGTTTCTCCACAAAAAGTTCCAAACCTATCCGTGTCAAACCCATCATTTTCAATAAGCTTTACTTTCAACTCATTGAAAATAGGCTGTAGTATTTGTCCCTTATGATGCTTGCTGCTCAGCAGTAATTGTGATGGAAACATGGCCATTAATGTGCAAAAGGGTCTCTGGGTCTAATTGCTTGAGTTCTTCAATGAGTGTTTTTTTTACTTGTTGTAGGTCAACAAGACGCTTTTCTGCTGCTAAATCTGGTTCCCCAAACATTTCTTGGTGTCTAAGTGTTTTTTGAGAATGATAGGCCATTTTCTGTTGGATGAGGTTTCCCAGTACTTCAAGTGCCTCCTCTGGATGATAACTGCTCTGAATTAATTCAATTTCTTTGGTCATGAATTGATTTTTTTTGCAAATTTGGCACATTATTTGCATAAATAAATATATAATAATAATATACTAAGCATTACATAATATTATGAACTATACCCTAAATCAATTGCGAATCTTTTTGAAGATTGTTCAAAAAGAAAGTATTACAAGGGCAGCGGAGGCACTCTTCTTAACGCAGCCAGCAGTTTCTATACAGCTCAAGAATTTTCAAGATCAGTTTGATGTACCACTCACAGAAATCGTTAACAAAAAGCTATACGTAACAGACTTTGGTCGTGAAGTCGCTGTAGCTGCAGAGAAAATATTGGAGGAAGTTTATGCAATTAATTATAAAACAGCACAATACAAGGGTCAGCTTAGTGGAAGACTGCGAATAAGTGTTGTATCTACTGGAAAATATATTATTCCTTATTTATTGTCTGATTTTATGAAGGCTCATCCCGGTGTGGAGTTGGTCTTGGACGTCTCCAACCGTGCTAATGTTACACTGAACCTCGAACGCAATGAAACCGACTTTTCATTGGTTTCGGTTTTGCCAGATCGCCTAAATCTAGAAGAGATTCCTTGCATGAAAAACCAATTATACCTAGTAGGCAAAGAACAACTGACATTTTCTTCCAAAAAAACTTGGCATAAAGAGCTAGAAGAGATCACTTGGGTTAAACGGGAAACAGGTTCAGCAACAAGAAAAGCGCTCGATGACTATTTACATACACATCACATTCAGGTCCGTAGACACATTGAATTGACCTCCAATGAAGCGGTCAAGCAAGCACTCGTTGCCGGATTGGGTTATTCTGTGATGCCTCTTATCGGAATTCGAAATGAATTGCAACTGGGTCAACTTAGTATTACTCCATTACTAGATTTGCCTCTAGAGTCAATGTGGCGCATTGTTTGGCCAAAAGGAAAGAAACACAGCGGTGCTGCATTTGCATTTAGAAATTTTTTAGAGCAAAATATAACAACTCTAGTCGAACAAAATTTTGGCTTTATCGATGGCCTAACTGCTGTTCCAAAACCCAATTTGTAATGAGTTCCATGACGATTGGATCAAGGGTTTGTTCTAAAGTAGCATATTCAACAATTGTGCAAGTCTGACATTGTTGAAACAAATGATTGACACCTTTAATCAGATAAAATTTACTCTTTGAGAAGGAGCTTGAACTCATGTTATTTTTAAATGCTTCCTGATTTTTTTGCCCCGGGACTTGCACATCTTTATCACCGTTCAGAACTAAGAATGGAAAATCGAGTTGCTTTAAATAAGTTTGGCTATCAAATGCGAGAAATTGGCGTGCCCATTCACTATCAAAAAAGGCAGTCATTTGTACTAACAAATCACCTTTGCTCGTGCCTTTTAGAAGGGAAGTAGGAATGCTATCCCAAATGCCATCAAGCCATAGTTTATATTGGTTTGAAAAATCTTTTGTGGTACTATTTAAGGCTATTTGGGCTCCTTGTTGATAAAAACGCTGGTTCCAAAGACTTTCTTGTTCATTAAAACCACTGGCTTTTGGAATTAAATATTGTTGGTCAATAAGCACTTCTTTGCCACTATTACCTACCGAGGCTGCTTCAACAATACCAGCAACATTCTTGGTTTGAACCGATGCACGCAGAGCGGTCATACCACCTTCTGAATGACCATAAATATAAATTTGAGCCTTGGGATATACCTTTTTGAAGTATTGAATAAGCGCTACTAAATCATTGGCGAAATCTACTTGTGTGCTGCTTTCAAATTCTCCTTTTGATTTACCTGTACCTCTGTCGTCGTAACGATAAGATGCAATGCCATTTCTCCCCAAATGATCAGCCAATACCCAAAATGGTTTGTGACCTAGAATTTCACAGTTGCGGTCTTGTGCGCCTGAGCCAGAGACCATAATCACGAGTGGGAATGAGCTAGATTGCTCAACTTTAGGCATGATGAGGCTTCCTGAAATTGTAATTTTTTTAGAGGTAGGAATTTCAATTTCGCTTTCTATATAAGGGAAAGGCGCTTTAGGGTCTTGTATTTTACCCGGCACAGCTTTGGCGATTTGAACTTCCTTAAAGAAGACGGCTTCCCAAGATAGGCCAGATTGAGACATGGTTCCAACCAATGAATCTCCCTGAAGTTTGGCGGAATAACTCAGACCAATCATATTCCATTGGAACCACAAACTATCAGAAAACAAACTAAAGGTCTCCATGGTTTGAGGTTTCAATTTAGGCTGATCCGGCAGCGAAACGATGATTTCGCCATCGCGTCCAATTCCCTCGATTTGTAAATCCATCAACAGTGATTGACCAGCTACTTGAAAATTACTATGCCATCTGCCTTGGATTTGAGCATGAAAAACAGCAGTAATCCAAGAAAGAATGTAAACCAAAAAAAGATATTGGAGCTTCATTTCAATGTTTCGTATGGTAAGTAGTAATTGATTAGTTGAAATTAATCATTATTTCGAAGCGTACTCAGGAAATAAACTAAGTATTCCTTCCTCTGAAGCTGCGCAAACCCCTCTTTCAGAAATGAGTCCTGAGACCAAACGAGCTGGAGTAACATCAAAACCGTAGTTGGCTGCGGGTGTTGTTTCTGGGCAAATTAATACAGGCTCTATGTTCCCTGAAGCAGACTTACCAACAACATATTTAACTTCATTTTGGTCCCGCTCTTCGATTGGGATTTCTAAAAGGCCATCGCGAATATTCATGTCAAGTGTAGTTGACGGTAACGCTACATAAAAGGGAATGTTATTGTCTTTGGCAGCTAGCGCCTTGAGGTAAGTGCCTATTTTATTGGCTACATCTCCATTGCGAGTAGTACGATCTGTGCCTACAATAACGAGGTCTACCATTTGGTGCTGCATCAAATGCCCTCCTGTATTGTCTACGATGAGTGTGTGTGAAACGCCATGTCGTGTGAGTTCATATGCTGTGAGGTTTGCACCTTGATTGCGTGGGCGTGTTTCATCTACCCATACATGAACCTTGATCCCTTTTTGAACGGCTTGATAAATTGGAGAGGTAATGGTTCCCCATTCAATACAACCTAGCATACCAGCATTACAATGCGTTAATATTTGTACTGGTTCACCATTTTTTTGAGCAGCAATCGCTTCAATAAGTGGCAATCCATGCACGCCTATCATTCGACAAGTTTCAATGTCTTCAGCTACAATTAGTTCAGCTTCTTGCCAAGCAGCTTCTAAAAAATCATTGGAATTGTCTAAGGCGCTTCTCATTCGATCTAGTGCCCAAAATAAATTGACTGCAGTTGGTCGAGAAGCACGAAGTGTGCTAAATGCATTATCTAGAAAGGTGCCGTCTAATCCTTCGTTGATCATTTGACGTACTGCCAAAAAGATACCATATGCCGCAGTTGCACCAATAAGCGGCGCTCCCCGGACAGTCATAGTACGAATGGCGAGGTCCACATCTTGATACGTTTGTAATTTGACAACAACGAATTGGTGTGGTAGTTGTCTTTGGTCAATTACTTCAACATCTCGATGAGGAGTTGTCCAGATGGTTCTAAAGCTCATTTTAGAGGCCAAAAGCCGTTTTGATCTGATCTACATAATCGAGCTTTTCCCAAGTGAATAGCTCTACTTCACGGCTCATCTTACTACCGTCTGGTGCGGTGAAGTGCTTGGTAACCACTTCGTTTTTACGGCCCATATGACCGTATGCTGCAGTTTCTTGGTAAATAGGATTACGTAATTTGAGACGTTGTTCTATGAAGTATGGGCGCATATCAAAGATTTGACCAATTTTGGTCGCCATTTCGCCATCGCTCATTTCAACTTTAGAAGTGCCATAGGTATTGATGTACAATCCGCAAGGTTCTGCCACTCCGATAGCATATGAAACTTGCACGAGTACTTCGTCGCACAAGCCCGCTGCTACCATGTTTTTAGCAATATGACGAGTGGCGTATGCTGCAGAGCGGTCTACTTTAGATGGGTCTTTTCCTGAGAATGCACCTCCGCCGTGAGCACCTTTACCTCCGTAGGTATCTACGATAATTTTGCGACCTGTAAGACCGGTGTCACCGTGAGGCCCACCGATTACAAATTTACCAGTTGGGTTGATATGATAGGTAATGGCTTCATTGAATAGTGCTTGTAAGGCTGGCTTGAGTTTCGCTTTTACACGCGGAATTACAATTTCAATGATGTCTTTTTTGATTTTCGCGAGCATCTCGGCTTCTGGAGCGAAGTCGTCGTGTTGAGTCGAAACAACAATTGTGTCTATGCGCTGAGGAATATTATCATCTGAATATTCGATGGTAACTTGTGACTTAGCGTCAGGACGAAGATATGGAATAAGTGCAGATTCGTTGTTTCGAATCGCAGACATTTCCTCTAAAATTTTGTGTGCTAAATCTAAAGCCAATGGCATGTAGTTATCGGTCTCTTTAGTGGCATAACCGAACATCATGCCTTGGTCACCAGCACCCTGGTCTTCCGGATTGCTGCGTTCAACTCCTTGATTGATGTCAGAAGATTGTTCATGAATGGCAGATAAGATACCACAAGAGTTGGCATCAAACATATATTCAGACTTGGTATAGCCAATTTGACGAATGGTTTCTCGAGCAATTTTTTGAACGTCGAGGTATACTGTTGATTTCACTTCTCCAGCTAAGACAACCTGTCCTGTGGTTACAAGGGTTTCGCAAGCCACTTTTGAACTAGGGTCAAAAGCCATGAAATTGTCTATGAGCGCGTCTGAAATTTGGTCAGATACTTTGTCTGGATGCCCTTCTGATACGGACTCGGATGTAAATAGGTATGCCATGAATTCAAATAATTAGGATGCAAAGTTACAAAATAAATTTGCTTTGTTCGCGAGCAATTCTGCGCAGTAGAGGGTTGGGTCTATAGCGGTCTTCTCCATATTCTGCAAAGAGTGATTCAAGTCGCTCTAGTACCCATGATACGCCGAGCTCATCGGCCCAAGCCAATAATCCTTTTGGATAATTTACACCTTTTGTCATGGCAAGGTCTACCGCTCTAGGACTGGCAATCTGCATAAAAACAGCATCAGCCGCTTCATTGATCAATAACACAAGAATGCGTTCAAATATTTGTTGACCTAAGGCTTGGTCTTCATGAGGGGTAGCAAGCATACTGCCTCCCTTGTAATCATAAAATCCCCTTCCTGACTTTCTCCCTAAAAATCCTGCCTCCATGTGTCGTTTTTGTGTGAATGACGGCTTGAAACGCGGATCGTAATAAAAAGCAGCGAATACGGTCTCTGTTACGGTATAATTGATGTCGTTTCCAATGTAGTCCATAAGCGTAAACGGGCCCATTTTAAAGCCTCCGATATGGGTCATTGCCCAGTCTATGGTTGCAAAGTCAGCCAATCCTTCTTCGTAGATACGGAGCGCTTCTCCATAAAAAGGTCTCGCAACTCTGTTGACAATAAAACCAGGTGTGTCTTTACAAACAACGACCGTTTTATTCCAACCACTGATTAACGCTTCAATATGCTGTGTATGTTCTGTGCTCGTAGCAACACCTGGGATCACCTCAACAAGAGGCATCAGCGTAGCTGGATTGAAAAAATGAATACCCATGAAACGGGTCGCGTTTTGTAAACAAGCACCAATGGAGGCGATTGATAGCGAAGAAGTGTTGCTAGCCAAAATACAGTCCTGAGATACAACTTGTTCTAGTTGCTGAAAAACTTGATGCTTTACGGTTAAATTTTCAATGATCGCTTCAATAACTAAGCCAGCTTCACTGTGTTCGCTTAGTTGGGTTGAAAAGCGAAGGTTGTTTATTGCATCTTGCCCTAATTGAGCTGTTAGCTTTCCTTTGTGGACGAGTTTTTCAATGCTGGATTTAATTTGTTCTTCGGCACGCAATAGCTGGTCTGGGTTTGTATCAGTCAATACAACTTTATGTCCGGCTTGTGCTGCTACTTGTGCGATACCAGCACCCATTGTGCCAGCTCCAATTACACCGATGATTGCTTTCATTTTAGTTTCCTTTAAAGATTGGGTTTCTTTTTTCAAGAAAGGCTGCCACTCCTTCTTGGAAGTCGTGGGATTTTCCTGCCTCTGTTTGCAGTATTTCTTCAAGTTTCAACTGATTTTCCAAAGAATTATCCAAACTAGCATTCAAAGCTCTTTTGGTGAGTCCTAAACCTTTAGTAGGCATTTGGGCCATTTTTTTTGCAAAATCGTCGATCATTTCATTGAAATTGTCTTCGGCAACTGCTTTATAAATCATGTTCATTCTTTCGGCATCTTGCGCACTCACTTTATCTGCAGTAAGCATTAATGCCATTGCTTTTTGGATACCGATTAAACGCGGTAACATAAAGGTGCCACCTGAATCAGGGATCAGTCCAATTTTCGAAAAAGCTTGGATAAACGATGCACTTTCTTTGGCAATAACAATATCACATGCCAACGCAATGTTGGCGCCTGCGCCAGCAGCAACTCCGTTCACAGCAGCAATTACAGGTTTTTCTAAAGTGCGAATTTTCAGAATAATAGGGTTATAGTGATCTGCTACTATCTGTTGCAATTCAGGTCCATCAGGATCTGTTGCCTCGGTGAGGTCTTGTCCAGCGCAAAATGCCTTGCCCTCTCCTGTAATGACTATCGCTCGGATGAGGTCATCTGTAGCGCAACGGTCTAATTCAGTTTGTAGCTGTAATGCCATTTCACGATTGAACGAATTGAAGACGCTTGGTCTGTTCAAAGTAAGGGTGAGAACACCCTCATCAAAATGGGAAGTAATTACGGACATATTTTTTAGGTTTGATAGCGGTTAAGGAGTGAATGGGCTCTTTCTTTAAGTGTCTGTCGAAGGTTATCTGGCTCCAAGACTTCAATTTCGCCAGCATAACCTAGTAGACTACGAATGAATTCTTCTGTAACGAGCACTTTTAATTCGAAGACACTAAAGTCTACATTTTTTTTGATACACACTTGAGATGAATGGAATGCTTGTGTTTCGATATATCGCGCGGCAATCGCATCAGCTTTTAGGACTATCCTTTGTGCTTCTCCTTTAAAAGTTGTTATGCCAATGGCATCTCGAAAGTAATCTGTGGCGTCGAATGCCAATGGAATTTGGGAGACTTCGTCCAAAAGTTGAAGCTCAGACATTCGATCTAATGCAAAAGTCAGGATATCCTTTTTTTGGACGTCAAACGAAATGAGGTACCATCGATTGCGGTACTCTTTTAAAAAAAGAGGGCTTACTTTGCGCGGTTTAGATTGTTGTTGCTGAAAACTAGTATACATAAACCAAACGCGTTTTCTAGCTTGGATGCCTTCTAAAAGTGTAGGTAAGTATTCATTTCCTCCTGTAGAAACAGCTGCCTCAAATTGAATGTATTTGGACATCTCTTGGTTTTGTTCTCCAACTGCCACACGGTCGACAATTTTATCAATTGCCAGGCCAAATTGTTGAAAAAAGGGAACTTCTTTAAATTGTTGTAGTGTAGAAACAGCAAATCGTATGGAGGAAAGTTCGTCTTCTGATAAGGGGATATCATTGATACTGAATGACGGATCCTCATAAAAATAGCCGCCATTTTTTTTACTGTAACGGATTGGAGCGTCGTGCTCCATCTTCATATTAAACAGGTCTTTTTCTATAGTTGAAGCACAAATATGTGCACCTGAATCAGATCCAAACAAAGCGTCTTCACAGGCAGATCTTAACGCTTCTTTTGAAGGAAATGGCTTATACTTATTGCGCAACATTCGATCGATGATGCGGTAACGAATAAGGGCATTCTTAATATGTGGCATTAGTGGGTCTCCAGTTTTTGCTGGTAGCCAAAGAGTTCAAAAAACTTGATGGCTTTCACCACTTCATAAGGTACGTCGTCTTCCCAACTTTGTGCATTGGCTTTGATTTTACTCAAGACATCATCGGAAAGAATATGAAGTAGGCCGGTATCGTATTCTTGAAGCGCTGTGATTTTATCGTTTGCCTGCATGTAATTGAGGAGCCCTATCATATTTTCTGGTAATTTGATATTACCCAAATGATATAGACTTCCATCTTCTACATTGAGCGCTGGGTAAATATAGAGCTTGACATTATGACCAAAGCCCCTGCCAAATGCTTCGAGTAATCCGCCGGGCAAATTGTCATAATATTTTTCATCAAAGATGATGTGCAGGTTGTAAATACCCATAATGACCCCTACCAGGTTGCCTCTCGCAATAGAAGAGAGGTATTCTAGCATTTTATAATGCTTGAGGTAATTTGAGACCATTACGGTATAGCCAAGTGATCCTAGCAATTCAGCACGATCTAAAAAGTCTTTATCAGAGATTTTACCATCGGCAGTTAGGTCCTTAAGTGTAAGTTCAAATACAACTTCGAGTTGTTCAGGTTTGACGCGATTTTCCTTAGCAAATGCAGCACGTGCACGCTCAATCATGTCGATATGTACCTTGGTAACTGGTCTGAAACGACCTCTCATCAATAAGATGTTTTTCTTGTAGAGAGCAGTCGATGGCTGCATCACATTTTTTGCAAGGTCAAACATAGTGGCATTGGTGATGCCGCGGCGCACTAAATTGAGTGCAATGATACGGTTATCCATATCTTCGAAATCCGGACCAGAAATACGTAACATATCGATTTCCATTCGATCTGGCGGCAGACGGTGTACGATACCATCAATGAAATCATCGATATTTTCCGACTGGAAATAACAGGCATAAATTAGATTGACTCCAAGGATGCCTAGCGCCTCTTGTTGGGCTTTATGGCTGTTATCGTGCATTTTAATGTGCAGGATGACATCATTAGGCTTTTTATTTGGTCCCAACTGAAATCGGAGCCCAACCCAACCTTGCCCTTGATTGGTTTTGTGATAATTCAGCGACTCAACCGTGTTACAAAAAGCGAAAAAACGGGCATCTCTGTTTTTTACAGGCAAGATATCTTGTAGGTGCTTGAATTCCGTATGAATCATTGTGAGCAAACGCTCTTCACAAACATAGCGTACGGTTTCACCGTACATCGAGTCTGAAACTTTCATGTCGTAGGCAGATTGAGTATAGGCAATTGTGCCTGAACTCCCACCAGCTTTAAAAAAGTTAGCTGCTACTTCTTGGCCTGCGCCAATTTCGGCAAAACAGCCATAAATATCTTGAGTCAGATTTATTTTTAAAGCCTTGTCTTCAGTTGTTAAACGACTTATGCTCATATTAATGTGGGTCTTTGAAATTCGGGTTTGAAATAAAGGAGTTGTCAGTGAGGGTGAGCAAGAACTTTTTCAGCAAGTATTTTTCTTGTGCACTAAGTTGTACTCCTCCTTGGTTAGCAAACTCAATAAGTGGATCGATAGTTGGTGACATATGGACACCACTAGAGTAGTGTTCAATAACTTGGTCAAGGGTTTGAAAACGACCATCGTGCATGTAGGGGGCGCTCAAGGCAATGTTGCGCAAAGTCGGCACTTTGAACTTACCATAGTCTTCAGGATTACCCGTTATTGCTCCACGCCCTAGGTCAGTAAAATTGGCATCTAGACCATTGTTGCTGTATTTCTTGACGCGCATAAGTGGCCCGTTATGGCAATGAAAACAATCCGCACCATTGAGACTCTTGAATAAATCATATCCGGCCCATTCTTCAACGTCTACTGTTTGCAATATGCTTTGTTCTGATGAGGTGAGGCTCATGCCATTTTCATATTTGTACATGACGTCGTACTTTGATGAGGCGGATATCATGGTGCGTATGAACTGTGCTATTGCTTTGACAACTTTGATGGAATCAATACCTGGTTCTCCAAAAGCACGGTAGAATTTATTTCGGTAATTGATATCGAGGTTAAGCTTATAAACTGCATCCGTCCAGCTTTGGTGCATTTCAATGGGGTTCGGAATAGGTTCTAAGATTTGTTGTTCAAGTGAGGAGGCACGACCATCCCAGAAAAAAAAGTTATCCCAGCCAAGGTTGATGAGCGCCATTGAATTGCGATTGCCTTCAATGCCGTCTATTCCCGTGGAGTATTTATTTGGATCTGAAAAGCTACTCTGAGGTAAATGGCAGGAAGCGCAACTCATGGAGTCGTTACCAGAGAGCCGTTTTTCGTAAAACAACCAACGCCCTAGCGCAACGCCTTCTTGCGTCATAGGATTGTCGTCAGGAATAATCATATCCGGAAAATGGTTCGGGATATCAAGCACATATGGAGATGGCACAAAAGTCGTTTTGTCTTTACGACAAGCAACAAAAAGAATAGAAATACTAAAGAAAAGTATCAGATTTTTCATTAGTAAGGACTAATTGCATTTTTAAAATTAGTAATCACTTTTTGTGAAAGTGCTTCTTGGCCTGCTGCAGTATGGGTAAGGTTTTCATTACTTAGATTGATGCTGTTTGCTCCTTGCCCTAAAAACGCGAGCAAATCTAGTTTGAGTTTGAACTCACGCACTTGGTCGCCGATATCGACCCAATTGAGGTCGTTGAATTGCAGGTTTTGTAAATATGTATCGGTCCCGATATGGAAACTAAAAGAAAGATCGGGGTTGGTGATTGCGTCCAGCAATGTGTCAACTTTCCCTTCGATATTTATAAAAATATACCCTGGATTCCAGCCCCAATGCATTGGGCCTGCATTACTTATATTCAAGTCGCTTTCGTTAGGAAAAGCACTAGGGTCAAGGTGATTGAGGCTACTGTCTACACCAATAACGAATCCTATCTGGTCATATAAAGCGTAGTCTGCTTCTTTTTTGAATAGAAGATTACCTGTTTCGCGGTAATCTAGAAGTGCAGCTTGATGAAGTGCATGAGTACCATTGCCAAACAGGGTGAAATAACATTTGAGTTCAGTGAATTTGATTTTGTATCCTTCTTGAGTAGTATAGATACTATCCATGTAAAAAGGAAGTGATCCAAATGTTGGTTGCATGCTCACCTGAACTTGTGCATTTGGGACTGCAGGAGTCTCTTCACCACAAGCGCTCAAAAATAAAAGGAGTACGATGCTTAAAAAAGTTGCTCTCATCTAACAAAAATACGGCAAAACACTCAAAATGTTCTTAATTTTAAGAAAAGTTCAGCTCAATATCCGTTAATGTCCCAACCTTCTTCCAAAGCCTTACGCATTTATGCCGCTTCTGCGGGTAGTGGCAAGACGCATCGTCTTGTTTTAGAGTATCTTAAGATCTTATTAACCGATGTAAATTACCGTCAAAAATTTAGGCATATCGTAGCCATGACCTTCACCAATAAGGCGGCCAACGAAATGAAAGAGCGGATACTTCAAACCCTCAGCGGTTTGGCTTACCCGGCAAGTGCAAATGCCAAAACTTCTGCACTTCAACAAGACTTATTAAATGAAACACACCTGAGCAAAGAGCAACTACAGCACAGGGCAGCAGGAGCACTACAAGGAATTTTACACCACTACGAAGATTTCCACATCTCAACGATTGACAAATTTAATTTACGCCTCATTCGGTCTTTCAGCCGCGACCTTGATTTACCATCTGATTTTGAGGTGGTACTTAACGAAAAACTCGTACTTGATGAGGTTCTCGATTTGCTATTTGCACGATTGGGTCAGCCAGATTCTCAAGAACTAACGCGTTGGATGTTATCTTATGCGCGCACCAAAGTTGTCGAGGGCGAGTCTTGGGATTTTAAAAAATCACTCCTGCACTTTTCGGAAGTTTTGAGTAAAGAACGCAACAACAAGGAAGTAGCGCAACTCCTTGCCAACACCTACACTCCTGAAGCCTACAAAGATTTCCAAAACAAGGCAAGCCAAGTCAAGTCAGATTTTTTGGCTCAATGTGCTGCGGTCTATGAGTTAGCTGTTCCGTTTAGGGATACACATTTTAAAACCGCCACTGAACAAAAACGCATCGATGCACTCGCAAATGATCCTAATTGGGGGCTGGGCAAAAAAGAGGGGTCTTTTTATGCGCCAAAATTCAAAGAAAAGCTAGAAGTCAACTTTTATGAATTACCATTGTCAGTAAATGATGCACTTTTGTCTTTAGACGCTGCATACGAAGAAGCCTTGGGTAAATTTAAACTCCTTGAAACGCAGCGCAAAAATTTTTATGATATGGCTTTGCTTCAATACGTTGCGCAACAAACCAAAGCCCTCATGAGCGCTCAACAACAAATTCGGATCTCTGAATTTAATCAGCTAATTAGCCAGTTGGTTCAAGGTGAACAAGCTCCCTACATTTATGAACGCCTCGGCATACGTTATGAGCATTTTTTACTCGATGAGTTTCAAGATACTTCTAGATTGCAATGGGTCAATATGATTCCATTGTTACTAGAAGCTATTTCATACGAGCGTGCCAATCTCATTGTTGGCGACGCAAAACAAAGTATTTATCGCTTCAATAATGGCCTGGCAGAGCAATTTGTAGCGCTGCCACGGCTTTACAATCCTGAAAATGACCCCCAAATAGCACTCAGTAGTTTGCGCTTTGAAGCGAGCTCAGCACGTCAAAGTCTGCTTGATAACTACCGTTCTGCTCCAGAAATTGTAGAATTTAACAATTTGCTTTTTGAACAAATGGCACTTGCACTGCCACCCCAGCACCGAGACTTTTATGCCTCACTTCAACAGCATCCAAAGTCGGAAAAGGCGGGTTATGTGCATATTGAAAGTTTAGAAAACGAACTTAACGAGGAGCTTCTGCATGAAAAACTCTGCCATACAATAGCTCAAGTCCTCAAAGATGGTTTTAGACCTTGTGACATTTGCATACTTACGGAAACCAACAAAAAAGGAAATGCAATTGCCTTAGCACTTACAGCAGCTAAGATGCAAGTTGTATCTCAAGATTCATTGTTGATCTACTCAAATCCATTGGTACAGCTTTTTATGTTATACCTCAAAAAGCGTGCTAAGCCTGCTAATCCTACCCTTGGCAAACGCTTAGCTGAAGCCTACCTGCGTGCAAAAGGGAAATTTGATGTAGCTATTTTTATGTCTTACTTCAAGACCTTTGAAAAGGAAGGGCGTACCATACGTTATTTTGATGAAAATGCATTTTACGAAGCTGAATTTGGATCTCAAGATGTCTTATTCATGCCCTATGAGCATTTATTTGACTTGTTACAAAAAGTAGCTAGTTGTTTTCAAATCAATGATGCTAATGAACCATACGTACATCATTTTTTTGATATCGCATTTCAATACCAACTTAACCGCAACGCTGAGCTCATTCCTTTTATTGAATATATTGAACAAAACAAGGATAAACTTGCACTTCAAATGCCCGAATCCAGTGAGGCCATCCGAATTATGACCATTCATAAAGCAAAAGGTCTCGAATTCCCAGTAGTACTCATACCAAGTTTGGATTTCAGTATCAACATTTATGGGCTATCAAAATTTTTAATGCAAGTTGGAGATGGTTTGGCTTATTCCTATCCAAGCGATGGCATTCCTGCCTTTAAATCTTTTAAAGAAAAAGAACTTGCTGCCATCTACCTAGATAAGCTGAATTTGTTATATGTGGCACTTACCCGTCCAGAAAAACGACTTTATGTATGGAATCATCATAAGGCAAATGGTTTTGGCGCAAAAATTCATGCACAATTTGAGCGCCACTCCAAATTAAATACACCCGAAGAGCACCTTTTCGTATCGGGAAATGAACTTCCCGAAGTCCAATCCGATGCACAAAGAGCCAAAATTCTAGCTTCAAGTACCCAATTTTACCATCCTAAGGCACTTCCAGATCAATTGTGGTATCCATCATTAGTCTTTCGCACGCCAGATTTAGATCAAGTTCCAGATCAACTCTTTGGCTTGGCATTTCATCGCTTAATGGCTTTGTGTCCAAATGCTGATCAGTTAAACAATGCCATGCACATAGCCCTTCAAGAGGGGAGTGTAGCCCTAGATCAAGTAGATGAGCTTAGTGCAGCTGCAAACCGATTCTGGGCTCACGTTCAACAGCAACAACTACAAGTTGGAATGCAAGAAGAGTTCAATGAACAGCGTATTATTGCTGCGGTAAATGAAATCAAACAGCCTGATAAAGTATGGCGTAAAGCAAATGAAGTAGTAGTTATTGACTTCAAGACAGGACATAGAAAAGATCAGCACATGAAACAAATAATTGCCTATGCTGCACTACTGACCGAGATTTTTCATTTACCTGTTCGTCCTTTTCTCTATTATACACAACTAGATTTATTCCTTGAGTTGTAAATCTAGGCCAGCTATTTCAGCTGACATCTTCAGAAAGGTATAAACCAAGGGATGTGGCAGATCTCGTGTGGAAGATATTTGTGGACAGAAGCTCGTAGATATGAAATAAGGATGTGCTTTGAGTGTAATGATTTCTGGATCATCAAACTGATTTACAGCTTCAATATCGATGAATTCACCGACGAGTTGCTCAAGTAATTGTGGGTACATGCTGTAACGTGTTGCACTCAACTCCACAGAACTGCAATTTTCATAGAGGCGCTCCATTACCATTGTTCTTGGTTGAACTTCTATGCGTTCAAAATGATTGCTATTGACTAAGTTTTCCGAAATTAATTTCTCACCATAAGGATTCATGTTGTTAGCGGTGATGAGGTAATCAATGAAAATTTTATAGCATTCACCTGTGGCAAAAACTGGAATTTGTAGCTCCGCTAAATGTTTAAAAACTCCGTTGAGAAAGAAGGGGTTAATGTAGGGGCCTGGTGCTACCCAAATTCCGTCGTATTGCTCAAAGATGTTTTTTTTGAATTGCAGAGCTTCATTGATTTTGATCCAGTAATAGTTGATTTCTAATTCAAGAAACTCGGCAGCATGGTCCAAGGAAAGGTTCGTCGCGTGATGCGAATTGTAGGTGAAATTGTAGTCGCCTATTATTGCTATTTTGAGTGCTTCACTCATTCAGGCGTTTTGGTTCGACTTAGGTTAGCGTTTAAACCAACCACGTAATTTTGCGTTGGTTATTTGAATAGATTCTTCCACGCTTGTTTGAGGATCAACGTACCATACTTTACAACTGAATGTTGCTTCGTAAAGAGAGTAGTCTCCTGTTCCGTCCGAGGCTTGTTTCAGGATTGTAAAATTCGCTGTTTGACCTGGATCTGATTCGCGAGAAATCCATGATTTACCTGTATTGTTAGTGTAAACAACCTGAACACCATTCACACTATTGGTAGCTAAGGTAGTCATGTCTTTAAAAGGTACAGGATTACCTGAGTTGGTCATGTGAAAGTCATTGAACATTGGAAGCGTAGGTGTCGCACTTCCGGTTGCATCAAACTCAAGGGATCCAAAGGATAGCGTAATGCTTTGTGCATTTGACATAGAAGACATGCCAGAAACGTAAATAACCTTGGAGAGGATAGGTGCCGTATTCACTATTTGGCTATCTAAGGCAAACCCAAGGTAGTTATTGACATTTTGGGTAAGCTCAACTTGAGTGCCATTGACATATCCAACAAAACTTGAATTAAGATCAACCTTGTTGCTTGGCGGTGGAATTATTTCATGTTCGATACAAGCCGAAGAAATCAATAAAATAAGTGTGGCTAAGAATGCAAAGCGCGTCAGTTTCATGCTGTTGTGTTTAGGTTCAATAACTCAAATTTAGTTCTATAAACGGAATTGTCCAAAAAAAGATGCCTTAGCAACAAAAAAAGAACAGTCAAATTCCATTCAGAAGCTTCATGAAATCCTGAAGTTCATCTTTGTGTAGTGCATGAGCACCCTTACTTAAAAGAGTGTAAACTTCTTGGGCTTTGTGTGGAGAACTTTTTTTTGTTCCCTTCTTGAGTTGCAGTTGGGGCCATGAATTCCACAGAAAGGCAAGCCAGTTGGTCGCATCAATTTCTTTAAAGTCTTGTTTTGATTTCTTTTCAAAATGATAGAGTTGCCAATTTTCATGCTGAAAATCAAAAACGGTGAGGTAATCTTGTCCTATTTGTAGGAGTCCTGCGATCGAGGAGTAAACTTTTTCTAGTACAATATTGGAGAATAAGTCAATGAATTCTTGAGCTTTTTGAAGGTCCTCGCTCGCTAAAACTCGCCATTCGGCATCGTGAAGGTTATTGACAATCAAAAACTGTTTAAATTCAGTTTCTAATTCTTGGAGCTCTGCTGTTGTAAGTGCCCGATATTTCAGCATTATTCGGCGTCACTAAGTTTGACTTCAAGACTGATGTCTAAGACTTCATCAACAACTCTTTCAGTAATGGCTTGTTCAAGTTGAAAGGTGTATTTCCCTTTGAAAGGTACTTTACGTCGTTTAAAGATAAGTTGGTGCTCCACAATTGTTCCAGACTTCTTGCCCAGCCAATTGCCATTTGCATCGGCGGTTTTGATTTCATAGGGTTCGCGTACAGTTTTACCAAATGGTGGTGTGGTACTTAAAAACACCCATAAATTATTGTAGGCGTAGTCAGTGGTTGTGCGGAGCGTAAACACAAAGTCATAGAGCTGATTGGTATCCGAGATATTTACATTAAACTGGGGTTTAACTGATTGTTTCCATTCTTCATTTTGAAAACGGAAAGCTTTGGTGTAAATAGCATCTGTGGAGCAACTAAATAGAAAGGCCCCCAACAATACAACTAGACTAATTAGCTTTTTCATTCTTAGGCCCTCCAGAATTGGGTTTGCGGGGTTTGCGATTGGGTCTTCTTTTCTTGTTATTGCTGAATGATTTTTCGAAACGAGTAAGGCTATCTTGGCCCACTACATTTTGGTAACCAATTTCTTCTACTTTCTCTTTCACTTGTGCAAATTCGGCAAGGTCTTTTGGTTTGACACCATCCTTATTGAGCTTTTTAATTTCTGCTACTCTTTCTGGACTGAGTGCCACCATGCCAGTTTCACCTTTGTACGCATACCAAATAATGCGTTTGAAAACATCTGTTTTCATGTGTACGGCATCGCCTTTCTCTGTGAGAAGTTTGCCATCAACCTTCGGCATTGATTTAATAGCATCGAGATACATGTCTAGCTCATAGTTCAGACAGCACTTTAATTTGCCACATTGGCCTGCTAATTTTTGAGGATTCAATGACAGTTGCTGGTAACGTGCAGCTGAAGTAGAAACAGATCTGAAATCTGTAAGCCAAGTGCTGCAACAGAGCTCTCTTCCGCATGAGCCAATTCCACCTAGTCGAGAAGCCTCTTGACGCGAACCAATTTGTCGCATTTCAACGCGAACCTTAAATCGCTCGGCCATGTCTTTGATGAGTTGCCTAAAATCGATGCGATTATCAGCGGTATAGTAAAAGGTAGCTTTACTGAGATCTGCTTGGTATTCGACATCTGAAATTTTCATGTCGAGTTTAAGGTTTTGAGCTAAAGTTCTCGATTGGGTAAGTAAGTCTCTTTCGAGTGACCGACCTTTAATCCATTTATCTATTTCTTCTTGATTGGATATATGCAATATTTTTTTGCACTCCATTATTTTGAGATTTGGAGCTTTTTTCTGCACTTGAATACGGGCGAGTTCACCTAGTGCTGAAACTACTCCGATATCCCAACCTGGACTGGTGTCAACGGTAACAACATCTCCAGTTTGTAATGCAATTTGATCCGCATTTCTGTAAAATGCTTTTCTGGCATTTTTAAAACGCACCTCAACGAGTTCATAGGTACTCTGACCTTCTGGAAGACTGATATTCGCTAACCAATCAAAAACTTCTAGTTTGTTGCATCCGCCACTGCTGCATGTTCCGTTGTTTTTACAACCTTTTGGTGTTCCTCCACCGCTACTACATGACGCACAACCCATTTGATATTTTTTTAGGTAAAGTTAATAAATAAACTTGTTTTGAACTAGGCCTGATGGATGTAGCGCATCGTTTGAAAGCAAAGTTGGGTAAATAAAATTCGAGCATTTGCATTACGGTCGATTTCATAGTAGGCCGAATCTAGGGTGCTTATGAATTCACGGATATTATTTCCTGAAATAAAGGGCGCGAATTTTTCAAGAAACGCGGCCTCTTCTGCAGATACTTTCGTGAGTACAGAACCCATATAATTGGTGAGGATACTTTGCCTTAACATGTGTAGGGCATATTGAAGAAAAAGTTTTTGTCGTTCCTTGCCAATTGCAGCAAGGTCATCAGCCCAATTCATCATGGCTAAAACTTCTTTTTTGTAACAGACTCGCATCAGTTGTATAAACTGACTACGTTGTTGATCTTGATCTTCTGAGGTTTCTAGATAGGACAATGCAGCAATCAATGAACCATCAGCAAATGCGGCGAGGGCATCGGCGTTAGTTCTAGATTGATTTTTAGTTTGCTGTAAGTAAGTGCTGAGGTCTTCAGATTGAATTTTAGGAACGCGGATTAGCTGTGTACGAGATTGGATGGTAATCATGAGTTTGCTAGCATCCTCACTTACTAACAAAAAGAGGGTTTGAGCGGGAGGCTCTTCCAATATTTTGAGCAGTTTGTTGGCACAATCAGCGTTCATTTCTTCAGGCTGCCAGATGATCATGACTTTGTAGCCACCCTCATAGCCTTTGAGGCTGAGTTTGCGAATGATTTCCTTGCTTTCGTCAGTGCCAATGATAGGTTTACGCAGTTTGTTGTCTATGCGAGCGGTCCAATGGAAAAGATCAAAGTAGGGGGTTTCTTGGACTTGGCTACGCCAATCTGAAAGAAATAAATCAGCTGTTTTACCAATACTTAGCACAACGGGAAATACAAAATGTAAGTCCGGATGTTGGAGTTGTGTTACTTTTTGACATGAAGCACAACGCCCACAACTATCATCTGCTTGACGGTCAGTACAAAACAAATACTGACTAAATGCAAGTGCTAAGGGTAAACCGCCGTAACCTGCTGGGCCTTGAAGTAATTGTGCATGAGCGATTTTGCCAGAATTTATCTCTTTAATAAGTTCTTGCTTGAGCGTAGTTTGACCTATGATTTGCTGAAATTGCACCTCCAAAAATAGCTAAAAAGCTACAATTATTCGGCGTTTCCCTTTAAGAGAAGTACGATTTCACCTTTTGCTTCGTGTTGGATGAAATATTGGTGTAATTCAGCAAGGGATCCACGGTGGTAAGTTTCAAATTTTTTACTGATTTCTCTGACCACACAAGCTTCACGTGAGGGTTCAAGCCATTCGCACATTTGTCCTAAGGTTTTAGCTATGCGATGCGGTGATTCATAAAGAATAACTGTTCTGTTCTCCTCGGCAAGTGCCTGGATGCGTGTTTGTCTACCTTTTTTGTGTGGCAAGAATCCTTCAAAAACAAATTTATCACAAGGAAAACCAGACGCGACCAAGGCGGGTACAAACGCAGTGGGGCCAGGAAGACACTCCACTTCAATTCCTGCCTGAACACATGCTCGTACTAAGAGAAATCCTGGGTCAGAAATACCAGGAGTGCCCGCATCAGAGACCAACACACAAAACTCGTTCTGTTGGATTAGTTCGATTGTTTTCTCTAAAAATCGATGTTCATTGTGTGCATGAAAAGCAAGTACTTTCTTTTTGAGTTCAAAATGATTTAATAACTTGTTGGTTACTCGGGTATCCTCGGCAAAAATGAGGGGAGTCTCTTGTAAAATTCGCACAGCGCGAAGTGTAATATCTTCGAGGTTGCCAATTGGTGTAGGTACGAGAATGAGTCTAGGCATAATTTACGCAAATACAGCCCGCACTACTTCTTCTATTTTTGTGCAGGGAATGATTTCAATTTGGTGTTTGTGACCTTTGATTCCTTTGGAGTATTTGGATACTATAATTTTTTTGTAGCCAAGTTTTTCGAGTTCTCCTAAGCGCTGCTCCAGGCGATTAACTGGTCTTAGTTCTCCACTCAGACCAATTTCAGCTGCAAAAGAAATAGTTTTATCAATTGCAAGATCAGCGTTGGAGGAAAGAATAGCCATTGCTACGGCAAGGTCAATTGCTGGATCATCTACTTTGATGCCACCTGCAATGTTGAGGAATACATCTTTTGCAGCTAAACGAAAGCCACAGCGTTTTTCCAGTACAGCGAGCAGCATGTTGAGTCTTTTGACATCAAAACCAGTAGAGGATCTTTGCGGCGTGCCGTAGGCTGCTGACGATACCAAGGCTTGAACCTCAATAAGCAAAGGACGAATACCATCTACCATAGATGCTACGGCTACTCCACTCAATGCTTCTGAGCCAATTGAGACAAGTACTTCAGATGGATTTGCTACCGGAAGTAAGCCATTGCCTTGCATGCTATAGATACCAAGTTCATTGGTAGATCCGAATCTGTTTTTAATACTTCGCAGCAATCGGTAAATATGGTGTCTGTCACCCTCGAACTGAAGTACAGAGTCTACCATATGCTCTAAAACTTTTGGGCCGGCGATAGTGCCATCTTTGGTAATATGACCGATTAGAAAAATAGGAATATCTGTTTGTTTGGCAAAGCGCAGTAAGTTAGCCGTACATTCTCGTACTTGAACTACAGAGCCAGGAGAACTTTCCACACTTTCTGTGTAGAGCGTTTGAATAGAATCAATGATGAGTAGTTGGGGTTGTATTTGTTCTGCTTGTATTAAAACCTGTTGTAAGTTGGTCTCGGTTAAAAGGTAACAATGAGGATTGTCAAGACCTAAGCGCTCAGCACGCATACGGATTTGCTGCTCGCTTTCTTCACCAGAAACATAGAGTACTTTGAGGTGCTCTTTTATGGCCATTTGTAGCAATAGCGTTGATTTACCAATCCCTGGATCTCCACCTAGGAGGTTAATAGAACCAGGTACAATTCCTCCACCAAGTACTCTATTGAGTTCAAAATCTTGAAGTGGAATACGGCTTTCTTCACTTTTTTGCACCTCTTGAATGAGCACGGCTTGTTGAGCCGAACTTGATTTAGAAAAGCTTACTACGTGCTTTGGTGTTTTTTCGGTGCGTTCCTCTATAAGTGTGTTCCACTCTTTACAACCAGGACATTTACCTAACCATTTTGGTGCTTCATGGCCACAATTTTGACAGAAAAACGCGCTTTTTGATTTAGACATGGAAACATTTACTTTAGACAAAGGTATTTAAAAAAGCTTGTCTGAAGCTGGCTTTTAAGGACTTAATCCGAAAGAATACTGAAAAGAAAAAGTTTTTTTTGAAGATTTTTGAAGGAGTTGTTTGCCACTATATCAAAAAATATAATTTTGCCATGTAAATAGTTGTCAATCCTATGTCAAAAAGAAGAGCAATCATCAGTTACGACAAGCTTACCATTGAGCAAAAAAAACAAATTCTTCGTGATTTCCCCGACGGGTATATCAATCACCTAACATCTATTAAAACACCTACTGGTGAGGTACTAGATGCGCTTGTTTGGGAAACAGACGAAGTGATTTATTTAGTTAAAATCAATAAAGTACAGCCGAAAATCAAACCAGCGGCCGATGATGATGACGATTTTGACGATGATTTTGACAAAACTGACGACGACCTTGAATCAGACGATGATGATTCAGATGGTTTCGACGACGACGAACCTTCTGACGACGAAGAAGATTAAACCTACGTACCCAAGTTTTTTTAACTTTGGGTTATGCTAACATCTTTTTCTTCTTCGGACATAGCCGCATTAATAGCCAAGTCACCAACTGTAGATCAAATCGGCATTTTGGAGCGTGTCGCTCGTATCCAAACCCGAAGCATCAAAGGGGCATCTAAAATCCAGGGCTTGAAAATAGCCCTTTCCATGATTGACCTTACTACCTTAGAGGGAAAGGATACACCTTCAAAAGTGCGTCAATTATGCTATAAAGCGCAACATCTACACGATCAAGCACCGGGCTTACCAATGGTAGCCGCCGTTTGTGTTTATCCTACAATGGTAAAAGAAGCCAAAAAAGCATTAGGTAATTCGGGTATAAAAGTGGCAAGTGTTTCTACTGCATTTCCTTCCGGTCAAGCACCTTTTGAAGTCAAAAAAATAGATACACTTTATGCCCTTGAAAATGGTGCTGACGAGATAGACATGGTCATTTCGAGAGGGCGTTTTTTAGCAGGTGATTACCAATTTATTTATGATGAAATTGCTGCAATCAAGGAGTTATGCACCTCTGCTCGCTTGAAAGTGATTTTTGAGACAGGGGAGCTGGACTCTCTTGATCAAGTCAGAAAGATTTCGGATTTAGCGATTGTTGCAGGAGCTGATTTCATCAAAACATCGACAGGAAAGATACAACCAGCTGCAACTTTTCCTGTTGTCCTAACAATGCTAGGATCTATCAAGGATCATTTCGATAGAACAGGTCAGATGATTGGCATGAAACCCGCGGGTGGTATTTCTTCCTCGAAACTCGCACTCCAACATTTATTATTAGTTAAAGAGGTATTAGGCGAAGCTTGGCTCACCAACGAGTGGTACCGTTTTGGTGCGAGTAGTTTGGCCAACGACTTACTCATGCAATATCAGAAACAACTTACCGGCAAATATCAGTCTGCTGCTTATTTTTCAATAGGTTAATTATGTCTCAAAAAAATTGGAATCTTGAACCCTCATTGGAATCGGCAGCACTGTTGAAGCTCCAAGATCAATATGAACTTTTTATTGATGGAAAATGGCAAGCGCCTTTGTCCAAAAAATATTTCGATTCGATTAATCCTTCCGACGAAAGTAAGTTGGCAAAAATTGCTTGGGCAAATGAAGCTGATACAGATGTAGCGGTTAAAGCAGCCAGAGCAGCTTATGAAAACGTATGGTCCAAGATGAGTGGTGCTCAACGAGGTAAATATCTTTTTCGAATAGCTAGGCTTATGCAGGAGCAAGCTAAAGAATTGGCTATACTTGAAACACTTGATGGTGGGAAACCTATCCGAGAGTCTAGGGATGTCGATATTCCTTTGGCTTGTAACCATTTCTTTTATTATGCAGGGTGGGCCGATAAACTACAAGAGGCATTTGCAGGTCAACAAATTTCATCTCTCGGTGTTGCCGCACAAATCACACCGTGGAATTTCCCACTTTTAATGCTTGCATGGAAAGTAGCGCCAGCCTTAGCCTGTGGTAATACAGTGGTACTTAAACCTGCCGAAACAACTTCTCTCACAGCTTTAAAGTTTGCAGAAATTTGTCAACAAGCAGGCTTACCTGCCGGAGTTGTAAATATTGTAACGGGTTACGGAGATACGGGTGCAGCCCTTGTTGCACATACAGATATAGATAAAATTGCTTTTACAGGAAGTACAGCAGTTGGAAAGCAAATTCAAAAAGCCTGTTTGGGCACTTCCAAAAAACTTACACTTGAACTCGGGGGTAAATCTGCAAATATCATATTAGAAGATGCGCCAATAGATCAGGCTGTTGAGGGTGTCATCAATGCAATCTTCTTTAATCAAGGACACGTATGTTGTGCGGGATCAAGATTATATGTTCAAGAATCAATAGCTGCCCAAGTACTCGATAAATTGAAATTTCGTTTGCAAAGCATTTACGTCGGGAACCCACTCGATAAAAATACCGATATAGGGGCCATTAATTCCAAAAAGCAACTCGAGACAATTGAACGCTATATTAAGCTTGGCATTGCAGAAGGGGGGCAGATCTATCAACCAACATGTGAACTGCCGACCAAAGGATACTACTTTAAACCTACATTATTCACTGATGTAGCACAAAGCGCAACCATTGCTCAAGAAGAAATTTTTGGACCTGTACTGACCATACAAACTTTTCGAACCATGGAAGAGGTAATACAAAAAGCGAATAATTCACCATATGGTCTAGCCGCGGGAATTTGGACAGACAAAGGTTCAAGAATTTTTGGCTTGAGTCAGCAACTCCGAGCAGGTGTTGTTTGGGCGAATACTTACAATAAGTTTGATCCTGCCTCACCATTCGGCGGATATAAAGAAAGTGGTTTTGGTCGAGAGGGTGGTCGACACGGCCTTAGTGCATACCTTAAATTCTCAAATTAATGGAAATCCTTAAAACCTATAAGCTATATATTGGCGGACAATTTCCGCGCACCGAAAGCGGTCGCTCTTATGCGGTAAAATCAGTGAACGGTGAGCATATCGCAAATGTTTGTTTGTCATCTAAAAAGGATGTTCGAAATGCGGTACAAGCTGCCAGAAAAGCGCAATTAGCGTGGGCAGGAAAGTCAGCTTTTAACCGCAGTCAGATTGTGTACCGAATTGCCGAGATGTTAGAAGCAAGAAAGGCGCAGTTTATAGAGGAATTGCAAGCGTTAGGCCAGAGCAAGCAAAGTGCCGAATCCGAAGTTTCAATGAGTATTGATCGCTGTGTTTATTATGCAGGTTGGGCAGATAAATATCAGTCCATTATTGGAAGTGTTAATCCAGTTGCGAGTGCTCATTTTAATTTTTCTGTACCTGAGCCTACAGGAGTAGTTGGCATTGTCGCCTGTCAAGAAACAGCGCTTTTGGGTTTGATTTCTCAACTATTACCTGTAATAATAGGTGCAAATACAGCGGTAGTTTTGGCAAATGCAACAAAACCAACATGTGCCATTTCGTTTGCAGAAGTATTGGCTACTGCAGATGTGCCAGGAGGAGTTGTGAATATACTTACCGGACAGCCTGCTGAATTGTTACCTACACTATCAGCTCATATGGATGTCAATGCATTGAGCATAGCACCAATTGAATCAAAACTTCAAAAGGAGGCACAAGCAGAGGCAATTGACAACCTCAAGCGCGTGCATATTTTTGTAGAACCTTTATACGTAAAAAACGCGCAGGGGTTACCTTATATTGCTGATTTTCAAGAGATCAAAACCACTTGGCACCCTATAGAGCAAATTGCGGGTGGTGCTGGTGGGTATTAGGCCTGCAGTGCAGTCAGTGTATTTAACATTATTCTCAAATCAACTCCCCCAATAACTGGGTCGATGCTGATACAAAATGTCTGGATTCCGTTGGATCAAATTTAGCCAGTTCCCATTGCTCATTTTCTTTTACCAACGTATTCATGCGTGCAAAAAAATCGATGCCGAGTTCGCTGCCCATTTGGCGCACCAAATGATTGATTTTATCCATGGAGCAGCCAGAGGCTTGAACACCTTCTTCATTGGCGACGATAACGATTGCATGCTTTTCAAATACGAAACCCGTTGCATTCATGGCTTTTCCGTGTGTTTGCCAAGTAGCAGTAAAGGACGATAGCTGCTCATTTGCCCACTGGATTTCTGTGGCATCTAGTGGTCTAGCGCCAATGAAAACCCATACACGGCAGTTTGGCCCGAAATGAGCAGGGATGTTATAGGTCGGCTGCATTGGCAATGAGTTCTGCGATGTCCATTACTTTCACGTCTTCCTCTTTCTCGAAATGTTTCACACCATCGGTCATCATTGTGTTGCAGAAAGGGCAACCCGTTGCGATGATGTTGGCGCTTGTTTCAATAGCGTCTTCGGTGCGTTCAACATTGATTTCTTTGTTGCCTTTTTCGGCTTCCTTGAACATTTGAACACCACCGGCACCGCAGCATAAACCATTTGTTTTGCAACGCTTCATTTCGACAAGCGCGGCGTCTAATTTTTCAATTAGATCACGAGGAGCCTCATAGACGTCATTGGCTCGGCCTAAGTAGCATGGGTCGTGGAAGGTGATTTTTTTACCTTTAAAAGTGCCATTATCGGCGAGTGCTAATTTCCCGGTATTGATCAGGTCTTGAATGAGTTGAGTGTGATGAATCACTTCATAGTTACCGCCTAGTTCAGGGTATTCGTTTTTGAGTGTATTGAAACAATGGGGACATGCAGTAACAATTTTTTTAACCTCATACCCATTGAGTAATTCAATATTCATGAGTGCCTGCATCTGAAAAGTGAATTCATTACCTGCTCTTTTAGCCGGGTCGCCAGTGCAGCTTTCTTCAGTGCCTAATACCGCAAAGTTGACCTTACAATGGTTTAAAATCTTGACCAATGCTTTGGTGATTTTTTTGGCGCGGTCATCGAAAGATCCGGCGCAACCAACCCAAAATAAGATGTCTGGGCTTTCTCCTGAGGCCATCATGTCGGCCATTGTGCGTACTTGTATACTCATTGCTAGGTCTTTTTGACTATTCTTCGTTGGCCCAATTCATGCGTTCGGTTGGTGCAAATTGCCAAGGTGCACCGTTGTTTTCAATATTGGTAAGCATGCCAGTTAATTCAGAAGGAACTTTAGATTCCTCCATTACAAGGAAGCGGCGTAAATCGATGATGATAGATAATGGATCAATATTTACTGGACATTCTTGAACACATGCATTGCAGCTCGTGCATGCCCATAATTCTTCCTCAGTAATATAGTTCCCTAATAAACTTTTACCGTCTTCTGAATCTGAGCCATTTTTCCGTTTAAAGTCGCCAAGTTCAACCATTCGGTCTCGGGTATCCATCATGATTTTACGTGGAGAAAGCAATTTGCCTGTAGCATTAGCTGGGCAAGCAGATGTACAACGCCCGCATTCAGTACAGCTGTATGCATCCATGAGATTTTTCCAAGTGAGATCAGTCACATCTTTGGCGCCAAAACGCGACGGTACTGCATCTGCAGCTGGCGCAGCATATGGATCAGCATTTGGATCCAACATAAGCTTGACTTCATTGGTCACACTGGCCATATTCGTAAATTGCCCTTTAGGTTCAAGTTTAGAATAAAAGGTGTTTGGAAATGCCATAAAAATATGAAGGTGCTTGGAGTATGGCAAGTAGTTCATGAAGGTATAAACCATAATGATGTGTCCCCACCAACCTACTTGTTCAAGCAGGTGTAAAGTATGTAAATCTTGGATAGAGCCGAAGAATAAAGGACCAACAAATGAACTGATCAGAAATCCATGCCCAAACTTGCTTTTCAATTGAAGCGCTGCTTCATCGGCGCCATTCATGGTGAAAATACAAGCGATCAGAACGATTTCCATGATGAGGATGAGGTTGGCATCTTGCTTGGGCCATCCCGCCAATTCTTTCATGTTAAGGCGAGGTAATTTGAGCATATTGCGACGGGCTAAAAATGCCAAAGTCCCTATGAATGCAAGTACAGATAAAATTTCGATGAAACTGATCATGAAGGTGTAAAAACCACCCAACCCCATTTGAAAAAAACGATGGGAACCCGAAAGCCCATCTACTAAGATTTCGATTAGTTCAATTTGGGTTATAACAAATGCAGCATATAAGGCAAGGTGTAAAAGAGCAGGAATTGGTCTAGAAAACATTTTCTTTTGCCCAAGTGCCACAAGAAGCATAGTTCTCCAACGTTCAGCTTTTCTGTCAGTACGATTGATGGGGAGCCCCATGTGAATGTTTTGTGCAATTTTGCGCAGATTGAATGCAAAAAAACCAAAACTAGTCAGCGTTAAAACGCCAAAAATGAGTTGTTGCATAAGTTCAAATTATTCTGGCAAGCTGTCTAAAATTTTTAGAAGCTTATCTTCGTTTGTCTTAGTGAGTTGCATGCCTTTTGTCTTGCCACCAAATACGGATAAATGAACATAGCGCTCTGGATGTGCTTCGAGGTCTTTTACAAGGCTTTGTAATTCATCATTTGTGGCCACGAGTTCTGTATAGAGTTTGTCATCATGTATAAGCTTACTCAGTGTGCCATGTCCACTCTCTACCTCGCTCAAAATCATATTGACTTTTTTCAAGGTAGTTTGAGCTTCTAAAATGGTCCCTTTAAAATCAGCAGTTACAAGGTCATCAGTGATTTTACGAGTATTGCCAATGATATCGGTAATTTGGTCGTTGCTCTTACGCAAATTGAGCGTAATGGCTTCTACGTGAGCCATGATTTTAGAAAATTGCGCGCGTTCAGCAGCTACAAATCCTTGTAATTCGTCAGCAACATTGCCTAATTTCTTGATAGTTAATTTGACTTGTTTGAGACTTCCTTCCAATTCTGAAGTTGCAGTAGTATCCCAAAAAGTAGAAAGAGAACTAACCATTTTGTCCACAGACAACATCATGGTTTGTAGCTTTTGTGAGATAGGGTCAGCATATGCCTTAACTTGGCTCACAACATCTACAGAAACACGGCCTGGTATTGTTGCACCGGACTTGTAGAAAGTTCCGTCTCCTGACGATGGAAGTTGTATGACAAGTGCTTTGGTAAAGAAATCAAGGGAACCAATGTCTACAATGGTTCCTTTAGGTAATTGAATATCTGGATTGTGAATATTAAAAGTCATTTTAACTTTGTGCAGTGAATCTCCCTTTGGATTTGATTTAATGCTGAGTACTTTTCCAATTTCAACACCATCAAGGGTTACATTGGATGATACCATCAATTGACCAGAATTCGGAAAATAGGCTGTAAAGACATGATCACCTCCGAAAAAGCTGTTGCCCTTCAAAAAGTTAATACCTGCGATAAGTATTAGAATTGCCAGGATCGCTATAAGCGCGGCTTTGATTTCTTTTGAGAATTTCAAGCTAGTTTTTTTCTGCTAATTTAAGGGCTTTTTCTATACTGATGCGTTCTCCGTCTAGGAAAGCTACCACAAAAGCATGTGTAAATCCCATTTGAATGAGTTCATTTTTGTATTTTTTCGCACCTGGAAGGTCATTTGGGAAAGATCCCGCACAATATTTATAAAGAGAATTATCTTGATATTCAAATATTTCTAATCCTTTGAATAAACTTGATCCTTTTGGGATGCGCTTGTTGGACGTCTCTACCTGCACTTTGAATATGAGCCCTTTTTCTTGAGGAGCATCATTAGGTAGATTATTTTGAGTTTGAGGAGTATTGCTTTGATCAGGTTTTTGTTGTGTGGTGCCGCTTACTACAGTTTTTCCTTCTGTTGCATTTTTATAATTGATAAATGCCTGGAACATCGCTTGAGCCATTTTCTGTTGACCCTCTGGCGTGCCGATGAGTTTTTCTTCGGTCGGATTCGGTAAAAAAGCCGTCTCAATTAATACGCTTGGCATGGTAGTCTTGTAAAGCACTAAAAAACCTGCTTGCTTGACGCCACGGTCATATCGGCCAATCCGCTTGAATTCCTTTTGAATCATCTCTGCAAATAGAATAGATTGCCGATGAAATACAGCTAATTGGAATTGAAGAGCGATGATGCCGTCTGGAGTAAGGTCATAAGAGCGATATTTGGCTCCTTTGTCATCCTCTAAGGCAATACTGGCATTTTCGCGTTCTGCAACTTTTTGTTGAGCATCGGTTCGATGAAGTCCAAGTACGTATGTTTCAGATCCATAGGCTGTCGTACTTCCAGCATTAGCATGTATACATATGAAGAGGTCAGCATTGTTGCGGTTGGCAATATTGGCACGCTCAGCAAGTTCAACAAAAACATCAGTACTGCGTGTGTAAATAATTTTTATGTCCGGATACCTTTCTTTAATGAGCGCTCCAAGTTTTAGTGCCATTGATAAACAAACCTCTTTTTCATTATTTTGGGCTCCATGACATCCTGGATCGTGTCCGCCATGTCCGGCATCTATTACAATGGTTTTGAGTTTATTTGTTTGCGCCCAATTATTTGTATTCGAAAATATCACTAATAGAGCCAATAAAAATAAGCTAACTGCGTTTTTTTGCAAGCCATTGAAAATTGGTAGCTTTGTACGTTTTTCCTGCATAATACAAATCTAAGTAACCATCTTGAGTCAGCGCCAGCGCTTTTTACAACTTTTCTTCGTCACATTGTTAATAATGTGTCATTGTGTATTGGTTACAGCCCAAGACACCCTATATGTCAATGGAGAAAGTTTAAATGAGATTGTTACCTACAAAGCAAGTCAACAAATCAGACACGATATCCAAAACAGGAAGATCCATCTTTATGGAAATGCCGAAGTACAAAGTGAAGGTTTTTCGCTCAAAGCAGGTTACATACTCATTGACCTCGATTCAAATCAAGTACAGGCTAGTTATCGGATCGATAGTATTGGTTCAAAAGTAGAATTTCCCGAACTCACCGAGGGAAGTGAAACAATCCGTTGTGAAACGCTTAAATTAAATTATCAAACACAAAAGGCATACATAAAAGCACTTGCGATCAAACAGGATGAATTCTATTTTAGAATGGGGACTGCCAAGCGTCAAGCAAACGAAGAAATACATTTGCGTCAGGGCATTCTTACAACCTGTGATCTGGACGAACCGCATTATCATTTTCAGTTGAGTAAAGGGGTACTTGTTCCGGATGAGCGCATCGTTACTGGCCCCATGAATTTGTGGGTAGCAGGCATACCAACGCCTTTGGGTCTGCCATTTGCTTTTATTCCAACCAATCAAAAAGAAAGGACTTCGGGTTTGTTATTTCCAGAGTTTATTCCACTTTCTGCTTATGGTTTTGGCTTCCAAAATTTAGGTTGGTATTTTCCAATTAATGATCGATTTCAAACTTCCCTATATGCTAATTTGTATAGTCGGGGCTCGTGGGGTTTGCGAAATGACCTTGATTATGCCAAACGATATGGATATAACGGTCGATTTTCTTTAGGATTTCAGCAATTTAATAGTGGATTTCCTACAAATATCAAGCGCAATAAATTAACGGTTAATTGGACCCATCGCAAAGCCCCCAAATCAAATCCATTTTGGGATTTTTCTTCCAATGTCAATTTTATTTCAGACAACCAATCAAAAAATTCCTTAGATCCTATTAATCCAGAATACTTCTCAAATTCCTTCAATTCAGATATCAATTTAGCACGTAATTTTCCAGGTAAACCAGTGAATACCGGACTTAAAATGTCAATGCGTCAAAATTCCATTGCCAAGAATATATCCCTAACAAGCCCTGTTTTGAACGTTAATGTAACAAGAGTTTTTCCATTTAAAGAGCTTTTTGAAACAGCCGACAAAAATTGGAAGAAGACCATTCAACGAATTGGGATAACTTACAATCTTGAAGCCCAAAATAGATCTCAATTTAGCGATTCGCTTCTGACTACAGGAGACTTCAACGCAATCAGTCAAAGACTGATGAATGGGATAAGCCAAGGTATCAGCATTCAAACCAATACTGGCTTATTTCAAAATGCAGTTAAAATCAATCCAAGTCTTAATTATGGAAATAAAATCAATTTTCAGCAAATTGTTAAGTCTTACGACCCCCTCTCTAATTCTACAAGCATAGACACAATCAGGCAAATGGCGATGCGTCACGAATTAAATTTCAATTTGACAGCAACTACTGTCCTGTATGGTTATTATCGATTTGTGGGCACTAAACAAGCTAGGCTACGTCACCTCATGACACCCAATATAGGATACAGATATACTCCGGGTTGGAATCCGCTGATTACTGCTAATGTTGGCCCAAACCAAACTGCACTCTCTTATTCCCCATTTGAGAGAAGTATTTATTCAGTGGGTTCAGTCAGAGAGGCTTCGCTTCTTACTTTTGGTATTAATAATACTGCTGAATTAAAGTTCAAGTCAGAACAGGACACGATTACTGGGTACAAAAAAGTAAGGCTCATAGACCAATTTTCAATTACGGGCTTTTATGATTTTACTAAAGATAGCATGAGGCTCTCAGATTTGGCGCTTAACTTACGTGTAAGCCCAGCTAGTTGGATTAATTTTGTTTCTAATGCCAACTGGAGCCCATATGCATGGACCAACACAGGAGCAATTGTCGGAACATATGCATGGCAAAATGCCCAAAAGTTGGGCAGACTTACCACAACCAATTTGACGACAACACTTGTCATTGCTCCCAAAAAGGATCGAAAGAAATTACAAGATCACGCTGCTCTTTTCAATGAGCAGGATTGGAATGCTGACTTGAATTATTATGCATTGCACCCAGAAAGGGCTGTTTTTTATGATATACCTTGGAAGATGAATGTATCTCATGTTTATGGTATCATTGCTAATCAACAAATGACTGTCGATTATCCAACTCCTTGGCTCTTCATTCAAACATTAGTTTTAAGTGGTGACCTCAGCTTTACAAAGCGCTGGAATTTATCGGGAAATCTCAATTTCAATGTTCAAGATGGTCGATTAACAAATGCTTATTTTGCTTTGAATCGAAATATGCATTGTTGGGCGCTCTCCTTTTATTATGTGCCTATCGGAGGCAACAAAAGCTTCTTACTGACAATTCGCAATACTTCGAGTATTTTTAGAGATGCTAAAATTGAATTCAGGAAACCTCCTTCGTTTCTTTGATATTTGATAAGATGCGATCCTGAAGAACTTTGCTAATTTGAAAAGTAAATTGGGCGCCAAAAAATACAATTTGTGCGGAGTAATGTACCCAAGCCAGCATGATGAAAATGGAATTTGCTACACCAAGCGTGCCCATAATAAAATAGTGTTGAAGATAGTAGCCTATGATCCATTGACTTAAATACAATAATATTGCTGTGACGACTGCGCCATCTCGTGCAATTCGCCAACTAACCTTGGCATTGTGCATGTATTTGAAAATTAATGTAAAAATCAGGATATTGGATAGTAGTGTAAGCAGGATTTGAAGCAGTTGCAAGGAGATATCAACAAAGCCATTGTTCCAATGTAACCAACCCGTAATTGCCGAAAAGATGAATATCTGTAAAAAATAAAAAAGGATAATCACCAGTGCAAAAACAGCTAACAGCAGCACACCTAAAAAACGAAAGCCGATGATTTCCATGAATAAATTGGAGTCTTCACGACTTTTTTTACTGACTTGAAAGTATTCATTTAGGCTTCTTTTCAAAGAAATCATGAACGCTGAGCAGGTATATAGTAAAACGCCAATACTGACTAGTTCGAGAAAGATATTTGGCTTCTCAATAGACATACTATCAACAAGTTGAAGTATAGATCCGCTGTCTTGTAAACCAAGACCTGATTTGAGTAGCGTCTTTATTATTTCACGCATGTTTTGTTGTCCAATGACTCTTCCATAAATGGAGGTGGTGAGGTAAATGATTGGAATCAATGCAAATAAGGTGTAATATGCTAATGCTGCACCATGATGAAAGGCGCCTTTTTGAACATATGTTTTCAGCGCAATCCAAAATGCCTCTAGCATGAGGCGCATTTTTCTGTCTTTATTTTTTTTGGATTTCAAGGGCTGTGATATCTGTTAATTTCTCAAAAGCATATAACAAAATACGTTCATTATTGTTACTGCGCACATAATTGTGATAAAGGCCGCCTACAAACATTGCCTTTTCAAATCGAACAGGGATTCCATTTACACTTAACCTATACTCATCAGGTCTAAAGTGAAAAATGTTGTCTTCTATTTTTATGGTATTCAATGGGCCAAATAAGCGAGCTCGTTCCGGGGCTTTGTAGTGGTAATAAATTGCTTCTGGATGTTGTTTCTTGGATAATTTCCCGTTTTGCAAGATGGAGATATGGTCACATAATCCGAGCACGTCCTGGCCTTCATGAGAAACTAAAATGATGCCAGTTTGCTCCTCATCGCGAAGGTCAATGAGATGAGCACTTAATTTTTGTCGCAAATGAGCATCGAGATGACCAAAAGGCTCGTCGAGTAGGAGGTAGGCGGGCTGATCAGCTATAGCTCGTGCAATGGCTACTCGTTGTTGTTCACCACCAGAAATGAGATGAGCTTTGGTGGAACTTATTTCTCTGAGTCCAAAAAGGCGCAAAAGTTTTTGAACGCGTTTATCCCTTTTCTCATAAGGCCAATGCAGGATTGCTTCACGGATGTTTTCTTCGACACTGTGAAAGGGATCTAGCTTGAAATCTTGGTTTACAATCGCTATTCCATCAAATCCGGGCACTAACTTATTGCGCACGCGCGGCTGAATGATGCCATCAATAAGTACTTGCCCGTTGTCTGGATCTAAGAGCCCTGCACATATTTTAAGTAAAGAGGATTTTCCTGCTCCGCTCTTACCAACGAGCCCGAGTATTTCTCCACGCTTAACTATTAAATTCAAGCACTTCAAAATGGGTTTTTGAAAGTTGAGCTCAATTTGTCTTAGTTCAATCATCGAATAAGTGCTTTAGGAAAGGATTTAGACGCAATGAAAATGCCTGGCACGGGATTAGCCATGGGCTCGTAGTCTTTTAGAAAAATACGAATGGTGTGGCTATTGTCCTCAAATGTGTGAGAACAATGGTCTAAAATGCTTTTTGAAGCGCCAACATATGTAACAGGATTCCCTTCTGAATGAATTTCAAAAAGATGCATCTCGGGAATATCATATGAAAATAAGTTGTCATTTTCGTCATAACCTGCCAACGTGTAGGAGGTATTGCCATTTTCTTCTACAGACTGCACTGTAGTGGTGATTTCAAGTTCGTCTTCCCACTCATAGCGTAAATTATCAGCTGATTCTTTACCGTTATATGTTGAATCCGCAAGCTCTTGAGAAAAGAGTTCATTGAGTAAATGGATATGTATTTTACACTTCATCTTCGTTTGTTTTTTTCTCTACTTCGTTAACTTTAAAAGCAGAGGGTATAAGTTCCGGCACGAGTTTCATGACGATAGGTAGTAATAAAGTACCTCCAGGTAAGAGAAATAGGGCAAGTGAGGGCATTGATTTGAGTATATCGTAGAACTGCTCTTTGACTTGTTCTTTTTCCTCAGCGCTAAGCTCTTCTTTGGTTGATTTCTGTAATAGAGCCATTAGCTCTTTGCTTTCGCGAATTTCCGTAAGCAATCGGTCTCGATTTCGCCCAATAATTCTTAACCATCTTTTACTTGTCTCTTTAAATGCAAAACTTGCTTCTATGGATTGTTTGTAAACCAATAACTCATTTGTACCGCTATGGGCAATAAAAGCCATACACATTTCTTCTGATAACAGCATTTGTGAAGGATTCAACTGTAAGGCCTGACCCAATGACTCGAGTTTTAATCTTTCCTCTGTAGTAATCATGTGTGAACTCCGAATCAATAAATGACCAAATTCGTAAGTGATTTGGGACAAGAGTTTATCATGAATAAGTTCTTGTTGGAGTAATTTAAAAGGAATTCCAATTTGAATACGCTCTTTGTATCTTTGCTTAAGATTTTGAGATAATGCGGCCGAAGCAATAAAATGCTTCAGTATCTTGCGTTCCTTTTCTACGACCCTACCATCAATAAGTGCTACATAAATGAGGCCATTCAGAACAGAGGAAGTATAGCGCTCATGCATTGTTAAAAAAGGTGCGCGATTGCCTTCAAGGAAAGCCCTAAACAAGATGACATCTAAAAAAATAAATGCATTAGATAAATGATGTAACCAAAAATTTGCACCTAAAAATGAACTTTTGATACCTACCCTAGATGCTAATAAAATTTCAAGTTGTGAGGAAGGTTGTCTAGCCATTTTATAACGCAACCTTTCGATAAGTCCAGCACCATTGAACCCTTTATAAAATTCAAGTAGGGTTGAGGTGAATTCTTTGGCATTAGGTGGTTTTTGTTGTTTTCGAATATAAGTGAAAAGTAAGGTTTCAAAAAGTAAGAGCTGCAATTGTTCGTCCGTATTAAAGCGCTTTTTGTCTAAGTTATTTGAAAAAATAAAGGAGTTAGCAGTTCCGTATATGAGCCCAGTTTGGTGAGAAATAAAGTGAGTGAGGTTACTTTCGTTTTGGTGGATGAGGTCGTTATCGATGCTCAATACACCAAGATCAAGAAGCTCGAAGAATTTAGCAATCCAATTTTTGGATCCTGGAGAAAAATCAATATTAGTGGAGGACATACCGCACGCTTAAGGCCCATGCAAAGCCTAGTTGAAAACGAGGAAGAACATAAATGCCGGGACCTAGGTCTAGTGAGACGTTTAATGGGAAGTCTTCAAGTTTATGCTCCAAGCCAATTACAGCACTAGCCCCAAGGCCGAGTCCACTCGTATTGGCATTAAATTGATTCATTTTACCAAGGCCAATATTGGCACCAATCCCATAATAATAATCGAGAAAATGATTGAGTTCAGTTTGATAATAAGCATTACCATGTACCCAAATAGCACCGGCATTACCACCTAATCCCAATTCATATGCTTGTTGATTCATGCGATATTTTGCATTTAGATACAAAACATTAGGACTTCCCGAGCGAAGACCGATGGCACTAGTATAACGTTGTGCCGAAGTACAAAAGGAAATAAGGATTGCAAATACAAAAAGAAGTGCTTTCATAGTTTATTATTTGATCAAAATTAGTGTTTAATACAGCGCGCAAAACTCAAACGCCTATTAAAAAATACACTTGGGTCTGTTGAAAAGGCTTTAAATTCTAATATATAAATTCCATTACTAGCAATAGTGCCATATTCTGTACTTCCATCCCAAATAATAAAGCCTGATGTACCGAATAACTCATTATCAATGAGTTTTTTAACAAGATTTCCTCCAAGAGAATAAATGTAGGCTTGAACCAACATATTTGGGGCGGGCAAATCATATTGTATTTCCAAAAAATCATGATAGCCATCTTGATCTGGACTAAATTCAGGTTGTGTGAGGTAGAGCATGCCATTTTGTTTGGTTCCGCTTTGTTGCGAATTCAAACGTCCTGGACTTGCGTAGCCAACTATCTGGGCAGCAGAAAACCAGTTATTATTGTCTTGTGTAATCGAAAAGGGGTCAAGTCGTTCTAAACTTACACCTTCATGATCAATTAATAGTCTAGAGTGCCATGAATCATTGTACTGCAATTTGTCTAGAACCGCCAAATTACAAGATAAAATACAGGTTCCACTGTCGTTGTAAAAAAGAGGGAGTTGCTGCGTACAAGTATTTTCTGGTGATGTAAATGGATAATATGCTTTTAAGAAGTTAGTATCTGTACAAAATGCCAGATAAGTCTTTGGAGGAAGATGATTTTTTTGGATGGGAAATGTAGATTGACCATTACTTATATTGCAATGAGATAGATTAAGATATTTATTGCTTTTATTGTAGACTTCAACAAAGTCCGAACCATTGCTCGGAGGGTCAAATAAAATTTCGTTGATGATAAGGTCTCCAGGCTGAGGTTCTTCTAATCTGAGCACTGTAAAATTTTGGTTATTTTGATTAGACCAACAATCATTAAATGCGTTTAATGAAAGGACAATTGGTTCGCTTTTAGGAATTTGGTTGTCAAATGTTAAAATCAATTGAGCATCATCTTGTAACTGGGTATGATGAAGCGCCAATCGATCATAAGAACCTAAATTGGGGATAGAGGTAATGCTGCACTGCGTTAAACTAAAACTGTCTATAGGTTCAGAAAAAATGAGGGCTATTGTGATTGAATCTCGGACTTCTGCAGCACTAATAATTGGAACTAGCGTATCTGGTGTGGTCTGCAAGACGGAATTGGCCTGACCAGGTGTTCCGCCTTGCTGTGCCTGAGTAGATCGCCAATTATCACTTGCAGAACAAGGATCAACAAGGGAGCAGCGTTCGAGACTAAAGCCTCCTAACCTATGAATGGAATCTTGATGCCAATTTACGTCATAAGTAATTTGATCTAGTATGATGCCATTCGTATGCTCAAGTTGAAGTTGCTCCCCCGTATTATTGAGACTTGGGAAGGAACTTACCTCAATCGTATTCAATGGATTAAAACCTGCGCTTTGATTGTTGGCTACAAGTGTTGCATAAGTGCCTGCTGTCAGCCAGAAAGAGGGCAGCGTACAGGTGCCATTGGCATCGCTTAACAAGTACCCATTGAGTTGTGCAATGTTTGAACCGGCATTATATACCTCAATATATTCAACAGGTGGAAGCGCTTGTTGTGGTTCAGGATCAGACATGATTTCCGTAAAAATCAATTGCGTATTGTCAATTTGTACAACAGGCCCCATGTACAAATCATCAAGGTAAACCCCTTTACTATTTGCTTGCGTATAACTACAGCTGAGGCCAGCATATGGGCCCGATGGTAGCCAGGGAAGGATTCCTGAAAGCCAAGTAGCACTCGCTGTATTAGGGCTGGACTTTGATTCCAAAATAAAAGTACCATTGTCGTAGATAAACTTAAAAAAGAACTGAAAAGCAGCTGCGATGCTACCTGCAGGACCCAATCCAACTAGGCTGTCGATTCCATTATGTCTACAATATAATCTTGGGGCATCTTGGCTCCCCACTTCTCCAAACTCAAGGTATAATGCTTGATTAGCCGTTGTGAAATCGCTTTGGTTAGCGATGAGGTAAAAACGACTGAAATTAAGACTGGAAGGATTGAAATTCATTCTCATCCAAAACTGACATTCCCAAGTTGTATTTAAGTTCAACTCATGTTCAACGAAAATTGATGCGGTTCCAGCTCCATTTGCATCTAATTGTAATTGTCTGTTGGAATTCGTTGAAAATGAATCTATATCGCCACCCCATACTAATCCTTCAATAAGGTTTTGATCATGAAAATCATCAAAAACCTGAGCATTTAAAGTTTTAATTATGCAACAAATGGCAAGGAAAATGAAAATGACTATCGGTCTCATGGCAAACAAAGTTTAATTTTGTAAAAAAATATCAAATGAAAGTAGCTGTAGTAGGAGCCACCGGCATGGTCGGTTCAGTAATGTTAAAAGTGTTAGCTGAGCAACAATTTGCTTTAACTGAATTACTTCTAGTAGCCTCCGAAAACAGCGTAGGTAAAAAAATAACGCACCAAGGCAAGGAATATGCTGTAATAGGTTTGGCGGACGCAGTAGCAGCGGCTCCCGAAATTGCGATTTTTTCTGCGGGTGGAGAAACCTCATTGGAGTGGGCGCCTCGCTTTGCGGAGAAAGGAACAGTTGTTATTGACAACAGTTCGGCATGGCGAATGGATCCAACAAAGAAGCTCATTGTTCCGGAAATCAACGGACAGCTCCTTACCAAACAAGACCTCATCATTGCCAATCCAAATTGCAGTACTATTCAGTTGGTAATGGTTTTGGCACCACTGCACCGCAAATATGGCGTCAAGCGTGTGGTAGTTTCTACTTATCAATCGATAACAGGTACGGGGGTCAAAGCTGTTCAGCAATTGGAAAATGAACGAGCTGGCATTCAGGGAGATATGGCTTACAATTATCCAATAGATAAAAACTGTATTCCCCAATGCGATGCCTTCTTAGAAAATGGTTATACCAAAGAGGAGATGAAACTCACTAATGAGACAAAAAAAATATTGGACCCAAGTATCAATGTAACTGCAACAGCAGTGCGTGTTCCTGTGGTTGGCGGGCATTCTGAGGCCGTCAATATTTCATTTGAAAATGACTTTGATCTTCAAGAGGTCCGTTCGTTGCTCTCTCAAACACCTGGCATTTCGCTTCAAGACAACCCAGCAAACTATGAGTACCCAATGCCTAGAATGGCAGAAGCTAAAGATGATGTTTTTGTGGGCAGAATTCGCCGCGACGAAAGCCAAGCGAATACCTTAAATCTTTGGATTGTTGCAGATAACCTTCGTAAAGGAGCAGCAACTAATGCGGTTCAGATTGCCAACCTTGTTAAAGAATTAATCGCTTAGTTATTGACTTTGTGGAGTATATAATTTGGTAGCTGATTTGTTGCCCCACTTTGGGATGCCACTATGGCTCCAACTTCACAGGCAAGTGTCAAACTTTTTTGCCAACTTAGTTTGTTACGTACACAAGTGATTAAACAAGCAAAAAAAGCGTCTCCCGCACCTACAGTGTCTGCAACTCTGACCTTAGGTGCTGCTGCTTGATAAAGTTCTGAATCGGCAATTAAAAGAGCCCCTTCAGACCCTTTAGTGACACACAATATCATATTTGGATGCCATTTTTGGAATGCTTCGAGTCCTGATGAAAGTTCACTGATTCCCCATTTTTGTTGACAAAACCAACAAAACTCTTCTTCATTGAATTTAACAAGTTGTGCTTGTTCAAGATAATGAAGTATTAAATTAAATTCAAAATAGGGTTGTCTGAGATTTACATCGAAATAATTAAATGTACTTTTTTTTAGAAGTCCATTAAGTGTATTCCTATTGGCTGGGTTGCGCAAAGCTAATGATCCAAATACAACTTCACCTTGCCAATTTTCAGGTGCTTGAATTTCGTCCCATGCTGCAGGGTTTGCAATAACATATGAAGCATGCTTATTTTGGTCGAGGGTTACATTGACAACACCAGTTTGCAGGGAATCACTGATCTTTAATAGATGAGGTAAGTGCATCTTTTTTATAATTTCGGCAATTTCCCCACCGAGGGAATCATCTCCAATTCCTGAGCAAAAAAGCACGTCTTGATTGAATTCATGCAGTCTTAATGCAACATTGAATGGGGCACCTCCAAGCACTTTTCCACTCGGGAATAAATCCCAGAGAATTTCTCCAAAAGCTAAAATAGGGGTCATTTGTCGAGAAGTTCATTATTTATTTCTTCTAAGCTCTTTTCTTTAGTTTCGGGAACATGCCAATTTATCCAGAATAACTGAATCACCATCATGAACATAAAAAAAAGGAAGATATAGGCAGCACCCAAGCGTTCTGTTGAGCCAATATTTTGAAATAGCCATGGCATAAAAGCCGGAATGAGAGCTGCAAGTATCCAATGTGTTGCCGAACCAAAGGCTTGTCCTTTTGCTCTAAGATGATCAGGGAATATTTCTGAAATAAAAACCCAAATAACAGCTCCTTGGCCAATCGCATGAGAGGCGATAAACAGAAAGAAGAAAATACTCTCAAAAAAAATACTTGTCTCCTTTTGAAGGAGCAATTTCAGAAATATATGCCGGTGCAGCTATGGTAGATGCGCCAATGCCGATCCCCCCTAAAAACCGAGCAAATGCAAAGAAATATGGATCGCTAGCAAACGCAGAACCAAGTGCTGATAATGCAAAAAGGATTCCTACAATGAGCAGTGTGGGTTTTCTACCCCATTTATTCGTTGGTAAATGGCCATAGATAGATCCCAAAACTGTACCCCAAAGTGCTGTCGCCATAATTACCATTCCATGAAATAAATTGGAACTTTTCCAAAGCGCTTGAAGCGTTTGATCAGCTCCAGAAATTACAACCATGTCAAAGCCGAATAGGAACCCTGAGAAGGCAGCGATAATAGCAAAAATGGTCACCATGGGAATTTTACTCATTTGTTCAAATTTTAAAGCTTAAAAATAAATAAAGTCTTTTAAGCCTTAATATGCAGTCATTATATTATTTTTGCTACGTCTCTAAGGGGTGCCGCAAGGCTGAGATTACACCCATTGAACCTGATTTGGATAATGCCAACGAAGGGAAGATGACGAGCTTAACTTACATAACTGTCAAGAAGAGCCCCTTATTCTTGTTTAATTTTATAAAAAATGAAAACAAGATTTCTAATTTCAACATGCTTATTTACGGTAGCAACAACACTTGCACAGCGCACCGATATTTCATCAATAGATACCATCAAGCGTATTCAAAACATGGAAGAAATAGTTGTTTCGGGCTTGCGTGCTAAAGATGCTCCTAACAACATAACAGTTAGTAAAAAAGAATTGCAAGTCAAGAATTTTGGTCAAGACATGCCAACGCTTTTGGAGTTTACTCCTTCGGTTGTAACCACTAGTGATGCAGGAGCTGGCATTGGATACAGTAGCTTGCGTATACGCGGGGTTGACGCTAGTAGGATAAATGTTACCATTAATGGGATTCCGGTCAACGATCCAGAGTCTCATGATGTGTATTGGGTCAACATGCCGGATTTAGTTGGTTCAATTGAAAACATGCAAGTGCAGCGTGGGGTGGGGTCTTCTACCAATGGGGCCGCAGCTTTTGGAGCAAGTGTGAATATCAAAACTAATGAACTCAAAGCACAGCCATTTGCGCGCATGGATCTTTCGGGAGGTTCTTTTGGCACACTCAGAGGAACGCTTCAGGCGGGTACAGGCTTGCTCGATAATCGTTTTTGTTTAGAAGCGCGCCTTTCGGAAATACGCTCTGATGGCTACCTTGATCGCGCCACATCTGACTTGCGTTCAATGGGCCTCACCGCCACGTACCTTTCCAAAAAGTCAGTTTGGAAAGCGGTAGTCTTAACGGGCGCTGAGCGCACATATCAGGCTTGGTATGGTACGCCAGAAAGTCGTTATCGTGGCGATTCCCTTGGTATGCTCGACTACGCCACGCGCAATGGCCTGAGCGCTGCCGAAACCCAAAACTTATTGGAGTCGGGGCGTACCTATAACTTTTACAGCTATGCCAATCAGGTAGATAACTACCAACAAGACAATTACCAACTCCATTTCATACATCGATTTTCCTCAAAACTTGAGCTTAATTTGGCGGGTCATTATACCTATGGAAGAGGTTACTATGAAGAATTGAGAAACCAAGATGCACTTTCTGATTACGGACTCGCGCCTGTAGTACTTGGTTCAGATACCCTTGTTACTTCTGACCTAATCAGAAGAAGATGGCTAGACAATCATTTTGTTGGATTGGTTTATGGTCTTAATTACCAATTGAAACCCCATTTGAAATTGACCCTTGGAGGTGCAGTAAACCGCTATAAGGGTTTGCATTTTGGTGAATTAATCTGGGCGGAATATGCATCAAATAGTCAGATCTACGACCGCTATTATCAAAACGATGCACTCAAAACAGAACTCAGCACGTATCTCAAGTCCAATTATTCGCGCAACGGCTTGGATCTTATACTCGACCTCCAATACCGTGGTATTGCGTATCAATTTTTAGGTGTGGATCAGGTTAGTGGCAATTTGACGGACGTCACCCAACATGTTAACTATCATTTCTTTAATCCAAAAGTAGCGTTCGCAAAGCTAATAGGGTCTCATCAATTTTTTGGATCCTTTGGGATTGCCAATCGCGAGCCTGTCCGAAGAGATTTTCGAGAAAGCACCTCTGAAAATAGACCAAGTCCAGAACGCATGTTCGATACGGAATTAGCGTATCGTTTGCAGTTCAAAAAATTCAATGCGCAGGCCAATATTTTTTGGATGTATTACCAAAATCAATTGGTGCTTACAGGGCAAATTAATGATGTTGGGGGCTACACCCGAACCAATGTTGATCGTAGCTATCGTGCGGGTCTTGAACTAGAAATGGGTTATCAACTGAATAAAAAACTGAGCATTCAAAGCGCCACAACACTCAGTCAAAACGAGATCATCAATTTTGTGGAATATGTAGACGTTTATCTTGATGTTGATCCCTACTATACACAAATTCAAATTCAGCATGGCACAACCGATCTTGCTTTTTCACCTAGCTTTATTCAAACATTGGGCCTGCAATATAGTCCAGTAGAGGGCCTCGCTTTTGGAATCCAGAGTAAGTATGTATCGCGCCAATTTTTAGATAACACCTCTAATGTAGGCAGAAGTCTAGACCCGTTTACTTTTACCAACTTCATTTGTAATTACAAGGTCAAGCAAACATTTGCCAAAGAGGTTGAAATAGGTTTAGCGGTCAATAACTTATTCAACGCAATGTATGCCAATAACGGCTACACGTTTAGTTACCAATATGCTGGTCAGATAACCACTGAAAATTTCTATTATCCACAAGCAGGCCGACATTTCTTACTGAAAATGAGCATCCAATTTTAATTATCTATCTTTGAAGAAATTCTCCTCATGAAAAATATCTTCGCCACATTTATTACGCTTATTGGATTAACTGCTCAAGCACAAGTTTTAGAAAAGCCACAATTAGTGGAGAAAATTGATACCAGTGCCATACTCATTCAAGATATCAACGAGCCGCAGGTAGCCACAGAAATATGGGTGGCACCAGAAGTAGCAGAAAGCCGCAATACGCCATCATTTCCTGGAGGTCAAGAAGCTTTAAACGCATACGTCAAGGAGGAAGTTGAAAATTTTATTTTTGCAGATACTAATGAAACCTTTCCTTGGGGAGAATCGGTCTATGTAGTATTTGAAATTGCCACTGATGGCAAAATAACCAATCCCACAATTGAAATGGGCTTCAATGCACTATTAGACAGCGCAGCTCTGGATATCGTTCGCAATATGCCGAATTGGACCCCTGCTAGTGATGAAAATGGCATGCCAATAGTTGCTAACTACCGGCTTCAAATTCTCTTCGATCTGGATTTAGACCTAGAGGAAGACTTTGATTTTGATGAAGAATCAAAAAGTGCCAAAGCACATTGGGCAGGTTTTGAATTTGGTTTTCAAGTTAATACGATTGGTTTTCTTGAGCCCTCAAGCTCTTTTGCTTCTACTCCTTATTGGGAGAATAATATTTCAAAAAGCATGTTATTCAATTTGAATACTTTCCAACACAAATTCAGATTATTAAATGATAATTTGGGACTTATAACAGGCTATGGCTTTAATTTTGGCGCTACAGAACTTACCTCTTCTTATGTACTTGAGCACAACGCAGACAGCGTTTATGCCATCATAGACAATAACCAAGTGTACAAGCGCAATACCTTGTATTCAGCTTACCTCACCGTTCCTTTACTGTTGGAACTTACCGCAGGCCAAGATCAACCTTACAAAAAGATATTTTATCTAGACGCGGGTGTAATTGGTGGCGTGCGCTTATACAGTCACCAACGCTTTACAGGTACTTATGCCAACGGCAACGAGTTTGAAAATACAACAAAATCAAAATTCAATCTAAATACTTGGATGCTCGACGCTACAGTACGTATAGGCTATGGCCATTTCGGACTTTTTGCAAATTATGCGATACTCAATATGTTTAAGGAAGGCACTACGGTAGGGGTTTACCCAATGCGCTTTGGGGTATCTTTTAACATTCCTCAGTAACGGAATTGCAGGAGGTCATTGCCCGCCATAAATGCTTTGGCATCCATACGCTTTTTACCCTCCATCTGAATTTCTTTCACGAGTAAAGTAGTTTGTTGGCCACAAGGAAACAATATGCCTTCTTTACTCGCCTTAGGGCCGTCCGTTCTATCACAACCTTGCGCACTAATTTCAGAACTAAAAATTTTAAACTGAACCAGCGCTTGTTTTTGTTCCGACCAAAGTTGGCACCATGCGGCGGGGTATGGGTCTAGGCCCCTGACAAGATTGTGAATTTCTCGAGCTGTCTGCGACCAATCAATTTTTGTGTTTTCCTTGAAAAGTTTCGGCGCTAAAGCTCGTTTTCCCGTGAGTGCATTTTGAGCTTGTGGAACTACCGTTCCATCGGCTAAGGCGTTACAAGTTGCAAGTGTAAGATGAGCGCCTTTATCTTGCAAAAGATCGTGTAATTCCCCAACATTCATGGTGTCAGAAATGGCAACTGTTTCTTGCATCAAAATGCTGCCGGCATCAATTTCTTCGTTGATTAAAAATGTAGTTACACCCGTTTCATGCTCACCATTGATGAGCGCCCAATTGATAGGTGCAGCTCCGCGATAAGCGGGAAGGAGCGAGGCATGCAAATTAAAGGTGCCAAGTCTTGGTAACTTCCAGACAACATCAGGCAACATACGGAAGGCAACAACAACAAATACGTCAGCACGAAGGGCGCTCAGGTCTGCAATGAAGGTTTGGTCGCGCAATTTTTCGGGTTGGAAGAGTGCTAAGGAGTTGGCAAGTGCGTATGCTTTGATCGCACTTTGATGCATTTGTTGGCCTCGGCCAGCGGGTTTATCGGCAACGGTTACCACGCCTACAACTTCGTGTTGACTTTGTTTTAGTTCATCTAAAATACGTACTGCAAAAGCAGGTGTACCCATGAAAACAATACGCAGTGATTTACTCATACTTGCTTGTTTTGCCAATTATATTTTTTAAGGTAGGTGATCGAAACAATGCCTAATATACCAAAATAGATATATTCAACAGTCCAAATCCAGTAAACATCGAATGCCCATACTTTGATAAACAAAAAGCAAAAGATGCTATATACGCCTACAGTAAAGAATTCGATAAGCATAGAATGTAGGGTATTACCGCTTCCGTGAATTGTTTGAAAATAAACAGAAATGAATCCAAATAAAAGTATAGAGATCGCGATGAGTTTCAAAATATCAGCGCTTTTTGAAACATAAGTTTCGGCAGGATTGACCATTCGAATCATTGATTCAGGATATAAGAGTGCACCATGAAATGTAAGCAACATGAAACATACTGTTAAGAATTGAATTTTTCGCTGAATAATTGGAATCTGGTCAATTTTATTCGCACCTAAATATTGTGAAATATAAGTTTTTGTTGTGCCTGCAAAGCCCCATATAGGCACAAAGGCTAAGAAGTATATCGAGCGTATATTTTGTGATACTGTAAGGTCGAATGTGCCTTTTTGCTCAAGCCATGTAAAGAATAGAGTCCAAGTGGCTAATGCAGAAAAGCCTTGCAACATGAGTGGGCTTCCCACTTTCAACAATTCTTTAACAGAGGTCCAATCAACTTTGAAATAGGCAAAGAGCTGATATTTTTGCTGTTCCTTTGAAAAGATTAAAAAACATAGCATGGTACCCATACCAACTGAATCGGCAATGGTCGAGGCTAAAGCTGCTCCTCTAATCCCTAATTCAGGAAAACCATAATTTCCAAAAATGAGTAAATAGTCTAGAATTCCATTAAAGCATGCTGTTAATATGGCGGAGACTAGAACGACCCATGTTTTACCTTCTGCTAAAAAAAATGCTTGTATTGCCAAGGTAATCATAGCAAAAAATAAGGCAAAACTTCTTTGTTCAATGTAAATACCTTGAAGTTTAGCAATCGATAAGTTTTGAGAATAACTCACTATTGAGCTCGGAATGAATAGGTATAAAACAGTAAACAAAAGACAAGCCAGAACAAATAGGGTCCAAGCAGTACTGCCAAATACCTGCCCAATAAGTTCTGGTTTTTGTTGGCCAATTCTCCTGGCAATAATGATTTGAGCTCCATCGGCCATCCCAGCCAAGCACATGAATAAGGTTACATACAAAAGACCTGCATTTCCAACTGCATCAAATGCTTCTGTCGAATACCTGGCAATTAATGAGGCATCTGTTAGTAATACGATGGATTGGATAAATCCTGTTACCATCATGGGTAAGGCTACGCCTAAAATTGTCTTGTACCTTAGTGCGAGCATTTAGTCTATTTGGATCACCAAACCTTTTAAGTACGCACCTTCGGGATGAAATGCTTGAATAGGATGATCAGCGGGTTGATGCAATTGATCCAAAATCCGGCAAGAACGCCCTGCTTCAATAGCTGCCGCAATTACTGTGTTCGTAAAAAGCAGCGTATCCACAACCTGGGAGCAAGAAAAGGTAAAAATAAGGCCACCTGACTTAATTTGACGAATGGCGTGTGCATTTAAACGTTTATATCCCTGGATAGCCTGATGGCGTTTATCACGATGCTTGGCAAACGCTGGGGGATCCAAAACAATGATATCATAATCTTCAGGCAAATTTTTCATGTAGTCCATGGCATCATCAACGATCGACGCGTGTCTTTGCTCAAAATTATTGAGCGCAACGTTTGCATCTGTAAGTGCAATGGCTTTTTTAGAGCTGTCGAGTGAATGTACTAATTGTGCATCATGTAAAAGCGCTTGCATACTAAAACCACCTGAGTAACAAAAAGTGTTCAGCACTTTTTTACCTTTTGCATATTTCCCCAAAAGGGCCCGATTTTGCCGCTGGTCAATAAAGAATCCTGTTTTCTGACCATTGATCCAGTCTATGTGATATTGTACGCCATTTTCCATTGCCAAGTGCGGAGTTGAGACTTCGCCAAAAAGATATGCGTCTGTTGATTGTTCTCGCCTTGGAAGGGTGTCACTTGATTTGTGATAAATTGCTTTTAATTCTTTTCCGATGACATTTTGAAGCGCTAAAGCAATAAGGTCAACATGTCGATACATACCATAGGAGTGACATTGAATAACGGCGACTCCGTTGTAATAATCGATGATAAGTCCGGGTAAAAGATCTCCTTCTCCATGGCAAAGTCGAAATATATTATTGTTCTGGTTAAGCAGACCTATTCGCAAGCGCAATTGGTAAGCATTTAAAAGGCGTTTCTCATAAAAAGAGACGTCTATAGTTTCATAGTCGAAACTCAAGATTCGCACGGCTATTGTTGCATGCTGAAAATGACCAACCCCTAAAATTTGTTGTTTTTTAGTAGTTAGACAAACGAGGTCACCATCTTGCAATTCTGTGCAGTCGCTTGAGATTGCTCCAGAGAAGACCCATGGGTGTTTACGCTGGATGGAATGATCTTTGCCTTTGGCGATGGTAAGTAGGGGATAAGACATGTGCAAAAATAGCCCGAAAAACCGTACATTTGTCAAAAAATTAAGAGTTATGGCTAACAAACGAATCCTCAAAAGAAACATCAACGAAATGGTATTTGATGTAGTAGAAGAATGCTTCTTTTTTGAAATGACTGCTCCAGAAAAAGCAGATCGTTCTGCCAAACTCATTGATGAAGCTGCTGAATTTCAGGATCAAATGTTGACTAAAATGAACAAAGCGAAAGGTAAAGCTGAGTTCCGTGCTATTGCCAATGAAGTGGAAGCAAAAGCAAACTACTTCGTAGACGCGCTTAATGGTCTCAACAAATAATTAAGCTACCCAATGTGGGAGCTTCATCATTTCTCACTTTCCTTGCTACTTGCAGGCATCATTGTTCTGCTTTGGATTACTGAATGGATTCCTGTCTACTTAACAGCCCTTTTGCCACTTTTATTGGCAGTTCCATTGGGCTTACTCACACCTAAGGAGCTTGCTCAATGCTATGGTGACGCCAATATTTTTCTATTCTTTGGCGGTTTTGTAATGGCCCTAGCACTAGAAAAGTGGGGAGTACATGAGCAAATAGCGCGACGGATTATCGCAGTTGTTGGCGATAAAAAATCTAATATTCTTCTGGGATTCATGCTCAGTACTGGCCTGATTTCAATGTGGATTTCTAATACCGCGACTGCACTCATGATGTTGCCTATGGCCATTGCAGTAATTGAAGCAATGCCACCCGCTCATCGCCAGTCTAGATTTAGCATCTTACTTATGCTTTCTATTGCTTATTCAGCAAACATTGGTGGTATTGGTACTCTTATAGGGTCTCCACCAAATACCCAAATGGCTAGTATATTATCGGAAAATTTCAATACAGAGATCAGTTTCTTTGATTGGTTAAAAATTGGCATGCCACTCGCCCTCGTATTATTGTTTACGATGTTTGGAATTTTTAATTATTTGTTGGGCAAAGAAAGAAAAGACGTACATGATCTGCATTTTCATACCCTCCCTTGGACAAAAGCGCAAAAAAGAGTACTCTGGATTTTTTCTGTTGTAGCAGGTTTATGGATTTTTAGGGAGCTTATAGGCAAGTACTTTGGAGTGACTTACCGCGATGAAAACGCAGCCATACTTGGCGCAATTGCCATGTTTCTGATGCCGAGCGGTGAAGCGCGTAAAGAAAAAGTGCTACGATGGTCAGATACTGAAAAATTACCCTGGGGTATTTTACTTCTTTTTGGAGGTGGCTTAGCACTAGCGGCAATTCTCGAAAAAAATGGAGTTCTCAAATATCTGGCAAGTTCTTTTACATCCTTCGAGGGAATTGGTCTAGTTGCAGCTGTTGGATTCATCGCATTTTTAGCAGTTTTTGTAACGGAAGTATTATCCAATTTGGCCATGGTAACCCTATTTATACCGGTTGTAGGCGTTTTTGCGCAGCAAATAGGCCTTCCATTAGTGCCGCTTGCAATGGCGCTCACCTTAAGTGCTAGCTTAGCTTTTATGATGCCAGTAGGTACACCACCAAATGCAATTGTTTTTGGTTCAGGTTATTTGCGTATCAAGGATATGATGCGCTACGGTTTCATACTAAACATCATTAGTTTCATCTTGGTCAGTGTTTTTGTGATATTGTTTCTGTAATTGAAACAATATTCTTAATTTTCGCTACTAAACCTGCTGTATGTTAACTATTGATCGTTTGTTTGATGTCCCAAGACATCAGCTCAAAAATTATCCCAATCCTAACATGTTTGTTACCAAAACAAATGGAATTTGGGTTCCGCTTTCAACTTCAGATTTCCTAGATGCGGCTATGAAAGCTTCTCGAGGCCTTATTTCAATGGGTGTTAAAGTTGGGGATCGAGTAGCGGTAGCAAGCGCCAATCGTTTTGAGTGGAATGTGCTAGATATTGCTGTTCAACAAGTAGGTGCTATCTTGGTTCCGCTCTACCCAAATATTTCAGAAGCTGATTATCGTTTTATTCTGAATGATGCTGGAGTGGAATTGTGTGTTGTTTCTAACCAAGAATTAGTCGACAAGATCACCTCTGTTCGTAAAGATGTACCAAGTCTTCAACATTTATTTTCATTTGACCAAGTCCCAAATTGTGCTCACTGGTCAGAAATCGAAGCGGCAAAGGGGCAAACCGAGATAGAAGTCGTGGAACAAAGAATGGCGGATGTAAAAAGTTCCGATTTAGTTACCATCATTTATACTTCAGGTACAACTGGTAACCCAAAAGGAGTAATGCTTTCCCATTCAAATATCATAGCTACTGTATCGTCTTGTATTGAACCTATTCCCGCAGATAAGGATTCAAAAGTGCTGAGCTTTCTGCCAGTATGCCATATATACGAACGCATGTTACATTATTTGTACATGTATATTGGTTGCTCCATACACTTTGCCGAATCTATGGATACAATCGGTGATAACATTAAAGAAGTGAAGCCCGATGTTTTTTCGGCTGTACCTCGCTTAATTGAAAAAGTTTTTGACAAAATCATGGCTAAGGGTGAAGAACTTAGTGGAATCAAACGCGCACTTTTCTTTTGGGCTGTGGACATTGCGGAGCAATACGACGTTGTTGGTAAATCTTTGTTTTATAAGATGAAACTAGCGATTGCCCGCAAGCTCATTTTTACAAAATGGCAGGAAGCCCTTGGTGGTAATGTCAAGGCAATTGCATCTGGCTCTGCTGCTCTTCAACCACGCTTGGCGCGTATTTTTTTGGCTGCCGACATCCCTATTTTAGAGGGTTATGGTCTCACTGAAACATCGCCAGTAGTGTCAGTTAATAATTTTGTCACTGGTATTCGCATTGGTTCGGTAGGTCCGCTAGTAGACAACGTCCAAGTTAAAATTGCAGCTGACGGAGAAATCCTGGTCAAAGGTCCCAACGTCATGATGGGTTACTATAAAAATCAAGAAGCTACCGATGAAGTCTTTGATGCAGATGGTTGGTTCTGCACCGGAGATATAGGAACCTTTCAGGAAGAAAAGTTCTTAAAAATTACAGACCGTAAAAAAGAGATTTTCAAGACCTCAGGGGGTAAATATATTGTTCCACAGGCTATGGAGAATCGCTTGAAACAATCTCGCTTTATTGAACAAGCAATGGTAATTGGAGAAGGTGAAAAGTTCCCAGCTGTTTTTGTCGTACCAAATTTTGCATTTGTAAAAGAGTGGGCGCATAGACACCAACTCAATTTTGATTCCTTGTCAAATGAAGAAATAGTCTCCAATCAGACCTTAGTGGAACGCATCAACAAAGAGATAAACCAAATTAACTTGGAATACGGTTCATGGGAACAACTAAAAAAAGTGAAGCTATTGCCAAATGAGTTTACGATTGATGGAGGTGAGCTCACCCCAACCTTGAAGTTCAAGCGCAAAAAAATTCTTGAAAAGTATCAAGAACAATACCATGAAATATACAGCTCATAAATTAATTAAGAACATAAAAAAAGCCGGCGAAAGCCGGCTTTTTTATTACTATGAAGTAACTTCATTAGTGTTGACCTCCAGAGCAAGACTTTTGTGTTGAATTGCCGGAAGAACAAGATTTTTGCGTAGAGCTAGAAGAGCAGCAGCTACCACTTTTCTTTTTCTTTTTGCGTTTGTCGTCTTTTTTAACGATTTGAGTTCCGTTAACAGCTGCATAAGCTGTGCCTGCCATAGAACCTACAAATGCGGTAAGGGCGATGGCTACAAATACTTTTTTCATGGCGTTTATTTTTTTCTAAAGTTACAAATTAATTTAATGTGCCAAGCTTGGTCAGTTTTGCTTGGACTTTTTCTCCAATTTTTACATCAATTTTCGTGCCGAGCGGTAAAAATAGATCTACGCGAGACCCAAATTTAATAAATCCAAACTCCGCTCCGGTTTGTGCAGTGTCTCCAGTTTGTGCGTAATAACAGATCCTTCGCGCAAGCGCTCCTGCAATTTGTCTGAATAATATTTCAGTTCCATTTGAATGTTTCACGACGCAAGTACTCCTTTCATTGTCTGTACTGCTCTTTGGATGCCAAGCCACAAGAAATAGGCCTGGATGGTATTTAGTATAGCTAACTTCACCTGAAATAGGGTAATAGTTAGCATGTACGTTTAGAGGTGACATAAAGATGGAAACCTGAATGCGTTTGTCTTTGAAATATTCAGTTTCTTCTACTTCTTCAATTACAACCACCTTGCCATCTGCCGGGCACATGATATCCATGGGATTTGCATTACAGTCGCGCTTTGGTATCCTAAAAAATTGAATTACGAGGTAAAGCAGAATTACAAAACCAATTTCAAGAAACAGAAAAAGCCAGTAAATTGAGCTTGCCAATAGGTAATAGTTGAGCGCACTCAAGCCCAAAAATAGTATGATGCTCCCAATCATGATGGAGCGTCCTTCGCGGTGAAATGTCATCATTTCCAGTAAAGATAAATTATTGACCAACAATAGAAAAATGGAATCGCAAAAAGAGCCGCATCAAAACGGTCTAAAACGCCACCATGTCCTGGTAAAATTTTTCCGCTGTCTTTGATTTGTAAGCTTCTTTTAAACAAAGATTCAAGTAGGTCTCCAAAGATGGCGCAAGGTGCAACAATAAGGGCCGCAATCATCCAAAATAATACTTCGCCTTTGTTTATATAAGTGCCAATGACAAATCCAAGTATGAGTGTAAATACAATTCCTCCTATTGTGCCTTCCCAAGTTTTTTTTGGTGAAATGCGTTCAAATAGTTTACGCTTTCCAAAAGCCCGTCCTGTGAAATAGGCAAATGAATCGTTGGTCCAGATGAGTAAAAACATACCTAGCACTTTTGGCAGTGTAGAGGTGTCACGTACGTGTAGATCGATACTTAAATAAAAGGGCCCAACAACATAAATGATACCAAAGACCAACACAGAGATATTCAATAATGGATGTCCATGCTTAGCCCAAAGTTCATTCAGGATGAGTGTAAAAAATAATGGGAAAATAAGACTCAATGAAATAACTGAGAACCACTCAAAACTAATCCCCACTAAAAGTATGTAGATGAAAATACCAATAAAAATACCGATTTCGCTACTGACTTCAACGATTTGATGTTGTTTGAAGAAGTTGTAAAACTCCCAAAGCCCAACAATCATGAAGAATGAAAAAACTAATGCAAATAAATACGGATTCCAGAGCATAGACCCAATTACAAGAGTGCCAAAAAGGGCACCAGTGATCATGCGTTGCCCCATATTTCCGATCATGCAGTAGGTGTTGGTTCTTCAGTTTCGGTTTCTTCTGAACTCGCTTCTTCTGATATAGTATCTTCTTGAACTGGTTCATCGATTGCTGTGGATTCTTCTAGTTGTTGAGGAGTGGATTCTTCAAGAACAACTTCTTCAATCGGGTCCCATGGTCGTTTGCCAAAAATAGCTTCTAGGTCCTCTTTAAAGATTACCTCTGAGCTCAATAATCTTTCGGCAAGTAGTGCTAATTTATCTTGGTTCTCACCAAGCAACTGAAGTGCACGTTGGTACTGACCTTCAATGAGTTTGCTCACTTCTTCGTCAATAACTTTGGCTGTGTCTTCAGAGTATGGCTTTGTAAAAGCATCACGACCTTGTGAGTCATAGAAGGAGATGTTACCTACACGTTCATTAAGTCCATAGATAGACGTCATGGCATATGCTTGTTTGGTAACGCGTTCTAGGTCTGATAATGCACCAGTAGAGATTCGTTGAAAGGTGAGTTGTTCAGCGGCTCTTCCACCTAATGTTGCACACATGTCATCAAGGAGTTGCTCTGTAGTAGTAATACTTCTTTCTTCAGGTAAATACCATGCTGCACCTAATGATTGCCCACGAGGTACAATAGTAACCTTTACTAAAGGATTGGCATATTGCAAAAGCCAAGAAACAGCGGCGTGTCCAGCCTCGTGGTATGCAATTGTTTTTTTCTCCTCAGGAGTAATGATTTTATTTTTCTTTTCTAAGCCACCAATGATTCTGTCGACTGCATCTAGGAAATCTTGTTTTTCAACTTGTTTTTTGTTGTGGCGGGCTGCAATTAAGGCTGCCTCATTACATAAATTTGCAATGTCAGCACCTGAGAATCCTGGAGTCTGCTTAGCTAAAAAGTCGACGTCGATTTCTGTCGATAACTTAATTGGTTTCAGGTGTACCCCAAAAATAGCTTTGCGCTCATTGAGGTCAGGCATATCTACGTAGATTTGACGGTCAAAACGACCTGCGCGCATGAGTGCACTATCTAATACATCTGCACGATTCGTTGCAGCTAAGATGATAACCCCAGAATTGGTGCCAAAACCGTCCATTTCAGTGAGGAGTTGATTGAGTGTATTTTCGCGTTCATCATTCGTATTAAACCCGTTGTTTTTACCTCTAGCACGTCCAATTGCGTCTATTTCATCGATAAAAATAATGGCCGGTGCTTTTTCTTTTGCTTGACGAAATAAATCGCGTACTCGTGAAGCTCCAACGCCAACAAACATTTCAACAAAATCAGATCCTGAAAGGGAGAAGAATGGTACTTTAGCCTCGCCTGCCACAGCTTTGGCTAATAAAGTTTTACCTGTTCCTGGAGGCCCTACTAACAGTGCTCCTTTGGGAATTTTTGCACCGAGTTCAGTATATTTCTTAGGGTTCTTTAAGAATTCTACAATTTCAACAATTTCCTCCTTAGCACCTTCGAGTCCTGCTACATCTTTGAATGTCACGTTCGTACTTTTACCCTTTTCGTAAACTTGTGCTCTAGACTTGCCAATATTAAATATTTGGCCGCCACCACCACCGCCGCCGCTACCTCCGGACATGCGTCGCATTACAAACATCCAAATCAAGACGATGATACCAAATGGTAATAGATAACCAAGAATTTGGGCAATCCAATTTGTTTCGATAATGTTTTCATAATCATGGTACCCACGTTCATCCAAAGCCTTTTCAAAATTGGCATGATTACCAATGTTTTCTAGTTCAAAAACAATTTTAGATGGCTGTGCATTTTTATTAGCGAGTATCTTACTTAGTTTTGGAAAGTCTAGGTTTTTACGTGTTTTAATATATGAATTGGCATTTTGACGCAATTGAAACCTAGCGGTGCTTTGATTCACAATTTTCACTTGCTTCACTGCTTTGGCTTCAACTAAGTCGAGTAGCGTTTCTTTGTATTTGATTGTTGTGGTGGATTCGTTGTTGATGTATAAGTGAGAACTTACAAGAACGACAACAAAAGCGACGTAAATCCAATAAACGGAAAATGGGTTTTTTCTTTTTTCTTCAGACATGTGGACGGAGATTATAAATTGGGTAGATCAGTACGTTTGGCATCGGCCCAAAGGTCTTCGATGTCATAGAAAGAGCGAGCATCTTTGTAGAAAATATGGCATACAACATCGATGTAGTCGAGCAGAACCCATTCTGAATTGGTCTTGCCCTCGGTGTGCCATGGTTTTTCTTTTAGCTCTTTTCTGGTGTTGCGTTGCACATTGCTAGCGATACCATCTACTTGTGTGCTCGATTCACCGCTACAAATCACGAAAAAGTCGCAAACGGCACTATCGAGTTCACGCAGATCTAAAATAGTAATGTCTTGCGCTTTGTTATTTTGCATTCCTTCTACTATAACGTCAACAAGTAACGCAGAAGGATCTAATTTTTTCTTTTTTGCCATTGATATGTTTCTAATACAAAACTAACTGATAAATTTGAAAAGACTTGATTTTCATGATGACCAAATTCGGTTCAGTTTTCATTCAGTTAGCGTCCGTTGATTCTACTAACAATTATGTTGCCAATCTTATCCAACAAGGAAGTTGCCAAGATGGTTCGGTAATAATGGCAGATTATCAAACCAATGGGCGTGGGCAGCGCGGAAATTCATGGCAGTCTGTCAGTGGTCAAAACCTGATGTTCAGCCTTGCGTTTCATCCACCTTATCCACTAGAAGAACATATTAGGCTCTCCTGGTATACTGCGCTTATATGGCAGCAATGTTTGCTGCGTTTTGGGGTTTCTTTGCAAATTAAATGGCCTAATGACCTATATGTTAATAACCGAAAAATAGGAGGAGTACTCATTGAGCAACAGCTAAAGGGGGATCGTTTAGAATGGGGTGTCCTTGGTTGCGGCATCAATGTCAATGCAAAGCCTGAAATAACGCATTCTACAAGTCTATTTGAAGAGGTTAAACAGCATTTCAAACCTTATACAGTACTTCAAGAGTTTTTGGACTTGTTCAATGGGCAACAAGCTATGCTACTAGGAGACTTTAATACGCTCAAGCAGAAATTTGAAGATGAGCTTTGGCTTAGAGGTATGTTGTGGAGATACCAAACACTTGAAGGCCGCCAATTTGAAGGCCGCATTCTTGGGGTCAATAACAAAGGTGAGTTGGGTATCCAAACAGCTGACTCTATTCAATATTTCGGTAATCAGGAGATTAAATTCTTACATCCCTGAACTCAGTTGCTCGGTCAAGTTTGCAGCCATATCGACAAGCAGTTTTTGTAAAGGTTTTTCAATCAGCATTTTGAGCATCATATTTAACTCTGCGTTGATTTCTATGTAGCCATTCGTGGCTTGACCTTCGCTTTTTAGATAGATAGTTAAATCAAATGCGAAGGGATTGCTTACAGCCCCTTTAAAGTACAACATTGTATCTGTCACTTCTTTTTTTTCAAGGGAGAGTGAAACTTGTCCAGCGGCTTTAAAACTGAACTCGTTAGCTGAACATTTAAATTCAGATGTCTGGTTTGCTGGTAGTAAAAATTGGTAATTTGAAGTTTGGGCTAGGTAGGCACTCACCTGTGCTGTCTGCGCAGGAATTTCAAATTTTTGGCTTTGTAACTTGAGCATTTATTTAGTTTCTCAGTCTTGCATCCAAGTACTAGGATTGTTGCGCCATTCATGAAGGGTTTCTTCATCGGAAGCGCTAATAAATTGCGTTTTGCTTGCTACGGCAATGAGTGTCCCATAGTCTGTCAGACAAACATAGGGGCAATTAGCGGCAGAGAAATTTTGTTCAGCTAATGAGAATCCATAGGTGAATGTGGCAATTAATCCTTTTACATCAAGGCCTCCAGCACGAAGTGCCTCAACAGCTTTTAAGCTGCTCCCTCCAGTAGAGATGAGATCTTCTATTACGACTACGCGTTGACCTTCCTGGTATGCACCCTCGATTAAGTTTTCCATGCCGTGTCCTTTTGCTGCACTGCGAACATAAATGAATGGTAAACCGAGCTCTTGGGCAATAAGAGCACCTTGCGCTATTCCACCCGTTGCCACTCCGGCAATTACATCTGGTTTTCCGAAATTATCAAGTATTGTTTGTGCGTAGCCTTGGCGAATATGGGTACGTACTTCTGGAAAACTAAGTGTAATACGATTGTCGCAGTAAATTGGCGATTTCCAGCCAGAGGCCCAGGTGAATGGATTGTCAGGTTGGAGGCGCACTGCTTTTGTTTTGAGCAGCAATTCTGCTACCTTTAAGCTCAAATCTTTGTTTACATTCATGCTGCAAAAATACAAAGTTTTCATAGATAAGGCTTACATCGTATTTTCAGATGTCGATCAATCATTGCCAAATTGGACGAAACCCTATCCAAATTCTAATCGTGAATTGGTGAGTTTACTTCAAAATAGAAGCTATCAGTTAGTTTCAAAAAACCCGAAGGAAGCAATGATTTCATTTTTCGCGGCTTTCCAAACTCTTCAAGCCGCCGGTGGACTGGTTCAACAAGATCATGAAGATGCTTTTTTGTGGATTTACCGTTTTGGGCATTTAGATTTACCGAAAGGGAAAATCGAAAAAGAGGAGCGTACAACAGAAGCGGCGATTCGTGAGATTGAGGAGGAAACAGGCTTAGTGGGACAATTTGAAACTATTGAGACATTGCCTTGTACTTATCATGTCTATGAGCAAAATGGTCTTTCCTTTTTGAAGCAGAATCATTGGTTTTGTTTTCGATTTTCTGGATTGGATAATTTTCAACCACAGATTGAGGAGGGGATAACTCATGTGTTTTGGCTCACTGCTAAAGAATGGCGCTCACGCTTGAATGAGACTTATCCTGGAATACGTGAATTATTAACGCTAGCATGCTAAAATTGTGTTAATTTTATTCTACTCAAGACCAATTTGCTTAAAATTGTAACTCAAACCGACCGATTATTTAATAATTACAAGATCATGAAACTATTTCAACTCTCTTTCCTACTATTCTTCGCACAACTAGCCTTTGCTCAAGCGCCTGCTAAAGCGAAATCACCAGCACAACCTGCCTTGCGTTTCAATTTACTTGAAATTGAAAGACAAGACATTCCTTATGGCTCAGAAGATTTGTTTATTTTTGAGTTTAAGAATATGTCTAAGAAGCCAGCAGTGATTACCAATGTACAAACAAGTTGTGGATGTACTGCAGCTGATCGTCCCGAGACACCAATTCGAAAAGGTAAAAAAGGCGTTATTAAAGTTCATTACGACACCAAGCGAGTTGGCGCATTTACCAAAACCATCACTGTTTTTTCTAACGTTGGAGACCCTATTGTGTTAACCATCAAAGGAACAGTCTTGACGCCTTCAGATTCTCCTGTGATCAACTAGATAATCGCCGCGCGCGCTCAGATAATTGCTATCTTTGCTACTTTAAAATAAGTCATGGATATTGCAAAAACATATGAACCTCAGCTTGCGCAAGAAAAATGGTATCAACATTGGTTAGATAAAGGGTATTTTCATTCTGTCCCTGATCATCGCGAACCTTACACTATCGTCATTCCTCCGCCGAATGTCACAGGCGTTCTTCACATGGGGCATATGTTGAATAACACCATTCAAGATGTCCTGGTGCGAAGAGCAAGGATGTTGGGTAAAAATGCCTGTTGGGTACCTGGCACCGATCATGCTTCAATTGCAACAGAAGCAAAAGTTGTTCAGAAATTAAAAGCAGAGGGTATTTCTAAATCGGAGCTTTCCCGTGAGGAATTCCTATCGCATGCATTTGAGTGGAAAGAAAAACATGGTGGCATTATCCTAGAGCAGCTCAAGCGTCTTGGCGCTTCATGTGATTGGGAACGCACACACTTCACGATGGATCCCGAATACTCGGAATCCGTTATTTCCGTATTCATTGATTTGTACCAAAAAGGGAAAATTTATCGCGGAGTTCGAATGGTAAATTGGGACCCCGAGGCGCTTACAGCCCTTTCAGATGAAGAAGTTAATTACAAAGAAGTTAATTCCAAATTATTTTACGTTCGTTATCAGGTGCTTGATCAAGCAGATCAATGGCTTACTATTGCAACTACTCGTCCGGAAACCATCCTTGGTGATACTGCGATTTGTGTACATCCTGATGATGAACGCTATCAGCACCTCGTTGGAAAAACTGTATTAGTTCCACTTGTCAATCGTCAAATTCCCGTCATTGCAGATGCTTACGTCGATAAAGACTTCGGTACTGGTTGTTTGAAAGTGACGCCAGCTCATGATCCCAATGACTATGAACTCGGACAAAAACACAATTTACCCAGTATTGATCTATTTAATGATGATGGAACGCTCAATTCAAACGGAGCGCATTACGCAGGTAAAGATCGCTTTGAAGTTCGCCGAGAAATTGAAAAAGAACTACAAAATGAAGGATTTTTAGTCAAAACTGAAGATATCATCAATAAAGTAGGCTTCTCCGAACGTACAAGTGCAGTGATTGAACCAAAGCTATCCTTACAATGGTTCGTTTCTATGAAAGAACTCGCCGAGCCAGCGTTAGAGAATGTAATGAATGGCAATATTCAATTTCATCCTGATAAATTTAAAAACACCTATCGTCATTGGATGGAAAACGTCAAGGATTGGTGTATTTCAAGGCAATTATGGTGGGGTCACCGCATTCCTGCGTGGTACTACAGCGACCGTCCAGCTGATTTTGTTGTGGCAAAAACACAGCAAGAAGCACTTCAATTAGCTACTCAAAAAGCCGGACGTGAATTATCGTTAAACGATTTGCGTCAGGATGAAGATGTGCTAGACACCTGGTTTTCAAGTTGGTTATGGCCTATTTCAGTTTTCAACGGTCTTACCCAACCTAACAACCCTGAAATCAATTACTATTATCCGACAAATGACCTTGTAACAGCTCCTGAGATCATGTTTTTCTGGGTAGCCCGTATGGCCATTGCAGGATATGAATATTTAGGTCAACAACCTTTTAAAAACGTTTATTACACGGGTATTGTACGCGATAAACTAGGTAGAAAAATGTCCAAATCACTAGGCAATTCTCCTGACCCTATTGACCTTATTAATCAATTTGGCGCCGATGGTGTCCGCGTAGGAATCCTTATTTCCTCACCTGCAGGAAATGACCTTCCATTTGATAGCTCACAGTGCGAACAGGGTAGGAATTTCACCAATAAAATTTGGAATGCATACCGTTTGGTGTCTTCATGGGAAGTGAAAAAAATGGAACAACCCCAGTCGAGTAAGGTTGCTATTAACTGGTTTGATAACCGTTTTGCACAAGTCCTAGGAGAAATCAACGATAACTTTGATAAATTCCGCATCTCTGATGCGCTTATGTCAACCTATAAACTAGTCTGGGACGACTTCTGTTCTTGGTACTTGGAAATGATCAAGCCTGGTTATCAACAGCCTATCGATAGCCTAACACTTGAGCATACACTTGATTTCTTTGAGCGGATCCTTAAGATTATGCATCCTTTTACTCCGTTTGTGGCAGAAGAACTTTACCATGCGTTACGGGAGAGAGAATCTGGAGACGACATCGTTATTGCCGCTTGGCCAGAGGCTAAAGAAGTAGCTAACGAACCACTTGCACAATTTGCTTTTAACGAAAAGGTGATTACCCAATTGAGAAATATTCGCAAGCAAAACAATATCGCCACAAAAATTCCGCTAGAACTCTACATCAAAGCTGCTGCAACCCGAGCAAATGAAGCGGACAGCGTTATCGTAAAAATGGGTAATTTGTCGGCATTTGGTTATGTTCAAGAAAAAGTGGCTCAATCAAATAGCTTCATAGTAGATGGCATTGAGTTTTTCGTGCCTTTTGGTGAGCAAATGGACCTTGAAGCAGAGAAGAAGAAACTTGAAGATGAATTGCAATACACCAGAGGGTTCTTGAAAAGCGTTCATTCAAAATTACAAAACGAAAAATTCATGGCCGGAGCGCCAGAAGCTGTCGTTGCCAATGAACGTAAAAAAGAAGCAGATGCATTGCAAAAAATCGCAATTCTCGAGGAAAAGCTCAACGGACTTTAATTACTTTGGGTTAAGACTTGAAAATTTCTTAGGCTAAATAAATCGAAAGTCCACGCGCCTATTGCGCTGTTTCCCCAGTGGGGTTTGGTTTTGGTCGATTGGTTCTTTTTCGCCTTTGTACTTCATTACAACTCTATCTTTGGCAAGGCCATTTTGCTCAAAAAAGAGTAATAGTGCCTCACTTCTCCTTTTGGATAGGTTTAAATTGTAGTTGTCAGAACCGTCACAGTCAGTATGTCCTGTTATTTCTATGCGCAGATCTGAATGACTCTTGACCATTCGGATTAATTCTTTTAAATACTGCTCAAATTCAGGTCTAATGATTGCTTGGTCGTAATCAAAATATATGGGTTGAAAAGCAAAGTTTTGCAATTCCTTTTTCCTGATTTGAGGTGCAGAAATGCCGTCTGCTAACTCTTGACTGAAGCGTAGGAGCCATTCTTTGGGTAAATAGGGCGTTTTGTTTTTCGAAATTTCACCTTTGCTTTGATAGGCAATGAAGCGATAATCTCCTTTATCTGTTGCGCCTTCCAAATATCCGTTTTGCGGATTGTATTGCAATTGATAAGTGTAAGGGGTGAGTGCAAATTCGGGTAGATAGTACCAAGATGCTTTCATTGTAACTAATTGCATTTCTTGATTCTGATATTTTCCAATAACAGGGTAAATACATGCGCCATCTTTATTTTCCAATCTGATTTTGCCATCAATTAACCCATTTGTCACAAAAATATCTAGGTATACTGGAATCATCACCGATTCATCGTTTGGTGAGAATAACATGCCTTGCCAAAAGCCCGTCATTTTTTGAGACCAGATACCTAAGGTATTTAAAACAAGTATGAGTACAACCAAAATGCGCATGTGTACTTATTCGTAATAATTAAATATTTGTTCCATTTTGAACTATCTTCAAAACAAAGTGTTTGAAATAATAAACGCATATGAAAACAATTTTATTATTCTTAAGTATTCTACTCATGAGTTTAGTGCCCGCTGAAACAAATACAATTTATCAATTTAAAGTCAAAGACATTAATGGTAATAACTTTGATTTTGCCGCACTAAAAGGTAAAAAAATCATGATTGTTAATACAGCTTCAAAGTGCGGATTAACTCCCCAATATGAGCAGCTAGAAGCGTTATACACCAAGTATAAGTCGAAAAATTTCATCATTGTTGGTTTTCCGGCCAATGACTTTCTTTCTCAAGAACCTGGATCGGATAAAGAAATTGCCCAATTTTGTCAGCTTAATTACGGAGTAAGCTTTCCCATGATGTCTAAAATTTCGGTAAAGGGCAAAGATATGCATCCAGTCTATCAATTCCTGACCCAAAAAAGCAAAAATGGTAAGGAAGACTCCAAAGTAGAGTGGAACTTTCAGAAGTACCTCATCGATGAAAATGGAGAACTTGCAAAGGTTATTTCGCCTCGTGTTTTACCGAACGACCCTAGTATTATTGCCTGGATAGAAAAATAGTTCAAATCGTTGAAATTTTGTTGATAAGTTAAGCCTTACAGGCCCTAAAGAAGCACCTAATAAGAGGTGCTTTTTTTTATTTTTGTTTACACGAAATTTAACACTATCAACAAACTATAGCAACATGGCTGAAGACGAAAAAAGAGACAATTATTCGGCAGATAATATTCAGGTATTAGAAGGATTAGAAGCGGTAAGAAAACGCCCCGCAATGTATATTGGTGATGTTGGAGTCAAAGGTCTTCATCACCTTGTTTACGAGGTTGTAGACAATTCCATAGATGAAGCATTAGCCGGATATTGCAACCACATCAACGTCTTTATCAACGAAGATAATTCAATTACGGTCAAGGATAATGGTCGGGGTATACCAACCGCAATGCATACCAAAGAGAAGAAATCGGCTCTAGAAGTCGTTATGACCGTATTGCACGCCGGTGGTAAATTTGACAAAGACACGTATAAAGTATCTGGTGGTTTGCACGGTGTAGGTGTTTCCTGTGTAAACGCACTTTCCATTCATTTAAAAGCTACTGTTAGACGCGAAGGGAAAATATTCCAACAAGAATACAAAATTGGTAAACCTTTATATGATGTTAAGGTTGTTGGTGAATCAGAAGAAAATGGAACAGAAGTAACATTCACTCCAGATAATACCATTTTTGAATCCACAGAATACAATTTTGATACGCTTGCGGCACGTATGCGTGAATTGGCGTTTTTGAACAAAGGAATTACGATTACCTTAACTGACAAACGTCAGGTTGACGAAAATGGAACGCATCCATGCACCACTTATTATTCAGAGGGCGGGTTAAAGGAATTTGCTTCATACCTTGATCGCAACCGAGAGGCGCTGATTACTGACGTTATTTATTTCGAAGGAGAACGTGAGGGCATTCCAGTAGAAGTAGCATTGACCTATAATACTTCTTACACTGAAAATATTCAGGCTTACGTCAATAACATAAATACCCACGAAGGAGGAACGCATTTATCAGGTTTTCGTCGAGGTCTTACCAACACGCTTAAAAAATATGCCACAGATTCAGGCATCTTAGCAAAAGAAAAAATCGAAATTGACGGCGATGATTTCCGAGAAGGCCTAACAGCTGTTGTTTCCGTGAAGGTACAAGAACCTCAATTTGAAGGTCAGACAAAAACAAAACTTGGTAACCGTGAAGTAACTGCACCAGTAAGTCAGTCTGTTTCTGAAATGCTTTCGGCTTACTTAGAGGAGCATCCTGCTGAGGCGAAGTTAATTGTAGAGAAAGTAATCTTAGCCGCACGTGCGCGCCATGCAGCTCGTAAAGCGCGCGAAATGGTACAGCGTAAAAATGTACTTACAGGTTCTGGTTTGCCAGGAAAATTAGCTGACTGCTCAGAAAAAGACCCTGCTGCATGTGAGGTATACTTTGTCGAGGGTGATTCCGCAGGTGGAACAGCAAAACAAGGGCGCGACCGCCATTTTCAAGCCATTATGCCGCTAAGAGGTAAAATCTTGAATGTGGAAAAAGCCATGCAGCACAAAATATTTGAAAACGAAGAGATAAAAAATATCTATACCGCATTAGGCGTTCGGATTGGTACTGAGGAAGATTCCAAAGCGCTTAACCTAGAAAAACTACGTTATCACAAAATCATTATCATGTGTGATGCCGATGTAGATGGCTCACATATTGAGACACTGATTTTAACATTCCTTTTCCGCTACATGAAAGAGCTAATTGAGAAAGGTTATGTTTATATTGCTACTCCACCGCTCTATCAAGTGAAAAAAGGTACTAAGTCAGAATATGCTTGGAATGAAGACCAGCGAGATCGTCTTATTCAAGAATTGAAAGGCGGAGGTAGTGAATCTTCTGTAAATGTTCAACGCTATAAGGGTCTTGGAGAGATGAATGCCGAGCAACTTTGGGAAACCACCATGAATCCAGAAAGCCGCACCCTCCGTCAGGTGACCATAGAAAACGCTGCTGAATGTGATCAAATATTTTCTATGCTGATGGGAGACGACGTTCCACCTCGACGCGAATTCATCGAGAAAAATGCAAAATATGCAAAAATTGATGCGTAACCTCACTCCTAAAATAACTTTAAAGCCACTTTTCCTTTTCGGGATTGCGGCTTTTTTCTTTGTTTTCAATTCTTTTCTTCTTGAGGGATTTGAACCGGAAATTTCTTTCCCATTAGCCTGCCCAAAGCCTATTTCAGGTGAAGAAATCATACCGCACCAAGCCTATTGGCTTTCTTATAATGAAAGACACGAACAAGCTAATTGGGTAGCCTACATGCTCACCTCTTCAAGGTTGGGGGTAGGTGTGGAGCGCAGTAATCGTTTTTTAATTGACCCTTTAGTTGAGGAAGGGTCAGCCACAAATGCAGATTATGCCAAAAGTGGTTTTGACCGCGGACATTTGGCACCCGCAGCAGACATGAGTTGGTCAATAGAGGTCATGAAAGAGTCCTTTTATTATAGTAATATGAGTCCTCAAGTTCCTGGTTTCAATCGGGGTATCTGGAAAAAGTTAGAAGAACAAGTTCGCCTGTGGGCCAAACAATACGATACACTGTATATAGTAACGGGTCCAAAGTTGGAGTCTGGTTTGCCAACAATTGGACCTAATCAAGTAAGTGTCCCAAAGTTGTATTATAAAGCATTAATCGCACCCAATCAACAAAAAGGAATTGCATTTTTAATACCTAATGAAAAGTCTGAAGAACCATTATCACATTATTTATTGTCTATAGATTCGCTGGAGCAAATCTTACACAGAGATTTATTTTATCAGCTTGCAGATGATCAAGAAAATGTGATTGAAAAACAAGTTAAATTTTGGCCATAAAAAAACCGTGGAACAAATCCACGGTTATATGATTTGAATAAAAAAATTCTTGAAGAAGTAAGTTTTTTCGGATTAGTGTATTTCTTGTGCGTAAGCGCTAGCGTCTAAAAGAGCCTCGAATTCGTTGAGGTCGCTAATACGTACCTTAACCATCCAACCTGCACCATAAGGATCATTATTCACTAATTCTGGATTAGCTTCAAGAGTTTCATTGAATTCGATGATTTCACCACTCATTGGTAAGAACAAATCTGATACGGTTTTGACCGCTTCAACACTTCCAAAGACTTCTTCTTGAGCCATAGTTTCACCTACAGTCTCTACTTCTACATAAACAATGTCTCCGAGTTCGCTTTGTGCGAATTCAGTGATGCCAATAGTGGCGATATCACCTTCGAGTTTTACCCATTCGTGGTCTTTGGTGTACTTGAGTTCAGCTGGAATATTCATGTTAAATTGATTTGTGACAAATGTACACATTTTGATGCAATGATGAGCCTACCTTCCTTTTCTTTCCTTCCGATAATGCTTAACTTTGCTCCATGACAACCGAACAGTATAAGGCCCTTCAAACACGTCTTACCACCATACAGTCGTTTCTTAAAATAGATGAGAAGCGCATGCACTTAAAAGAAGAGGAGCTAAAGACCCAAGATCCTTCGTTTTGGGATGACCCCAAAAAAGCGGAAGAAAAAATGAAGCACATTCGAGGTCTAAAGTTTTGGGTTGAAACCTTTGATCGAACGGCAACCGCTGTTGCAGACCTTGATGTGTTGATGGAATTTGTAAGGGAAGGTATGGCTGAAGAAGCTGAACTGAATGTGCAATATGCGAAGCTACTCGAAGAAATAGAAGAATTGGAGCTAAAAAATATGCTTTCCAATGAAGAAGATAGCCTTTCAGCTGTCTTGCAAATAACGGCTGGTGCTGGTGGCACCGAAAGTTGCGATTGGGCTAGTATGCTAATGCGTATGTACCTCATGTGGGGACAGAAGAATGGTTATAAAATTACAGAACTCAATTTCCAAGAAGGTGATGTAGCAGGAGTCAAAACGGTTACGCTTGAGTTTGAGGGTGAATTTGCTTTTGGTTATTTGAAAGGGGAGAATGGTGTCCATAGATTAGTCCGCATTTCACCATTTGATTCCAACGCAAAACGACATACTAGTTTCGTTTCAGTGTATGTCTACCCGCTTGTCGATAATCAAATAGAAATCAATATCAATCCTGCAGATATAACCTTTGAAACTTTTCGTTCGGGCGGAGCAGGAGGACAAAATGTAAACAAGGTAGAAACTGCAGTTCGCCTAAGGCATGCTCCTTCCGGTATTATCATCGAAAACTCTGAATCTCGTTCTCAACTCGCTAATAAAGAGAAAGCCCTGCAATTACTTCGTTCACAGTTATACGAGCTGATTTTACGAGAACGCATGGAGAAACGCAACGAAATCGAGGCTGGTAAAAAGAAAATTGAGTGGGGTAGTCAAATTCGTAATTACGTAATGCATCCTTACAAATTGGTGAAAGATGTTCGTACTGGAACAGAAACAGGAGATGTTGATGCAGTAATGGATGGCGCAATAGACCCCTTCTTAAAGGCCTATTTGATGCAGTATGGTTCTTGAGTTTGATTAAAGCGCCCCAATTAATTGCTCAAGTGCAATTCCTCTGGATCCCTTCAATAAAACTAAAGTATCCACGATATCTCCTAAATTGACCTGTTCAACTAAGTCAGAAACTGAGTTAAAACCATGGTCATTTAATGTCTTAAAGATTTTTCCGATAGTGAAATAGGCTAATTCTTTTTCGTTAACAAATTCCAATATTTTTTGATGCTCCCCTGGACCATCTGCTCCTAGTTCAAGCATGTCGCCAAGGATGACTAGTTTTTTGGGATGCGCTATTTCAATGAAGGAGCTTAGCGCACTCATCATGCTAGATGGATTTGCATTATAGCAATCGACAATCAATGTATTTCTATTGGTTTTTTCTATTTGAGAGCGTTTATTTGTTGGTAAGTAATTAGAAATGGCAGCATTCAATTTATCTGGTTCGATTTGAAAATACATTCCGATTCTTAATGCTGCTAAGAAATTGTAAAAATTATATTTACCAATCATTTGAGTGTCTAGGATAGGGGAGTCATATCCTTGATAGGTCCAAGATAGGTGGACAAAGGGGTCAAGTTTTTTGAGAACTCCCTTGAGCTGGCCATTAGTTGATCCAAAAGAATGAATTGTCAATTTTCTATTCTGCGCTGCAGCCATGAGGATATGATCATCAGCGTTCACAAAAAGATCACCTCCAACTTTACCTACATGGTCGTATAGCTCTGATTTTGTTTTGAGGACACCGTCAAAATCTTTAAATCCTTCAAGGTGCGCTTTACCGATGTTAGTTATGAGTCCCATCGTTGGTTTTGCAATTCGACATAGCTCATCAATATCAAGAAGTTTGTTGGCGCCCATTTCAATAATCGCAATTTCATGTTGAGCGTTAAGTTTGAGTAGTGTTAAAGGAACACCAATATGATTATTGAGATTTCCTTCGGTACAAAGCACACAAAACTGGGTTTGTAGGGCGCAATTTACGAGTTCTTTTGTGCTCGTTTTTCCATTGCTACCAGTTATTCCTATTACTGGTATGTCAAAACGCAATCTATGGGCGTGAGCAAGAGCTTGAAGAAACTCAAGACCATTTGCGACTAGGAAAATATTTTTTTCGTCTGCAAATTCAGGGTCATCAACAATTGCATATTTGGCCCCTGCAGCGATGGACTGTTTTGCAAAAGCGTTACCATCAAAATTTTCGCCTTTGAGTGCAACGTATAAACAATCTTGATGAATTTGTCTGGAGTCAGTACTTACCCCTGTGCAGTCGTCAAAAATAGAAAGCCATTTATCCATAAAGCAAAGTTGCAAAAAAAAAGCCCGATAAGTCGGGCTTTTTAAATATTCTATGTTGAATAAGTTATTCTTTAATGTCAGGTCGTCGAGAACTTCCAATGCGGTCCATAGCACATCTGAAACCAATAGTAGCAGATGATTTGTCTTCGTCTAGGAAACGTCTATTTCCTACAGCGAGCCAATAAGCCATGTCTGCCCATGAACCTCCTTTGTAAACTCGGCTCTTGTCAGAAATGAGTGTGGTTGGCCAGCCCGATTTACCAGAGTTGATTGGATCATTGATGAGATTGTTGTTTTCGTGTTCACTCTGATACATGACTAATTTCGGATCGCGAACACCGCTATTGATATCTTCTATTCTCTTGGCATTGTTGTAATAGATTGAAGACTCGAGGTCGCCATCTAAATAATCAATGTAATCATCTTTGCGATAATTTAAGCGACCTGCATTCTCTTCAACTGTAACGTCTCTCCATCGTTGACTACCTTTAGTTGTAGTGATGAATTCGCTTAATCCGTTGCGTAGTGTCATGATCCAAGTAGTGATCGTTGGGTCAGTACTGTAAGATAAGAATTTACGATCTAAGTAATCGCGACTGAAAAGAGCAGTGTCAATACCAAGATATGCTGTTGGTTCGTTGTAATCAAAAGCCAACGCCATTAGTTCAAGTAAATCTTGTTTTTTAGCACCTTCCTGAATTTCAGATGGAAGATCTTTATTGAATAGAACGCGTTCAATATAAGCAGAAGCAGCAATAGTGCGTCCTTGGTTGTGAAGGGCGATAGCCGTATCTAACATGATATTTAAAGTATCTAAAAACTCAAACTGCATGCGCTCTTGCGAGGTGAATTGCGCGTTATTAGAGATGTAGTAATTAGATGGCGCGTTGAATTGGTATTTACGCGGATCTTGTTTTGCATAGATGCGTGAGTTCATCGGCGCATTGTTTACAACACCAGGTTTTGGAGCACCTTGAGCGGCAGCAGTATCGTTAGTGCCGTTGTTGGTATCTTGGGTAGCACCGTTTGTAGACATGTTGGATTGATAGTTGCTTCCCGCTTGTTGGCTGTATTTCTTGTTAGCGTGTGCAAGATATTTTACACGAGCGAATTCATTTACAAATTCTTTCATTCCATGAACGTCGTAAATATTTTCATTCGCTTTTACAGGCTTGTCATATAGACCATCTGGTACTAAAAGTTGTGTTTGGTATTTATTACCGCGGAACGGCATAAATCCATCTGCTACTTCAGAGGTGAGCGGTCTGTACACATCCATTACCCATTCTGAAACGTTTCCAGCCATGTGGTATAGACCGTAATCATTTGGCCAGAAAGAATCTACACGATCCGAGATATCTGCGCCATCATTTAAACGACCTGCAACACCCATCATGTCACCTTTTCCTCGCATAAAGTTTGCCTGGATAGCTCCTGCAAATTGTTCTTCTTCTTGACGAACGTAGTGGCCATCCCATGGATAAATGCGACGGTCGTTGATGTTTTCAGAGTTAGGATCTAAGTTTCCAATCAGACCCATTGCGGCGAATTCCCATTCTGCTTCTGTAGGTAGTCGGTAAGAAGGTAGCAAGATACCATCTTCCATTTTAACAGGTCGCGTACCTAAACGACCGTTGTCCATGTCTGCATAGATAGGGTCGTAGTTCTCAAGTTGATATGGATCACGCGGAACTGATTTTTTGGTTTTTGAATCAACTTTTGGTTTTGGTTTGCTGTCTTTGTTCAGGACATAACCACCATCAGATTCAATAGTATAATTACCGTTCAAATAATTCTCTGTAGAGAACATGTTCTGAGGAACAGAGGCATATTTTTTATCATAGTTGGAATTATTGGCAGCACCTACATCTGTAGATCCTTCATCGGCGAAGTGCCATTTAAGAATACCTTCTCGAACTAAAATTGCTTCGTTAACCCGGTCTGTACGCCATTTACAGAAGTCATTGGCTTGTAACCATGAAACACCAACAACAGGATAGTCACGGTAAGATGGGTGGCGTAAATAGTAATTAACGTATTTTTCACGGTAGCCAAGTGCAGAACGCCAAGCAAGTGTATCTGGTAAACATTTTTTGTAAACATGCGGGTATGTTTTGTAATAAACACGACGCATCCAGTACATATACTCTAACCAATGAAAATTAGTCACCTCAGTGCGGTCCATATAGAAGGAGGCAACAGTTACTCGTGAGGCACGAGCATTCCAATCCGACATGACATCTTGTTCTGTGCGGCCCATCGTAAATGTACCGCCTTCGATCATGACTAATCCAGGACCAGTTTCTTGTTCGCGAGCATCAAATTTTTCAAAACCACCATTTTTGTAGTTATTGAATTCCCAACCAGTGGCTGTAGAGCGCTCTTTAGAACACGAAGAAAGCACCAACATACTTGTTAGTGCAATTCCGAGAATGTTTTGAATCAATCGCTTCATAATTTATGCGTTTATAACGTAAAGTTCAATTTTATTCATTGGTTACATTTAGAATGACGGACAAGACGTCTTTCTAAAGTTTTTTGGTTTCCTTTTACACTTAAGGTTGATACCCATGGAAACTTCATGAGAACCACCTGAAATTCCGTTACCCAATTTGGAAACTGTAAGGTCGTAACTGTATCCTACTTTGAATTTATCGGTGTTGATACCTACGGTCATAATAAAGGCATCGCGATTTCGGTACCACGCACCAATAGTAAAGTTCTCGTATTTGAGGTAAGCACCTAAATTCAGTTCTTGGAACCCATTTTGATATTGATAGATGATATTCGGGGATAAAAAGGTAGTACTGGAGTAGCGACCTCTTTGGCCAATTTTGATATTAGCACCCATGTGTCCGGTCATGCGAATTGGTAAACGTGATTCCCCTAGGATCATGGATTCGTCTGGGCGATTGAGGTGATGTCCGGCCACCCCGAAGTAAAAGTTTTTAGTAAAACCTACTGCGCCAAAGCTCACGTCAAAAAAACCTCTACGTCCATTACCTCTTGGAACATCTCCTGTTTGGTAGATGAATCCACGTCGAGGATCAATCATATCACCGAAGGTAAGTTTATCCCAATCGAGAAATTTTTGAAAGTAGGCAGCTCGCGCTCCAAACATGATGGAAAATTTACGTGTAACTTTTGCATTGTAGGAGTAAATACCACCAATCATTGAGGTTTGGATGGTGCCTTGTCCTTGCATGTCATGCATTGCGAGTAGACCAAAACCACCAGATATATTTTTGGCATATGTATCGTAAGCAGCCGCATAGGTTACATAATTACCTGTAAGCTGAGGCCATTCATTACGATAATTTAACGAAACTCTAGGGCAACCTGAAGAACCGGCAAGTGCTGGATTTAGATAGGTAGGATTGGCATAGAATTGCGTAAAAGTAGGGTCTTGAGCCCATGATATTGTGCTCATTATCAAGGTAATGAGGCTGATCTGGACGACTAGAAGCGGTTTTACTATTTTCACGAAAGTTGGTTTTAGCACGAACAATCTTAACGTTATTCAGGTTTCAAAGGTTACAAATATCGAATATTTATTCAAATAAAATAAATAAATTGACGTTTTTCTAGCGCTAAAAACACCAAGTTTCATGAATTATTTTTGTAATTGCTTACTTTTTTTCTTCCTATCCGTAAATCTAACCTTTCTGGCACAGGTTCAGTCAATTGAACTAGAATGGTCAGACAGGGTAATGATAAATTGGGGTGAGAATAGCTTTGAGCTCCAAACGGTCAAAGGATTTGATTTAGATAATGGTCAGCCTTTTGCAGCAATTCAGCAAAAACATAGCAATCTATTTCAAGAGGTGGAAATATTAACTACCATATACGAACCTCTCCCTAAAGCCCAACAAGTCATTTATGAGCAGCTTGGAATTACATTCAATAAAGAAGCTCAAATTGATGCCAAAATAGTTTCTGAAGCAGGGCAGCCTATTTTTTCATGTTACATACTTCCTTTGCGCACCAAAAATGGTAAGGTCGAACGCTTAACTCGTTTAGATTATCGCTTCAAAAACAAGGCAAGCATCCAGAACAAAGATTATGTGAGTTCGTCAGTATTAGGAAATACCAGTGGTAAATGGTACCGTATCGCGGTGAATAGAGATGGAATATATAAAATAGATAAAGCTTTCTTAGATGCATGTGGCTTCAACACGACAAATTTGAATCCTGCTCATATTCATATTTTTGGTAATGGTGAAGGAGTCATTTCTGAATCGAATTCAACTCAAATTACAGATGATATTGCGCAGAATGCCATTTTTATAAGTGGAGAAGGCGATGGTAGCTTTGACGCCAATGATTATATTTTGTTTTACGGTTGGGGAGCACATCGTTGGGAGTTATCAGGTGGAAATCAATTCAACCAAGTGAGACATCCGTACTCTGATCTTTCTTATTATTTTATATATGTGGGTTCAGATATTGCACCATTGCGAATACAAGATGGAATAGTAATAGATAACCCCGCAGATACAACTATTACGGCCTATGACTATCGGGATATCTATGAAAATGATCTAGAAAATCTAGTCAAAGGCGGGCAACGCTGGTATGGAGAAGAATTTGATGTTAACCTTAGTCAGAATTTTAATTTTTCGATTCCAAATATTGCAGCAGCACCAATTCGTTATCAAGTGAGTTATGCCTCTAATTCAAGAACTACAGGAAACCAAATCACACTCAAAAATGGTTCTGAATTAATTGGTCAAATGGTGATGCCTCACTCAGGGTCATATTACCAACGCGGGACCCTTCAATGTGCAGATTCAACCCCGAGCTCAAGTCTCAACTTAAACGTAACAGTAAATCGGTTAAATCCTAGCGTAGTTACTTATCTGGATCGAATTTTAATCAATGCGCAACGCAATCTTGTTTTTGTAGGGTCACAATTCAATTTTCGAGTAGCTAAATGGTCTACAAATTCAACTATTGCCGCTTATGAATTAAGTAATGGAAATGCGAATACATTTGTTTGGGATATCAGTGACCGACATCTTCCTGTACGTGTTCCTACCAATGCTCAAGGAAACCAAATTTCTTTTAAAACATCGGCTTCGTACAAAGAGTTTGTTGTCGCAAATGGATCGTCGTTTTTTACTCCTGAAAAAGTAGGTGCCTTATCCTATCAAAATTTGCATCAACTTCCATTGGCTGATTATTTGATTGTTACACATCCAGACTTCGTTACGGAGGCAAATAGACTTGCCGACTTACACCGAGCAAATGGGCTAACTGTACACGTAGCATTAACCCAAGCAATTTTTAATGAATTTAGCTCGGGTATGCAGGACCCAGGCGCGATCCGTCGTTTTGTTAAAATGTTTTATGACCGAGCTCTTCTGAACGACCCCGGTTTAAAACCAAAGTATCTTTTGCTTTTTGGGGATGGAACTTTTGATCCAAAAAATAGAGAGCCTAACAACAACAATTTCATAGTCACTTATCAAATGGCTACAAGTGAAAATGCTATTGACGCTATGGTTGTCGATGATTTTTTTGGAATTCTCGATGATGCGGAATCAATGAGTGCAGCAGATATGATGGATATTGCCGTAGGTAGGATGATAGTGAGTAGCACCTTACAGGCCAAACAGATGGTAGATAAAATTGAGCACTATATGAAAAACGGTTCGAATTTTTATCCTGTCACGAATTCTTGTTGCATGGGGACTCAAACAGATAAAACGTTTGGAGATTGGCGAAATCAGTATATGATTATGACAGATAATCGTGAGGGCGGTTATTTTATCAATACAGATGCAGAGCCACAATATGAGATCTCCAAAATGTTGAACCCTGAGATCAACTACAACAAACTCTACATGGATGCATTTCCTAAAGTAGTGACAGCCGGTGGGGAGCGTTTTCCAGCCATGGAAAATGCTATTGATGCCAATATACAACGAGGTGTACTTGTTGCCAATTATATTGGGCACGGTGGGGAAGTAGGTTTGGCAGAGGAACGCGTGGTAGATATCGATCAAATCAATAGCTGGAGTAATATACATGCCCTTCATCTATTTGTTTCTGCCACATGTGAGTTCACACGTTTTGATGACCCTGAGCGTATTTCTGCCGGAGAATATGTCTATTTGAACCCTACAGGCGGGGCTATTGCTATGCTTACTACCACACGTTCGGTTTATTTTGGTGTTAATAGTAATATCGGTATTAAACTTATTGAGCGTGTATTCAATCGTTACCCGAATGGTGAAGCTTACGAATTTGGTGAGGTGGCGCGTAGGACAAAAAACGCAGCATCTGTAAGCTCCTCCAATAAACGGAGTTTTACGCTCATTGGTGACCCAGCCTTGCGTTTGGCATTACCTCGCTATCGAATTGTAACTGACAGTATTAATGGACAAGACCCAACACAACAACTTGACACCTTGCGTGCGTTAAGCAAAGTAAAGATTAAAGGTCATATAGAAGATTTTAATGGTGCCATACTATCTGATTGGAATGGTATCCTTACACCAACCGTATTTGACAAGAAAAAAATACAGAATACGCTTGGGCAGGATGAAGCTTCTCCAGTAATTGCATACGAACAACAAACCAATCGTATTTACCGTGGTCAGAGCAGTATAACCAATGGTTATTTTGACTTTGAATTTGTAGTACCCAAGGATATCGCCCTGCAAATCGACTTTGGTAAGATCTCCTATTATGGACAGAATGGGCAGACGGATGCGCAAGGTTACGATACCTTATTTTATGTTGGAGGAATTGATCCCAATGGAGTGGCTGATGACCAAGGACCTGCTATTCAACTTTTCATGAATGAAGAAGGATTTGTTGATGGTTCGGTTACCGATGAGAGCCCAGTTCTGCTGGCAAAAGTTAGCGACGAAAATGGTATCAATACCGTCGGAAATGGAATTGGTCATGATATTGTTGCTGTGCTCGACGGACAAACCGCACAACCTATTGTCCTGAATGATTTTTATGCTGCTAACTTGGATGATTATCAGTCCGGCGAAGTGCGTTATCAATTTCAAAATTTAAGCCCAGGCCCTCATCATTTGTCACTCAAGGTATGGGATGTTAACAATAATTCTTCAACGTCAGCAATAGATTTTATTGTTAAAGCCAAGGAAGCTCCAGTATTACAACATGTACTTAATTACCCCAATCCATTTACTACGCGCACAGAGTTCATGTTTGAGCACAACCAATCATGCTCTTCACTAGATGTGCAAATTCAGATCTTTACTATTTCTGGTCGTTTGGTAAAAACGATAGCTCAGGAAATGCCAACAAATGGATTTCGGGTTTCCGGTTTATACTGGGATGGCCGGGATGATTTTGGAGATGAGCTTGCTAGAGGAACCTATCTATATCGTTTAAAAGTACAAACCCCGGATGGTGCGTATGCAGAGCAAACTGAAAAACTTGTTATCCTAAAATAGAATTTCCCTATCTTTACCCTCTCTATGAAAAGTCCTAGATTAAATACATTAGTTCTCAGCATTTGTTTGATCTTTGTTGCTCAAAATGCATTTGCGCAACCAACAAGTGGCTCTGGAGTTACAGACAACGATCTACAGCTGAATACCATCACTACCTCCCTGCCATTTATGGCCATTACACCAGATTCTCGTGCGGGCGGAATGGGTGATGCTGGAACGGCATTAAGTGCAAATTCTACCTCTGTTTATTGGAATACGTCGCTTCTGAGCTTTGCCAAGCAAAAATCAGAAGTTAGTCTCTCGTATACTCCATGGTTAAGGCAACTTACAAATGACATACACTTATCTTATCTTGCAGGCTACAAACAATTGAATAAGGTACACTCAATAGGTGGAGCCTTGCGTTACTTTAGTCTTGGGGAAATTACTTTTACAGATATCAATGGTGATGTCCTTCGTGATGATAAACCCAGTGAATTTGAATTAGTAGGAGCGTACGCATTTAGATTAGCCGATCGTTTCAGTATTGGCGTGAATGGTAAGTTCGCCTATTCGAATCTAACCGGAGGTCTAACTGTTGCGGGTGTAAATACAAAGCCCGGTGTTGTAGGAGCAGCAGATCTTTCATTTAGTTACTTTAATGACGATGCGCACATTGGAAACACTGATGGTACCTATACTTTTGGAATGACTATTAACAATATTGGAAATAAAGTATCCTATTCTGAGTTATCTCGAAGAGATTTCATTCCAATGAATCTGAAAATTGGAAATAGTTTCTTAGCAGAGTTCGATGAGTACAACAAAGTGACTTTTTCACTCGATTTACAACGTCTGTTGGTACCAACACCAGCGATTTATAAGTTAATTGACGGTGATTTCGTAATGTTAGCAGGTATGAACGGAGATGTTGGTATCATCACTTCTATGATGCAGTCATTTTACGATGCACCTGGCGTATTGGCTACGGATGAGAATGGTGACTATATTCAAAATACCGATGGAACTTATCAAGTTGTCAAAGGCACGCGTCTCAAAGAAGAGTTGGCCGAAATTAATATTGCCGCAGGAGCAGAATGGTGGTACAGCGATGTTTTGGCTTTGAGAGGTGGTGTATTTTACGAAAACAAAAACAAAGGGAATCGTCAATTTTTAAATTTAGGCGCTTCACTCAAATACAATATGTTCGCCATAGACTTTTCTTATTTAGCCTCTTTAAATGGTCGTCAAAGCCCTTTAGCTAATACCTTGAGATTTACATTACGCCTTAATCTCGGCGGCAACTAGAAATGAAAGTAAAACCTAATTTGCGAATTGGCTACGGTGTTGATGTCCATCAATTGGCAGAAGGTTATCCGCTTTGGATTGGCGGGATTCAAATCCCTTCTATCCATGGTGCAGTAGGCCATTCAGATGCAGATGTGCTCATACACGCTATTTGTGATGCTTTATTAGGTGCCTTATCATTGAGAGATATAGGCTTTCATTTCTCTGACCAAGACCCTCAATTTAAAGGGATTGATTCAAAAATATTACTAGAAAGAGTTTTTCAACTCATCACGGATAAAGGCTACGGAATTATTAATATAGACGCAACCGTTATCCTCGAAACCCCCAAAGTAAATCCTCATATTGAGCAAATGCAAGCTGTGATGGGTAAGATTCTCGATTTATCCCCTGAAGAATTGAGTATAAAAGCGACCACTCATGAAAAAGTGGATTCTTTTGGAGAGCAGCGCGCAATTAAAGCATATGCGTCTGCACTGCTGTATCAACTTTCTTAAAATACTTAAGGTACCAATTGAACGTAAACAACTTTTTTGGTCTCAAAGAATTCTTCTTTGAAGAAATCGGAGATTGAAAATTCTTTGACGGGGTATTTTAAGCCAGAAAGTTCTTCAGTTAGGTCCCCGCCTTTAAGGTATAATACACCATTTTTTATGGAATGTAGATTTTTTTTAGCGCTTTTTCCTTTGACCCAAGTTAAAAATACTGGCATTTGAGTTACAGCCCGACTGATGATAAAATCGTAACGATCTTTAATTGTTTCTGCCCGAGCATGACTTGCTGTTACATTTTGCAGCCCTAGACTTGAAGCAACTTCTTGAACTACTTTTATCTTCTTCCCAATGGAGTCAACCAAGTGAAACTGTACGTCTGGAAATAAAATAGCTAGTGGAATCCCAGGGAAGCCGCCTCCGGTTCCTATATCTAATATCTGAGACCCTGGTAAAAAAGAATGTACTTTGGCTATGGCCAAAGAGTGCAATACATGTCGCTCATAAAAATGCTCAGTATCTTTCCTTGAAATTACATTTATTTGAGCATTCCAATGCACATAAAGCGACTCGAGGGCCGAAAATTGCTGAATTTGCACTTCGCTTAAATCCGGAAAATAATGCTGAAGCAGTTTCATTAAATACTGTCTTTAGTCTGCTGCATCATAGCGGCTAAAAAATCTCTTGCTCGAAATAACTGTGCTTTTACTGTGCCAAGAGGTAAATTGAGTTCTTCCGCAATTTCTTCATAGCTTTTTTCTTCAAAATAACGTTTCTCAACAAGTTCTCGGTATTTAGGTTTGAGCTTGCTAACCAAAAGACGCATGTGAATGAGTCGTTGACCTTGAATGATTGTCTCCTCAGGATTAAGCGTTTGTGATTTAGCATCTATTTGCATTCGCTCACCATCACTAGTTGTGATTCCTCTGTCAATGGAGGTCACTTCAATGCGTTTTTTGCGAATGAAATCAATGCAGTTATTCGAAGCAATTTTGAAAAGCCATGTACTAAATGCAAAACTCGGTGAGTATTGATCTAGACGTGCAAAAGCTTTCCCAAAAGCTTCTATGGTTAAGTCGTCTGCGTCATCAGTATTTTTAACCATCTTGAGCATCATAAAATAAATGGAGTCGCGGTAGCGATCCATTAAATCAGCATATGCAATCTGACTACCCGATCGGGCTGCAGCTACCAAATGCAGGTCCTGTTTAGCTTTTTCGGATAAATGCTCGTTTTCTACCATCGGTAATATTTTTTCCTTTCGGATATATAATAAACAATGGGCATCAAGACACTATAAAATATTTCCCAAGCCGGAAAGAATAAAGCCAGTTTTTTCTCGCCTAGACGTTTGAGACACGTACCTTGTAGCCACCATTTAGTAGCAATTACACCCATAAAAATACTTAAGCCCAAGGGCAAGTAATTTATATTCAAGTACAAAGCAACAAAAGATATCCACATCAAAATAAGGCTTATTGGATAGATTCCTAACAATACTTTCTTAATAAACGGGTATCTAGCTGAACTAATATGGTATTTGGCTTTCTGCCTGAGCCACTCTGACCACGTTGTAGGGGCAGCTGAAGTTACAAATGAAGTAGCGTCATCAGTGATGCTAATAGAGGTAAATTTAATTGCATCATGAAGTAATAGGTCGTCATCGCCAGGACTTATCGCATAATGTGATTTGAAACCATTTACCTTTTGAAATAGTGCTTTTGTATAGGCTAAATTACGACCATTAGCTTTGAATGCGCTACCAGCTAAAGCATAACTAAAGGCACTTGCGCCCATCCAAGCGTTGTCAAATCGTACCAGTTTGTTGAAAAAACCCCTTTGTTTAGTGAATGGACTGTAGCCAATTACCATCTGTTGTTTGGTCGTTAATCTACTCATGATTTGTTTGAGCCACTGGCTGCTAGATGGTCGGCAATCTGCATCGGTAAGTACGAAGTGTTCAAAACTTGCTGCTTTGATACCAAGTGTAATGGGGAGTTTTTTACCTAATTTTAAGTGTGGACTTCTTGAGATTTCAACCACCTTTAACTGTTTGAATTGATGTGCAAAGGCAGTTAAAATCCAATTGCTATCATCGATACTTTGATTATTGACTACAATGACTTCATATTGTGGATAGTCCTGGCTCAAGATAGTTGGAAGATGTTCGTAAAGGTTATCAGATTCGTTGCGCGCCGCAATGATCACCGAGACTGGAGGAAATGAGTGATTTTCAGCAAGTGTATGCGTGCGCTTAAAAACAAATCTAGCATAAAAATAAAAGACATAAAACAACTGAATTGCACCCAGAAAAATGCCAGCAAAGAGCAAATAAGCCCAAATGTCGTTTTGAATGTTTGGTAAGTACGTCATCGTTGGGTACAAAGATGTTCAGGGAATTTAAATACACGTATCTTTGCTTTAGGTATTTTTCAACATTGTTATGCACTTTGACTTATTAAAGACAGATTCTCAATCCAAAGCACGCCTGGGTAGGCTACACACTGCCCATGGCACAATAGAGACGCCTATTTTTATGCCAGTAGGCACTGTGGGGTCAGTAAAAGGAGTGCACCAGCAAGAATTGCGTGACGATATCAATGCTCAGATCATTTTGGGCAATACGTATCATTTATTTTTACGACCAGGAACTGATGTGCTTGAGGCAGCAGGTGGTTTACATCAATTTATTGGTTGGGAGCGTCCAATTTTAACGGATAGTGGTGGTTATCAAGTTTACTCGCTTTCTGGTTCTAGAAAAATTCAAGAAGAAGGTGTCAAGTTTCAATCACATATAGATGGCAGTTATCATTTTTTCACACCTGAAAGAGCGATTGAAATTCAGCGCAGTATTGGTGCAGATATCATAATGGCATTTGATGAGTGTACGCCTTATCCTTGCGATTATGCATACGCCAAACGCTCAATGCATCTGACTCATCGGTGGTTAGCACGTTGTTTTAATGCGATGGAGCAAACTCAACCAAAGTACGGGTATGAACAAGCCTTGTTTCCAATCGTTCAGGGTAGTACTTACAAAGACCTCCGAGAAGAGTCTGCACATGTCATTGCTTCTTTTGATGCCGTGGGTAATGCAATAGGGGGCTTGTCTGTAGGGGAGCCTGATGACGAACTCTATGAAATGACAGATTTGGTCTGTCAGATATTACCTAAAGAAAAACCGCGTTATCTGATGGGCGTTGGTACCCCCATCAATTTGTTAGAGGGTATTGCACTTGGAGTAGATATGTTTGATTGCGTGATGCCTAGCAGAAACGCTCGTCATGGCTTACTTTATACCTGGGATGGCACCATCAATATAAAAAATGAAAAATGGGCAAAAGATTTCAGTCCGCTCGACCCATCGAGCCAGGTTTGGGTAGATCAAGTATATACAAAGGCCTATTTACGTCACCTCATCAAAACCGGAGAGTACCTTGGTATCCAAATTGCAACTATTCATAATCTGGCTTTTTATCTTGAACTCATGCGAGTAGCCCGAGAAAAAATTGCAAGTGGTGAATTTACTACCTGGAAAAACCAAGTGATACAAAAGCTAGGCCAGCGCTTATAGACATGCTGAAACAAATTGACCGATATATCATAAAAAAATTCTTGAGCACGTTTTTTTTCATGCTCGGACTCATTATGGTGTTCTCGGTTGTATTTGATATTTCAGAGAAGCTAAGTGAGTTTATTAGCAATAAAGCACCTCTGAGCGAAATATTTTTTAGCTATTACGTGACCTTTATTTTGTATTACGGAAATACTTTTTCTTCAATGATCATCTTTTTATCAGTGATTTGGTTTACTGGTAAAATGGCTCAGGATACAGAAATCATACCAATATGGTTTTCTGGAAGGCCTGTAACCCGTTTTTTGAGACCCTATTTTATAGGTGCAACTATCCTGACCATCTTTTCATTAGTTCTAAATCATCTCATTATTCCAAGAACAAATAAAATACGCTTGGCATTTGAAGAGCGTTATTATCGCGACGTGCTCTCAGTCAATAATTACCAAGCAGAGTATCCGGGTAATGAGCTTGTTTATTTTTCCAACTATGCAGCTCAAGAACAACGCGTTAATGACCTTACGATACAGAAGTGGAACAAGGACAATAGACCAGTTTATTTCCTTCGTGCGCGTTTTGCCAAGAATAAACCTGGTACAAATGAGTGGCGGCTAACCGATTACTACGAAAAAGATTATAGTTTCCCAAAAGCAAGGCTTGTTCACGGGCAAAACAAAGACACAACATTTGTTTATCGTATTGAAGAGATGGCACAGCGCGATAACGCTGCCCAAGCGCTAACCTATAATGAACTCAAATACGCCATCAAACGAGAGGAATTAAAAGGATCAAAGTTAGTGCCTGAATTTGAGATTGAATTGCATCAGCGCACTTCCTTTCCATTTGCAACTTATATCCTTACCCTTATCGGCGTATCTGTTGCATCTGAAAAGAAAAGAGGTGGTATCGGCGTAAATATTGCAATTGGACTTGCCTTTATCTTCGTCTATATTTTTTCAATGAAAATGCTAACTGTTGCTGCCATTAAAGTCGGGTTTCCCACGATTTGGTCCGTGTGGTTACCTAATATTATCTTTGCGCTTATTGCGCTTGTGTTTTATCAGCGTTCTCAAAAATAGGAGGCCAATTTCCCAGCTTAATATGCAAACCATCTTCTGCTGCACCAACTAGTGGATGCGCTGTACGCGCTTCTAATAAGTGTTGCTGGGCGTCGTCATATCTCGATGAAAAATGACCAAGTAATAAGTACCTGCAACCTGCCTTACTTGCTTGTTCTGCTGCTTGAAGTGCAGTAGAATGATAGGTGCTTTTGGCGCGGTCTTTATGGTCTTGGCAAAATGTTGCCTCGTGATAAAGTAAATCTGTTTGCTGTATAGCCTCCAAATAAGTAGGGCTCGGTTTCGTATCAGAACAATATGCGTAGCTAAATGATTGATCTGCAGGTAAGGTATAGTCTCGAAAATCGTATAGTTGCCCATCTCTTTCTATGGATAAACCAGCCTTCAATTTGGGCATATCTTCTATGCGTAAATCTGCTTTTGCAATGGCATTTTTATCGAGGTGGTATGGTTTCTGTTTCTCATTGATACGGAAACCCAGTGTAGGAATTCGGTGTTTGAGACCAAAGGCATAGATTTCAATTAGTCGGTCTTCAAAGATCAGTTGCTTTTTGCTTGGTTCTATGGTATGAAAACGAAGATCAAAGGTGATAGGGTGTCCGCCAGCAGTAATCATGGCTCTTACCAGCGTTTCTAGTCCCGGCGGACCATAAATTTGCAGTTTTTTGTTTCTACCAAGAAGATGCATGGTAGACAGAAGACCGGGCAGCCCAAAAAAGTGGTCACCATGTAAGTGGGAGATGAGTATGAACTGTATTTTTTGAAGCTTTAATCCTAATTTTCGCAATTGCTGTTGGGTGCCTTCGGCACAATCAATAAGGATGTGTCTTTCGTTGCAATTGACATATTGTGCGCTAGCTTGTCTTTTACTTGTTGGCAAAGCTGCCCCAGAGCCAAGTATGTGCAACTCAAAACTCACTTGGCAAGTAAATCTAGCGCTGCATCTGTGGAATTTCCGATGGTGAGGACTTTGTCGAGTTGTGCTATTTCAATAAGCTTCATTACATTAGGCTGTAATCCGGTAAGTGCGAATTTACCATTGGTATCTTTGCAGAGTCTGTTGGCAATGAGTACTGCAGATAAGCCTGATGAATCGCAATACTTGGTTTTGCTCATATCCAAGACGATATAGTTTGTACCTACTTTGTTGAGCTGTAAAAAATGAGCTTTTAATTCGGGTGCATTACTTGCGTCGAGTTTCTCAACTTCGGTACTGACAACCACAATTTGACCCTGGGGGTCTACGGAGAAATTCATAGCAATGATTTAGTCAAAAATAACTAAATTATCTTTCGATTTTTGCTGCAAGCAAATAAATTACCGCCATTCGAACCGCAACACCATTTTCAACCTGATCTAAAATGATGCTTTGTGCGCTATCCGCTACATCAGATGAAATTTCTACTCCTCTATTGATGGGTCCTGGATGCATGATGACGATTTCTTTAGAAAGACTATCTAGTAACGATTTGTCAAGTCCAAAGAGTAAAGCATATTCTCTTAATGATGGAAAGTATTTGATGTCTTGGCGTTCTAGTTGAATTCTAAGCATATTTGCCACATCACACCACTCTAATGCTTCGCGTAGATTGTGTGAAACCCTTACACCAAGATCTGATATGTATTTAGGTATGAGTGTGCTAGGTCCGCAAACCATTACTTCGGCACCTAATTTTTGAAGGCAGTAAATATTGCTAAGGGCAACCCGTGAATGGAGGATATCACCTACAATAACTACTTTTTTTCCTTCAACGCTGCCCAGTTTTTCTTGGATAGAGAAGGCGTCAAGGAGTGCTTGTGTCGGGTGTTCATGAGTGCCATCTCCAGCATTTACAACACGAGCTTTGATTTTTTGAGATAGAAATTTAGCGGCTCCTGGATTGGGGTGACGCATCACTACCATATCTACTTTCATCGCTAAAATGTTGTTCACGGTATCGACCAGCGTTTCTCCTTTCTTTACCGAAGAGCTTGCTGCGCTAAAGTTGACTACATCGGCAGAAAGTCGTTTTTGGGCAAGTTCAAAAGAAAGACGGGTTCGGGTAGAATTTTCAAAAAAGACATTGGCGATGGTAATGTCTCGAAGTGAGGGTACTTTCTTTATCGGACGATTGATAACTTCTTTAAAACGAGCTGCAGTTTCGAGTATGAGTTCGATGTCTTGACGTGTAAGGTCTACTATACCGGTAAGGTGATCAACGCTGAGCTGCTTCATTGCCTTCTTTTGTAAATAATAATATTTGGTCTTGACCTTCGATTTCTTTCCATTCTACTGCCACACGTTCCGATGTCAAGGTATCTACCGTTTTACCAATATAATCCGCTTGAATCGGTAAATCTCGGCTATAGCGGCGATCGATTAGGGTAAGAAGCTGTACTTGAGAAGGACGCCCAAATGTGAGCAGCGCATCTAAACCTGCACGAATCGTACGACCGGTAAACAAAACGTCATCGATGAGGATAACGCGCTTGTTTTCAATGGAAAAATCGATGTTAGTTATACTGGGTAAAATCGGTGTTTCCCTGCGACGGAAGTCATCACGATGAAAAGTGATATCGAGATTTCCTGCTTGGATTGTATGAGATAATATGAGTTCAAGTTGTGTTTTGAGACGTGTGGCAACATGAATCCCGCGAGGCTGAAGGCCAATTAGGACGGAGTTTTCAAAGGTATCGTGGGTCTCAATGAGTTCATGGGAAAGGCGTTTGAGCGTCAGTTCGAGCTGGGTGGCATTGAGGATCACTTGCTTTTCCATTGCTACAAAGATACTTTAAAAAATCTTTTTTTGGGAAGGCAAATCAGATAATAAGAAAAAACTACCCGTAATCCAAAGTAAATCATCCACCTTCATTTTTTGCTCAATGGTTGAAATAGCGCTTGCTAAATCATCAAAAATGGTTTCGATCCCTAAATTTTTCCAATCTAATCTACTTTTTGATCTCGGATTGCTAAAGACACACGCAGCTAGTGTTGCTTCCTTAGGAAATAGGCAGCATATTTCCTTTGAATCTTTGTCTTTGGATGCACCATAAATGATGAAAAGTTGTCCGGAGCAAGCTTGTTTGATGAGGGGGATACTCGCTTGAATACCAGCAGCGTTATGCGAAACATCAATTATGATTTTTGGGGAGTCTTGCCAGGTTTCTAGGCGTCCAAAAAAACCTGTGTGGTCTTTAAGGTTTTCAAGTGCATCTGTCTGCTCAGATATTGAAAATTTAAAGCCAATCATATCAAGAGCAGCCATTGCTGCTTTGAAATTATTGATTTGGTAGCCTTTTAGTATGTCAAGCTCCAATGCAAGTTGGAAATCATCAGCAAAGGTGAGAGGCGCATTTAAAGCGTTGGATTGCTTTTCAAAAATGGCGCGTATCGATGATGATTTTTCTCCAACGACAACAGGTGTATTACTTTTAATAATGCCTGCTTTTTCTTGCGCAATTGCTGCTAAAGAATTCCCGAGAAATTCTTGGTGATCCAAACCAATATTGGTAATTATACTTACTTTCGGGAGTAGTATATTGGTGGCATCAAGTCTACCACCCATACCGGTTTCAATTACCAAATAATCACATTTTTGTAACTCAAAATATTGGAGGGCCATGGCAAAAGTGAGTTCAAAAAAACTTGCATCTACGCTTTTTAACAATGATTGGTATTGTTTACAAAAGAAAATGACTTCTTTAGCTGGTATTGGTTTTCCATTAACGCGTATCCGTTCTGAAAAATCAAAAATATGAGGAGAGGTGAAAAGACCTACTTTTAGCCCTTTTTCTTGTAAAAGGCTAGCACAGTAGGCAGCTGTACTCCCTTTACCATTGGTGCCTGCAATGTGAATACATGGTATTTGTAGTTTGTCAATTTCCAGCAAATCTAACAACTGCTCTACACGATCTAGGCCGGGTTTATAGGCGCTAGAACCTAAATGCTGATAAGACGGGAAGCGTTCAAATAACCATTCAATACAGGCTTGGTATGCGCTCTCCGTATCCATTTAGAGGAGTAAAAAGGTAAGTACCCCACCAATATATCCTGCTAAGGCCAATAATGAAAATCGTTTAAAATACCAGCCAAAGCCAATATTTTCCATCCCCATAGCAACTACACCGGCTGCTGAACCGATGATTAATATAGAACCTCCTGTACCTGCCGTATAAGCAATGAAATGCCATGCATCTGCGTCCATGACATCTTTAAACATACCAATACTTGCAGCTACCAAAGGAACATTGTCAATAACAGCCGATGCAACACCTAAGAACGAAATATAAAGTTCCTTAGATATTCCGGAGGCAAGTACATTTTCACCAAGTCTTTCAATCATTCCGAGGCTTTCCATACCTGCAACGGTCATTAGAATACCCAAGAAGAAAAGAATGGAAGGCATTTCGATTTTACTAAGCGCTTTTAACGTAGGACCTACGTGTCCGCCGTGATCTTGCTCATTTAATGAGCTTAAGTTCAAGTGGCGTTTACTAGCGATTTCTCCTATTACTGCAAATACTGCCAACGAAAACATCATGCCCATGTAGGGTGGTAGATGCGTTAGTGTCTTGAAGATGGGTACAAAAATAATGAGTACGAGTCCGCTAATTAAAATAAATCCTGATACCCTATTCTTTTTTAAACTTTTAATGTTAGGCAATTCTTGTTTAAAAATTTTTAAGTTTTTAGCAATGAGTAGTGGTATTAATAAGGTAATTACTGAAGGAATGAAGATGTGCTCAATCAATTTTAATGCACTTACTTTTCCGGCAATCCAAAGCATAGTTGTAGTGACGTCTCCTATTGGTGACCAAGCGCCACCTGCATTAGCAGCTATGATCACAAATCCGGCCATCCACATGCGCAATTCTTTATCTGGAACCATTTTGCGTAAAATAGAAATAAGCACAATGGTGGCAGTTAAGTTATCAATTATTGCAGAGAGAATAAAGGCCAGAACTGAAACTACAATAAGTAGTCTGTATGCCGTCTTGACTTTGATGAGAGCCTGTACACTTTTGAAACCATCAAAGTAATCTATCATTTCAACAATTGCCATTGCTCCCATTAAGAAGACTAAGATTTCCGTCGTTTTCCCAAAATGATGAAGTAAGGTTTCATTCAGACTATGGCCATCTGTTGTATTTAATGCAATTAGTGCCCAGGTTAGGGTCATCATGAGCAGCGCAGGAATCAATTTATCTACTCGCAATGAGTGTTCAAATGTAATTGCAGAGTAACCAACAATAAAAATAATAATGAGAGCAAGTTCCATAAATAGATTTTTAGACTTAAACTAATTGTTTGAGTGCAATTTCAAAGGCTGTTTTTGCAATACCTCTAGCACTGGAATTGTTATGGTGTGTTTGTGCTAATGCTTTTCGAATTGTTTGGCTGGCATCTTCAAAAATAAGTGCGTCATCTAATGAGTTTAAATCTGAACTCATGAGGTAGGCAAAAACCCTTGCCATGCCACAATTGGCAATGAAATCCGGAATGAGTGCAAGAGATGCATCTGCTTTTTCAGCAATAGGTCCGAAGAAAATTTCTTGATCGGCAAAAGGTACATTAGCACCAGAGGAGATGACTTCTACGCCTGAATGGAGTAGCTGGTCTAGTTGAGCTTCAGTTATCATGCGACTTCCTGCGCAGGGTATGAATATATCAGCCGGGGTTGACCAAAAAGAATGGTTGATTTCTTCGTAACTCAGCAGGTTTGGAGCACTTAATTCATTACCATTTTTATGAATAAAAAGTTCTTTTATTTCTTCAAACGAAAAGCCATCCGTTTGAATAAGACCACCAACTCGGTCAATGATCCCTACAATTTTTGCTCCTTTTTGAGCAAGGTAATAAGCAGCAGCTGAGCCAACATTGCCCCAACCCTGAACCAATACTCGTTTACCAGCTAATTGCCCACCCCAAATATCGTAGAAATGCGCAATGGAGGCCGCAACGCCATAACCAGTTATCATGTCGGCAACGACATATTTTTTGCCCAGTTCTGGGCTGTAGTTAGCATCTTCAATTATCTTAGAAACACCTCTTTGTAATTGTCCGATACGGTTGATTTTTTGGTCGTCGTTTGGTTTGAAATGACCATTAAATACGCCTTCTTGTGGATGCCAAACGCCGCAATCTTCCGTCATGGGAATTACTTCATGAATTTCATCAACATTCAGGTCTCCACCGGTGCCATAATAAGTTTTGAGTAAAGGAGATACGGCCGCAAACCAACGTTTCAATACGTCCTTCTTTCTTGGATCTTTAGGGTCAAAATTGATGCCAGATTTGGCCCCGCCAATAGCAGGCCCGGCAACAGTAAATTTAACTTCCATTGTTTTGGCCAAGGATTCAACCTCTCTTTTGTCTAAACCAACGCGCATTCTGGTGCCTCCACCTGCCGCTCCGCCTCTTAGTGAGTTTATCACCACCCAGCCTTCAGCTTCGGTGAGTGCATCTTTCCATTCAAATACGATTTCAGGTCTTTTATTTTCAAATTTGGAGAGGAGGTCTTTCATTTGGATTGATTGTTGGGATTAGCGTTGCAAAAATACCAATTTTTAAGCGGGTAGGGGTTAAATTTTATATAGCAGACCTTGGTAATCATGCAATATACCGGTGCGCAAGGCTTCTCGGGCACCAGTCACTTCTTTCAGTGTTGTTGTTTCATTTCGAAGATAACGAGCACCCAGAAAAGCAAAAATTAATGCCTCTTTAAAATTGATGAGTGTTGAATCCGGAACAATTAATTCTCCGGAGTATAAATTTTGAAGTATTTCGATTAAAAAACCATTGTGCGCTCCACCCCCTGTAACCAGGACTTTATTGATATGTAATTGTTGAAGTTGGGTGCAGCAAAGTTTGGAGAGAATTTCAAGATGAGTTCGTAATCGATCTGGAATGGAAAGGTGTTCAAAAAGTGGCATGTAGCATTGATCTAACCATTCGGTACCTAAGGATTTCGGCCCTTTTTGTATAAAATAGTCTAGCTGAATTGCCTTGTGATATACTTGCGAATCAATTGTACCGGATCGAGCTAATTTACCGTCATGATCAAAGTTTTCACCTAAACTTTGCATCCATCTGTTCATTGGTAGGTTTGCAGGTGCTATATCAAAGGCTGTCGAAATGTTATTCGTTATTTTGGACAAGTTTGCGAAACCGCCTAGGTTTAAAAACCCGTCGGCTAAGTTAGCAAACAAATATTTATCCCCGATAGGCACTAGCGGTGCACCTTGTCCACCTGCACAGACATCGAGCATTCTAAACTGATTAATAACGGGAATTTTAGTGAGGTAATTTAAGGTGGCACCACAACCAATTTGTGTGGTGAAGCCTTTTTGAGGTTGATGAAAAATAGTCTGACCATGTGAAGCAATTGCCGTAATCTCTTGTTTGTCAATTTCAAATTCTGAAAGAAACTTCAAAACACTTTGGGCATAGAACTTTGCAATTTGTTGATCGAGCTCAAATACCTTTTGCGCATTTATATTGTAGATATGCAAGAGCGTGTCAAAAACATCTTTTGGCAGAGGATATGTTTTACTGTGCAATATTTGAAAAGCAAATTGATTTTCAGTTGAAAAGTCAAAAGTCACGTGGGCAATATCCAAGCCATCAAGTGATGTGCCAGACATAAGTCCAATGATCTGCAGATTATTGTATGTTTTTGCTTTCAAGAGTATCTGATTTCGTTTATTTTTGTCAAAATTAAAATAAATCAATCAACATGAATTTTGAACTCACTGAAGAGCACCTTGCAGTAAAAGAAGCGGCCCGTGATTTTGCCCAAAACGTATTAAAGCCGGGCGTCATTGAACGCGATAACCAACAAAAGTTTCCTGCCGAAGAAGTAAAGCAACTAGGAGAACTTGGTTTTATGGGCATGATGGTAGATCCTAAATATGGCGGAAGCGGTATGGATACCTTGTCTTATGTAATCGCAATGGAAGAAATTTCTAAAGTAGATGCTTCAACTTCTGTTTGTATGTCCGTCAATAACTCATTGGTTTGCTGGGGTCTCGAGACCTTTGGAACTGAGGAGCAAAAACAAAAATATCTGGTTCCACTAGCTCAAGGTGAGAAAATTGGCGCTTTTTGCCTCTCTGAGCCAGAAGCGGGTTCAGATGCCACTTCTCAACGCACTACCGCAGTTGACATGGGCGATTATTACCTATTAAACGGAACCAAAAACTGGATTACTAATGGTTCTTCAGCTTCCATTTATCTCGTGATTGCCCAGACGAATCCAGAATTAGGTCATAAAGGCATCAATGCCTTGATTGTGGAGCGTGGCATGGAAGGATTTGTTGTTGGCGCCAAAGAAGATAAAATGGGAATTCGCGGTAGCGACACACATACACTTTTGTTTAATGATGTGAAAGTCCCCAAAGAGAATCGCATTGGTGAGGATGGTTTTGGCTTTAAATTTGCCATGAAAACGCTATCTGGCGGCCGTATTGGTATCGCTGCTCAAGCACTCGGTATTGCAGGTGGTGGCTTAGAGTTGTCTTTGGCATATGCAAAAGAGCGACAAGCTTTTGGAAAAGAAATTTTTAAGCACCAGGCAATTGCATTTAAATTAGCAGATATGGCTACTGAAATTGAAGCTGCTCGTTTACTCGTTTACAAAGCAGCACAAGATAAAGATGCCGGACGAAATTATGACCAATCTGGTGCAATGGCTAAGCTGTATGCATCTAAGGTGGCTATGGAACAAACGGTAGAAGCCGTACAAATACATGGAGGTTATGGTTTTGTGAAAGAATATCACGTTGAACGACTGATGCGAGATGCAAAAATCACTCAAATTTATGAAGGCACCTCAGAAGTTCAAAAAATTGTAATTTCAAGAGGTATTCTTAACGCTTAAATGAATTGACCATGCTTGCACCTTTCAACTTACAGAAATGGATTGACGACAATCGAGATTTGCTTAAACCTCCTGTTTCAAATAAAAATTTATACACAGAGGCAGGAGACTTTATTGTCATGGTAGTTGCAGGGCCCAATGCAAGGAAGGATTATCATTTTAATGAGAGTGAAGAGTTGTTTTATCAAATAGAAGGTGACATCACTGTCCGGATTCAACATGAAGGCAAGGCCAAAGACATTTTAGTCAAAGAGGGTGAAATGTTTTTATTGCCAGCCAATACTCCTCATTCGCCTGTAAGAGGTGAACATACAATTGGATTGGTTATCGAGCGCGTTCGAAAAGGAACCAACCTGCAAGATGGACTGATGTGGTTTTGTGAAAAATGCAATGAACATCTCCATACTTACCGTTTTGCGCTCGAAAACATTGAAAAAGATTTTATTCCTCGATTTAAAGAATTTTACGGATCTGAAGAACTCCGCACATGTAAATCATGTAGCTATCAAATGGAAGTGGACCCTAAGTTTGTTTAGGATCCACTTCTATATTTGATTTCAATTCAATCAAGCACTCCCAAGGAGGCAGATTTCCTGAACTAGATTTTATTGTTGAATAAAAGTAAGGCGGTGTTTATTGCCAGTTTGAAAAATCTCTTCTTCCAGAACCATTTTTTTACTGCGTAATTCCTTGATGCTGTATTCATGAATAGGATTTACAGTCGTAGTATCTGCGTAAAAAAACATGCTTGTTTGGTCTTCACCAAAAACCCAAGTTCCATGACTATATGTGCCCTGGATTTGGCCAAGTTCATTGGTGTAATTAGAAATTGAATAGGTGCCATCCTTATCAATACTCATTTTTGTAGTGACGCTCGCATCAAAAACATTGTTGCCGTTGAGCACGTAGTCAGAAAGTTTCCAATCGTTGCACAGACGTGCTTTTTTAGTGTGAATGGAGAACGCAGGACCCTCGCTAAATTTGGCACATCCTGAAAGTGCGACGGCCAATAAAGAAAGTGAAAAGAGAACAGACTTCATTTTGTTTTTTTTTCAAATGTACTACTTTTTGGCCAATAAAAAAGCCGCAATTAATGCGGCTTTAGTTTCAAATTTAGATTCAAGTTTATTGAGCCGTGAATGTTTGTACAACTGTCTCTGTTCCATCTACAGTTTTTAATTTGAGTTCTTTTCCAGCCAAACGTACGATTGTTGCCGCATCTGAGCCCGTAAGACCATTTACAGTTGTAATGATTTGTGTTTTGTCATCTGAAAATGCCCAAGTTCCAGCATAGTTATTGGTATAATTAAATCCAAGATAACTGTAGTTGATGGCTGTACTGTAAGTACCATCTTTATAGATTACCATTGTTTGATCAAGGCCTGTTAATGCATCAGCTACTCCGTTTGTAGTTTGTGCAGTTAATTTCCAAGACCCTGTTAAACGAGCAGTTTTTGAAGATAATGCTAAGGAGGGTCCTTCCTCGTATTTGCCACAAGATGTCAAGGTAGCTGAGCTCACTGCTAAAGTTGCTAAGCCGATAAAAAATAGTTTTTTCATAATTTTCAAGTTTCAACAAATCTAATTAAAGACTTGAACATTCGCAATATGATGAGTAATTTTGTTTTAATGAAGACTTCTATACTTTCCTTACTGCTTTTGGTTTTATTTTCATGTGCTCAAAACGCCTCTCAATCGAATAAAAACATAACGCCTGCAAAAATTTGTCAGCAAGTAAAAGCCAATACTGCTATTGACTTTGGAGTCAAAGGCATGGTGTGCCAAATGGGTTGTGGCGGAAGTATTAGAAAAGCACTTAAAGAGACCTGCGCAGTAGAAAGGGTGGAGGTCAACTATTTAGATTCTCTTGAAGAGCAAACCATAAAAGTGCACTACGACCGGCAAAAAATTGCCCCTAATCAGATGCTAAATATCTTGAGTAAAATCAATGATCAGCAATTTAGCGTCAGAACAATAGGTGAAGCCCAAGCACTGCGATGAAACTTTATTACCGACAACTAGGCCAAGGAAAACCACTGGTCATATTACATGGTCTCTTTGGTTTTTCTGATAACTGGCAAACGCATGCAAAAAAGCTAGCTGAGTATTATCAAGTTACATTAGTAGATTTGCGTAATCATGGTCATTCACCATGGTCGTCAGCATTTTCTTATGCGCTTATGGTCCATGATCTGCATGAGTTGTTTGAAGACCTACAAATCCAGAAACCCATTTTGCTTGGGCATTCCATGGGTGGAAAACTCGCTATGCATTTTGATCAACAATTTCCTGGTTTGATCGAAAAACTAATCATTGTAGATATGGGAGTAAAGGAATATCCACCTCACCACACACATATTTTAGCAGCCATTCATGCAATTGATCTTAATCAAATTAGTGCTAGGAGCGAGGCTGAGACCATCCTTAAGTCGTTTATAGATGCTGATGGTATTCGTCAGTTTTTACTTAAAAATTTATATTGGGAACAAAAAGGTAAACTTGCTTGGAGGGTTAATTTCCCAGTACTTGAGTCAAGTATGCCTGAGATTTTGGCTGCGCTTCCTTCTTTTGAGTCTTTTACTCCGACGCTTTTTATCCGAGGACTTCTTTCTAATTACATCTTAGATGGAGATATCTCTCAATTGGAAAGTTATTTTCCGGATTCTCAATTTGTATCGATTCCAAATGCAGGGCACTGGGTGCATGCAGAAGCTCCTGAAGTTTTTTTAGATGAAGTACTTTCCTTTTGTCTAAGGTGATTTCAATCTAAAATTGGTATAAAAAAAGGGAGCTCGTGAGCTCCCTTTTTTTCCTTAGAGGAAAGTGTTATTTGCGAACTGCCAATTTCTTGCTAACAGATGTTCCGTTTGCAGTAACATTAACAGTATACATACCACTCATTAAAGATGCAGTATTGATTTCTACAGCTTGAGTACCATTTACACCAGATAAGATCTGAGTAGCAACTACTTTACCTGTCATATCAATCACGTTGATGATTGCATCAGAAGTGTTTTTAACAGTGAACGTTACACTTGTTGCTTCAGTAGCAGGGTTTGGAGCTACTTCAAGGCCAAATGTATTGTTCGCTTCTTTTATGCCGAGTGCAGGATCGAAATTCATGCGTACCATAGGTTGAGAAGTAGTGTAGTACCAAGTAAGGTCAGTCATGTCGTAGTAGTAGCATGTTTGAGCTGGAGCAGGACCTGCTGTACCAACAACTAAATCGTTTGTTGCGCCACCGTCGCCATTAGAACCAGCAACTAATAAATAAGACTCTCCTGCATTGAGTGGATAGTTTCCACCTAAGAAAGAAAGCGTTACTTCTGCGTCAAGATCACTAGCAGTCAATACATAAGGACCAGTTTCATCTACGTAAAGGAAGTCACCTGTAGCAGGATCAATAGAGTACAATTTGAGGTACATTTCTGCACCAACCTCAGCAACACCATTGATGTATACTGAACCACCACCAATTGTTGTATTAGCAAAAATATCGAAGATATTACCTACTTCGAAGCCCATACCGCCATTGAAAGAACCATTAATTGCGGTACCATTGTCACGTGCATACACGTAAGGGTTGATAGCAATAGAGGCGTAATTTGAGATTGCATTGTTAGACGGATCGCCATCAACATTACCCAAGGTAACTTCTCCTGATAGAGAAAGTGTTGCTGTAGCAGTTCCTGGTGTAAAAGAAGTGGAACATGTCAGTGTATCAACTGACCCAACCAATACAGGAGTAGCAGCTGAAGATCCAGTGTAAGTACCAGCAGTAGCAGTAAATACTGCATCTTGCTGATCTTGTGCACCAATGTTTTCAACTAAACCAGAAAATTCAATTTCAGTAACTTGAGATGCAGGTATTTGGTAGTAAGCCAAACGCTCAGCCCAAAAACCAGTTGAACCCCAATAAATGCTGTTCAATTGAAGGTCGTTTGCTTCAGGAACATACAACTCAACATCGTCAACAGCCCAATACCAACCCCAATAGTCGTTGTCATTGTAGTAGAATTGGATTTTAACTTGATCGGATCCTGCAGCGATAGAGGATACGTCAATAATTGTAACTTCAGGGTTTGCTGAATTTTGGTTTGGAGTGAAGTAGTCAACTTCGTCTGAAATTAAAAATTCAGTCCAATTGGCACCGTTATCACCAGAAACGCGAACGCCACGAGTATCATGCCACCAACGGAAGTTATGGTTGTACTTTAATTTCACAACACTATGTGCAGAACAGTCGATTGTACCCACATTGGTTGCTGTTGTGATGATAGGAGTACCATCAAAATCACCACTGTTATTGGCATCAGAGTTTACAAACAAAAATCCATTGGCTGCAGTTGGTGAAGCAAATGGGCTTAATGCAGAAACTGGAATGGAATTGGGAGTATTGATAAAATTCCATTGTTCTGAATTAGATCCTGTGCTTGCAACTTCCCAGTTTGCTGCAGTTGAGAAATCATCAGACCAAATAGTTGTTGCTTTTGCTTCAGCTGAAGGTTTGTGTGCTACGTTAGACCCAACTTCAAAAGAAGTTCTTTTGTCTAAACGTGGCGCATTGATGCTTTTCACTTGTGCGTGAAAAGTACCAGCTGCCATGACGGCAAGAAAAGATACGTAAAGTTTTTTCATTGTTGATATTTTAGATAGTTGATACAAATATAAGGAAAATAAAAAAAATCATTTTCCTAGAAGGAGCGGGTTAATAAAAATTCAGATAATTCAAGCAATTCAGAGCTGGTATTGTGTGTCGACATGCTTTGAAGTGCCTCAAGTGCTTTTTGATGATGAAAATGCATTTTGACTTCACAATAGCTTCTTGCACCCAGTTTGGTGTAAAGTTCCTGTGCCCGCGCTACTTTTAATTCAGGGTTAGTAGTGCGCTCCATATTCATTAATTCTTCTAATTGAGTAGTGTCCGCATTTTTTTTCGCAATAATAGATAGAAGCGTTTTTTTGTTGGCCAATACATCACCACCAATTTGCTTGCCTACTTGAGCACTCTCTCCATAAAGATCGAGGATATCATCTTGAATTTGAAACGCTAGACCTAGTTGTTCACCAAAATCGTATAAATGTTGGGAATCCTTTGCTTGAGCACCTCCAACAATACCACCCATTTGCAATGCGCACCCAAGAAGTACAGAAGTTTTAAGTCGAATCATTTCAAGGTAATCCGATTCATTTACTTCGGTCCTTTGCTCAAAATCCATATCCATTTGCTGTCCTTCACACACTTCTACAGCGGTCTTGTTAAAAATGCTGTATAAGTTTTTGAATGTTTCAGCATCGTAAGAAGCTAAATGATCGTATGCTTTAACCAAAAGAACATCTCCCGAAAGAATGGCGATATGAGCATTCCATTTCTCATGTACAGTGGCTTGTCCTCGTCGCAAAGGGGCAGCATCCATGATATCGTCATGAATTAAAGAAAAATTGTGAAAATACTCTACAGCTAAGGCTGCTGGTAAAGCTTTTTCTAGGGGATTACCAACGAGCTTACAGGCCATTAAAGTCAACATTGGACGCATTCGTTTACCACCTAATTGCAAAAAATATCGCAATGGATCGTAGAGATTATGAGGTTCTTTAGGGAATTTTGTATGCTGTAGAGCCTCCTCAAGAATGGCGCTGTATTGTGCTAAAATTTTCATTAATAATGCTGTATTATTTGTTCAGTGAACTACAGCCAACGGAACAGATCATCAAAAAGTCTTTTCCCCCAAGGAGTAGACCCGTATTCTTTTTCAATTTTTTGGCGTAACTCTTCAATGGTAAACACTTTATTCTTGCCAGGGTTCAGTAGGAGATCTTCTTTTTTTGGTGCTGTCAATTCTATTTTCTTGGCAAAGTAAACAATACCACCATCTTCGGTTGCAAGTCCAAGAATGGTGCCAGGTAAGCCACAAAACCCTTCTGGACCAACAGATGGTGTCAGCATTGGCGTATACCAAGCATAAAGACGTGTACTATCATTTTTTTGATAAATTGCTTTTCTACACTCGTAGCCACAAATATTTCGTTTGCTATCTGTGATCTTCCAAGTGCGTAAAGGTAGGCTGTCTTGGACATATACATTTTGTCCAAATACAGCAAGCATCATGAGTTGGCTATTATGAGTTAGATTTTGATAATAAGCGTTTTTCGTGGTTAGCCAGGCCATTTCTTCCGGTTCATTTGAAGGTACAACTGCAAAGTATGATGCAGTGTCATTGAAGAACAAATGAAAGGGCTCAATACGAATTTTATTTTCTTCGGTGACAAAGCGTTTCATACGCTGGTCATTGAAGCGTTTTTCAAGATTGGTTCTGCGTTCAAAAGTGATTTTGCCAGCGTGAACATATTCTGTTTGCGCCCATGTCTGTAGACTGAGCAACAAGGCACTAATGCCACATACGAAGATCTTCTTCACGGGTTTTGTTATTATTAAATTTATAAGTCAAGCGCACAAGGAAATAGCGTGTAATGATCCGCGTATAATTGTCTGTAATCATATTACTGCTGACCGTTCGCTGCAGATTGATATTTTGATTCAATAGGTCATTTACTGAAATTCCGAGAATGAGATTTTCTGTTTTTAAGAATGCTTTTTGAAATTCAAAATCCACGATAAAGAGGTCGCGATTAAAGGCGTCCGCCCGACCACGATTAAGTGTATAGGTTAATTCCCACTTGATTCGGAAATGTGCAGGTAAACGCCAGTCTCCAACCATGAAATAATTTTGTGTTGAATATGGCTGGTTAGAACTAGAATTAAGTGTAGTTACAGGGTTTACATAGGTATAACCGGTACCAATGGAAATGTCGAGGCTATCTAAACTTAAGTCTATGTCAAACGACCCATTTAATGTTGTAGTTTGAGTGGTATTAAGTTGGTTATTGATGTAATTATTGTTTCTAAAATACGATAGATTCGTACTTGGTTTAAAGGTAATTTTGCGATTGAGTATAGGGTAGCCTCCACCTGCATAAACTGTTGCAAACATATTTCCATCAACGTTTACAGTTTTGGAGATAGTACGACCGAAAGCATCAAAGGTTGTGCTGTTTCCAAAAGCATTTTGCGTAAGTGTCGCGTTTCCACCAGACCAAAAGTAACGTCCAGTCATTGCTTGCCAAATATTAGCATTGAAGTTAATTCGGTGTTGGTAGTTTGGTTTCAGATCTGGGTTTCCTTCTTGGATTCGATTAGGATTGGTATTGTCTCGAACGGGTTGTAAGTCATTTGCACTTGGGGGCGCAGATGAAGTGCTATATCTTATGTTCATACGCTTGGCCATGCTTGGCTTGAATTGATAGGAGAAATTGGGTAGAAAATTGGAAATATTTTGGTTAATGCCAATACCATTGAATTGATTGATGTTGTCTATTTGAATATTACGATAGCCGATTCCTCCAGAAATCCGATGACTTTTAAAGAGGTAGCTTAGAATAGCGGTGCCTCTTTGTTGAAAGCGATCGTTGACAAAGTCATTGGTAAAAAGGCTATCAATAATGACAAACGCACTATCTATATTTGGATTATAGGTGTATTTGGCCTGATTCGAAGCCCCTAGTTCTAAAAAATATTCGCTGGTCAGAATAAATCTTTTGGAAAGTGGTTCGGTATAAGTCAGCGTAAAGTAATTGGTGTTGCTGAGGTTTTTATTTGTTTTACGTTGGTTGATTAACGTATCAAACAGCAAATTACTTGTATTTGTATAGAGTTGGCCCTCGGATTGATTTTCATTATGGCTCAATATGTATTTAGCTTCTAGCTCACGGTCTTTTTTCTCAAATTTCCTTCGGAGAATAGCCTCGGAATTACTACTCAAGCCTTTGGATTCATAGTTATTGTTGACGTTGGTGAGTAAATAAGACATAAAGCTATTGTCTCTGAAATCGTTGATGGAATTATTGTTTTGGTCGCCAAAATCAATATGAACATTTGGTTTCAATTCTAATTTGGTAAGTGAATCAATGTCGATTTGTAAATTCATATTGATACGATGTGAACTACTCAATGATTGGTTATTGGTAGAGTCTTTGGTATAATAGGAACTATCGGCTAAGAAATATTGTGTCTGAGAACTTGAGTTGGCTTGCAACCGACTTTCGTAATAAGCATAATTAACCCCGAGCTTCACTTTGTCTGAAAGGCGATCATTGTAGTAGACACCAGTTTTGAGCGTTTGTGGGATACCTGAGTTATTCCCTCGAGAGTCACGGTCCCAGAAATTCAGGCCACTTGCATCTCTTTCGTTGTCAAGGCCAAATTTATTCATATCGCCAAAACCAAAACTAGATTTTGGGGTGTTGGAGGCGAGCATAAAAACGGATATTTTTTGCGTTTTATTGAATTTATTGAAGAGGAGTTCAGACTCATAAAAGGCTTCGTCGGCTGCACCTTGATTGAAATCTGAAGCCACCGCTGCCTTTCCAAAATATCCGCGTTTGGCTTCATCTTTGAGCTTTAAATCGAGTACTTGGATTTTGTCATCCTCACCAGCAGCAGCATCTTCGTTTTTCTTTTCATAAACCTGCACTGATTCTACGCCATTGGCTGCTAAGTTTTTGGTGGCAATGGTGGGGTCGGACCCAAAAAACTCATCGCCATCGACCAATACTTGACTAATTTCCTTTCCTTGAGAAGTAATGCTTCCATCACTTTCCACCTTTATTCCCGGAAGTTTTTTCAATAGGTCCTCTACAACTGCATTTTCAGCAACTTTAAAGGAGTCTGCAACAAATATCAAGGTATCACCACTAAAATACATGGCGTTTCGGTTACGTGTGACCACGACCTCATTCACATCCTGTACTTTTGGATAGAGTCGGATATTTGGCAATTCAAAGGTGGATTTTTTTGTGGAACCCATAAGGTAAATGCTTCGTGGAGTCCAGTTGCTATGTTCAATAAGTAGTTGAAATGAATCAATAGGAAGATTATTCATGGTGAATTCTCCATTTGCATTACTGCGCGAAAAACTGACTAAGACAGAATCGCGTAGATGTATAGCAATGATACTTGCTTGTTGTATAGGTTCAATGCCTGAGCTGTCTACCAAACGACCAGTAACAGTCATATTTTGACCAAAAGAAAGTGCGGAGCAAAGTAAAGTAAGACTGAGTAAAAGTATTTTTTTCATGAAATAGGAGTCTAAACTGTAAGACGTTAGAAATCAGTAAAATGTTACATTATTTTTTTTGAAGAGCAGTTAAGACTTGATATTGAAGTCCAGATGCTTCCTGAATATCCTGAAATTGGAGCAGAAAATTTTGATTTTTTACAGCCTCAGGATTTGATTTGATAGAGGCTATTTCTTCGTCTGTTGGCGCATAAGCTAGATTTGTGGAAAATTCTGCGTTACCAAACTGCACGAATTTTTTATTAAATGCCTCGTCAAATCCTTGGAATTGTAGCGAAAAAGATCCTGTTTGATTTTGCATTTGAGAGAACATTTGAAGGGCCAAATCAATCTCTTCATTTGATTTTTTATCGGTTCCTACCGCTTTGTAAGGGGCTTGTTCTCCGTTCACTAATTGCCTAAAATAGCATGCAATTGGGCTTTGGTTCGCATTGTAAAAAATAAAAGAATCTTCTATTTTTTCAGTGGATTCATGTATGTGTGTTTTGACTACCTGAGCCATACTTAGTACTTCTTTTAAGAAATAAAAGGTATACTGTACTTTGAGCCCAAAGGTGTCTACTTTTTCTAGATAGGCCTTTAAAATTTCTCCCTTAGGATCTAATAAGGCTTCAGATTTGATGGTATAACCACTTTTATGAGTGAAGAATAAGGAAGAAAGACGCTGAAAATCTTTGCGATTTTCCACTTTTTGACGATAATTTAGAAATGAGGATTGTCCCTCAAAAGAGGACTCAAAGGACAATTCAGCTGTTGGCTTGACAACTAAATCTTTCGTTGTTTCTTGACAAGAAAGCAGCAATATTGGAAATAGGAGCAATAAAACCTTTAAAATCATGGTATAAAATTACAAATACTTCTCTGATACTTCGATCTTTGGTGATGTTTCCGCCATGCGTTAGGTTAAAACTCCTTATTTTTGATTCATGTCAGTGGTACTTTGTATAGATTTTGGACTCAAACGCTGTGGTTTGGCCATTAGCGATCCCAATCGTATTATCGCTAGCCCATTGCAAACGATTGAATCAAGCAACCTAGAAAATTGGTTGGATCAAGAAATCTCCAAGCGTCAAATTGCGGAAATAGTTTTGGGCTTTCCCACCCGTTTAGATGGTTCAGACTCGCACGTCACCGAAAATGTTCGTTTATTAAAATTGGCCTTAACAGACAAATTTCCAACTATACCTATTTATCTTTTCGATGAGCGCTTTTCATCTAAAATGGCAAGTGCAGCCATTTCACAAATGGGACATAAAAAGAAAAAACAAGACAAAGGCCTTATTGACCAAGTTGCTGCAGCAATGATTTTACAAGAATATTTGAGTCAAAGCTAATCCTTGCTAACTTTGCACTATGATTTTACCTATTGTAGCCTACGGAGATCCTGTCTTGAAAAAAGAAGCGGAAGAAATCGATGAACAATATCCCGATTTACAAAAGCTGATTGCCGATATGTTTGAAACGATGTATCATGCCAAAGGCGTTGGCTTGGCTGCACCTCAAATTGGGAAGAGTTTACGTTTGTTTATTGTAGATGGAAGTCCTTTTGCAGACGAAGAAGGGGAGGAGCCCGACCCAATGGCAGCAGGAATAGAAAACTTTAAAAAGGTATTTATCAATCCTATAATTGAAGAGGAAAGTGGTGCCAAATGGGCATTTCAAGAGGGTTGTTTATCTATTCCAGGGATCAGAGAAAATGTACACCGTCAGCAAAAGGTTCTGATAACCTACTATGATGAAAATTGGGTTTTTCACGAAGAGACTTATGACGGATACGCTGCGCGCATCATCCAACACGAATACGACCATATTGAGGGTGTTCTGTTTACTGACCACCTAAGTCCACTTAAGAAAAAATTACTCCTCAAACGTCTTGGCAATATTACCCAAGGTGCCATTAGCGTTGACTATAAAATGAGTTTCCCAGGTAGTAAGAAACCACGCATGATCTAATCACTATGAAAACTTATTCGCTTCTTTCCGCTCTATGCATCTTTGTTTTGTTTTCTTGCGGAAATCCTACTGAACAAAAAAGTAAAAAAGAAAATTTGCGTGAGCGTATTCAAACCTTTGAAGACTCTTTGCTTCAATTGCAAAACAATTCACAGAATGCAGGTCAGGTGACTAGCCTTCATCAAATCGAATTAATCAATCGCTTGTTAGCTTATAACCGATCTTTTCCTAAAGATTCTTTTTCAGCAGATTGTTTATTCAAAGTGCATATGATTTATGATCAGTTAAGGGCAACAAAGGAAGCAATAGCATACGGAGACACCTTACTGGAGCGATTCCCCTCCTATAAAAACAGACATTTAGTACTAGAAAGTATCGGGAGTTCATATGATTTGAATGAACCGCGCGATACCGCAATGGTCCGTAAATACTACGAGCTTTTACTCAAAGAACCACAATTGCCAACTCAAAAAAGGCAAGACATTAAAAAACGCTTGGGTTTATTAGCATTGTCATTTGAAGAATATATTCTAAAGTCTAATTGAGACATCCTTGATAAGGATGATTAATGCTCGGTTAGTACTGCGAAATCTGTTAAAAATTGAGGATAGGACTTAGCGATCGCGCTTGTATCGTCTAAAATTTGTGGGTCTTGACTAATCAGACTTGAAATACAGGCTGCCATCACAATTCGGTGGTCGTTGTGTGTGCGTAGGCTTCCACCTTTTACTTTACCGCTTCCAAAAATGGTGATCTCATCGTTGTGAATATGATATTGTACCCCCCAAGTATCCATCGCCTCACACATGGCCGCTAAGCGATCAGATTCTTTATTTTTCAATCGGTTGATACCTAATAATGTACTTGGACCATGAGCAGAACATGCCAACACGACAAGAACTGGAAATAAATCTGGTTGTTGGGTGCAATCAAAATGAAATGGGTTTTTTAAGGAAGATGATTTGACAAATAGCTCATCAGAATCCCAGTTTACTGTTGCGCCGTATATTTTCAGAATCTCTAATAGCTTTTTATCCGGTTGTAAACTTTGTTTTTGAAGTCCTTTAATGCTAAGTTCCCCCTTCATAGCTGCTCCAACCAAATGCGCTGCCATACTGCTCCAATCTCCCTCTACAACAACTTGTGCACACCCAAGCTTTTGTGCTCCGTTGAAGTTAAAAGTAAAATCTTTTTGCTCGTAGGTGAATCCAAATTGAACCAAGGAAGCTAGTGTCATGTTAAAATATGGTTGGCTATTTATTTGCGTAATCCGTATCTGCCAATTACCTGGGTATTTAGCTGCAAGTAGAAAAAGGCCAGAGACGAACTGAGAACCTTCTGAGCCGTCAACTTCTATGCGCGTATTTGTTATAGAACCACTTACTTCAATAGGCAAGTACCCGTTATTGTGATTAACTTGAAAGCCTAATTCTTTGAGCAGTTGAATGGTAGCCCAATGCGTACGCTTAAGTAATGTTCCTGTACCTACAAGTCTATAATTGGTCAAAAAATGCCGGGCTACAAATGCTAAAGTTCTAAGGGCAAAACCACTTTCGCCAACATGTATTTCAGTTATAGAATCGTTGGTATTTTGAACTTCGATATTTTCCAAAGCAGCCTGCATGGCAATGGTATCGCGGTCTGACCCTAATTGCAATATTTGACAGGGTTGTTGGGAAAGTTTGGCTAAAATCAACAGGCGTTGTCCGTAGCTTTTTGATGAAGGTGCAGTTAATTCACCGCGGTATGACTTTGCATTTATTCTCATTTGGCTACTTAGCTTGTAATCCTAGTTGAATGCGGATAGATTCTTCATGAAGCATTTTAATGAATAGCTCTGTGAATTCAGGGGAAAGCCCGGCGTTTATTCCTTTTTCAACATTTGCTCTTAAGGTTTCTTCCCAGCGCTGAACTTGTAAGATATGCGTATTTTGACTTCGCTTAAAGGCTCCAATTTCTAGTGAAAGTGCCATTCGTTCTTGCAATAATTCTATCAAATTCTCGTCAATCAAACTCATTTTGTCTCGTAATTCTGACAATTCTTGAAGCGCACGGTCATTAGGGGTGCGTGGCTCTAGCGTTTGGAGTAATTCTTGAAGTTGTAGGGGTGTAATTTGTTGTTTGGCATCTGTTAGTGCTTGGCTTGGATCGCAATGCGTTTCTATCATAATACCATCGTAATGAAGATCTAAGGCTTGTTGTACCAATGGAGTAATTAGTGCAGCACGTCCGCCAATGTGCGAAGGGTCCATGATTATTGGAATGTCTGGGCGTGCTTGTTTGAAGTCAATAGCGATTTGCCAATGGGGATTATTACGGTATTTTGTTTTTTGATAGACGGAGAAACCACGATGAATGGCACCAATAACTTTTATATGATGCCGTTCCAATCTTTCAATTGCACCTAACCAAAGTTTCAAATCAGGGTTAACTGGATTTTTTACCATAACAGGGAGGTTGGTCCCTTCTAAGGCCTCAGCAATTTCTTGAACAGTAAATGGATTGACAGTGGAGCGTGCACCAATCCAAACCATATCGAGTTGGTGAGAGGCTGCAGCTCTAACGTGTTCTGCAGTAGCTACTTCAGTGCATATTGGAAAACCAAATCTACGGCGGACCTCTACAAGCCAAGAAAGCCCCAGATCGCCGATGCCTTCAAAAGCCCCAGGTTGGGTTCTAGGTTTCCAAATTCCGGATCTAAAATAAGAAAGCGGAAGGCCCTGGAGACCTTCCGCTGTTGCTAAAACTTGATTAAGCGATTCGGCAGAACAGGGCCCAGCTATGAGGCTTGTAAAGAGGTCCGAACGCATGATTTATTATTTGGCGTAGTTAACAGCGCGTTTTTCGCGGATGACCGTCACCTTAACCTGGCCTGGGTAGGTCATTTCAGTTTGAATACGCTGAGAAATTGTAAAAGATAGCTCTTCTGCGCGTTGGTCAGAAACTTTTTCAGCCTCTACCAATACACGTAATTCTCGGCCAGCTTGGATGGCATAGGCACTTCCAACACCATCGTATGATAATGCTAAGTTTTCGAGTTCTTTGATACGTTTGATATAGGCTTCAACTATTTCACGTCTTGCTCCTGGACGCGCGCCAGAGATTGCATCACAGACTTGTACAATTGGCGAGATAAGGGTTGTCATCTCAATTTCATCGTGGTGTGCACCAATAGCATTCAAGACATCACCTTTTTCACCAAACTTTTCTGCAATTTTCATACCTAGAATAGCGTGAGGTAATTCTGGTTCTTCATCTGGAACTTTACCAATATCATGAAGAAGACCTGCTCTTTTGGCGAGTTTAACGTTCAGACCGAGCTCTGCTGCCATAATAGCACACAGATTTGCTACTTCTCGAGAGTGTTGTAGAAGGTTTTGACCATATGAAGAACGGAATTTCATGCGTCCAACCATACGCATGAGTTCAGGGTGCAAGCCATGGATACCTAGATCAATACATGTACGACGGCCAGTTTCAGCAATTTCTTCATCAAGTTGTTTTCGTGTTTTAGTTACGACCTCTTCGATTCGAGCAGGGTGGATACGTCCGTCCGAAACAAGTTGATGTAAACTTAACCGGGCAATTTCTCTTCTAACTGGATCGAAACAAGAAAGGATGATTGCCTCAGGGGTATCGTCGACGATGATTTCAACACCCGTTGCTGCTTCAAGCGCACGAATGTTCCGACCTTCTCGGCCGATGATACGTCCTTTGACTTCATCAGACTCAATATTGAAAACAGAAACAGCATTTTCTACAGCCTGTTCAGTAGCTACGCGTTGTATACTTTGGATTACAATCTTTCGAGCTTCTTTATTGGCATTTAATTTGGCCTCTTCGGTAATTTCTTTGATCGTAGCCATTGCTGCTGTACGCGCTTCGTCTGTAAGGGCTTGCATCAGGTTTTGCTTGGCATCCTCTGGAGAAAGCTGGGCAATTTTAGACAATTCAGCAATTTGTTTTTGATGAATTTTGTCGAGCTCTTGATTGCGGATCTCTAGCTGAGTAGCCTTGTTTTGATATTCTGTTTGCGTTTTTTCGAGGTCCTTTTCTTTTCGACTGATTTCCTCTAATTTTTGATTGAGCGTCTTTTCTTTGGTTCTAAAGCGATCTTCACCAGATTGCATTTTTCTTTCCCGCTCTTTGATAGCTTCTTCGTGTTCTTCTTTTTGCTTTAAAAATCGCTCTTTTGCTTGAAGAGCACGTTCTTTTTGAATTGTTTCAGCTTTTGATTCTGCCTCCTTGATGATGCGTTCAGCATCTTTCTTAATGATGCTCTTTTGAAGGATGTAGCCGGCAACACCGCCACCTAGTAATCCGATTAATAACCATACGATATCCATTCTACTGACTTTTACAGTCGGAAGAGGTCTTTGGCACTTGAGAGTTATTGAATGTTATTCAAATCTTGTTTTAGTGCTTCAAGAGCCGATTCTATATCGGCATAATTGGGCTCTATAACTGTTGGCTTTGCTTCGGCTTTGGCTTTGGTAAGCAATTGCAAGGCAGACATAGCCAACAAATCCTGATTATCGTTTACTGCATAGTTTTTACGTAGCAATTCAATTGCTTTATTGATATCAGCGGCTGCAGCACTCACGGCTTCTGCCTCTGCTTCTGGTACGTTTAACGGGTAACTTCTACCAGCAATATTAATTTTGAGAGCTACTTTACTCATTTAAGCCTGCTTAAGCATTTCTATACAGAATTCAATTTCTTTCACAAGTGCGTCGATTTCCTCAGCGTTGCGACCATTTGTTGCAACAGGAACCTCTACGACTTTGTTTTGAGCCTCCGCCAATGATACGTTGAGTTCTTCAATGCTTGCTTTTAGCAGCTCTACCTGCGCTTTTTCAGCTTGGTAAAGCTCTTGGATACGTCGCAATTCAACCTGAATCAACTCGTGCTGAGCACGTTCAGTTTTCAGTTCAGCTGCAATTTGCATGCTGCGGGTGCGGATATCTTCTATGAGCGTATTGAGGTTCTCAGTCATGTTAAGCGTCGACTTTGTACAAAGTTAACAAGCATTCGTTTAAATTCTACAAAATAAGGAAGGTTTTTCTTTTTTTTCTTACGTAGTTTTGAAGATGCTCAAGTATATCCTTTGTTACGCTTTGGTTTTAAGTCATTGTACAATTGCTCAAATCCTAAAATGCGATAACCGTTGGTCCTTACCAATGGATGCTCCTGTAGAACTCAGTGCCGGTTTTGGAGACCTAAGACCCAATCATTTTCACATGGGACTGGATATCCGAACGGGAGGGAAGGAAAATCTGCCCATCTATGCTATTTCAGACGGCTATGTATCTCGGATAAAAGTTTCATCTGTAGGATACGGCTGGGCACTTTACATTAATCATCCAAACGGCTATACTTCGGTATACGCACATTGTAATCGCTTTGCGAATCGCATTCAGCAACTCTATTTGGATACTTCAGTTGTGCTCCAACAGAATGAAATTGACATTGTCTTAGGTGTCAACCAGCTTCCGATTCATCAAGGAGAACAAATCGCTTTTTCTGGTAATACAGGAGGATCTAGCGGCCCGCACTTGCATTTTGAACTCCGTTCTTCAACAACCGAACATGCCCTCAATCCATTACTTCACGGGTTTCTTGTCAGCGATGTTGCTCAACCTGTGCTCAATGGTATACGTTTATATGCAATAGATCAGCAAGGGTATGAGGTCCCGGGCAAATCAATGACTGTGAGTACCCAGCAAAAACAGCTCAAAACATCACTCCCTCAAGGATTTTTAAGAGATGGAGATCGAATAGGAATTGCGCTTCAAGTGACAGATTATTTTTCTAGAGATGGTCGAAGTCTAGGGTTATTTAGTGCCGAGGTTTGGACAGCAAAGGAGGGGAATTTTGCATTTGAACTTGATGAAATTGATTTCAATGATGCCAGATATATTAATGCTCATCATGATTTTTCTTATGCCAAGACTTCAAAGAGAAAATTTCAGAAGGTATTTAAATCTCCACATAATCCTTTGACGATTTATCCATACGAGGGGAGTGGAGCATTTGAACTAGGAGCATTTGACAGCACCCAATTTTCAATCATGTTGAGAGATGTCAATGGAAATGAGAGCCAAAGTGAGCTTTGGGTGGTATATCCTTTTGCTAAATCGCCAGCTCAAAGTTTCTACAATTCAAATTCTCATTGGCTTCCGGAAGCTAATTATCGATATCAAACTGGATTTTGGGAAATTGAAATAGACTCGTTTACATTTTTTGAACCAGTGAAGAAAAATATCGATTTAGCGGCCCGTCGTCTAGCAACAAGCCAAGTGCAAATTGCTAAACCCATTCATATTTCATATACAGTAACAGATAGTACGGATGCCCAACAGCGATTCTTATTAATGAATGGAATTCCGCTGAATACACACTATGAAAACGGAAAGTTAATGGCTGAATCAAAATCACTTGGTGTGTTTTCCTTGCGTAAGGATGTATTGGCTCCTTTTATACAGGCGCATTCCAATAATAAACTGGACAGTCTTAATAATGGCGCCTGGTCTTGGTCCGTTAGCGATGATTTTTCGGGTGTTGCTACCTACAGTTGTTGGCAGAATGGAGTTTGGATACCAGCTTATTACGACGCTAAAAAGAAAGTAATCAAGGCTCAATTTGAAGTTCCATTTTTTACGGGTACTCAAATTGAATTACGCGTACAAGATGCAGTAGGAAATGAGGCAATTTTTCAAAGGAGCACGCCGTTGGCACCTTTCAAGTAAATGGGACTACAATAAGCCAAATCTTCAAATGTTTGATTTTCAAATGCAGTTAAGGCAGGCAATGCTTGGTATTGGGCAGAAAGTTTTGTGTTAATCCAGGTTAGATTTTGTTGCTCCCAATAAGTCATTGCTTTTTCATTGGCATCGCCAACAACAAACGCCGGAACAAATGCTGTGATGGATGTATTTTCGAGTAATGCACAATGGACTTTTTCTTGACTATTTCCTTCTGAATCAAATATTTGCATGTAAACTTCCGTTCTTCTGGCATCGAGGAGTGCAAGGACACTAGTAGGAGAGGATAGGCCGTTTTGCTTGGCGAGTTCAAAAAGGGCAAGATGAGTTGGAATAGCAATCAAAGGGATTTGTAATGCAAAGCAAAGCCCCTTTGCTGTAGAAAGTCCTATGCGCAGACCAGTGTATGATCCTGGACCAGAGCTGTAGCTAATAGCATGGATTTGCTCAAGCGTGACTTTTGCACTTTGAAGTACATCTTGAATCATTAATGTGAGTACTTCTCCGTGAATGTAGCCATCGCTAGATTGATCTAGGTGGGAGAGGAGTATTCCGTTCTGGGAGAGAGCCACGCTACATACCTTCGTACTGGTTTCGAGATGGAGGATTAGCGGATTCATTTTCTAACACTCAAACTTAAATCCAACTCCGTGCACGTTATTGATTTGGATATTGCCATCCTCCTTCAGGTATTTACGCAATTTGGTTATAAATACATCGAGGCTACGTCCAACAAAGTAATCATCTTGACCCCAAACGGAGTTCAAAATAACATCTCTTGGGATGAGCTGATTTTTGAACTTATACAGGGTTCGTAAAATCATAGCTTCTTTCTTTGTTAGTGTGAGTAACTGAGTTGGCGATTGAAGTGTAAAATTTTCGGTATCAAATGTATAAAGCCCAATTTTTACAACTTTAACCTCTGGAGAATCAGGCTGTAGTTTCACTCTTTTGAGTAGGGCCTTAACTCTAAGCTGTAATTCTTCAGCACTAAAGGGTTTGGTGAGATAATCATCGGCACCGGCATTAAAGCCTTCAATCTTATCCTCAGTTCTACTTCTAGCAGACAAGAATAAAATGGGGATCTCAGCATTTTGTTTGCGAATATCTCGGGCAAGCGTAAAGCCATCTTTTACGGGGAGCATGACATCAAAAATGCAAAGATGGTAAGGCTCTTCCTGAAAGCGACGAAGAGCTTCAGCTCCATTTTCACATAGCGTAACGGCGTAACCATCTGCTCTGAGCTGATCTGAAACGACAATACCAAGGCTGATATCGTCCTCTACCATGAGGATTTTGATTTTCATGAGTGTCTATAAAAGCCAAGAGCCTTGGCGTACCAAAGCTCCTGACTATTAACCTAAACCTACTACTAGTGCTACAAAGTTAAACGCTTTTTTATTACTAGGTTACGGCTAGTTGTTAAATTTTTCATAATTTTTTCTAACATCAATTTTTTGCCAAAACAAGAATACCTAACTTTACTCAATGAACCCGCCACACATCCTCATTGTAGACGACGAAGAAGATATACGCATGTTGTTGCAATACAACCTGCAAAAAGAGGGATTTCGCGTTGATACGGTTGCCGACGGATTGGCTTGTATGGAGTTCATTCAAAAAGAGAAACCCACACTGATCTTGTTGGATGTCATGATGCCAGTACTTGACGGCATAGAAGTATGTGAGCGCATCAAAGCGGATCCTCAATTTCAAGATATCCTCATTTGTTTTTTAACTGCTCGAAACGAAGACTACAGTCAAATAGCTGGTCTTGATGCTGGTGCGGACGATTATATAGCCAAACCCATCAAAACAAAAGTCCTCTTATCGCGTATTCAGGCCATGCTGCGTCGTTTGAAACACCATAGCGCAGAAGCAGAACCAAAACCTGATTTTTATATCAATAGAGAAAAATATATTCTTGAAAAAAATGGAGAAGTCTTACAGCTTCCCCGTAAAGAGTTTGAATTACTCGCTTTGCTTGCATCTCGTCCTAATTTTGTTTTCAAGCGTGAGCAAATATTAGAAAAGGTTTGGGGTACGGAGATTATTGTAGGCGATCGAACCATCGATGTGCACATTAGAAAGATCCGTGAAAAGATTGGAGATCACTACATTTCGACTATCAAAGGTATAGGTTACAAGTTCAATGCCTAAGTTTGGCCCGAATCTTGCTTATTGTTTCTAACAAATCATCAACATATGAAAAAAACAGTACTTTTTTTTGTGGGCTTTTGCCTTACCGTAAATCAGTTCCTAGCTCAAGTTCCTAGCGCTGCTTTTACTCCCATCAAAGACCGGCTTGAAACTTGGGACGAAATTCGTGGTGCATGGCTTGCAATGGCTATACAAGCTATAGCAGCTAAGCAAGCAGTTCCTGACCGTACATTTCCTGAAGATTTCACACCTTTTGAGATGATAAGCATGATTCCTTTTAAAGAACGGAACGAGCTGCGTCAAATGATGCTTAATATGCAAGACCCAGGATCATCAACGCCAGCGCAACAAACAGATTTTGATATTTTCTCTACATTACTTCAACATACTTTTTGTAGCCTGAAATACGGCCGATCCTTTGGAGATCCACATCTTAAATCATACGACAGGGCGAGTTATTCATTTCAGACGGTTGGTGAATTTATTTTATCTAAAAATGAAAATGGTCTTTTTGAGGTGCAAACGCGCCAACGCGCCCAAGATGAAAACTTCTCTTTAAACTCCGCTGTAGCTATGAACGTAGCAGGTGACCGTCTTTGTTTTTATGCCGCTGAAAAGCCGGATGGTATCCAGCAAACACCATTGCGATTAAACGGACAACCTATTCAATTGCAGGGCAGAAGTTATTATTTGCCACATGGTGGTGTAATACGATTAGATGGGCGCAATTATACCATTGCTTGGCCTACGGGTGAGACCACTGTAATCGATGTGCGCTCTTCAGGTTCGCGGGGTTTTGTCAATATAACAGTAGGTATTTTTGATTGTGATCGCAATGCATTTGAAGGTTTGTTAGGCAATAACAATGGGTTTGCTGATGACGACTTCAATAGCCGAAGCAATATGCCACGACCAAATAATATTGCAGCAATCTCTATCGCATCAGCTTATGCTTTTAATTCAAGAGAAGCTGAGCAATTAAATAATATGGCTCAGCAAGAGTATCAAGCTTACTTAGCACAGAATTTTGCAGAAGATTGGCGAGTGACCGACAACAACACCCTTTTTGATTACAGTCCAGGCTTTACCACTGCTTCTTATACTGACCGCAGTTTCCCAAGAATTCATATGAATGTCGCCCAAATGAATGCACAAAGCAGGGATCGAGCTCGTCAGCGTTGCTTACAAATGGGGGTTCCTTCAGATGAAATGGGAGGTTGTATTTTTGATCAAGGATACCTGAATATTGCACCAAATTTACCTCCTGTTCCGAATATTCCAAACCCAACCGTTACTGTTTTGAACAAGGTTGAACGTCCAGCTCTCAATAATAATGCGCATAGTTTTGCGGAGGGCAAATATCCGAGTAACAGACCAGAGACCCTAGATAAACCGGGTTCAAATAGTGAAAAGCCTAATTCAACAGACAAAACTAATTCAGTTGCTAAACCAGTCCAATCAAGGGAGTCTTCTTCTCCAAAGCCTGGCTCAACAATCAATTCTAGGCCTTCTACTCCGAGTAATTCAAAACCATACACGCCGGCTACTCCAAAACCAGCTGCTCCAAAACCAGCTGCTCCAAGAATCAGTACGCCTACACCCAAACCAAGCATGCCCTCAAGTCCGAAACCAAGCGTTAAAATTGGCAAAGGATAAATTTAGTTTAACCTATTTATATCAAAAAAAAAGGGCCCGCATGCGGGCCCTTTTCATTGGAGAGCGTTTCTAGTTATTAAACGCTTGTTATTACATTTTAATAAAGGGTAACATTTGATTATTGATTTGAATCAAATAACTACCATTGACAAGGTTACTGACGTCAATTTGCTTGTTGAATGGACCGCTTTGAAGGCACTGTCCGGCAAAATTGAAAATGGCATATGTCTTGGCATTCCCACCATTCACTTGAAGCGTATTTTGAACAGGATTAGGAGAAAGTGAGAGCGATGTTGCTAAGTTTGCGTCAATTCCCGCACTTTGAACATCAAATTGAGAAATGATATTGAAATAAAGCGGTGTAGATTTGATAGGGCAATATACTTGCAAAATCAGGTTATAGATTCCGGTTGCTAATGGGGCATAAAAAGTATAATCGATGTAAGTAAATAAACCTGTAGTATCTGCTAAATACCATACCGTATATAAGCTGTCTTGATTCAAAGGATTGTTTCCAAAACTCGCTGAAACCATATAAGCTGTACCCAGCATCGATAATTCGATATCACAATTGTAGATCCAGTCGGATATGAGTGAGCCAGTAATGTTACTTCCGGTTGCTAAATTTCCCACTACATTGATACTATCTATATTACCACCACCGTTAATTCCAACATATTGGGTGGTGTTGAAGGTACAACCATTGCTATCTGTAACAACAGCAGCATAAGTCCCTTCACACAGATTGCTAATACTGTACGAAATGGCACCTTGACTCCACATAACAGTATAAGGACCGCAATTTGTACAAGAAATGGCTATAGCTCCATCGCAAGCGCCAGGCGCACTGCAATCAGTTACAGTTACTGATGGAGAAAACCCCGCACAAGGTGAAGTTGTTGTAGTATCAAAAATAATTGTTTCAGATTGGGTCAATGTACACCCATTTGCATCTGAAACAGTGACATTATAGGTTCCAATACAAAGATTATCAAAGATGTTTGTTCCTGTAAAAGGCGTATTTGATATTTGGAAGGCATAAGGAGTAGTTCCTCCGTAAGCCGTGGCAGTAATACTTGCATCACAACTATTTTGCGTAGAGGCAAGTGTACTTGTAAGATACATTCCTAAAGATGCACAGGGATTTGGCGAACTGCTTCCAATAGTAAACGGAGAAGTGAGCGTAACTCCGCCGCCGGTGGCATTGACTACATAGTTACCTGGGCATAAGTTAAAGATCGAGGTGCCTCCATTTTGAATAACGTTGCCATTCATATACCAAATAACGTTGCTAAAGCTAAGTGTATTGGTAGAGTCGATAGATGCATAACCATCACATATGTTGGGGCTGCTGCAGTCTACTGTTAAGACATTCATCACAAATTGAGCTTTTAAATGTTTAAAACTCAAAAGGCTAATGCTAAGGAAAAGGAGAGGTAAGAATTGTTTCATAAATAAATGTGTGTTTTTACTAAGACGTAAAATTCACTAAAAAGTTGCTTTGCTGTCCACGGTGGGATTGTGTATTTTTGACTCATGAAAAAAATCAACATTATAAAGCTGCTCTTATTAGCAACTCCGTTATCCTTTTTTGCGCAAATTCCTGCGCCGAAGGTTGTAGTTGGAATCGTTATTGATCAAATGTGTTATGACTATTTATATCGCTTTGAACACGTGTATGCTACAGGTGGTTTTAAGCGTCTGCTAACGAAAGGTACTAATTGCCGCAATACGCAATATAATTATGTCCCAACTTATACGGCACCCGGACATGCATCTATCTACTCGGGAACAACTCCTTCTAATCATGGTATCGTTGGTAACGATTGGTATGTGCGCGATTTGAGGAAAACCGTTACGAGTGTCTCTGACATACGCTATACTACAGTTGGAAGTTTGGCAGGCGGAGTCGCCGCACCTATGAATCTACTCAGCTACACGATTACAGATCAATTAAAAATGGCTTCCCCGAAGTCAAAAGTTATCTCAATCTCCATTAAAGATCGGGGAGCTATTTTACCCGGAGGACACCTCTCGGATGGTAGTTATTGGTACGATTATAATTCTGGAGACTTTGTGACAAGTAGCTTTTACAAGCAAACATTACCAGCTTGGGTAGATCGTTTCAATTCGAAATTTGACCCTAAAAAAGACCTGCGCGCATGGAGGTTATTATTGCCAGAAAGTACTTACCTTATGGAAGATGTAAGCCAGTACGAGGTTGTGCTGGCGGGCAAGACAAGCGCTACCTTTCCTTATGATTTTCCGGCTATGATTGCGGCTGGCGCATCGGCAAACTCACTTTTCACCATTTCACCCCAAGCCAATGAAATACTTACAGATTTTGCAATCGCTGCACTTGAGCAGGAAAATATTGGGCAAGATCAATTCACAGATTTTCTATGTATTTCCTACTCAACTCCAGATATTGCAGGTCATGCATTTGGCCCGCATTCTAGAGAGTTAGAAGACATGTATGCACGACTTGATCGTGAGTTGCAACGCTTATTTGCAAGTCTTGAAACACGATTTGGAAAAGATGGTTTTGTACTTTTCTTGACAGCTGATCATGCGGTGGTGCCTGTTCCAGAAATGTTGGTCAAAATGAATCTTCCAGGTGGTTATTTCTTTATGCAAGATCATTTACAAGTACTACGCGATGACTTTATTATGAAGTATAATGCTGATTTACTCGAATATGAAATCAATCAAAATATATATCTTGATTTAGATAAAATTGATTCACTTCGTTTGGATATTGATGAGGTTGCTGAATACACAGCATCAGAATTGCGCAAATGGCCAGAAGTAAAAACTGTGTTGACTCGTGAACAATTGCGATCTGGCTCAGCATGTACAGATTATTGGGGTATGTTGATGCGAAATGGTTACAATCCTCAGCGAAGTGGGGAGGTCATGTTCTTGTTGCAGCCAGGTTATTTGGCAAAGGAAATTGATGTGCCTACCGCACACCAAGGAACCTCACATGGATCCGCTTTTAATTATGACACTCACGTACCACTTTTATGGTACGGTAAAGGGATTCCTCAAGGACTTTCTATTTATGAGCCTATTCAGATTACAGATATTTCTGCGACACTAGTCCATATCTTAAATCTTCAACGACCAGGATCGATGACCGGAGTCCCAATTATACCGCTTCTTCAACAACCTAAAAAATGACCAACGAAAGCCAATTTTTTCTTTCCCATCTAGGACAAACAAGTCCATTCCCATTTTTGATAGAAGTAGATAGGGCTGAAGGTGCCTATATATTTGACAAACAAGGTAAAGCCTACCTCGATATGATTGCCGGGGTTGCAGTCAATAATATTGGTCATCGACATCCAAAGGTAGTGCAAGCACTACGGGAACAATTAGAGAAGCATTTGCATGTCATGGTTTATGGTGAATTCATTCAAGATGCACAACAAAGAATGGTTCGTCAACTTCTAGAAGTACTACCTGAACCGTTGAATGGAGTTTATGTCGTGAATTCTGGTACAGAAGCTATTGAGGCAGCATTGAAACTAGCTAAACGTTTTACAGGTAGAACAGAACTTGTTGCTTTCAAAGGAAGTTACCACGGTAGTACCCATGGTGCGATGAGTGTTTCAGCAAATGAAGTTAAGAAAATTGCCTTTCGTCCATTGTTACCTGATGTACGTTTTTTGCCACATGATGACTGTTCTGCATTACAACAAATAACAACTCGAACTGCTGGCGTACTTATTGAAACTATACAGGGAGATGCTGGGGTAAGAAGGCCATCTGTGGACTTTATGCAAGCACTTAGAGCAAGGTGCTCTGAAGTTGGAGCCTTGCTTATTTTGGATGAAATACAATGTGGTATGGGTAGGGCAGGTAGTATTTTTGCATTTGAACAATTCCAAATCATTCCTGATATACTTGCGCTTGGAAAAGCCCTGGGTGGGGGTATGCCTATTGGCGCACTTGTGGCACCACAGGAGCATTTAAAATTATTTACCCATGCGCCGATGCTTGGGCATATTACCACCTTTGGTGGTCACCCAATGGTGTGTGCAGCTGCAGCTGCAACAATAGAAGTCTTGCGCAGTGAAATTGACTGGCTAGCCCTAGAGCAGCGTGCTGCAGCTTTTGAAGCAATAATTGCTCAGCATCCAGCGGTAACAGCCCACAGACGATCCGGGGCCATGTTTGCATTCGATTTGGCTTCATCTGAAGAAGTTGAAAAGGTGGTAAAATTTTGTCTGGAGCATGGCTTGCTTACCTTTTGGTTTCTATCTCATCCTTATAGCTTTAGATTGTCACCTCCTCTTAATTTATCGCAAGCAGATTGGGATTTGGCTTCAAGGGTTATAATTTCAGCATTAAATCACTTATAGAGCGCATATTCTGTGCCATTCCTTATCTTTGTGAGCTAATTCAAGTTATGAAGGTTACAGATCACTTGGCTGCTGCCCAAGACACTTTATTTTCCTTTGAAATTCTGCCACCCCTGAAAGGGAGAAGCATTGCTTCTATTTACGCTGGTATTGATCCCCTCATGGAATTTAAACCAAAATTCATTAATGTAACCTACCACCGAGAAGAATTCGTTTATATTGAACGTGAACACGGTTTATTAGAAAAAAAAGCCGTGCGCAAACGTCCGGGAACGGTAGGTATTTGTGCAGCTATTATGCATAAATACGATGTAGATGCGGTCCCTCACTTAATTTGTGGAGGTTTTAGTAAAGAAGAAACTGAGAACGCACTCATCGATCTCCATTTTTTAGGTATAGATAATGTGTTGGCTTTGCGTGGTGATGCAGTCAAGTCGGAAGCCAATTTTAGAGCTCATCCCGAGGGTCATGCTTTTGCTGTAGAGCTTATTGGTCAAGTACAAGGCATGAATAAAGGCCACTATTTTACTGAAGGTCAAGGACAAGACCCTACTCATTTTTGTATTGGAGCTGCAGCTTATCCAGAAAAGCATTTTGAGGCCATGAACCTCGAGACTGATTTACAATACTTAAAGGCAAAAGTAGATGCGGGAGCAAGTTATTTGGTTACGCAGATGTTTTTTGATAATCAAAAGTATTTTGATTTTGTAGCCGCTTGTCGAGGTGCGGGTATTCATGTTCCTATCATTCCTGGTCTTAAACCCATTAAAAGCCTTGCACATATCAGTTTTCTGCCCAAGTTTTTTCATATTGATTACCCTTTGGAACTTTCTAAAGAACTGCTCAAATGCAAATCCAATACTGATGTGGAGCAACTAGGAATAGAATGGGGTATCGCGCAGTCAAAAGAGTTAAAGGCTGCTGGTGTTCCATGCATACATTATTACACAATGTCAAATTCTTCTTCTGTACGTCAAATTGCATCAGAAGTTTTTTAACTTAGCTTATGAAGTTTTTATTATTGATTGTTCTTTTATTTAGTTCGCAGTATTTTTTTACTCAAAATATTAAGCTTAGTAATGCCGTAGTGATCAGTCAATTCGACAAAGAAGAAGACCGATATGCCATGCAAGCACTTATGGTGGATATATTGAAGGGCTATCAAGTGAAATCTTTGCCACTAATGAATATACTCAAGCAAGGCGAAGATCCACAGCACTTACTCAACGACTCCATTCAAAAAATCTTGTTACAAAAAGGATTTGATACTTACTTGGTAGTTAATGTAAGAGGATATGACCGCACTTTCAAACCAAGTGAGGATACACAGACTTTAGCAGAATTACTTGAAACGACAAGTATCTATCAAATTTATCGTGAAGAGGCAACATCTGTTTCTTTTGAGTTTTCAATATACAGACAAGGCCAGTTAATTTCACGTCAAGTTTTGCGCTGTGGTAATGTATCTGATCGAGATTCTGTCCTCAAAAGATTACGTAAGCGTCTACCAAAAAAGGTGCTTCCGTTGTGGATGGCATAATGAGCACGTTAACAACCGTTTTAGATTAATTCTCCATTCGGTATTGTTTTTCCATTTCTCGGTCTTCTGGGGTACTATACACACCACATTTCGGTGGTGCTTCAAATAATTTGATGACTTTAAATTGAGCTTGGATAGGCCAGTAATTTGAACTAAACCAATGTATATTGGCGTTGAATCCTTGCCACGGAGCTAGGGTAACAATAGGCGCAGATAATCCAGGGATTAATATCCAAGCTTTGTTCAAACGAATGCCAATACCAATCTGATAATTAAATTGTAGCATGCCAGCAGCTAAATTAGGTTGAAAAACTTGGGGAGCTTGATATGCTGTAAATTGTTGCTGATATCCTAGCGTGTCTTGACGAATCTGGAAATCGTAATTGATGCCCAGACTTTGGTCTAGGAAGTGCTTGCGCACTTTTACCACAACTTTTTTTCCAAAATAAATGAGCGAGTGAGCCCTCAAACTCCCATAAAGATAACCTGTGCGCATTTGTCCACTACCACTACTCGTGCTGTAAATTTCACCAAAGTCATTTTGGTTTTCGAGTAGCGTAGTTTCAAGACCGTTGATTTGACGGTAACCGATTCCCCAGTCAAAATAATCCATAATTCTACTTTTATGGAGTGCTTTTATAGGAGTGCCTTTCCATTTTGGAAAATGAGCCAATCCAAATTCTGCATAAAATCCAAGTTTGGCCTCTGGCGTGATGGTAAAATCACCTCTATCTACTTGATTAACAAATAGATCGCCACGTAGTGGTTGATTGACCAACGAGTAGGTAGGACCTAATGAAAATTGGTAACCATGGTTTTTTACTTGAAGGTAATCGTTCCCTTTTTTTTGTGATTTCTCAAAACCGCCCTGCGCCAAAAGTACAGTTGGGAAAAGAAAAAGGATCAAAATGAATCTCATGTTTGAAAATTAAAGGTGCTACATTCTTGGAGTATTTCCTGCATTACTTCAGGACTATCCCATTTTGTTTCTATATCAGCTTGAGCCATAATTTTATCCATAATAGCACTTTGTTTCTTGCCTTGTTCATAGGCAACGGCGTATGGTATGTTGCTAAAGGTAACTTGGCTATACAATGGCAACCATTTGTGAGGATATAATTGATTGAATTTTGCTTCTATTTTTTTTCGGAGTAAGAAAGAGGGATCGGCAACGAGGTCCCGCATTTCAATGTAATTATCGAGTGAAAGGTCTTGAAGTGCATCGCCATTTGGTTTTCGCATTGGGCTATAGGCAGCCCAAATGGCATCCCAATCGTGATTATGCTCGAGCATGAGTTCATTGAGTACTCTGCAATCTTCAAACCCGGCATTCATTCCTTGCCCATAAAATGGAACAGTTGCATGGGCTGCATCGCCCATAAGTCCTACTTTACCAACGGCCCAAGGATAGCAGCGAATGATGGCTAGATTAGATAAGGGGTGATCTTCCCATTTGTCGGCGATATCGGGCATGAGGTCGTGGAAATCGGGGAAGATTGTTCTGAAAAATCGATCTATGTCTGCTTTCGTGTTGAGTTTGTCAAAGGCAAATTCATGATTTTCATGAGGCATGAAAAGCGTACAAGTAAAGGAGCCATCCTCATTAGCTAAGGCGATCATCATAAAGCGTCCTCGAGGCCAAATATGCAAAGCGTTTTTATCCATTGCATAACTTCCATCGGGTAAAGCAGGTAGTAATATTTCACGGTATCCATCTGCAATATAGTTTTGGCTATACTGAAAACGATTGAGTTTTTGCATGGAGTTGTAGCGCACGGCACTAAATGCACCGTCTGCAGCAAAAATAACATCTGCCTTGGCCTCAAAATTTTCACCCGTTTGTGTATTGCGCAAGTAAGCCACAGCATTTTGTAAATCAACTCTTAGGCACTCAGTTTGGTAGTGAATTGTCGCATTTCCATGCGTTTCAGCGATATCCATCATGGTGGCATTTACCTTCCCGCGGGAAACAGAATAAATAGCCTGGCCTTCTTTTCCGTATTGTTGGTACGTGAGTTTTCCGTTAAGGTCATGCATCATGCGGCCGTGCATTGGAATAGCTATTTTACGAATTTCATCTCCCACGCCAACGGCATCAAGTGCTGTCCATCCTCTGACAGACAACGCTAGATTGATTGATTTACCTGCACTTATTTCAGCCTTACGTATATCCGATCGACGTTCGTATATAGTGACGTTGTATCCTGCCTTTGATAAATATACAGCCCATAATGATCCTACTAGTCCTGCACCGATGATAATGGCTTCTCTTTTTTGTGTCATGTTCACTTCTTCTTTTAAACTTAGCTGCTTCCATAACAAAGGTAAGCACTAAGGGTTTTCGAAAAACGTCTAATTTTCCTTTTTTAGAAACTGAATATTTCTTTGAATCCCTTTGAAATTTGTTCTTTTTAATGCACTTTTTCCAAAAAGAAAACGAAAGCTTTCTGCGGAGAGCGACTCCCATTCTTTACTTGATAGATTTAAAAATTCTGGATGGGGTTCAAATGCATCCTCTTTTTGAATTTTTGAAAAACGGTTCCATGGACAAACATCCTGACAGATATCACAACCAAATGCCCAATTTTCCATTTTGCCCTTAAATTCGCTCGGTAAATCAGCATCTTTTAATTCAATAGTAAGGTATGAGATGCAACGTGTCGCATCTATAAGGTAAGGTGTAGCCAGGGCATCTGTAGGACAAGCATCAATACAGCGCGTACACGTCCCACAGTAATCTTTAATTGGTCCGTCAGGGGTAATTTCTAAATCGACAAACAATTCAGCAATAAAGAAAAAGCTTCCATTCTTCGGTTCGATTAGGTTCGTGTTTTTTCCTATCCACCCTAATCCTGCTTTTTTGGCCCACACTTTGTCCATTACAGGTGCTGAATCCACAAAAGCTCTTCCTTGAATATCCCCAATTTGCGTACGTAATGTAGTAAGCAATTCTTTCAGCTTTTCCTTGATAACGTAGTGGTAATCTTTACCGTACGCGTATTTGGCTATTTTAGGTGCTTGATCATCGTGCTGCGTTTGTGCGGGATAATAATTGAGTAATAAGGAGATGATAGTTTTAGTTCCGGGTTCGAGCAACCTGGGGTCAAGTCTTTTGTCAAAGTGGTTCGCCATGTAAGCCATCTTACCATGGTAGTTTTTTTGCAACCATTGTTCAAGTTTGGGTGCTTCCTCTTCAAGAAAGTCAGCTTTGGCAAAGCCTACATGGAAAAACCCTAGTGCTTGTGCGCTATCGATGATCAGTTTTTTATACTGGTCGTGCTTCATATTAGAAGAGTCCACCTTGTGCCCAACCTAAGTCTTTGCCAAGATGCTTGTAGCTTTTTTCAGTGGCTTTGCGGCCACGCGGTGTCCGCATTAAAAAACCTTCTTGAATTAAAAATGGTTCATAAACCTCCTCAAGAGTGCCTGCATTTTCGCCAATTGCAGTAGCGATAGTACTCAAGCCTACTGGGCCACCATTGAATTTATCAATAAGTACCTTTAGAATTCGAAGATCCATTTCGTCTAAGCCATTCGCATCGACGTTGAGCGCTTTGAGTGCAATCTCAGTAATGTCATCATCTATACGGCCAGATCCTTTGATTTGTGCAAAATCGCGCACACGCCTAAGCAATGCGTTGGCAATACGAGGCGTACCTCGGCTCCTGCTTGCAATTTTGAAAGCGGCACTTTCCTCAATTCCAATATGAAGCAAAGTAGCAGAACGTTCTACAATGGCAGTTAATGTTTGAGAGTCGTAGTATTCAAGTCGGGCATTAATGCCAAAGCGCGCACGCAACGGAGATGTGAGTAAGCCAGAACGAGTAGTTGCACCAATGAGTGTAAAAGGATTCAGGTTGATTTGAATACTTCTGGCATTTGCTCCAGAGTCTAACATGATGTCGATAACGTAATCTTCCATTGCAGAATATAAATATTCTTCAATGACTGGACTGAGTCTGTGGATCTCATCTATAAATAAAACATCACCTTCACCTAAATTGGTAAGCAATCCCGCTAAATCTCCTGCTTTATCTAAAACAGGCCCTGAGGTCACTTTAAAGCCAACACCTAACTCATTCGCAATAATATTGGCAAGTGTGGTTTTGCCAAGTCCGGGAGGTCCATGGAGCAATACATGATCGAGAGGCTCTTTTCTGAGTTGTGCAGCGCGAACAAATACCTCTAGGTTTTCTACAACAGACGGCTGACCAGCAAAATCTTGCAGGGATTTTGGACGCAAGACCTTATCTAGCTCTTGTTCGATTTGGCCATTTGTTTCTTCTCGGTAGTCGAATGATTCCTCCATTGTTTACAAAAATAACAATTTGTTGAAGCTAGCTTATTGCCAAGCATCAAGTAATTGTAACAAGTCGGTAAAATGAAAATCTGCAACGGTAAGTCTCGGATTTGGAAAATGTGTTTTTTCAGGAATACAACAAACTTTCATTTGAGCCGAAAGACCTGCAAGCACGCCATTAAAAGAATCCTCAATCACCAGGCATCTTTGAGGAGCTACATGAAGTGCTGAAGCCACTTTGATATAAACGCCGGGGTGTGGTTTTCCGTGGGGTTCAAATTCCGCAGAATAGGTGAAGTCAAAATGAGAACCAATTCCAAGACTATCTAGCACTGTCTCGATTAGTTTTTGTGAAGAGGAGGTCGCTAAGCCAATTTTTTTATTCTTCGATCGAAGAAAACTCAGTATTTCAATTACACCAGGTAGCGGGTGCGGAGCTTGCTGGATCAGAAAAATAAGTTTTGTGATAATTTGATTTTCTACGAGTTGAAGGTCCGTAAGTCCCCATTTTTCATGGGTGTTCCAAAAGGAAATTACTTGGTCAATGCGTAAACCAACTGTTTTCTGAAAATCTTGGTGCGTAAGTGTAGAACCATATTGCCCAAACACATGTTCCATGGCAATTTTCCAAAGTGGTTCTGAATCGATAAGTACGCCGTCCATATCGAAGATGACGGCATCAAAATCTGAGAGTATGGGTTGAATTTCAGGTTGGCTCATGGAAGAAGCGAATGGTTTCAATCTTGCGTTCACTCATCTTCTCGACTACCAAACGGTAGTCACCTATATTTACTTCATCGCCCTCTGCCGGTAGCCTTTCCAGGTGACTTAGAATTAAACCAGCCAGCGTATCGTAAGATTCGGATTCTTGTAATTGAAAACCGTATTGTTCATTGAGGTAGTCTATGTCAATGCGTGCGGCAAAAAGGTATTCTTTTGGTGAAATTTGTTGTTCAGTGAGCACTTCCTTGTCGTGCTCATCTTGGATTTCTCCAAAAATTTCTTCGATGACATCCTCTAAGGTTATAATTCCTGCCGTACCTCCATATTCATCTGTTACAACAGCAAAGTTCCCAACTTGGTTAGTAAATTTTTCGAGCAGTTCCTTTCCGCTCATCACTGTTGGCACAAAAGTAATGGGCTTCAAAATCTGTTTAATCGATTGTGGTTTTTTAAATAAATCAAATGAGTGTATGTAACCGATAATGTTATCGATATCGTCGCGATAAACGATTAATTTGGATAATCCTTTAGAGGTCAAGAGTGTTTTGGCCTCATCGATGCTATCTTGAATATCAACAGCAATTATTTCTGGCCTTGGGATCATGCAATCTCTTGCTTTTACATGAGAAAAATCCAGTGCATTTCGCAACAATAGCATATCGTTGCCATGCTCTTCTTCATTGTTTAAGTTCGCACTGAGTTCATCCACATAATTCTCTAAATCAATTTTTGAAAATACCCTTTGTTGTTGTTCTTTTGCAACTCCAAAAAGAAAGAGAAATCCAGAGCTTACCCAAACAATCAAAAGCGTAGGTAAAAAGAGAACGGCATAAAAAATCAATAGCGGATATAGGCCATAATCAAGGGCTTTGTTAGGATTGAGCTGAACAAGTGTTTTAGGCAGGAATTCTGCAGTTATGAGCACCAGCAGTGTAGATAATAGGGTTTGTAAAACGAGTTGTAAATTTTGATCCTGAATCCCAATTGAATGTAATGCTGGACCCAATTGAGCAGCTGCAGCTATACCGTATAAAACGAGTGCAATATTATTGCCCAAGAGCAATAATGCAATCATGTTACTTTCTTTTCGATAGAAAAGCGTAAGTATGCTAGATTGAAAAGTATTGCCTTTTTTAAGTACTTCTATGCGTAGGCGATTGGCAGAAATATAAGCCAATTCCATTGCTGAAAAATAGGCTGAGCAGATAAGTGAACAAATGATCAGCGTAAAATTGAGGTCCATGCCGCTTATTTTTCTAAGACATCTTTACCGATATCTTTTCGGTAATAGGCATCATCAAAAGAGATTTTTGAAATTGACTCGTAACTGCGTTCTAGCGCACTTTCGATGTTTTTTCCATAAGAGGTAACTGCAAGCACCCTACCTCCATTTGAAACTACTGAAGGTCCATCAGCTAATGTTCCTGCATGAAATACTAAACTTTCTGTGATGCTATTGAGTCCGTATATCGTCTTTCCTTTTTCATAGGTACCTGGATATCCGCCAGCAACCATCATGACGGTAGCAGCACTTTTATCGTGAAATTGGATATCTCTTTCAGATAGAGTGTGTGTAGCTACACCTTCAAATAAGTCAAGTATGTCGCTTTTTATACGAGGCATTACTACTTCAGTTTCTGGGTCGCCCATTCGGCAATTGTATTCTATTACGTAAGGGTCTCCTTTGACATTAATAAGACCAAAAAAGACAAAACCATTATAGGTGATTTGTTCTGATTTGAGCCCTTTAATGGTCGGAATTACAATGCGATTAAGCACCTTATCCATAAATGCGGCATCAGCAAAAGGTACGGGCGAGATAGCTCCCATTCCACCAGTGTTCAGTCCGGTATCACCTTCACCAATTCTTTTGTAATCTTTAGCTTCTGGTAATAATTTAAAAGACTCACCGTCGGTAATAGCAAAAACAGATAATTCAATTCCGCTTAAGAATTGTTCAATTACTACTTTTGCACTTGCTTCGCCAAATTTGGCTTCGAGAAGCATTTCTTCTAGTTCTCGTTTTGCTTCATTGAGGTCTTCTATAATTAAAACACCTTTACCAGCTGCCAGACCGTCAGCCTTGAGGACATACGGACCTTTCATTGCATCTAAAAAGCGCAGGCCTTCTGTAAGTGTGTTTGCGTCAAATGTTCCGTATTTTGCGGTGGGAATTCGGTGCCGAGACATAAATGCCTTGGCGAAATCTTTACTTCCTTCTAATTGGGCTCCTTCTTTACTTGGGCCAATTAAACCTACATTTTTAAGTTCAGTGTCTTTTTTGAAGTAGTCATAAATCCCTAAAACAAGGGGTTCCTCTGGACCTACTACGACCATATCGATCGCATGCTGAAGTACGGCAAGCTTGATAGCTTCGAAGTCATTGAGTTTGATGTCGAGGTTTTTGCCGTGTTTTTTGGTTCCAGCATTACCAGGCGCGATAAATAATTCGTCGAGGATGGAGCTTTGTGCAATTTTCCAAGCAATGGCGTGTTCGCGGCCGCCTGAACCGAGTAGAAGAACTCTCATGAACAATGTGCTAAAATAGATTCAAAAATACGGAGGCCATCAGTATTATTTAAGTGTTGGTCTGCTGCCCGTTCAGGATGCGGCATCATGCCAAAAACATTTTTTCCTTTATTGGTAATTCCGGCTATGTGTTCAAGAGATCCGTTTGGATTGTTTAGTGCATCCTGACTCCCATCTGCAGCGCAATAAGTGAATAAAATCTGATCATTGGCCTTTAAAGAAGACATAGTGGCATCATCTGCATAAAAACGCCCTTCGCCGTGGGCAATAGGGATTTGATAGGTTTGATTTGCAGGCAGATCGATGGTTGGTGCAGCAGTTTTACTTACTGGTTTGAGGAAAACGTTTTTACAAATGAACTTTTGAGAGTCGTTGTGTAAGAGGGCGCCCTCTAATAGCCCAGATTCTGTAAGAATTTGAAATCCATTGCAAATCCCCATTACGTATCCGCCATTGTTGGCGTGGGCTATTACTGATTCCATTATTGGTGAGAATTTGGCAATAGCACCTGATCTCAGATAATCTCCGTAGGAAAATCCACCAGGAATCACAATAAAATCAGCCCCTTTTAAATCGGTGTCTTTGTGCCAGAGCTCAACTACTTCTTGACCCATTAAATCTTTGAGTACATAGACCATATCTTGGTCGCAATTTGATCCTGGAAATGTTACAACGCCGAATTTCATTTTTGCTTATTAAGTTGGATCAAAGTTAGTAAAAGTCTAAGCTCAAAATGTAAAAAGTACAAATTTTAGCAAGGAAAAGCCAAATAATAAATAGTAAAATAGGTGTGAGCTGATACCTAGGCTACTACTCAGCAAGGCATAAGAAAAATAAAAGGAGAATGGGATGACTACTAGACTTAAAAACCCAAATAGACCTGTGAAAAAGAATCCAGATGTTCCGATTAACAACACATAAAATAAGTACAGAGTGAGTACCTGTGTCTGTTTTTTAAGTTTTAATGAGGCCTTGAGCAATCGGGCACGAAGACCAAAAAGACTAAAAATGAGAATGAACCCAAGCCATAAAAAAATGGTATAGTCTTGCCAATTTGGCCAATAAAACTTCATTTTTGGAATAAAATGTAAACCAGCTAGTCCATTACTGAAAAAATAAAAGCTCAGCAAGCCCCCGAGTGGCATTAAAAAACCGATAACAATCAGGACTAATTCTCGCCAAAAAAGACCTCGGATGGAGATAAACATAAAAATCAATAGCGGTAAGAGCAGCACGAAGCTGGTTTCAAAATAAACGCTCAATCCAAAAATAAAACTTGCATTGAATGCTGTTTTCTTTGCGATTTGTTGTGGTTTTATACCTAGAAATAAACCAAGTCCAACAATAGAGAAAAATTGAGCAAATAAAAGCCAGCTAGGCTCTCCCCAGGAGTGAAAAAAACTTTCAAAAATCAAGTAGTTCAGACTAATGATAAAAGTGTTTTTTTCTAAAAATTCACGGCTGTTAAACACCCAATTGAGCGCAACAGCATTGAGTAAAAGCATGATGAAATGCGCCATAAGGTGCGCAGCTGGCATTTCTGCCAAATAGGGAATGAGTTGCTCTTCTTTAATGGACGGGCCGAATACTGGGTTGTATCCGAAGAAATAACCAATTGTATACAAAGCAAGTATCAACGGCAACAAAAGTAATACGCCAACACGGTTGCCAAAAAACAATCTAATCATGTTCAAAAATAGTACTAAACACGCAGGACAGCCATCTCTTGTGAATAAGTCTGTTCGATTGTTTAAAAAGAAGATAACTTCTTGTTAAATGCATGTAATTAAACTTGTGTAAAACGCAAAAAACAATATATTTGCTATCCTAATTTTGAAAACAGTTCATCATGGATAAGCCAAAAAACCGATACTCAGATAAAGAATTGGAAGAATTCAAAACCCTCATTCAGAATAAACTCAAAGAGGCTAATGAAGATTTCGTCTTATTAAAAGGATCGCTGTCTCATACGGATGATCATGGCACAGACGACACCGGACGCACCTTTAATATGATGGAGGATGGTTCAGAAACGCTTTCAAGAGAAGAAGTAGCACAACTTGCTGCACGTCAAGAGAAATTTATCCAAAGCCTCAATGCTGCCCTTATGCGCATCGAGAATAAGACATACGGAGTATGTCGAGTTACGGGACAGCTCATTCCAAAGGAGCGTCTTCGATTAGTACCACATGCAACTATGAGTATTGATGCTAAAAACGCCCAAAAGTAAAGTGTGAAAAAACCTCTGCTTTTTAGCGCTATACTTGTTGGCATCTTATTGCTTCTTGATCAATGGATTAAACTTGCCATCAAAACACAATTTGAACCAGGTCAGTTTGAACCACTCTTAGGAAATTGGTTGGTGTTGCATTATACTGAAAATCAAGGTATGGCTTTTGGTCAAACTTTTGGAGCAAGTATGTGGGCTAAACTTTCATTAAGTTTGTTTAGAATTGTGGCTATCGGATTAATAGTTCGATACCTGTGGAAGCAAATGAAGCAAGGTGTTTCACGTGAGTTTTTAATCGTTGTATCCTTAGTGCTTGCGGGCGCAACTGGAAACCTTTTGGACTCCATGTTTTACGACCTTTTCTTTACTTTAGATCCTTGTGTTCCATTTAATCAATTAGCGGGAAGCGGGCATAAGGCTGTTTGTCATGCCGGTCATTTTGATTACGCAGTAGAACTTAGACACCAAGGGTTTTTGTTTGGAAACGTCGTAGATATGTTTCAGTTCAATGTACGCTGGCCCAACAGTTTTCCAATAGTTGGAGGTTCGGATATTTTTCCAGCGATTTGGAACTTAGCAGATTTTTGTATTTCAGTAGGTTTGATTTGGGCAATTATCCGTCAGAAGAAATTCTTCCCTAAAGAAGAAAAAACAGTAGGGTAGATGGATTGCTTAGAAATTCCACTTCATGCTCCGGTCATCTAGTATAGCAAACGAAATTTTCCAAGCGCTTGTCGGTTCTATTTGATTACCATCCGACACCACCCCATAAATTCCGATACGTAGTCGCCGTCTACTCATTTTGAAATTTCGTTCCAGTCCTGCAAGCACTTCATAGTGCTGCCAATTATATTCTTTGATGTACATAGCCCCGCCGCCAGCTACCAAACCCACTCGGGTTTTCTTAAAATAGGGAATTTTATTAAGGATTGCTCCGTTGTCGTGGTGTATGTAGTGTGCTTGCATGACATAATCTGTTGTTCGCAAGGTGGTGTCAAACCCTTGAAAAGAATAAAGTGGATTTGAAAACCAAAGTGGATCACTTCTGCGTTGAAATTTATAATCAGGCTCATAAATTGCACGCGAGCTTAGAAATTTACCAATAGATGCCCGGTATGAAGACGTCCCGATGGTGCCAATTTTGAAATTTTGTGTTACCTCTAATTGTAAATAGGCATGATCAACGGCACTATTCCAAATATGGGGTAATCCGCGCTCGTAGTGTATGGAGAAAGTTGGGTATGCAGATCCTAACACGACTTTGCGATTGGGCTCGCGCATGTAGCGTTGATTTGGTGTATAGGAAGCTCCAAAATTCAGTATGTATGCATCGTATGGATTGAATGCAAGTGGGTCATTATTGGGTAGCGATTGATCAATTCCATCTAAAAAATCATAGCCTTCAATACTTCTTCTTTTGGTGAATTGGGAGTTGGCATAGGCATAAAAGCCATTAAATAGTTCATATTCAAGATTGATATTTAGTTTAGTCGATTCAAAAAAGTTGTCCCGCTTATAAATTTGAGTGATGGCATCAAAACCTCTTATGACATCGAAGTCATGGGTGAGCGCAACGCGTAAAAAACCAAAATGAAATGGATCGAAGCGATACTTCCACCAAGAGTCTCCTTTCCAATCGCCATTAAGAAAGCCATACGATATGCGGGTATATGAATCTAGGGTACGTTCATCCTTCCATTTCTTGAAATAGTCAAAGCTAGGTGCCACACGTGGCCCTGCGATATATATTGGCTGTGCGGTTGACGCCAAAGATCCAATGGTCCATTGCTGTTTAAGCTCACGATTTCGGTGGTCAACACCAAACCACAGCACTTTTAATAAGGTTACTTTATTGAAAACAGCATCAATACTGTCTAAATATTCCTTTCGATTAAAGTAGTCCCTTATGGAGTCTTTGGCTCTGATAAACTTGATTTCTTCCTCGGTGAGTGCAATAGTACGTTTTTGCTCCCAGTAAGAACTATCGCGTTCGTATGCTTCTTGAGTAGTTACTGCAACCTCTGAATTAAAGTGGCGTTTTACAAAAGATGGCTGAAAATTATAATTACTGAAAAGCGCCTCTGTTTTGCATTGACTCACCTGATTTTTATACTTTACCCCATAGGTTAGTACTTGTTTTTTCAATACACATAAACTATCGCCCTCAATTTGATAATCTTGTTCTATTCTAAAATAGTCATAGATTAATAAATTTCCTTTGTTCATTGTAAGGTCTAACTTTTGAACTAGCCATAGTGTATCAATTACCCAAATAAAACCTTCTAATGTGGAGGTAGCAGTGTTGCGAGGTGAAATCTTGATTTTAGAAATCATGTACCCATTTTCTTCGTATTTCTCCTCGAGCTTATATTTATAAGCAATTATTCCAGGAGCAGAAATTGGAGAAGCAATTGGAGTTTGGTGTAGGTCATCAAGGTGTAGTAAATTTTCAAAAAAATTGAAATTTGATTTGACGGTTGTGGTGTAGTAAAGTTGAGAGACATCGCCATGTGATTTATAGGCATTGCGAATTTCTTTCACTTGATTGGGTGGTGCAAATGAACGATGTAGCTCTACTTCCATGAGCTGTAACTTATTGATCCATTCCGGGATTTTACCCTGGTTTTCTATGGGGTCTTGATCTGTAGGTGCTTGCTCATTTTTATTTTTTGCAGTGTTTTCGCGTTGTTCTGTTGCTTTAATATAGACATCCACTTCGTGGGGGTAATTCCATGGGTTGAGCTGCTCTCGCTGTGCAACTACTTTCATGATTTTATCACGGCCAACATTTGATTTTTTTGCTGTCACACGCACTTCTTGTACTTCGGACAGTTTCATCGGAAATAACTGAATATCACGTTGAACATCGTTATCGCGCATTCCTAAGTAAGCTTCACGGTCTTGATAACCATCCGCAGTGAAAACCAAGTAATATTCCCCTACGTTGAGGTACATTTCATAATATCCCTGCGCATCAGCAACTGTCCTCAATTCAGTTACATTCTTTACAAAGATTTCGGCTCCAGCTAAGGGTAAGTTGTTTTCATTTGTGATGTATCCACTAAGTAGACGCTGACTAAAGCCAGTTCTGATGATGAGGATAACAAGGAGAAATGTTAATATTTTCACTAGAATGAATACCGCTTCGTTAGCAAAAGGTTACAGTAATTCTGACTCTTCTTTTTGTTTGGCCATTTCTTCAAGGTGACGATACATGCGTTTCATCATCCAACGCTTTGTTCCATACATAAGCAAAGCCATCGCTGGAATCACGTAATACGCAACCCAAGTTTGAGATCCTTTTGTGAAAATCTTATAGGAAATAACCAAAAAGCTCAGACCTGCAATGAGTAACCATAGAAAGCCCGAAAATTGATTGTAACGACTGATGAAATCTTTTTGTGACATATTATTCAATTGTTTGGTTTTGTTCGATTTGCCAAGAGCCTACTGGTTTCAGTATTTCATAATTACTGAAATCTTGTTTAGTGCGGATCCCTTGACCAAAAAGCTTTCCTTTTGGGGAGCGCACGATTACTGCACTTTGTGTAAATATACTACTGTCTTTTTGATTCCAATAGAGCTTTTCAGTTTCTAAGGTTTGTTTCTTTTTATGGTTATATAGACGCACTGAGTCGCTCACCATCAGCTTACCAGTACTGTAATTAATTTCACCATATAAGGCACTCAAAGTAGAAACAATATCTCCAACTTCATTGAAGAAATAAACCTTTAAACTATCCTTGATCTTGGTAATTTGTTCTTTGTTTCTGTAGGTCTCGGCAAGGGCTGCATGTATTTCAACTCTTGCATAACCATCTTCTGCATATCTCAGCACTAGGTTTTTGGTACTCTCCGCAGGTGCATCTGCCTGAAAGCTGATGCGCTGTACAATTGCCACATCGTTTTCACAAGCGCTGTTTAGAACCCACGCAAGGAGAATTGGTCCGATGACATTGAAGGAGCGCATTAATCGAGCTGTCGCTTTCGGAACCACTTTTCAAAATTAGAAGGCGCCATAATTAAACTTACGCGGGCACCTATAAATTGCTCCTTCCAGATATTACTTTCAATGGTTCTTTGTCCAAAAGTGAGACCAACATTTAACGAGGATAAGGAGATTTGTGCTAACAAAGGAACACCAAATCCTAGGGTAAAGCCTTGCTCTTGGTATTGTAAACCACCGTTAGTATAGGGTAGCGTTTGTTGATAGTAACCTATACGATAGCTGATTTTTTCAAAACCTTTCAAGGTTGCCATATTTTCAAGAACTTTAAATTCAGGTTGGAATTGCACACCAAAACTCAATCGTTCATAATTCTTTTGGTCAAAACCGGTAAGTAAATTTTCTGTTTGGGTATTTGCACCAAAGAGGCTGTAACTAGCAAGTATCTGAAGTTGAGGGTGTAATTCACGCGTTTGCCTTTTGTATTTTGGTAGTTTCCAATTGTAACAGAAGCCAAATTGGGAACTTTGGGCAAGTAAAGCAGCAAATGGTTGATTGTTATTTAAAATCGTATCGTAAGTGTTGGGAGAGCCAATTGTTGCTGAGCTATATAGTTCTCTTTGGTAGGTCCCGTTGAGCATCATTTTTGGCTGATATACTGCACTAATAGCAATCGTATGATTTTTTGCTAACTGCTGGCTAAAGTAGCCACCGATTTCTGTATGAAATGAACGCATCACTAACGAATTGCGTTCTATTCCACCAGCTGAGCTGTTACCGGTGATGAGTTCAGAGCTGCGTTCGTTGATGAGTGTTCCAAACAAATATGATGCATTTGCACCTATTGCCATTTTAGTTTTGGCTCGTTCGATAAGTCCAAAAGAATAGCCTAAATAAAGATCTTGAATAGCGCCTTTTCCTGTATAGAGATAACGAATAGAGTCTAGGCCAGTAAATTGAGTTTCAGAAATTTGGTACCCGCGTGCACTAAAGGGACGCAACCCAAAAGACATACCCATTTGCTTACGGATTTTAAAACCAAGTGTAAACTGTTCAACCATTGGTGTTGCGGCAAACTGTTGAGCATTGGTATTACTGTACCAAGATTGTCTGGAATGGATACTGACCGTATAGAGCGTTGCGCCTTTACTCAGACGATTGTAGCTCGCCGGATTGTAATGATTGACGAGTGTAGAGTCGAAATAATTGATTGCATTTTTGCCAATAGCGTCAAAAACGCCATGTCCTTTAGAGCTCATTTCACCAAAGCCATAAAAACTCGCTGGCTCAGCTGTGATTGATTGTGCCAAAAATATATTGCTTGTTAAAGCAGTAAGGATAAGAGAGAGTAGTTTATTCATTGGCTTGGTAAAGAGCTAGGATGCCTTCTAAAGTTAAATTTTCGTGTACAAAGATGCCATTTTTTTGTCCTAAATCAAAATATGACGCATCTCCTCCTGTGAGGTAGACGATGAGCTCAGGTTCTAAATCTATGTAGGCCTGCACAAGTCCTTCAATCTCTTTTTGCCAACCAAGATAAGTGCCTATTTCAAGACAAGATTGGGTATTGGTTCCGATGAGTTTTGAATTTGCTTGAATGACTATTTCAGGTAGCTTTTCGGTAAAATTGGCCATTGCTTTAGCACGCATTTGTAAACCAGGACTTATAGAGCCACCTCGGTAATTATTTTGTGCATCTACAAAATCAAATTTGATGCAAGTTCCGAGATCTATTGCTAATCTTGCTTTACCTTGATGTAATCGACTTATGGCAGCAGCATTACAAAGCCTGTCCATTCCAAGGGTATGTGGACTTTCGTAAGCCATCTTAAAAGGAAAACTGAGCATTGGTGTTATTTCAAAAGTAGTCTCAAAATAACGATGAAGCTCGTCTTTCAAGGACTCTTCTATGACAGACGAAAAGGCGATTGGGATGTTACGATGTAGTTTAGCAATCGGTAATTCTCCTTTATTGAAACGCTCAACTTCTTGAATGACACCATTTTGTGAAATCCCTAATTTGATATGGGTATTACCTGCGTCGAGTAAATAGACTTCTTTGAAATCACTCATATCCAAAATTAAGGAGCTTTTTTGAACTTTTTTGTTTTTTAACTTGTGTACAACAGTAAAAATGTGTTAAATTTGCATCCACCAATGGCTGGTACCTTAGCTCAGTTGGTAGAGCAAAGGACTGAAAATCCTTGTGTCCCTGGTTCGATTCCTGGAGGTACCACTGCAAAAACCCTGAAGATTCTTCAGGGTTTTTTTGTTACTCGCCATTTACAAGGTGAATAAACCCTTGTTTGTCAATCAAGGTGCCCCCGAGCATTTCACCGCGCAAGCGGTAAAAGAAAACCCCATCAGTATGTAGTTTTCCATTGAAATCATAACCATCCCACACTGCTATTCCAGTTTGATCCTTGAGTTCGTAGAGTAGTTGACCCCAACGATTCAGGATTTGAATGTCGTATCGCTTGAAGGAAGGGTAGGGTAGTGTCACAATATCGTTGATACCATCTCCATTTGGTGTAAATACATTTGGGATCCAAATATCAGGATCAGAGACGTAAATGGTAATGTATGCGGTATCGATACACCCAAGATTGTCTGTGATGACTAATAAAATTTGTTGAGATCCACCTTCTGGGAAGGCAATATCTTGGGGGGTATCTTGAAAAAATAAGTTGCTACTATCTGGAAACACCCAGGTCCAAGTGCTTATTGGGTTTAAACTGCTACTTGCATCTGTCAAAATTACCGTTTGATTGATGTTCGCATAAATTGGAGAGGCATTAATTTGTGCATTGAGCCCACTGATATTCGCTGTAATAGGAGGCAAGAGGTATAGGATTTGGCAACCTGCAGTATCGTAAAGGGTTACGCTCGGATTGTAGGTCCCGGTATTTGGATAAAAATAAGAAAAAGTAAGACTATCACCGATCCAAATATTGTTACCTAGATTCCAACTTACAGAATCAATATTGGAAGGATTTTGGATGGTAAATAATGCACCTTGTGCACAAATTGTATTGTCTTGGATCCATTGAGGATTTCCCAATGGCCCGCCAATAGAAACATAATTGGATATGGTTGTATCGTCGGTACAGCCATATTCATCAGTGATACTCATGGATAAATCAAAAGAACCACTAGTCACTAATGTATTATCTGGGTTTTGTAAAATAGAATTATTTCCATTTCCAAATGCCCAATTCCAGTTTGTGATATCACCCATACTTGTTGAAGCGTCCGTGAAATCGCAAAATAGTGGCGGGCAACTAAATTGACCATTTACATCTATCGCTGCACCAGAAAATGTATAGGAGGGTACCGCATGAGGAGTGGAAATATAAATGGTCTGGCTGACGATATCTGTGCAACCATTTCCATCCATGACCAGGAGAGATAATGGGAAGGTAGTAAACAGTCCAGTACCGTTTGCCGGTACATTCAATGCACATATACTGTCTAAACTGATGATATTGCCATCTAGATACCAAGTGTAACTCAGTGTATCGACTCCATAACTCAAACTTGAAATTAAACTGCTGTCCTGTGCGCAAATGATGGTGTCAGCGCTCATAAGTGCTGTAGGTTTAGTCAGGGTAATCTGAATGGTTGCTGGGTTAGAAATACAGCCGTTGATGTCTGTTGCGGTGATGCTCGCTGTGTATACGCCGTTCCCAACAAACGTATGGTTGATTTGCTCATTTACATCATTTGTATTGAAGACGCTGTTGTCGTCTGAAAACGTAGTACTGAACGCAGCCAAAGGCAATCCGTTTGTAATGCTGTAACTGGTGTTTGTGAAAATGACCTCAAAAGGAGAGCAGCCTTCATAATTTGGAGCAATCAGGCCAGCTATTGGTTTATTGGCTACATAAATTGTTTGGCTACTTGTAGAGGAACAGCCAGCTGTATTAAAAACTAACAAACTGATATTATAAGTGCCACTTGCTGGATAAACATAATTCACATTTGGTCCATTATGGATTTGCTGCCCATTCCCAAAATTATAGAACCAATCATAAATAGGATGTCCTGACCAGGTTGTACTTTGATCAAAAAGAACTATGCCATCGCCCTTGCATATCGTATCGTCGGGCAATAAAAAAGCTGATTGTAGTTGAGAAATGGTAACGGCAATTGTTATGCTGTCCGAACACCCGGTTGTATAATTGTGTACAACTTGTTCTATTTGATAAGTCCCATAGTCAGAGAAAGCATGACTGGTGTTCCCTCCATTGGGTAGATCGAGTTCTGCATTGTTAAAATAGGTGTCTGGTGTGCCATCATTCCATTCGTAATGTAATGCTACACTGTCTTGAAGTTCTCCTTCAATTGCGGTATTGATAAAATCAAAATCTACTGGAAAACTGCTTGGATTACAAACCAAGGAATTGTTGGGTCCAAACATGGCTATTGGTGCAAGTACATAGAGTACAGAATCTTTTTCTAGGGTATCAATACAACCACGGAAATTGACGTACAGCGTAACATCTACCCAGCCGGTGTCTTGAGAGAACTGAAATGTAGGATCATCTTGGCTGCTGATCCCTTGAGAGAAATCCCAGAAGTAACTGATCTCAGTGCTGTCATAAGGCACTGAAATATAGAATTCAGATTCAAATTCAACATCTGTATTGGCACAAGTAATACTCGGGTCCCAGCTAAAATCTATGGAGTCTATAGACCCAACTGTGATGTAAGGAGTTTTGGTTAAGGTGTCCGTACAACCTGAAGCCGTAGTAATGATCAATGATACGTCATAAAGACCAACGCCATAGGTTTGTGTTGGTGGAATTTGACCACTGAAAGTTTGACCATTGCCAAAATTCCATTGCCAAGATACAATAGGGTTGCTAGGCGTGTAAGAGGTATCTATGAATTGGACGGTAAATGGTGCACAACCGCCTGTATCTAGCGCAAAGAATCCTGCCTCAACCGGAGTGATTTCGATGTAATTATTGAGTGTTTGGGTGCCACTACATCCTGCACTAGAAGTGTAAGTTAAACTGATATCGTACAAACCACTATTTTGAAAAATGTGTGGAGGAGGATTTGGTCCTGTATATGTTTGTCCATCTCCAAAATCCCAGACGTATGTACCATTGAGGTTTGTTGTATTGAAAAATTGAATACTACCTGGTGCACAATTAGCCGTTGGATTTGCATAGAAAGTTGGCGTAGTATTGGGCTGTATAATGATCTGTTGGCTCGTACTTCCCGAGCAGCCTGAGTTGGTGTTCTGAGCACTTAGATTGACCGTGTAGGTTCCAGGCGAATTGTATGTCACACTGGGGTTTTCTGCATTGCTTTGTCCTGCGCTTCCAAAATTCCAGTTCCATGTATTTGCACCAATAGTTGAATTGTCCTCAAATAAAATAGCTTGACCGACACAACCAACCGATGGTGCAGTTATGCCCGCTTGGAAATTAGAAACAACAATTGGTTGGGTGAGTGAATTTATACAGCCCGTATTATTGTTCGTCACGGTAAGTTGAGCCTGAAAAGTGCCTTGTGAATTATAGGTGATATTCTGTGGCGCATATTGTGTTGAGGTTTGCCCATTGCCAAAATTCCAAGACTGAGAAAAGTTGGCACCTTGAGAAGAATTATTGGTAAAACTCAAGGTTAAAGGTACTGTACAACCCAATCCATTTGCTGCAAAGCTAACATTGGGCAACGGGTTAACAGTAATGTATGCTGGTTTGATTTCAGCATCGGCAATACCATTGACATTTGTGGCTACTAAGGTGATGGTAAAGGTACCTGGGGTGCTAAAAGCATGGGTAGTATTGGTGGTGGTCGAAGCGTTCCCGTCGCCGAAATCCCATTGATAAGAACTAAGGGCAGGACCACCATTGGGGCTTGAAGTATTTGTAAAATTGACATTTTCACCTACGCAGACCACAAGCGGGTTTGCCGAAAAATTCGCAACCGGGCTTTGAGCAAAAATCGAATGGGCAAGCCAGCTTATACTGACGAGCAAAAAACGTAGGTAGGTCATTACCTAGTTAAAACGTAAAATTTTAGCAAAAAGTTGCTTTTAAGGCGCGATACTTTGTAAGTCTTTTGGGAACAAAGATTCCATAGCAGGGAAAAATACGTGTCCTAAGATTAGTGGATTAAAAACAAAATACTGACAGCGTACGAGCTCTCCATCTGGAAGTAAACACCAAAAGCTATTCATATCCATATTTACCAATTGACCAAATTCATTGCGCTGCTCCTCTTTGCTCTTAATTCTGAACATTTTCAATGCAATTCGTTCGTATTTGGTTTGTACCTCAAAGCGGCAGAAAGGCCGGCTGTTTTTGACGCTATCTACTTGCTTGTTGGAGAGTGAAAAGTTCTTTTGTTCGTAGTGAATTTTCTGAAAACCTTGAAGGTAGCGAAAAACATTGGTGGTATCTAAATAGGCTAGAGGTTTTCCATTTTGGGTGACCTGAAAGCGGCGACCTTTATTTTGCAGTTCAAAATTTCGATAAGACTCACCTTCAAATTTGGCTTTTACTTTGAGGATATCTGCCATTTGTAGGGCCATAATTTCTGTGCAGGCCCACTGTCGTGGATCGGCAAAGAAACGTGGGTCTATGAGGCCGTGCATACCGGCAATCTTCATCATTACAGGATTGGCACTTTTTCCTTCAGCTTCGGTTTCGAGTAGCATAATCTGGCCGTAGTGATCTGGTGTGGCTGGGCCAAGATACCACGTTTTGGTCCAATCACCATCTTGAAAAATCTCTACTTTGATGTGAGAAGTTGACATCAACTCTGTGAATTTTTTTTCAGATTTCTTGGGTAAATAACCTTTGAATTCAATTTTATTGAGTGCTTCGAGAATCAAAGAAACATTTGCCTTGGAAACGCACCCGCCTTTACTATCTGTCCATGAGTTATCTTTTTTGACCAACGTGAATTGCTGTCCAAAAGCATCTGTAATGATCAATTTTGATACACTTGTAGTATCCTCAATTTTAAAGTTAAAAGCGCGCGCATCAGATGCGTTTTGACCTCCTTTTAAATCAAGTGCCCACCATGTGAGCCCTCCCAATAGGACTATAAATAAAATGAGTACAAGACCTTTTTTTTTCATGACTTATTGTTTAGCGAGTGTAGCGTCTTTGTCTGATCCAATGCATGATAAATGCGAATGCCAGAATCAGAAGCAGTGGTAAAAGCATGTTCATGCTTTTGTAAAAGAATGACGCCGTTTTAATTTTTTCTTTATCGATTTCTTTGATGTCAATCTGTCGGCTACGGATATCCAATACGGAATTATCTCCCATCATGTAGTCTACTATATTTTGAAATAGTTCCTGATTTCCGAAAATAATCGGAATTCGTCTTTGTGCTAATTCCGCATCGACTTTGAGTTCATTGATAGCGATAGGCCGATATAGGTAACTGTTGATTTTTTTTGGATCGAGTATAGAATCGTAACTATTGCGGATAAAAGTACCATTTCCAATCACTAATATCTTTGTCTCTTTTTGACTTTCTTCTAGGTAGTTGACATCCTTGTTATTGGCAAATTCGGCTACAATCCTGTTTTTGAAGTGTGACTGATAAAAACCTTCAGAAAGTCCGGCTACGCAAAGCTTATTGATTTCATCTTCTGGATTGTCTACCAATTTCGGATTTTTGCCGTAATTGAGCGGCAAGGCCAAATTGATTAATGGTTGTAATCCACTTGGAATTGCATTACTTGAGCTTGTGAGAATTGGAGTTAGCTGTGCTTTTGGCACTTGAACGAATTCAATTTCGTTGGCATATTTCAATGAAATCGGATCTACATTGCGCGTTATTGGATGTAGACTTGGCGTAGCTAACACATGATAAAACCAGGGTAGGAATGCAGTTTCAGCAAAGGGGACTATTTTGGGAGCACAATTGACATCTAGTACATAATTTTCTTTGATTTTGATGCCGTAATCAAAGAGTAATCGATCGAGTAAAAGGTTTTTGCGCGTAGTATGGGTCATACCAGTGGCATTCAGGGTGTCCTCATTTAGCGCTAGCGTATTCATAAAGCAAAGTAGCTTACCTCCGCGCATCACAAATTGATCAATGAGATAAAGGTCCTTTTGAGAAAAAGGTATTTGCGGATCAGCAATAATGAGACCATCAACTTCTTTCAGCGCAGCAATGCTGTCATTTAGACTGATGTCTTTGATTTGATAATAGGGAGAAATGAGTGCTCGTGCACGCATTGTTTCAGCAGGATTGAGTTCACCGTGCCCTTGCAAAAAGGCAACTGTGGGCTTGCTCTTCTGGGTTAGTCTGCGCATCGCAGAAAGTAAATTGTATTCGAGGTTGTTGAGTGCATTTTCGATAATTTCACCCATTTGCTCTAAAGCATACGGTCGGCCAGGTTGTGTGCCAGGCAAAAATTGTACGACGCCTTCTTTAGTAATTCCATTTACACTGTAAGAGAGTAAGGCCCCAGGAAACATGAGCATTTGACTTTGTGTTCCGTCTTTGAGGTAGAGAATTTCAAGAGGTAAAATTCCCTTTCCACGATCGTAAAGCTGGGCACGTAGGGCATTTATTTCATCTTCTGTGCCAACATTGGGGTCTGTGAATAAAAATTCAATTCGGTTGCCAGCAATGCGTCTGAAATCTTTGAGTTTATCCTTAAGTGCATTTTGAAAGTTTTTCAATTCCGAAGGCATATTGCCATCTAAATAAATCTGAATACTGATTCGATTTTCAAAGTTATTTTTGTCGGAGAGATAATTGATGGTACTGTTGGCCAAAGAATAGCGCTGGTCTTTGGTCATGTCGAGCTTGTAATAAAGCATGGAGCCAATAAAGTTCAGCAAGATCAAAACAGCAGCAAGTAAACCCAGCACTGTCCAATTGTATAGTCCTTTAGTGAAGTTGAATTTCATGCGTTATTTTTTGAGCGATTTTAAAACAGTAAGCGATGCAACAAGGAAAATAGCATTCAGACTGAGAAAGTATAATATATCACTGGTATCAATCACCCCTTTTTTGATGGCTTCATAGTGAAAAGAGATGCCAATGTACTTGATCAGATAATCAAGTCCGCCAATTTGACTAAAGTTACCTAGTAATTCAAAGCCGTCATAAAATACCCAACAAAGAAACATTGCAAGTATAAACGCAACAATTTGGCTATGCGTGAGTGCAGAAGCAAACATTCCTATGGCAACAAAGGCTGCACCCAACATTAGTAAGCCTATGTAGGAGGTGAAGGTGGCACCTAAATCAATGTTGCCAATTGGTTTGCCAAGAAAATACATGCTCACAAGGTAAACAAGTGTTGGAAGAATAGCCACAAAAACTAATGCTACTCCAGCGAGGTATTTGGCAAAAATGAGTTGAAAGTCAGAGATAGGACGAGTAAGTAAAAGTTCGATGGTTCCGGTTCTGCGTTCTTCGGCTATGGAGCGCATAGTGATCGCAGGAATGAGAATCAAAAAAATAACCGGCGACATATTAAAAAATGGAATCAGATCGGCAGTTGAACCCTCTAGAAGATTAGTGTTGTAAGAAAGTACCCAGTGGAAGAGTCCTGAGGCAATGAGATAGATCAGAATAAAAACATATCCGATGATTGAACTCAGAAAGCTCGATATTTCTTTTAAGAATAAGGCGCGCATAGTAAAAGTTGAGTTGTCAAAATTAACAAATATCTATAAACGAAAATTCCCGCCTTGTGGGGCGGGAATTTTAGATACACTCAA